>Ga0207674_10001334_pt1 | contig 31998 bp, 29 predicted proteins | sample KBSCornC72_FD_184303 | JGI IMG/M metagenome (GOLD analysis project Ga0207674, IMG submission 184303) | Corn rhizosphere microbial communities from Kellogg Biological Station, Michigan, USA - KBS Corn C7-2 (SPAdes) (version 2) | ecosystem: Host-associated > Plants > Roots > Rhizosphere > Soil ...
CGGTAGATCATTGCCCCATCGATGATCACCGACATCGGACAACGCTCGCCGAACGGACCCACCCGACTCAGGCTCACCGCAATCGCCGCTTCGCGGGTCTTGTTTATCTGCACGCCGCCAAGCCTGGCCAGCAGGTCGGCGAGGCGGACATGCTCATTGCGCCGCAGCTCGGTCGAGTCGACGAACAGTCCCAGGCCGAGGCGCCGGCGCTCCTCGAAGCCTCCCAAACCATTCATGCTGATCGACGGGGCCGGTGCGGACACCTTGATCGGTGGGGGCGGCGACGATACGCTGATCGTAGACAACATCGGTGACATCGTTATCGAAGCCGCCGGCGGCGGCTTCGATCTCGTGAAAACGTCGGTTACGCACACCCTTGCATCGAACGTCGAGTATCTGCTCCTCACGGGGACCGGCGCGATCAACGGCACAGGCAATGCGCTCGACAACTGGCTGCAGGGCAACGCGGCGGTGAACGCGCTCGACGGAGGCGCGGGCAACGATGCGCTGTCGGGTGCCGGCGGCGACGACATATTGAAGGGCGGCACCGGCAACGATCTTGTCCAGGGCGGTTCGGGAAACGATGTGCTCAACGACACCGGCGGCAACAACGTGCTCGATGGCAACGCGGGGAACGATACGTTAGCGGGCGCCGGGGGTCACGACGTATTCATCGGAGGCGCCGGCAGCGATACCTTGACCACCGGCGGCGGAGCAGACGTCATTGCCTTCGACAAAGGCGACGGCGCGGACGTCGTCAATGCCAGCGTCGGCACGGACGATACGCTGTCGATCGGTGGCGGTCTCGCCTATGGCGACCTCGCGCTGCGAAAGAACGGCCTGGACCTCATTCTCGATGCGAGCAATGGCGACCAGATCACGCTGAAGAGCTGGTACCAGGGAGGCGTCAATAACAAGAGCGTCGTCAACCTTCAAGTGCTGGTCGACGCGATGGCGGCGTTTGATCCCGCCGGCAGCGATCCGCTGCTCAACAAGCGGGTCGTGAACTTCAATTTCGCCGGCATCGTGACGGCGTTCGATGCGGCCTTGGCTTTGAATCCGGGTCTCACACGATGGGGCCTGAGCAACGCGCTGTCGTCGAATCGGTTGTCGGGCAGCGATACGGCAGCCGTCGGAGGCGATTTCGCATACGACTACGGTCATCGCGCGGCGTTGACCGGGATCGGTGCCACAGCCGGGCTGGCCGATCTCGCGGCCGTCGGCTTCGGTACGTCGGCTCAGGCGTTGACTCCGCCCGGATCGCTTTACTCGGGCACCGTCCGAATGCAATAGGCCACGCGGCACGCTAAAGCGCGCTTGCAGCCGCGATGCTTGGCTTCATCCGACCGGTTCAGCACGACGGAGCGCCGTTGCCCGCGGCGCACGAATTCCTGCCCGCATACCTCCGCATCGATCGTGAGCCTCCGTCTCCATTGCCACGTTTGGTGCTGTATTGCCTGCTCGCACTCCTGGCTGCGCTGTGCGCGTGGGCGATCTTCGGCCGACTCGACATCATCGCGTCGGCGGACGGCAAGCTGGTGCCGCGCTCGTACCTGAAGATCGTGCAGCCGGCGGACGCCGGGATCGTGCGTGAGATCCTGGTCGAAGAGGGCGCGCTGGTGGCCGCCGGTCAGCCGCTCTTGCGCCTCGACGCAAGTGTGGCGGAAGCCGAAACGCGAACGCTGCGCCACGAGGTGGCGCTGCGCACGCTTCAGGTGCGGCGCGTCGATGCGGAGCTCGCGGACGCTCCGTTGGTGCGGCAAGCCGACGATCCGGACGAAGCCTTCCGACAGGCTTCGGCGCAGTTCGCCGCGAATCGACGTGCCTACGACGACGCCCTGGCGCAGGAGGGTGCGACGATCGCGCGTCTTGACAAGGAGCTGCGCGCTGCGCTCGAGGTGAGGACCAAGCTGCAGCGCGTCGTGCCGATTTTCCGCACGACGGCGGAACGGTTCGATACGCTGCGTCGCGAAGGCTTCGTGAGCGAGCTCTATCAGCTCGAGCGGCAGCGCGACTTCATTGAAAAGGAGCAGGACCTGCGCGCGCAGGACTTCACGGTCGAAGGTCTGCAAGCGGGCCTGGAGCAGGCCCGCCGGCGCCTCGCGCAAGTCACGTCGACCTATCGCCAGCAGCTCCATGCCGAGCGAGCCGCGCTCGCACCGCTTCTGAAGAAAGCCACCGAGGACCTCGTCAAGCAAACGTATCGCAATGGCCTCGTCGAGTTGTCCGCGCCGCAGGCGGGAATCGTCAAGGATCTCGCGACACACACGCTCGGCACCGTCGTATCGCCCGGAACCGTGCTGCTGACGCTCGTGCCCCAGGGCGAAGAGCTGCAGGCGGAGGTCATGGTGCGCAATCAGGACATCGGGTTCGTGCGCCTGGGCCAATCGGCCAAGATCAAGTTCGTGGCGTATCCGTTCCAGAAATACGGCACCGTCACCGGAACCGTTTCGCGGATCACGCCGGACGCCAGCGAAACGACGAGCGGACACAACGACGATGTCGACACCGAGGGCAAGGCGACGTCCCGCTCGGCCTATCGCGCACGCATCGCGTTCCCGCGGCAGCGATTCGCCTTCGACGGCACGGATCTCGCGCTCGCCTCCGGCATGCAGGTCACCGCCGAGATCAATCTGGGCGACCGCTCGGTGCTCGAATACCTGCTCGCGCCAGTGCAAAAGGCGTGGGTCGAAGCAGGACGGGAACGCTGATGGGCGTGCTGGCCGCGGCTTGGCGGCGCAAGCGTGCGTGTCGAGCGGCCGCGCTGAATCATCCGCTCTGCGCCAGCGATCTGCTGTGGGCGTTGGGAAGCGCGTGCAACCTGCATCGCGTGGCATTTGATCCGGCGCTTGCACAAATGCGGCATCCGCCGCCGCACAGTACCGCGACGCTCGTCGAGGCTGCGCAGGCGCTGGGATTCCATGCCCGTGCGGTACGAAGCGACCTTGCCGGCCTGGGGGCGTTGCCGCAGCCCTGCATCGTCCTGTTGCGCCTGCAGATCCCGGTGCGTGACGACGGCGGCGACGCATCAGATCGCATCCCGCCGCACCATCCGTTGGCCCTCGTCGCGCGTATCGAGCCTGGCCGCGTGCTTTATTTTCGCGCCGGCACTAACGTGCCCACGGTCGTATCGCTCGAGGAATTCGCCGGCATGTACAGCGGCGTGGCGCTCGCGATCGTGCCGGATACTCAGAACGCAACCGAATCCGATCCGGTCTGCGCGGCTCGCACCTTCGATTTCAGATGGTTCGTGCCCGAGCTGCTCCGCCATCGGCGTATCTGGCGGGACATCGTGCTCGCGTCGTTCTTCATCCAGCTGATCGCCCTCGCCGTGCCGCTCTGCAGCCAGATCATCATCGACAAAGTCATCGTCCACCAGACGCAAAGCACGCTCGCCGTCATTGCATGCGCACTGCTGCTCTTCGTCGTCTTTTCGTCTTCGCTCACCTGGATTCGCCAGTACCTGGTGAGTCATACGGGCACGCGCGTCGATGCCGTGCTCGGCATGGTCGTCTTTCGTCATCTGTTCCGGCTTCCCCTTCGCTACTTCGAGCGTCGACCGACCGGTGTGGTGGCCGCGCGCCTGCATGGTGTGGAGACGATCCGTGAATTCCTGTCGGGAGCCGCGGTGACCCTGATGCTGGACCTGCCGTTCCTGTTCCTCTTCCTCGCGCTCATGCTCGTCTACAGCGCATGGCTGACGCTCGTGACGCTCATCGTCGTGGTGCTCATCGTCGGCCTCAGCGCGGTGGTCGCGCCGCTCTTCCAGGCGCGTCTCAACCAGCAGTTCCTGCTCGGGGCGCGCAACCAGGCGTTCCTCACCGAGTACATCGCCGGTATGGAGACCGTGAAATCGCTCCAGATGGAGCCGCAGCTCGGTGAGCGTTACGAGCGGTACCTAGCCACCTACCTCAAGTCCAATTTCGACACCCGCCAGCTCGCCAACGGCTACAACACCGCGGCCGGGGCGCTCGACCAGCTCATGAGCACGCTCGTGCTGTGCGTCGGCGCATGGCTCGTCATGCGAAGCGCGGATTTCACGATCGGGATGCTGGTCGCCTTTCAGATGTTCGCGAGCCGGGTGTCGCAGCCGCTGCTACGGATGGTTGGCCTCTGGCAACAATTCCAGCAGGCGCGCATCGCCGTGCAGCGACTCGCCGACATCATGGATGCGCCGCCCGAGCCGCAGGCGGTCGCCGCGGGGACGCGCGCCGGCGGCGAAGGCGCCCTCGAATTCCGCGAAGTCAGCTTTCGCTACCGTGACGACCAGCCGTATCTGCTCGAGAACATGTCGTTTCGCATTGCACCCGGGCAGTGCGTCGTCGTAGTCGGTGCCTCGGGTAGCGGCAAGAGCACGCTTGCCAAGTTGTTGCAGGGGTTCGTGCTGCCCAGCGAAGGCCATATCGCCATCGACGGCCGCAACAGCCGTCATCTCGGAGCGAACCAGCTGCGCGCCTATTTCGGCGTCGTGCCGCAGGAAACAACGTTGTTCTCGGGAACGGTGTACGAAAATCTCGTCCTGGCCAATCCGTTCGCGACGACGGAGCAGGTCGTGCAGGCGTGCCGACTGGCCGAGATCCACGACACCATATCCGCGCTACCGGACGGCTACCAGACCGAGATCGGCGAGCGTGGGGTCGGCCTGTCGGGCGGCCAGAAGCAACGCATTGCCATCGCGCGCGCGTTGTTGAAGCGCCCGCGGGTGCTCATATTCGACGAAGCCACCAGCAACCTCGATCCGTCGACCGCCGAGCAGCTCGCGCGCACCATTGCCACCTTGCGCGGCAAGGTTACGATGATCTTCATCGCCCACCATGTGCCGAAGGGCATCGTTGCAGACGCCGCCGTGCGGATTGCGTCACCGGCGGCCGCCAAGGCGACCGGTACACGCTGAGTGGGTCACACGACCGGCAGCATGATCGGCGTGCAGATCAGGATGAGCGGCGCCGCCATGTCCATCAGCAGCCGAGTACCAGCAGCAGGACGTTGATCATCATCAGGATCACGTCCGCGTTGTGCGACAGGCTCAGGAAGAACTGCGTGATCTTGGCCGGCAGCTGCATCAGCGCCATCACGTAGCCGAACGCCGAGGCGCAGGCGATCAGCGTCATCACCATCGCCACGGTCTTGAGCGTGCGGTGGACGAGGCCCGGCCAGTCGCGCCAGCGCAGGTCCCTGTAGACGAACATCGTGACGAAGAACGCCCACAGGCACGCCACGGCGCCGGCCTCGATGGCCGTGAAGATGCCGAGCAGGATGCCGCCGATGATGATCACGATGGTGATGAGGCCCCACGTCGCGTCCACCGTGATGCGCATCGCCTCGCGCAGCGGCACCGCCTGCCCGGTCGGGTGGCCGTCGCGGTAGGCGATGTAGATACAGAGAAGAATGATCGCGAGGCCCAGCAGCAGGCCCGGCACCACGCCCGCCATGAAGAGGCTGGTGATCGAGATCACGCCCCCCGTGGCAAGCGAGTAGATCACCGCGTTGTGCGACGGCGGCACGAGGATCGCCTGCACCGACGCGCTGATCGTGACGTTGGTGGCGAACACGCGCGGGAATCCCACCTTTTCCATCTGCGGGATCATCACCGAGCCGATGGCCGAGGTGTCGGCCACCGACGAGCCGGAGATGCCGGACAGGAACGTCGTCGCGATGACGTTCACCGCCGACAAGCCGCCGCGCACGCGCACCAATCCCACGAGCACGTTGGCGAAGGCGACCAGGCGCCGAGCCATGCCGCCCTCGGACATGATCGCGCCCGCGAGCACGAAGAACGGGATGGTCAACATGGCGACCTTGCTCACGCCGTCGGAGATCTTGAGCATCACCGCCTCGAGCGGGATGCCGATCCACATGGCGCCGACGATGGCGGCGAGGCCGAGCGAGTAGGCGATCGGCACGCCGAGCGCGAAGAGCACGAACAGCGTGCCGAGCAGGACTGCGATATCCATCGGTCGCGTCTCCGTTGTTCTATTCGAACGCGGCCGCGCTGTGCGCGTCGCCGCCGAGGTCCGTGGGCGCTCCGAGCGTGAGCCGCTCGACGACGAACAGCAGCAGGATCACGCCGCCGACGGGAATGGGCAGGTACGTGATGCCGACGGACAGTCCGGGGAAGTCGGAGATCGAGTTGCCCCACGTCGCCTCGACCAGCCCCGTGCCGTACCACGCCATGAACACGGCGATCACGCCCATCAGGAGCTCGACCAGCACTCGAATCGCGGGCCTGAATCGCTCCGGCAGGCTGTTCACCATCAGGTTCACGTTCATGTGCAACCCGAGGCGGTAGCACGCCGCGGCGCCGAAGAACGTGAGCACGATGGTGAGCAGCACCGCCATGGGCTCGGGCCACGAGGCGGCGCTGTTCAGGACATAGCGCGTGAACACCGCCCACGGGATGACGGCCGAGATCAGCACCAGCGCGACGCCGGCAATGGACACGCACGCGTAGTACAGCGCGTTCATCGCGCTGCGGTAGAGCTGCGGCATGAGACCAACCTCCACGATGAGAAGCAGGACCATCACGCGCCGCCGCGAGTGCGGCGGCGCGGGCGTTGCACGCGGCTCAGGCCGGCGTCACTGCACTGCCTGGATGCGCTTCACCATGTCGGCGTACTTCGGGCCGTACTTGTCCCACACGGGCTTGACCGCGTTCTGGAACGGCTTCTTGTCGGCGACCGGGATCACCTGGATGCCGGCGGCCTTGGCCTTGGCCATGGCGTCGGACTCGTACTTGTCCCAGAGCTTGCGCTCCTCGAGCTGCGCCTCGCGCGAGTACTTCTTGATGAGCGCCTGGTCGTCCTTGGAGAGCGCGTCCCACGTCTTCTTCGACATCACCACGATCTCCGGCACGATCAGGTGCTCGTCGAGCGTGTAGTACTTCGCGACCGTGTAGTGATTGTCGAACACGAACGAGGGCGGGTTGTTCTCCGCGCCGTCCACCACGCCGGTCTGCAGCGCGTTGAACACCTGGTCGTAGCCCATCGACACGCCGTTGCCCCCGAGCGCGTTCATCATGTCGACGAACATCGGGTTGCCCATCACGCGAAACTTCATGCCCTTCAGGTCTTCGATGGTGTGGATCGGCTTCTTGGTGTCGTAGAGGCTGCGCGCGCCGGCGTCCATCCACAGCAGGCCGACGAGCCCGGCCTTGGGATTGTTCGTGACCTTGTCGAGCAGCTCCTGGCCGATCGGACCGTCGATCACCTTGCGCATGTGCTCGGTGTCGCGGAAGAGGTAGGGCAGGTTGAAGACGTTGAGATCGTCGACCACCGGCCCGAGCGCGCCGACGCTCACGCGCGCGAGCTGCAGCGCGCCGACCTGCGCCTGCTCGATGGCTTCCTTCTCGCCGCCGAGCTGCATCGAGGGGAACATCTGCACGCTGATGCGGCCGTTGGTGGCGGCCTCGAGCTTCTTGCCCATGCTCTCGAGCGCGGCGACGGTGGGATAGCCCTCGGGATGCACGTCCGAGGCCTTGAGCACGAGCTTCTGCTGCGCGATTGCGAGCGCCGGTGCGAGCGCGCCGGTGAGGGCAATGCACGCCGCGGCGATGCCGAGGCGCAGTGCGTGACGTCTGCGATTCATGACTCCTCCTTCGCGTTGGGCTTACGCCTGTTGGACGCGCGAGTCGCGCGCCGTCTACGTCGATCGGTTCATCGGGAGAGCCAGCCGCCGTCCACCGGCAGCGTGATGCCATGCACGTAATCGGATGCGGCCGACGCGAGGAACACGGCGGCGCCGCCGAGCTCCTCGGGCTTGCCCCAGTGCCCCGCCGGTATGCGCGCGACGATCGCGGCGTTGCGCTCGCGATCGGCGCGCAGCGCGGCGGTGTTGTTGGTCTCGAAGTAGCCGGGCGCGATGGCGTTGACGTTGATGCCCTTGCTCGCCCATTCGTTGGCGAGGAGGCGTGTCAAGCCCGCGAGCGCGCTCTTGGCGGAGGTGTACGACGCGACCCGGATGCCGCCCTGGAAGGACAGCACGGAGGCCACGTTGACGATCTTGCCGCCGCGCCGGTGCTCGACCATGTGGCGCGCCGCCGCCTGCGCCAGGAAGAACACCGACTTCAGGTTGGTGCTCATCACGTCGTCCCAGTCGGCCTCGGTGAACTCCAGCGCGTCGGCACGCCGGATGATTCCCGCGTTGTTGACCAGGATGTCCAGCCGGCCGCGCCAGTCGTCGACGCGCCGCACGATGTCGGCGATGGGCGCGGTCCTCGACAGGTCGGCCCTGATGGCGAGCGACTCGCGGCCCGTCGCGGCGATGCGCGCCGCGGTCTCGTCCATCGGCGAGCGGCCGACGAGCGCGACGTCGGCACCGGCCTGCGCCAGCGCAACGGCGATGGCCTGCCCGAGACCCGTGTTCGCACCCGTGACGACGGCGACGCGTCCCGCGAGGTCGAAGGGATTCGCCACTAGCGCAGCTCGGACATGGCGATCGCGTCCATGTCGGCGTAGTCCTGGTTGTCGCCGGCCATCGCCCACACGAACGAATAGGCGCTGGTGCCGACGCCGCTGTGCATCGACCACACGGGCGACAGCACGGCCTGCTCGTTGGCCACGACGATGTGGCGCGTCTCGCTCGGGCGCCCCATCAGATGGAATACCCGCGCCTCGGCCGGCACGTCGAAATAGAAGTAGATCTCGCAGCGACGGTCGTGGCGATGCGCCGGCATGGTGTTCCACACGCTGCCTGCCTCGAGCACCGTGAAGCCCATGGCGAGCTGCGCCGAGGGGCAGACGTCGGGCTGGATCACCTGGTGGATCGTGCGCACGTTGGCGGTCTCGCGCGTGCCGACGTGCATCGTGCGTGTTTGCGCGAGGCCGATCTTGCGCGTCGGATACGTCGCGTGCGCCGGCGCGCTCACGAGATAGAAGCGCGCGGGATCGTGCGGCTTGGCGCTGGCGAAAGCCACCTCGCTTGCGCCTTTGCCGACGTACAGCGACTCGAGCTTCGCCAGCTCGTGCGTCGCGCCGTCGACGCTCACGCGGCCGGCTCCGCCGACGTTGATGATGGCGAGCTCGCGCCGCGCGAGGAACGTCGGCGCGCCGATCGGCTTCAGCGCTTCGAGCGGCAGCGTGCGCGTCACCGGCATGGCGCCGCCGATCACCATGCGCTCGACGTGACTGTAGGTGAGCGCCACCTCGTCGGGACGGAACATCGACTCCACGAGGAAGTGCCGGCGCAGCGTCTCGGTGTCGAAGCGCTCGACCGCGTCGGCGTGCGCCGCGTGGCGGATCTCGAGCGACGTGCGACCGTCGAGCGACACGTGGCGCTCGGTGGCGGTGATGGGGACTGCGGCAGTCATTTCAGGAGATCCTCGGTGCCATGGATGTCCTCGTAGAAGAAGTCGGGGTTCATGCGCCGGATGTCGTCCATGCTGATGCGCAACCCGTCGAGATGCGACGCCATGGCGGCGGCCGCGCGCGCGGCATCGTGCCGCTCGACGGCGGCGACGACCGCGGCGTGCTCCTTGATGACGCGCGCCATGCGTCCCGGTTGCGGCAGAGTGAGCAGTCGATACCGGTCGATCTGCGTCTTGACGCCCTGGATCAGCGTCCAGATGCCGGGGTAGCCGGCGACTGTCGCAAGCGCGGCATGAAACGCTTCGTCGGCACGGTGGAAAGCTGCGCGATCGCCAGAGGCTTCCGCCTCGCGCTGCCGTTCGAGCGTGGCCCGCAGCAGCGCGACGTCACTGCGCCGCGCGCGCTCGGCCGCGGCTTTCGCGTTGACCTCCTCGAGCGCCTTGCGCACCACGATCGCTTCGGGCAACGCCCTGGCGGGAATGCGCGCGACGAACGTGCCGGATTTCGCCACGGTGTCGACGAGGCCTTCGCTCGCAAGCCGCAGCAGCGCCTCGCGCACGGGCGTGCGGCTGACGCCGCGCGCCTGCGCGATGTCCATCTCGACGATCGCCTCGCCGGGCTTGCGCTTCAGCCAGACGATCTCGTCGCGCAGCACGCGGTAGACGCTTGCGGACGCCGTCTCGGCTCGCCGTGCGTTTGGCGCGCGCGGCACGACCGCGAGACGTCGAGAGGGGGCGGAAGGTCTGGACGAGCGGGTCATCGGCGGTCGTGTCGCTTGTGGCAAGCTAGTATATCTAATATATTAGACGAGGCAAGTGCGCCCGGGAAAGGCTTCATCGATGAACTTCTCCTCTCCTTCGGACTATCGCGCGTTGTTCGATCTGAACGGCCGTGTCGCGCTCGTGGTGGGCGGTGGATCGGGCATCGGCCAGGCTGGCGGCGAGGCGCTCGCCGCGATGGGCGCAACGGTCATCGTGGCCGACGTGGCCGGCGCCAGCGCGCAATCGGTCGCCGAGCACATCCGCGGCGCAGGCGGCGATGCCGACGCGATCACGATGGACGTGCGGGACGGCGCGCAGGTCGAGCGCGGCGTCGAGGATTCGGTTCGGCGTCACGGACGGCTGGACGTGCTGCTCGTCACGCCGGCGGTGAATCTTCGCAAGCGCTTCCTGGACTACACCGACGAGGAGTTCGACCGCGTGGTCGATCTCAACCTGAAGGGGACGTTTCGCGTCGCGCGTGCGTGCGCTCGCGTGATGGTGGAGCAGAAGCGCGGCAGCATGATCCTGATGTCGTCGATCCGTTCGGTCAACGTCGAGCCGGGACAGAGCATCTATGCGGCGACGAAGGCCGGGATCGCGCAGATGGCCAAAGGCCTCGCGGTGGAGCTCGGTCCGCATGGTGTACGTGTCAATGCCCTCGCGCCCGGAATCGTCGCTACGCCGCTCACGCAACCGATCATGGCGAACGCGTCGTGGAACGAGGCGTACGCGCAGCACACGGCGCTCGGCCGCTGGGCGCACGCCGGAGAGATGGCCGGACCTATCGTTTTCCTTGCATCCGACGCGAGCAGCTATCTCACCGGCACGACGCTCTTCGCCGACGCGGGCTGGACTGCGATGGACGGTCGCTACGAGCCGACGCTGAGCGCATAGCGCACACCCGCGCACGCGGGTAAACTCCGGGCTGCTCTCGCTCCGGCAGTCCTCCATGCGTATCCCCGTGTCGAATCTCGCCGCGCTCTGCGCGGTTGTCGCTGTTGCGCTCGTCGTCCCGGCTCATGCGCAAGGCGTCGCCAATCCCGGCGATGCGCGTGTCATCGTCAAGTTCAAGCCCGAGTCCAGCGTCCTGAAGCTCGGCGCGGCCGGCGTCGCCGCGCCGAAGGCGCGCGCGGAGGCGCTCACCAAGCGCCTCGGTGTGCCGCTGCGGTCGGGTATTGCGCTGTCCGAGCGCGCGCAGGTCGTGTTCGCGTCGGGAATGACGTCGGGCGAGCTCGCGCAGCGACTGTCGTCGCAGGACGACATCGAGTACGCGGTCCCGGATCAGCGCCGTCGCGCCATGGACGTTCCGGACGATCCGCTGTATCCGGACGGTCTCGGCGGCAACGGGCCTGCGGTCGGCCAATGGTATCTGCGCGCGCCGAGCGGCGCGGTGCAGTCGTCGATCAACGTCGAGCCCGCATGGGCAATCACGAACGGAAGCCCGTCGATCGTCGTCGCGGATCTCGACACCGGCGTGCGCTTCGAGCATCCGGATCTGCTGACGGTGGGCAGCGGCGGCAACCTGTTGCCCGGCTACGACATGATCAGCTTTTCCAACAGCAACGATGGCAGCGGCCGCGATGCCGACGCCTCCGATCCGGGCGACTGGATCACCGCGCAGGAGGCGAACGACCCGAACGGCGCCTACTATCAGTGCACCGAGCAGGACCCGTCGACCGGCCAATACGTAGCCGACGACAGCTCCTGGCACGGCACGCAGACGGCGGGGTTGATCGCGGCGATCACGAACAACGCCGCGGGCATGGCAAGCGTGGGACGGACCGTGCACGTGCTTCCCGTGCGCGTGCTGGGAAAGTGCGGCGGCTTCGATTCGGACATCATCGCAGGCATGCGCTGGGCCGCGGGACTGAACGTTCCCGGAGCGCCGGTCAACACGACGCGCGCCAACGTCATCAACATGAGCCTCGGTGGAGGCCGCTCGTGTCCGCAGTCCTACCAGGACGCCGTGGACGAGATCGTCGGAGGCGGCACGATCATCGTCGTGTCGGCCGGCAACGATGCGGGGCACGCGGTCGCGGCGCCTGCCGATTGTCGCGGCGTGCTTGCCGTCGCTGCGCTGCGCCATGTCGGAACCAAGGTGGGCTTCTCGAATATCGGCCCGGAAGTGGCGATCGCCGCGCCCGGCGGCAATTGCGTCAACACCGCCCCGGGAACGCCGTGCCTCTATCCGATCCTCACGACGTCGAACTCGGGCACGACCGGGCCGCAGGATTCCATCTATACCGACAGCTTCAACATCTCCGTGGGCACGAGCTTTTCAGCGCCGCTGGTTTCGGGCACCGTCGCGCTGATGCTCTCCGCGCAGCCGTCGCTGGCGCCGGCTGAGGTGAAGGCGTTGTTGCAGGCGACAGCGCGCCCGTTCCCGACCACCGGCGCGGACGTGAGCAGCGGCCCGGTCAATGCGTGCATGCCGGACCAATACGACGCGTCGTCCAATCCGGTCGATCAGCTCGAGTGCTACTGCACGACGCAGACGTGCGGTGCCGGCATGCTCGACGCAGGCGCGGCGGTCACGGCGGCGAAGAACGGCCTTGCGATCCCGCCGGTGCAGGCGCAGGGCCTGTGGTGGAACGCGCCCGCGGGCTCCGAGTCCGGCTGGGGCATCAACTTCGCGCACCAGGGTGACGTCATCTTCGCCACGTGGTTCACGTACGACACGATCGGCAGGCCGTGGTGGCTCTCGATGACCGCGACGAAGATCGCGGACAACGCGTACGGCGGCACGCTGTACCAGACACGCGGACCGGCGTTCAACGCCGTGCCGTTCAGTCCGTCGCAGGTCATCGCGACGCCGGTCGGCACCGCGACGGTGAGCTTCACCGGACCGGACGACGGCACGTTCAGCTATACCGTGAACGGCACCACGCAGGCGAAGAGCATCACGCGCCAGGCATTCGGCACGCTGCCGACGTGCGCGTGGGGCGCGCAGCCGAATCTCGCGCTCGCGACGAATTACCAGGACCTGTGGTGGGCCGCGCCCGCAGGGTCGGAATCGGGATGGGGCATCAACCTCGCCGAGCAGAGCAACATCATCTTCGCGACCTGGTTCACCTACGCGCTCGACGGCACGGCGACCTGGTATTCCATGACCGCGACCAGCACGGGCGCGCACACCTATGGCGGGCAGATCTACCACACGGTCGGACCGCATTTCGACGCGGTACCTTTCCGGCCGACCGACGTCTCCGCGTCGGCGGTGGGCAACGGCACGCTGAGCTTCACCGACGGCAACACGGGCACCTTCTCGTACACCCTCAACGGCGTGTCGCAAAGCAAGCCGATCACGCGGCAGGTGTTTCGCGCGCCGGGGACCGTCTGCCAGTAACCGGGTCGCGCCATGGACTGGGAAGCTGAAATCACCGCGCTCGAGCACGACGCCAATCGCGCGTTCCTCGAGCGCGACCTGGTGCAGCTCGACGCGCTCTTCTCCGACGCGCTCGTCGTGAATTCGCCGATCAACCGCGTCCACGACAAGCGCACGATCCTCGAATTGCTCGGCGCCGGCGCCATCGGACACGTGGAGAGCACGATTCGTCACGAGCTGATGCGCCGCGACGGCGAGCTCGTGGTCGTCATGGGCGCGGACTCGGTCAGGAACACGCCGGCCGACCCGCTGCTGCACCGGCGCTTCACGAACGTCTGGCGCAGGGAAGGCGAGCGCTGGCGGCTCTACATCCGGCACGCCAACGTGATCGCGAATCCGCCCCCGGCGCCCCGACCAGCGTAGCGCGAAGCGCGCGCTTCGCGCCTTATAATCGAGGCCCGATGCGCATCCTCCTGTCCAACGACGATGGCTATTTCGCACCGGGACTGGAGCATCTCGCCGCCGCCCTCGCGCCGCACGGCGAGCTCACCGTCGTCGCGCCCGAGCGCGACCGCAGCGGCGCATCGAACTCCCTGACGCTCGACCGGCCGCTCAACGTGCGGCGCGCGCCCAACGGCTTCCTGTTCGTCAACGGCACGCCGACCGATTGCGTGCACCTCGCCGTCACCGGATTGCTCGAGCACATCCCCGACATGGTCATCTCGGGCATCAACCTCGGCGCGAACATGGGCGACGACACCATCTACTCGGGCACGGTTGCCGCGGCGACCGAGGGGTTTCTGCTCGGCGTGCCGTCGATCGCCATCTCGCTCACGTCCAAGACTGCCGCGCATTTCGAGACGGCGGCGCAGGTCGCGGTGGAGATGGTCGAGCGGCACCGGCGCGAGGCCGCCGGCGCCTGGCTGCTCAACATCAACGTGCCCGATCGGCCGCGCAGCGAGATCCGCGGCTTTCGCGTGACGCGCCTGGGCCGCCGGCACAAGGCCGAGGACGTGGTGAAGACCACCAATCCGCGCGGCGAGGTGGTGTACTGGGTCGGCGCCGCCGGCCCGGCCGCGGATGCGGGCGAGGGCACGGACTTCAATGCCATCGAAGCCGGTTACGTTTCGATCACCCCCCTGCAGATCGACCTCACCAATCGCGATCAGATGCCTTCGGTCGCGCGCTGGGTCGAGCGCTGAGGATGACCGTGGCCGACGCGACCGGCAGGCGCAACGGCATCGGGATGACGTCGGATCGCACGCGTGCGCGCATGATCGAGCGCCTGCGAGCCGAGGGCATCCGCGACGAGGTCGTGCTGTCGGCGATGAACGCGGTGCCGCGTCACGTCTTCATCGACGAAGCGCTCGCCATTCGCGCGTACGACGACGTGCCGCTGCCGATCGGCGAGGGCCAGACGATCTCGCAACCCTGGGTCGTGGCGCGCATGTCCGAGTTGGCGCGCAACGGCCGCACGCTCGACGCCGTGCTCGAGATCGGCACCGGCTGCGGCTACCAGACGGCAGTGCTCGCGCAATTCGCCAAGACCGTGTACACCGTCGAGCGCATTGGCGCGTTGGTGAGCAAGGCGCGCCGCAATCTGCAGGCGTTGAAGGTTCGCAATGTCAGGCTCAAGCATGGCGATGGCAGCGCCGATCTCGGCGAGCAGCTGATGGTCGATGCGATCGTGATCACCGCGGGCGCGACGCACGTGCCGACGGCGCTGCTGGCGTATCTCGCGCCGGGCGGCCGCATGGTGCTGCCGCTCGCGCAGAACGAGGGCGATGATCGCGGCACGCAGCGTCTCACGGTGATCGAGCGCACTGCCAACGGCCTGCGGGAAACGACCCTCGATGCGGTAAGATTCGTGCCACTGCTTCGGGGCGTTACGTGACGTCTGCGCGGCAAACCGCATCGACGGCCGTTTACGCATGAGCATCGCGATTCTCCGCCCGTACAACGTCAGGCCGCATCGATCTCCGCCCGCTTCGCGCACCGCTGCAACGCTCGGCATCGCCGCATTGATCGCGTTGCTCGCCGCAGGCTGCGCCACGCGCCGGGCGGCGCCGGTCGAAGAGCGTCCGCCGCCTCCGCGCGGCGCCGTGTCACCCGCGCCGCCGAGTGGCGCTGCACGGCTGGCGACGCCGCCGTCGGCGCCTGAGCAACCGGCAACGCCGCAAGCGGGCACGTATACCGTCAAGCGCGGCGACACGCTGTATCAGATCGCGCTCGACAACGGGCTCGACTATCGCGAGCTCGCCGCCTGGAACAACGTTCAGAACGCCGACCGCATCTTCGTCGGGCAGGTGCTGCGTCTCGGGCCACCGGGCGAAGCGACGGCTGCGACGGCGCCCGCGAGCGAAGCCGGCGTCACGACCGCACCGCTGCGCATGGCGCCCCCGGTGAGCGCCGCGCCCGCCACGGCGGGCCCTGCGCCGCCGCCGGCAGCGGCGACACCCGGCGCATCGTCGTCTCCGGTGGCTCAAGGCAACCTCAAGACGACGCCCAAGGCGATCAAGCAGCCGTATTCCGACCAGGCGGTTCGCGAGCTCACATTGGCCGCGACGGCCGTGCCGGCGCCGGCCGCCGAGACCGTGCGCACGCCCGCGCCGAGCGAAGCGCGGGCTGCACCTTCGCCGCCGACTCCGGATGACGCCGACGACGATCACCTCAGCTGGTCGTGGCCCGCCAAAGGCAAGGTCATCGCGGGCTTCTCGGAGAGCGCGAACCTCAAGGGCATCGACATCGCGGGGTCGATGGGCGAGCCGGTGGTCGCAAGCGCGCCCGGCAAGGTCGTCTATGCCGGGTCGGGCCTGCGCGGCTACGGCAAACTGATCATCATCAAGCACAACAAGACGTATCTCTCCGCGTACGCCCACAACCGCGAGATCCTCGTGAAGGAGGGCCAGCAGGTCGCGAAGGGACAGAAGATCGCCGAGATGGGCAACAGCGACGCCGACCAGGTCAAGCTGCACTTCGAGATACGGCGGCTCGGCAAGCCGATGGATCCCGCGCGCTACCTGCCGCCTGCATGACCGCACGGCCGCCGCCCGGCGACCTGCTCGGGCAACCGGAGGACGCCGAGTCGCACGAAGCGCACGAGGCGGTCTGGGCCCCGGCGGAAGAGCCGGAAGAACCGCCTCCGGATCGCTATACGCGTGATCTGCCGCTCGAAGCGCCGCCTTCGGGCCTTGCCGCGGACTTCGTCGCGGATCTCACACAGCTGTATCTGAACGAGATCGGCCAGCATGCGCTGCTCACCGCACCGGAAGAGCTCGCGTTGGCGCGCGCGATGCGCGCCGGCGAGTTCTCGGCGCGGCAGACGCTGATCGAGCGCAATCTGCGGCTGGTGGTGAGCCTTGCGCGTCATTACACCAATCGCGGCGTCGCGCTGCCCGACCTGATCGAGGAAGGCAACCTCGGGTTGATTCACGCGCTGGAGAAATTCGATCCCGAGCGCGGGTTCCGCTTCACGACGTACGCGACGTGGTGGATCCGCCAGTCGATCGAGCGCGCGGTCATGAACCAGTCGCGGACGATCCGCCTGCCGGCGCACGTGGTGAAGGAGCTCAACGTGGTGCTGCGGGCACTTCGCCATCTCGAGAACCACCCGCCCGCGAGCGGACGCGATGCCACGCTGGACGACGTGGGACACCTGCTCGACAAGCCGGTCGCGGAGATCGAGCGCCTGCTGCGCTATCACGAGCAGCCGCTGTCGCTCGACGCGCCGCTCGATCGCGACCCCGGCCTGACCGTCGGCGAGGGCGTGGCCGACGAATCGGCGTTGTCGCCGGAGCTCCTGCTGCACGAGAGCGCGCTCGAGCACAGCGTTTCGGAATGGCTGGGCGAGCTTCCGGACCGCCAGCGCCGCGTCATCGAGCGCCGTTACGGCCTCAACGGCTGCAGCGTCGCGACGCTCGATGATCTCGCGCGCGAGCTGGGCGTCACGCGCGAGCGCGTGCGCCAGATCCAGGGTGAAGCGATCGAGAAGCTGCGCGGCCGCCTGGCGCGCAAGGGCTACCAGCGCGACGACCTGCTCTAGGTCGACTCCGACATGCCGCGCAGCGCGCCGGCGTGCGGCAAGACCTCGATCGCGCGCTCCAGGGTTGCAATCATCGCCGCGCGGTCCCGCGGCCGCGCCGCGGTGTCGCCGTAGCGCAGCAGCGCGAACGATTCGCCGATCGCGTGGAAGGCGATCGCGAACTGCGGCCAGCGCGACGCCGCCCGGTTCGCATAGGCGAGCGGGCCTTCGTGCGCCATGCGCGCGAGCCCCGCACGGGAGAGACGGCGGCAGACTTCATCCCACAGCACGAGCGCGCGTTCCTGGCGGCGCCGCTTTTGCGTGAGCCACGCGAGTATGAGCGCGACCCATACGCCGCAGACCGCGACGATGACCGTGACCACCTGCCAGGGCGGATAGCGATCGAGCGTCAGCCTGCGCCACAGCGCGCGCTGGCGATGGAAGTCGAAGTCGACCACGTTGCGACGCCATTGATGATTGAGGGCGTCCCACGCGAGCTCGAGGTCCTTCATCCAGCCGCCGTCGAGCCGCGCGAGCAGCGGCAGGCCTTCGATGGCCGGCAACGCGGCGCCGATGCCGCGCTCGATGCGCAGCGGCGACACGGCGGCCGTGGGATCGAAGCGATGCCACTCGCCGTCGACAATGGCCTCGGCCCACGCGTGCGCGTCGGACTGGCGCACGATCATGTAGCCGCCGCGCGGATTGATCTCGCCGCCCTGGTATCCCGTCACGACGCGCGCGGGAATGCCGGCGGCGCGCAGCAGCACGACGAATGCGCTCGCATAGTGCTCGCAGAAGCCGCGGCGCTCGCCGAAGAGGAATTCGTCCACCGGCTCGTGCTCGTACAGCGGCGGCGCGAGCGTGTAGACGAAGCCTTCGTCGCGGAAGTACTGGAGCACGGCGCGGATGTAATCGGCATCGCGCGGATGCTTTGCGCGCAGCTCCTGCGCGAATGCGATCGTGCGCGGATTCGCAGCCGGCGGCAGCGCTCGATCGATGTCGGCTTCGCGCGGCGACGCCACTGGAAACTCGTGCCGCAGCACCGATCGCTGCAAATAGCGCACCGGCTGCGTCACCGATGCGCGCAGGACGAGCTGCTGCTCGCGGGTGAGCCGCGCGAGCGCCAGCGCTTCGCCGGAGCCCGCACCATTCGGGTCGTCGAGTATCGGCAGGCTCACCGGCATGTCGAGCGCGAAGAGCCACGGATGTCCGCTCGGCTCGAGTGACACGACGTAGCTCAGCACGGGGCCGCCCTCGGGCGTGACGAGGTTCCCGAGACGCGTCGGCATGGCAGTCCACGTGCGCCCGTCGAAAGCGCTCAGCACCGGACCGCGCCAATAGCGATCGTGCGCGGCGGGAATGGAACCGAGGAAATCGACACGGAACGCCACCGCATCCGACAGCGACAGCTCGCTGATCATGCCCGGCGACATTTCATTGGACAGGCCCGTGCGCACGCCCGCGTCCTTGGGCAGTCCCCACAACGGCCCCGCCAGGCGGGGAAACAGCACGAACAGGAGCAGGGCGATCGGCAGGCCCTGCGCGATCATCACACCGGTGCGGCGCACGGCGCTGCGCCACGCGCGGAACTCGAAATCCACCGCGCCCGGGCGCGCGAGCGCGTCGAGCGCGCCGCCCATCAGCAGCACCGCCGGCACTGCCGCGATCGCGGCGAGCATGGACTGATCGTAGAAGAACGGCGTGACGATCAATGCCATCGCGGTGCACACGAGAAGGGTGCCGTCGCGCAGCGAGCGCGCCTCGAGGAACTTGATGCCGACGAGGACGTACAGGAACGCCACGCAGGGATCGCGACCGAGGAAATAGCCGTACGACTGGCGGATGGCGACGCCGATCGCCAGCGCGAAGAGGCCGAGCGCCCACGACGGGATGCGCGCCAGTCCTTGCGCGGAGCGCGAGCGATCGCGGCGCAGGAGCTCGAAGCGCAGCGCGACGAGCATCGCGCCGAAGAGCGCGATCCAGATCGGCAGGTGCACCGCCTGCGGCACTTGTGCCGCGAGCAGCAAGGCGCCGAGCCAACGGATCTGCACCGGGGTGAGCGGCGTGACGGCTCCCTCGTTGCGCATCCATTCGGGCCAGCGCTTCATCGACGATCCGGTGACGGAAACAGCGCGAGCGCGGTGAGCGCGAGGCGCCGATGCTCGCGCCCCTGCGACGCCGGCAAGGTGAACCCGGGCAGCGACAGCGCGAACGGACGCGCTGCGCGCTCGGCGCCGAGCACCCAGGCGGAAAGCCGCGACAGTCGCGCCTCGACATCGAGCTCGGGCGGCAATGCGCGCCAGTCGAGCATCACGGGGCCGCCGCCCGACCCTTCGAAGGCTTTGCTGTACCAGCCGGCGCCGCGCGCCACGGCCTTCCACGCGACGCGCTGCGGCGGGTCGCCTCGCTGATAGTCGCGCAGTCCCGCGAGGTCCGCGTCCTCGCCGCGCGCCTGCGCGACGCTGTCGTCGCCACCTGCGCCGAACGGAAGCGGCGGCGCGGAGACTTCGGGCGTCGGGAATGCGATGCCCGCGAGCGGGAAATGCACGTAGGCCCACGCTTTCCACAGTCCGAGGGGATACGTCGACGACAGGGTGACGCGGCCGAGCGCCACGCGCCCGCGTTGCTGCGTGGGGACTTCGAGCGCGACGGTGCGCGCTTCGCCCGCGGGCACGTCGGACATGATGCGCGCCCCGCGCGCGGAGAGCATCACCGCGAGACGTGTCGCAGCGCCCGGCACGAGCGCAAGGGAGAACGCCATCTTGCCACCGGCAAACGTGTCTCCGGCGGCAAGCGGCTTCACCTCCATGCCGGCGAGGTTGCGAAACGTGTGCAGGAGCGCGGACGCCGCGAGCCCGGTGAGGACGAACGTCACGGCAAGGCCCAGCGAAAGCGCGTAGTTGAGCGACGTGAGCAGCATGAGCACCAGCGTGACCATCATCGCCAGTCCGCGGCGCGTCGGCAGGATATAGATGCGCGAATGACGCAGGACGACCGGGTCGCGGTCCGCGGGCGCGCCGCGAAACGCGCGCTGGCGCAGCCGCGCGATCAGCCCGGGCTGAACCATCGCGACGTCCATGGAGGAATCGCTACGCGAGCGGGACCGCGCGGATCAGCGCTTGCGCCTGGATCGCGCCGGCGCGCGCGCCCCCGGCGAGGCGATGCCCAGCCACCGATGCGAACACCGCCTGCACGTCCTCGGGCACGACCATGGGCCGGCCGGCCATCAGCGCCCAGGCGCGTGCCGCGGCGATGAGCATGAGGCCCGCGCGCGGGCTCAAGCCGCGCCGTGCGCCGGCATCGCCGTTGACACCCGCGAGGTGACCGCGCGATGCCGCGAGCAGCGCCTGCACGTAGTCGAGCAGCGCCGGCGCCACGTGGATCTGACCCGCTTCACGCTGCCATTCGGCAAGCGTGGCGGGGTCCGTCACCGGCGTCACTTCGCCGATGCGACTGCGACGATCGCCGCCCGCGAGGAGCTCGCGCTCCGCCGCGGCATCGGGATAGCCGAGCTCGATGGCGAGCAGGAAGCGATCGAGCTGCGATTCGGGCAACGGATAGGCGCCGATCTGCTCGAGCGGATTCTGCGTCGCGATGACGAAGAACGGGTCGGGCAGCTTGCGCGTCTGCCCGTCCTGCGACACCTGCCGCTCCTCCATGGCCTCGAGCAGCGCGCTTTGCGTCTTGGGCGGTGCGCGATTGATCTCGTCGGCGAGCACCACCGAATGGAAGATCGGGCCCGCATGAAAGCGAAACGCCTGCAGTCGCTCGTCGTAGACGGAGACGCCCAGCACGTCGGCAGGCAAAAGGTCGCTCGTGAACTGGATGCGCGCGTACTTGAGGCCGAGCGTGGCCGCGAGCGCTTGCGCGAGCGTGGATTTGCCCACGCCGGGAATGTCCTCGATCAGGAGGTGGCCGCGCGCAAGGAGGCAGGCGACCGCGAGGCGGATCGGCTCGTCCTTTCCGACCACGATGCGGCCGAGCTGGGCGACGACCCCGGCGAGCCGCTGCGCGGTCGGAATATTCTGCGATGCGGGACGAACGCTCATGAAGGATTGGATCGGACAGGGCCGGATGGTCGATCGTTCAACTGTATCCGAGCGGCGCCGGATCGTCATCAGCCGTTCGGCGCGTTAAACTCCATCGGGCAGGGCCGAACAACCGTTCGGCCGATTCGCCCCACCATCGCCGTGACCACAGCGTATATCACGCATCCGTCGTGCCTTCTGCACGACATGGGACCGTACCACCCGGAATGCCCCGATCGCCTGGGCGCGATCGGCGACCGGCTCATCGCATCCGGTGTCGACGGCCATCTGCAGCATTACACCGCGCCGGCGGCGTCGCGCGAGCAGCTCGAGCGCGTCCACGGCAGCGGATACATCGATGCGATCGAGGCTGCGAGCCCGGACAGCGGGCTCAACTACCTCGATCCGGACACTGCATTGTGTCCCGATTCGCTCGACGCCGCCCGGCACGCCGCAGGCGCGGTGGTACTCGGGGTCGATCTCGTGATGCGCGACGAGTGCGAGACGGCGTTCTGTGCCGTCCGGCCACCCGGCCACCACGCCGAGCGCGGGCGCGCGATGGGCTTCTGCGTGTTCAACAGCGTTGCCGTCGGAGCCGCGCATGCGCTCGCGGTCCACGGGCTGTCGCGCGTGGCGGTCGTCGACTTCGACGTACACCACGGCAACGGCACCGAGGACATCTTCGCGGGCGACGAGCGCGTGCTGATGGCGGGAACGTTCCAGTATCCGCTGTATCCATACAGCGGCGTGGAGCCGCTGGGCGCGAACATGCTGAACGTCCCGCTCTCGCCCGGGACCCGCGGCGCTCGATTCCGGGAGGTCGTGCAGGAGCAATTGCTGCCCGCGCTCGACGCGCACGCGCCGCAGCTCATCCTCGTGTCGGCGGGTTTCGACGCGCATCGCGAGGATCCGCTCGCCAACCTCGAGTTCGAGGACGACGATTTCGCCTGGATCACGCGCGAGCTCGTTGCCGTTGCGCGTCGGCACGCGCGAGGTCGCATCGTGTCGTCTCTCGAAGGCGGTTATGCGCTGTCGGCGCTCGGTCGCAGCGCGGTGGAGCACATACGCGTGCTCGCCGGGCTCGCGGCGTAGCGCGCTGCCTCGCGTCGCTGACGGATGGAACGGCGAGCTTTCCTAGGCGCCTGCGCGGCCCTCAGCGGCGCTGCGCTTTCCTCGGCCTCGCAGGCCGGTGTCCCGCCGCGCCTCTACGCGCGCGCCCGGCTGATCGATGTCCACGGCGCGCCCATTCGCGCCTCGACGCTCGCGCGCAGCACGAACTACATCTTCCAGTATCCGTACGCGGCGACGCCGTGTTTCCTCCTCCGGCTCGATGCGCCGGTGCGCGCCGCGGACGGACTGCGCCGGCGTGACGGCTCTCGCTACGATTGGCAGGGCGGCGTCGGCCCGGATCGCAGCCTGGTCGCGTTCTCGGCGATCTGCGCGCACAAGCTCGCCTATCCCACCCGCGAAGTCTCGTTCATCCGCTATCAGCGCGACCGCTCGGCGACGTCGAGCGGTCACGTGATCCACTGCTGTGCCGACCACAGCGTCTACGATCCCAGCGAGGGTGCCCGCGTGGTCGCGGGACCTGCCCCCCAGCCGCTCGCGGCCATCGTGCTCGAGCACGATGCGTCGACCGACGCGCTGTACGCGCTCGGGACCCAGGGCGCCGAGCAGTTCGATGCCTTCTTCGCGCGATACGACATGAAGCTCGTGCTCGAATACGGCAGCACGGCCAAGGCGCACGCGCGCGTCGAGGACACGACGGTCGTGCGCGAGCTCACGAGCTATTGCCGCAACACGATCCAGTGTTGACGCTTTCCACGCGCGACGATCCGGCGATCGTCGTGCGCGACTTGCGCAAGCGCTATGCGCAGGTCGAGGCGGTGCGCGGCATCAGCTTCACGGTGCAGCGTGGAACGACCACGGCGCTCCTCGGCGGCAATGGCGCGGGCAAGACGACGACGCTGTCGATGCTGCTCGGCGTCCTGACGCCGACCGCGGGCAGCATCCAGGTGCTCGGCGAAGACATGACGCGCCATCGCTATCGCGTGCTGCCACGCCTCAACTTCACGTCACCTTATGTGGACTTGCCGAAGCGCCTCACCGTTCGCGAGAACCTGCGCGTGTTCGCCGACCTGTATGGCTTGCGGCGCCCGGACGAACGACTTGCAGAGCTCGCCGAGGAATTCGACCTCCACGGCCTCATGAAGCGGCCCTACGGCGAGCTTTCTGCGGGCCAGCGCACGCGCGTGTCGCTTGCCAAGGCACTGCTCAATCGCCCCGAAGTGCTGCTGCTCGACGAGCCGACCGCGTCGCTCGACCCGGACGTCGGCGACCGCATGAGGAGCTATCTCGAGCAGTACCAGCGGGCGAGCGGTTGCACGTTACTGCTCGCCTCGCACAACATGGGTGAAGTCGAGCGCATGTGCCGCGACGTGATCATGTTGCGCGCCGGCGTAGTCGTGGACCGGGGATCGCCACGCGCGCTCGTGGAACGGTATGGCCGCGAGAGCATGGAGGAAGTGTTCCTGGATGTCGCGCGCGGCACGTCGATCGAGCGCGACGTTGCGCCGCTGCAGGCCGGACGGTATGAGTAGCCACCTCGTCGACGCGGCCCTCATGTACCCGCAGAGCGGCGCCGCCGCTTCGCTGCGCCGCGTGCGCGCGCTCGTCCGCCGGCACGCCTACCTGCTGCTCAAGTCCTGGCCGCGGCTGGTGTCGATGATGTACTACCCGACGGTCACGATGGTCCTGTGGGGCTTCGTGACGCGCTACCTGGCGCCCACCAATTCGTTCCTGCAGAGCGCGCCGGGATTCTTCATCGGCGCCGTGCTGTTGTGGGACGTGCTCTTCCGCGGACAGCTGGGCGTTTCGCTGACGTTCATCGAGGAGATGTACGCGCGCAACGTCGGGAACCTGTTCGTGAGCCCGTTGCGCCTGTACGAGCTCATCATCGGACAGCTCACCATGAGCCTCATCCGCGCGCTGATCGGCGTGGGCGGCGCGTGCATCTTCGCCTACCTGCTGTTCCGGTATTCGATCTTCTCGCTGGGCTTCGCGCTGATCGCCTTCTTCGCCAACCTCACGGTGTTCGGCTGGGCGATCGGCCTCGCCGTGTCGGCGATGATCCTGCGCTGGGGCCTCGGCGCCGAGGAGCTGGCGTGGGCCGCGATCTTCCTCTTCGCGCCGGTGTCCGGGGTCTACTATCCGATCGGCGTGCTGCCGCCGGCGTTGCAGGCCATCGCGCACGCGCTGCCGTCGGCGTACGTGTTCGAAGGCATGCGCGGCGTTCTGTTGCGCGGCGAGTTCTCGTGGACGCAATGGCTCACGGCGTTCGAATTGAACGTCGCGTACCTGGCCGCCGGGTGCGCCCTGTTCGCATGGGCCGTGCGCCATGCGCGCGACCGGGGGCTTCTGCTGCAGATGGGCGAGTGAGCACGGCCGTGTCCGGCTTCGACGCGCCGTCGACGAACAGACGCGCGATCAGACGATCACGGCTGCGACGACGCGCCGGCCTTCGCCGACGAGGATGTTGAAGGTGCGGCACGCTGCACGCGTGTCCATTACCTCCACGCCGACGTGAGCGCTCGTCAGGGACTTGAGCAGTCGGGGATGAGGGAATCGTTGCTGGCCGCCCGTGCCGAGCAGCACGACCTCCGGCTCGTACTGGAGCAGCTGTGCGAAGTCGGATGCGCCCAGTGCATCGAAGCCCGCCGGCGCGAAGCCCGGCTCGACCTTTTCGGGCGTGAGCACCACGCTGTCGCGATATTCGACCCCGCCCACTTTGATCCAGCCCTCGCCGAGGCCGGTCACCAGGCTCGAGGATGGCACCTGAAGGTGAAATTTCACGCTTGTGCGTTGCGGTAAATCGGTGAATTGGCTAGCATTGTAGCGATCTACGTCGCTCGGACGGTTCCGGGCGCTTACGCTAGAGGTCCGCGATGTCCGCACCCCCGCAAACGCAGTTCGCCCGCATCGAGCGGCTGCCGCCGTACGTCTTCAGCATCACCTCCGAGCTCAAGATGGCCGCCCGCCGCCGCGGCGAGGACATCATCGACTTCGGCATGGGCAACCCCGACGGTCCGACGCCGCCGCACATCGTGGCGAAGCTCGTCGAGACCGTGCAGCGCGGCGACACGCACGGCTATTCCGTCTCCAAGGGCATTCCACGCCTTCGCCGCGCGATCTGTCATTGGTACGACCGGCGCTGGGGCGTGCAGTTCGACCCGGAGACCGAAGCCATCGTGACGATCGGCTCGAAGGAGGGAATCGCGCACCTCGCGCTCGCCACGCTCGGCCGAGGCGACACAGTGCTCGTGCCCAATCCGAGCTATCCGATCCATATCTATGGCCCGGTCATCGCCGGCGCCGACATTCGCCAGGTTCCGCTCACGCCCGATGTCGACTTCTTCGAGGAGCTCGAGCGAACGATCAAGCTCTCGGTCCCCAAGCCGAAGATGCTGATCGTCAATTTCCCGGCGAACCCGACGGCACAGTGCGTCGAGCTGCCGTTCTTCGAAAAGCTCGTCGCGCTGGCGCGCGAATACGGCATCTACATCGTGCACGATCTCGCCTATGCCGACATCTGCTTCGACGGGTGGAAGGCGCCTTCGATCATGCAGGTCGACGGCGCGCGCGATGTCGCGGTCGAGTTCTTCACGATGTCGAAGAGCTACAACATGGCCGGATGGCGCATCGGGTTCATGGTCGGCAACCGCGACCTGGTCTACGCGCTGTCCCGCATCAAGGGCTATCACGACTACGGAACGTTCACGCCGATCCAGGTCGCGGCGATCGCGGCGCTCGAAGGACCGCAGGACTGCGTGGGCGACATCGCGACGAAGTACCAGAAGCGGCGCGACGTGCTCGTGAAAGGGCTGCACGAAGCGGGATGGGTGGTCGACGTGCCGAAAGCCTCCATGTACGTGTGGGCGAGGATTCCGCAACCGTACGAGAAGATGGGATCGCTCGACTTCTGCAAGAAGCTCCTCGCCCAGGCGAAGGTCTCGGTATCGCCCGGCATCGGCTTCGGCGAGTTCGGCGACGGTCACGTGCGCTTCGCGATGATCGAGAACGAGGCGCGCACGCGACAGGCGATCCGCGGCATCAAGCAGATGTTCCGGGAGGACGCGCCAGCGTGAAACCGCTGCAGGTGGGTCTTCTCGGCTTCGGCACCGTGGGGCGCGGCACCTGGGAAGTCCTGCGCCGCAACGAGGAGGAGATCGTGCGCCGCGCGGGCAGGCCGATTCGCATCACGTGGGTCGCGACGCGCACGCTCGATCGTGCGCGCGAAGGCCTGCGCGGCATCGACGGGGTCAATCTCACCAACGACGCGCAGGTCGTCACCCGCCATCCGGATCTCGACATCGTGTGCGAGCTGATCGGTGGCATCGACACGGCCAAGGCTGCGATCCTCGACGCGATCGCCCATGGCAAGCATGTCGTCACCGCCAACAAGGCGTTGCTGGCGCACCACGGCACCGAAATCTTCGCGGCCGCGCACGCCAGGGGCGTGATGGTCGCGTTCGAGGCCGCGGTCGCCGGCGGTGTGCCGATCATCAAGGCGCTGCGCGAAGGCCTGACCGCCAATCGCATCGAGTGGATCGCCGGCATCATCAACGGCACGTCGAATTTCATTCTGTCGGAGATGCGGGCGCGCGGCGCCTCGTTCGAAGCCGTACTGAAGGAGGCGCAGGCGCTGGGCTACGCGGAGGCCGACCCGACGTTCGACGTCGAAGGCATCGACGCAGCGCACAAGCTCACCATCATGTCGGCGATCGCGTTCGGCGTCCCGATGCAATTCGACAAGGCCTACGCCGAGGGCATTTCGAAGCTTCACCGCGAGGACATCACCTACGCGGAGGAGCTCGGATACCGCATCAAGCTGCTCGGCATCACGCGCCGTGCGCGAAACGGCATCGAGCTGCGCGTGCATCCCACGCTGATTCCCGCGAAGCGGCTGATCGCCAACGTCGAGGGCGCGATGAACGCCGTGCTGGTGAAGGGCGACGCGGTAGGGTCGACCCTCTATTACGGCGCGGGTGCCGGCGCGGAGCCCACGGCGAGCGCGGTCATCGCAGACCTGGTCGACGTCACGCGCATGCACACGGCCGACCCGGAGCATCGCGTGCCGCATCTCGCGTTCCAGCCCGATCAGCTCACCGACCTGCCGTTCCTGCCGATGAGCGAGGTGGAGACGAGCTACTACCTTCGCATGCGCGTCGAAGACCGGCCGGGCGTGCTCGCGGACATCGCGCGCATCCTGGCCGATCGCGAGATCTCGATCGACGCCATGATCCAGAAGGAGCCCTCGGAAGGCGCGTTCCAGACCGACATCATCCTGTTGACGCACCGCTCCATCGAGCGCCAGCTCACCGACGCGATCGACAAGATCGAATCGCTCGATACGGTCCGAGGCAAGGTCGTGCGAATCCGCATGGAAGCGCTGAACTGATGCGCTACATCAGCACGCGCGGCGCCTGGCACGACGACCCGCGACCGTTCCGCGCGATCCTGCTGGAGGGCCTCGCGCCGGACGGCGGGCTCGCGGTGCCCCAGGAGTATCCGCGTCTTTCCGCGGCGGACCTCGCACGGCTGCGCCCGCTCGATTATCGAGGCCTCGCCTTCGAGATCCTGTCGCGGTTCATCGACGACATTCCCGCGGACGATTTGCGCGCCATCATCGCGGCGACGTACAACCGCGAAGTCTTCGGTAGCGACGAGGTGACACCGCTGCTGACACTCGAGCCCGGGCTCCATCTGCTGCGCGTCTCCAACGGCCCCACGCTGGCATTCAAGGACATCGCCCTTCAGCTCCTCGGCCGGCTGTTCGATCATGTGCTGCGCGCGGATCGGCGAACGCTCAACATCCTGGGCGCGACGTCCGGCGACACGGGCAGCTCGGCGGAGCACGCGCTGCGCGGCGTGCCGAGCGTTGCCGTGTTCATGTTGTCGCCCAACGGACGCATGAGCCCGTTCCAGCAGGCGCAGATGTACGCGCTGCAGGACGCGAACATCCACAACCTCGCCATCGAGGGTACGTTCGACGACTGCCAGGACATCGTCAAGACCATCGCTGGCGATCCCGGTTTCAAGGCGCGCTATCGGCTCGGCGCGGTCAATTCGATCAACTGGGCCCGCGTGGCCGCGCAGATCGTCTACTACTTCAAGGGATACTTCGCAGCGACCCGGTCGGACGACGAGCACGTCACCTTCGCGGTGCCGTCGGGCAACTTCGGCAACATCCTCGCCGCGCACGTCGCACGCGAGATGGGCCTGCCCATCGATCGGCTGATCCTCGCGACCAACGAGAACGACGTGCTGCACGAGTTCTTTCGAACCGGCCGGTATCGTCCGCGCGGCGCCGCCGAGACGCACGCCACGTCCTCACCGTCCATGGACATCTCGAAGGCCTCGAACTTCGAGCGCTACGTCTTCGACATGGTGGGGCGCGATGCCGTGCACCTTCGCGCGCTGTGGGACGCGCTCGCACGCGAAGGCGGGTTCGACCTCGGTGCGACGGCGGCGTGGCACAGCGTGCAGGCATCGGGGTTCGTGTCGGGAAGCAGCACGCATGCCGATCGCATCGCCACCATTCGCGCCATTCACGAGCGCTACGGCCTGCTCATCGACCCGCACACTGCGGATGGCGTGAACATCGGGCGATCGTTCTCCCTGCCCGGTGTCCCGCTGATCTGCATCGAGACGGCGCTGCCGGCCAAATTCGCCGCAACCCTGCGCGAGGCCATCGGCATCGACCCGCCACGCCCGGAGTCGCTCGCGGACCTGGAATCGCGTCCGCAGCGGCGCACGCTGCTGCCGGCCGACGCGCGGCGGGTGCGCGATTTCATCGCGACGCACGCGATCGCGTGACGCGGCCGGCCGCCATGACGTCATGGGATACGCTTTGACTGCGCTCGTGCGCAACCTGGCCGCGGGCGCGCGGGTCGCGTCGTTCATGCGGGTCGACCGCAGCGCGTTTCGGTTCGATCTTGCGCAATGGATCCTGGTCGTCGTGTTCTCGGCGCTGCTCGATATCGCGCTCGATGCGCTACGCGCTTCGCCCGGCGCCTCCTGGTCTCCGCTTGGCGTGAACGGCGAGCTCTTCGCCCTGGGCCTGCTCATGCTGACCAGCGCGGTGGTCGCGATGCTGTGTCGTGACGCCGCCATCTTCGTCGCGCTGCCTGTCGTCGTCCTGGCCGCGTTCCCGCTGCTCCAGGTCGTGCACACGCTGCCCGCCGCCGCGCATCTGGAGCTCGCGTCCCCGTGGGATACGGTGTTCGAGCTCGCGATGTTCGGCTGGATGATCGCGGTCTGCGTTCGCGCGGTCCACCTCCTGAGCGATTCCCCGCCGCGGCACCGGATCGCGCGGGCGCTGCTCGGCGGCCTGCTGCTGTCGCTTCCGCTCTGGTTCGGGCCGCTGGGCGGACCCCTGGACGGCTGGTGGACGAACGACGACGACGCCGACGAAGCGATCACAGGAAGCAACCCGGCGTCGGAACCGGTGATGGCCATGCAGGGCTACCTCCTCGATGACGCGCTCGACGACCTCGAAGACGAGCGCAGCGGCGTGACGGATCTGTACTTCGTCGGCTTCGCCCCCGACTCGCGAAACGACGGCTTTCGCAAGGAGCTCGACCTCGCGCAGGACGTGATGGACGACCGCTTCGACACGCGCGGCCGGTCGATCGCGCTGATCAACCATCGCGATACGCTGACGCAGAAGCCGTTCGCTACGCTCACCAATCTTCGGCGCGTGCTGCAGGAGATCGGCGATGCCATGGATCCCGACGAAGACATCGTGATGCTCTATCTCACGGCGGGCCCTGAGGCGGAGGGTGGCCTCGCCGCGGTCCTGCCGCCGCTCGAGCTCGTCCCGGTGACACCCGAGAGCGTCAAGCAGCTCCTCGATTCGGCTGGCATCCGCTTTCGCGTGATCGTCGTGTCGACGTGCGCGGCCGGCGCGTGGATCGATACGCTGCACGATGACGACACGGCGGTGCTCGTATCCTCGCCGGGTCAGGACCGCACCCGCGGCTGCGACGGGTCGGCCGAACCCTCACCGTTCAGCACGGCGCTCTTCGGACGTGCGCTGCGTTCGGCCGACTCGATACCGGCAGCGCTGGCCGATGTCGTAGCCGATCCCGCGCTCAACGGCGCCTCGGGTACGCGTCTTTCGATAGGGCCGGGCATCGATGCACAGCTTCGCCAGGTGAAGCGGGGTGCGCCGACAAAGACAGCGGCGCTGCGCGGCATCGCATTTGACGCAGGGCCCGGCCGCTTCGACAATGGCCGGCTTTGACCACAACGCATCGACAGGAGGAATCGTGGGTCGGATCGTGACAGCTTGTGTGGCGCTCTGCATGCTCGCAGCGGCGAGCGTCGCGTCGGCGCAGGGATTGGAAAAGAGCAAGATCACCATCGGCGTCGGCGGCAAGTCGCTCTTCTACTACCTGCCGCTCACGATCGCCGAGCAGAAGGGATACTTCAAGGACGAAGGGCTCGAGGTCGAGATTCCGGATTTCCCGGGCGGCGCCAAAGCGCTGCAGGCGCTGATCGGCGGCAGCGCCGACGTCGTGTCGGGTGCGTACGAGCACACGATCACGCAACAGGCGAAGGGCCAGAACATCGAGGCGCTGGTGCTGCAAGGCAAGGACGCCGGCATCGTGCTGGCCATGCCGAAGGCCAAGGCGGCGACGTACAAGTCGCCTGCCGACCTGAAGGGCATGAAGATCGGCGTTACCGCACCCGGCTCGTCGACGAACATGTTCGTCAACATCCTGCTCGCCAAGGCGGCGCTGAAGCCGGATGCCGTCTCGATCATCGGCGTGGGCGCCGGCGCCGGCGCAGTCGCCATCATGAAGCGAGGCGAGATCGACGCGATCGCCAATCTCGACCCGGTGATCGCGACGCTCGAATCGAATGGCGACGCGGTGGCGGTGGTCGACACGCGCACGGCGAAGGGCATGCAGGACGTGTACGGCGGTGCGTACGCCGCCGGCTGCATCTATGCGCCCGTGGATTTCGTCAAGAAGAATCCCCGCACGACGCAGGCCATCGTGAACGCCATGGTGCGCGCGTTGCGGTTCATCCAGCAGTCGACGCCGGAGCAGATCGTCGCGGTCGTTCCGACCACCTACTACAGCGACAAGGCGGTCTACACGGCGGCGCTGAAGGCCAACATGGATGCTTTCAAGCACGATGGCGCCATCTCGCTTGCCGCTGCCCAGAACGTCTACAAGGATCTCAAGACGTTCGATCCCGGCCTGCAGAGCGCGACGTCGATCGATCTCGGCAAGACGATGGACATGTCGTTCCAGCAGAAGGCAGCGCAGAAGTACAAGTGAGCGCGCGGGGCGAGGCGATCGCCGAGCCGGGCCTCGCACGGCCCGTCGCGCGCGAGCGCGCCCAGGCCGGCCGCCGCGAGCGCGCCCAGGCCGGCCGCCGCGAGCGCGCCCAGGCCGGCCGCGCGGCGCGTTCGGCCGATGTCGTGCGCGGAGGCTGGTAAGTGACCGCGGCGCTGTCGCTCGAGCGCGTCACGTGCACGTTCTCGGGTGCG
>Ga0207674_10001335_pt1 | contig 31992 bp, 29 predicted proteins | sample KBSCornC72_FD_184303 | JGI IMG/M metagenome (GOLD analysis project Ga0207674, IMG submission 184303) | Corn rhizosphere microbial communities from Kellogg Biological Station, Michigan, USA - KBS Corn C7-2 (SPAdes) (version 2) | ecosystem: Host-associated > Plants > Roots > Rhizosphere > Soil ...
GGAGTGGTTCCTACGTTGGGGCCGGATGCGACGGGCGTGGGACACGTCTTCTGGTACACGGTGGAGGGCGGGGGACGCGATTTACGCGACCTTCGTGCGTTGCAGGACTGGTTTATTCGCTACCAACTGAACTCGGTGCAGGGGGTGGCGGAGGTTGCGAGTGTCGGCGGGGAGGTGCAGCAATACCAGATCAATGTCGATCCGAACCGGCTCCGCACCTACGGATTGCCGCTTAGCCGGGTGGTGGATGCGGTGATGCGCAGCAACCAGAATGTTGGCGGGAATGTTTTGGAATCGAACGGGTCATGGTCGATTGTGCGGGGGCTGGGGCTGATTGAATCGGTCGGCGACATCGAGAACATAGCGGTGGGAGCTAAGGCAGGTGTGCCGATTTACGTCCGCGACCTCGCGAACGTAAGAATTGGCAATGCATTCCGTGTTGCATCACTGGTAAAGGGCGGGCGCGAGGCGGTGGGTGGGGTGGTGGTGGCGCGTTCCGGGGTGAATCCCCGTGAGCTCATCGATCGCGTGAAGGCCAAGATCAAGGATCTGGAAGCGGGCCTTCCTCAGGGCGTCAAAATTGTTCCGTTTTACGACCGGTCGGAACTGATTGACAACTCAGTCGACACGTTGCGGCGGGCGCTGCTTGAGGAGATCTTGCTGGTCACGCTGGCGCACGTCATTTTTCTTGCGCATTTTCGCAGCATCCTGATCGTGACGCTGCCGTTGCCCTTGGCTGTGTTGAGCTCGTTTCTGATTCTGTACTACCTGAACATCACGTCGAACATCATGTCGCTGGCGGGGATCGCCATCGCTATCGGGGTACTGGTGGACGCGGGAATTGTGGTTACTGAAAATGCATTCCGTTCACTGGAGAGAGGTGGCATTGACACGGGGGATCGGGGTGCTGTGTGGCAAGCCGTGCTCAATTCGACGAAGCTTGTGGGCCGCCCTATCTTCTTCTCGATGGCAATCATTCTGCTGGCGTTCATACCGGTATTCGCCCTGACTGGCCAGGAAGGAAAATTATTCCGGCCGCTGGCCTTTGCGAAGACGGCGGCGATGATTGGCGCGACAGTGATCGCGGTCTCGCTCGTGCCGGTACTGTGCACTCTGCTGCTGGGCGGTAAAGTTCCTCGCGAGCAGGACAATCCGGTGATGAAGGCGCTGCGATGGATCTACCAGCCCGTGTTGCGATGGGCGCTAGGGCATCGAGTGGTCACGCTGGGTATTGCAGTTGTCCTGTTTGGCGGAGCGGTGTTTCTGAGTACGCGAATCGGCAGCGAGTTCATGCCGCCTTTGAATGAAGGCGATTTGATGTTTATGCCCATCGCCGATCCCAGTATTGCGCTGGCCGAAAATACCGAAATCGCCAAACGTCAAGACGCAATCATCGAGAAGTTTCCGGAAGTGAGCTTGGTGGTCGCAAAAGTTGCGCGGGCCGATACCGCGACCGATCCGGCAGCGTTGAACATGACGGAAACCATTGTGCACCTCAAGCCGCGAGACCAGTGGCGGCCTGGGATGACTGTCGAAAAACTGAAGTCCGAAATGGACCGGGCTGTGGCGATTCCGGGAGTCGCGAATATTTGGACCATGCCGATCATCAACCGGATCGGTATGCTGAGCACCGGCATCCGGTCAGAACTGGGCGTCAAGATTTTCGGGGCCGATTTGAAGATCCTAGAGCAAAAGGCCCGTGAGATCGCTGATGTGCTGCGGCGGATTCCGGGAGCACGCGACGTATATCCAGAACAGGTGACTGGCGCGCTCTACACCGATATTCAGATCGATCGCCAGGCGGCGGCCCGCTACGGCATTAGCGTGGGCGACATTCAAGACGTCATTGAAACCGCTATTGGAGAGAAAAATCTTACTACGACCATCGAAGGGCGAAGACGCTTTCCGGTGCGGGTGCGTTATGCGCCGCAGTACCGAAAGGATGTTCACGCGCTCAACGATATCCTGGTGGCGGCTCCCGATGGAGGACAACTGCCGCTGAGCCGTCTTGCATCGATCAAACCGGCGAGCGGGCCGGCGATGATCAACAGCGAAAACGGGTTGCTGGTTGTCTCCGTTGTGCTCAACGTGAGGGATCGCGATATCGGTGGCTTTGTGGATGAAGCCAAGCCAGCCATCCTTCGGCAAGTCAGCCTGCCGGCCGGTTATTACCTGGGCTGGAGCGGTCAGTATGAAAACAAGGAGCACGCGCGCAAACGGCTGGAAATAGTATTCCCGATTGTTTTGGGCGTGATCTATATCCTGTTGTTTCTGACCTACCGCTCCTTCTTGGAAGCTGCCCACGTGCTGATGGCCGTTCCATTTGCGCTCACCGGGGGTGTTTATCTGCTCTATCTTCTGGACTACAACTTCAGCGTGGCGGTATGGATCGGATTTATTGCGCTTTTCGGCACCGCAGTTCAAACGGGCATGGTGATGGTTATTTATCTAGAAGAGGCAGTGGCGAGGAAGCAGCGGGAAAGAGGCGCGGAATTCAATCTGAGCGATCTGCGGGGCGCGGTGATGGACGGAGCCCTGCTGCGGCTTCGGCCTAAAGTCATGACGGTTTCGACTATCGTCGCCGGGTTACTGCCCATCATGTGGAGCCAGCGCGTGGGGGCGGAGGTGATCAAGCCACTGGCCGCGCCGGTTCTTGGCGGAATGGTGAGTTCGCTTATTCATGTGCTTATTGTTACTCCCGTGATCTTTCTTTGGCTGCGAGAACGGGAACTTCGAAAAACTCAAATTAAAGGAGCATAGAAATGAAGAAGACCACAAGCAATATCAGCATCGGTGCACTTGTTATAGTGGCCCTGGTTTTGAGCGGTTGCAAGAGTGCAAGCGCTCCTGCGACAAAGGAAATAGAATCGCACACCGCGGGAGACGTCGTGATCTCGCTCTCTAACGAAAAGGGAGAACTCGCCCAAGGACAAAATACCCTGGTTATCGCGTTCCGATCGGCCAGTAAGAGTCAACCGATTGACGCCGGTAAGGTTACGTTGGAGTCGTCGATGGCGATGCCGGGGATGGCCCCAATGACCGCGCCTATCGAGATTGAATCGGCAGGACAGACCGGAGAGTACAACGTAAAAGGCGATTTCGGCATGAGCGGTTCGTGGCGTTTCGAAGTGCGTTGGGACGGCCCGGCGGGGCAAGGAAGCACTTCATTTAACAGCAACGTGCGGTGACGACGATGAACAGAATTGTGTTGATGCTGGCAGCGGTGGCGTCGCTGTGGGGGCAACGGGCAAGCGAAGGAATTGTCGACTCCGTTCACGGGCGCACGGCGGAAGAGCTGGTTGCCATTGCATTGCAGAGGAATGGGGAGGTCCTTGCCGCCCAGCAGCAAGTGGAGGCGGCGCGCGGAAGCTTGACTCAGGCTCGGTTACGGGCCAATCCTTTGGCTGAATTTAGCGGATCGAAAGAAGTGGGAGGTCCGCAGAACACCTTGATGATAGGAGGGTCACTTCCTTTGGAGTTGTTCCATCGCCGGGACCGGCGCATGGAAGTGGCGGCGAGCGGAATCCATATGGCCGAGTTTGAGCGGATGGAGCGCGAACGACAGGTCCGCGGGGAAGTGGAAGCCAAGTTCGGCGAGGTCCTGGCCGCGCTAAGAAATTTGCAGTTCATTGAGGATCTACTCAAACTGAACCAGGATGCATTAGGACTGACTCAGGCGCGGGCGGATCAGGGCGCGATTCCGCCGCTGGACGCTAATCTTCTCCGCGTGGAAGTAAACCGCATCGATTCCCGGCGGGCGGAATTCGAGGCCACCTTTGGGGTGAGCGTGCTGGAGCTAAAGAGTCTCATCGGAATGAGAGCGGATGAAAACTTGCAGTTACGCGGAACGCTAGGCGCACAGCCGCTCGAAATGACTAGAGAAGAGGCGGTCCAACGGGCTCTAACCATGCGGCCGGATCTGCTTGTGGCGCGTGCGACGGAGGAAGTCACGAGCGCTAAATTGAAGCAATCCCAAACGGAGGGCAAGGCGGACGCGAATATTTCGGCGAACTATCAGCGAATGGACTCCAGCTTTGACCTAAACGGTTTGGATTCGGCTGGACAGGTCCGACCGATTCAGGGGGTATTTCACTATTTAGGAGGGGGCTTGTCGATCACGTTGCCGGTCAGAAATCGCAATGAAGGCGCAATTCAGACGGCGGTGGCGCAGATGGAGGAGGCCAGGAGGCGCCGCGAATATATGGAATTGACGGTGACACGTGAAGTGCTCGCTGCATTTCTGGTGGAGGCGAAAGCCAGAGAGAGTCTGGACATTTACAGCCGCGGCGTGAGGGATCAGGCGAGCCAGAACTTAGATGTGATTCGGAAAACCTATGAACTGGGACGAACGCAATTGCTGGACGTCATCGCCGAGCAAAGGCGCTTTATTGAAGTTGAGACCGGCTATACGGAAGCCTTGAGCCGCGCTTATCAGGCTTCCGTGCGGGTCAGAACGGCGGCAGCGTTGGGAGTTGGGGGGAGATGATGCAACCCAAAGGCAAGGCGGCGCGGCGCTGGCTTTGGCTGGCGGGTTTGGCGATTCTAATCGTAGGCGTCGGGGCGGGCGGATGGCTAGCGCAACGCGGCATGATATTTTCCGCGCCGAAATCACAGCGAACTGCCGCGAATCCTCTGCCTGTTGCGAGGTCGTTGCCGGAGGCGGCGCCCTCCAAACCCCTGGAGGTTGAGGTTACTGTTCCGGTCGACTCTCTGGATCGCATGCATCTTCAGTTTGCAAAAGTGACAGGCGGCACGATGAGTACTGAGATTCGAGTTCCCGGGACGGTTCAACCCAACGCCTATCGTGAGGTGCACGTGACGCCCATAGCTGGAGGAGTGGTGACGCAGGTTTCAGCCGAACTCGGGCAGAATGTGAAACGCGGGCAACCGATCGCACAGGTGTTCAGCAGGGATCTGGCGGAAGCGCAGACGGCATTCGTAGGGTTCGAAGCAGAACTCGAAGTGGAACACAAGAAGTTGGAACGCACGCAGGAGCTGGTCCGGATCGGTGCGGCCAGTCGGGAGGAACTCGAAAGGGTGGAAGCGGACCATCGGGTTCATGCAGCACACGTGCAGGAAGCGCGGCAAAAATTGATTCTCTTAGGAATGGAAGAATCGCAGATCGAGTTTTTGAATACTGGACAGACCCCGAGCGCATACATCTCTGTGCCTGCGCCTATCGATGGAATCGTGACGGCGCGCAGCGTGAATTTGGGACAAGTGGTGGGCGTGGGACAGGACTTGTTGACGGTGACGGACCTTTCCTCTGTGTGGATAGAGGGCAGTGTGCTGGAGGATGACTTCGGCGCGGTTCGTGCGGGGAGCGGCGCAACCATTTCGACGCCGGCATATCCGGGGCGAATTTACCGTGGAGTGGTGGACTATATCGAGCCGCGAGTTGATCCGCAGACACGAACGGCGAAGGTGAGGGTGACCATCCAGAATCCGGGGTTGGCATTGCGCATGGGTATGTATGTGGATCTCACGTTCATAAGTGTACAGGCGGGGAAGGTGGCGATGGTGCCGAAAGCGGCTATCCAGGCGATGGCATCCGGCAATGTGGTTTATCTTCCGGTGGCGTTGAAGGAGGGGCGGTTTCTGCAGCGAGCGGTGAGGATCGGCGAGGAGACTGGAGGGGGCTTCGGCGTACTGGAGGGATTGACGCGGGGCGACACCGTGGTTACGGAAGGGAGTGTGTTGCTGCGCGCCGAGTCGCTCCGGCAACATCCGCAATGAGTCTTGGACCTTGGCGGTAATTTACAAATTTGGCGAATGTTTAAAGCCAATGACTTCATGTATATGGCGATGTGGAAAGATCGGCTGAGTCGCGGGACGTGATATCACGGTGGAATGAGTTACTTAGCTGAAATGGACGGAGTGAAGATTCTTCCGCCGGATTTGCGCAGTAACGAGCGGTCGTCCGCTAATCCGCTAACGGTGTTGGAGCGGCGGGCGAATTTCGCGCGGGCTTATATTGCTCGTGGAAGGAGGGACGGGCAGGGGCAGAAATTGGACCCAGTGCTGGCGTCTCATCTGGGGTTGCAAGAACCAGCGGAGTAGCGTCGCTCAACGCCAGGGGTTCGACGAGGCCCAGTTCGGCTGGAAGCGGGGGGCTTTTTGCGTTTCGAACTAAAATTATTGGCTCACAGATGGACACGGATGGACACAGATCCGAGACGGATATACTTGGAGCTGCATATGATTTGCTACGCATTTCGGGTCATTGTATTGTTTTCACTGATTCCTGGGTTCACTTGGGCTTCCGGAGATAGACCGGCGTCGCTGGTCGGCTTGGCGTCCCAAGCAGATGTAGTCGCGGTCGGCATCGTCAAACAGGTAGGGACGGAGCAGAACCAGCAGATTGAACTCCAATTGACCAGTGTTCTTCGAGGGACGCCGGGATCGCTCGATATTGTCGTAAACCTTGCGCACTCGTCGGGCGGAATTAGGAGTGCGGGCGGCGTATTGTCGTCCACCGCTGCCGGTCAGAAGGGGGTTTGGTTTTTAAAGGCTTCCAGTACGGGCTACCAGGTGATGCCGATCTTCGAGAATCCCGTTCGCCCGCGCGAAGTCTTTATCCCAATTTCAGATGCAGCGCTTCAACCTGTCGATTCTCTGGGCATAGGTTCACAGTTATTGCAATACGAGGTGGCAACTTACATGGCCCTGTCCAACCCCTCTGTTAGGGACGTCAGCCAACTCAGCTCGGCTATTCTGGAGGCGGCTCCCAAAGATGCCGCTATCGCCGTTGCTTCCTTGCAGGGTTCGGTTTCGCTGGATCAACACACCATGGGGCTGGCTATTTCCATCAGTCTGGGTTCCCCGGCTGCGGTGATGCAAGCGGCCGACGAGTGGGATACGATCAAGGCCAGCTCGAAATTCGGTATCCTGATGACCGCGATTGAAGGCTTTCCAGCCGTGCGAAGCTCCGAGGCCATCGCTGCATTCGAACGTCTGATTGGTCTCCACTCGGATATTTCTGGTTTTGACCGCGCCGTAAGCAGCGCATTTCTTGCTATCGGAGGAGCAACCACGGCAGCCGATTCTCCGCTGCCGACAAAGGCGGTGCTACCGGGGGTAGTTGCGCTTCTCGATAGCAAAGACTCGGACACCCAAATCCGGGCGGCCAGCTTCCTGGCATTTTTCACGCTCTTTGCCGATGCGAACGGCGACATGCCGCGCACTGGCGTTGCGGGTCCATTGGCTACCGAAGCCACCCGGCAATTCACTCCTTCCAACGCGGCTCCCATGGCGGCCAGTCAATATACAGCTTTCTGGAAAGCGTGGTGGGCGCAGAACCGAGCCAAATTCGGATACTGAGGAAAGGAAATCTGCTGCATCTGAACGGCAATCTGCGCCAATGGATTCTGCAGTAGATGCTGCTGTAAACAGGGGGAGGCCGAATATGTATTGGGACGTGGTAGAAGTAAAGACCGAGCCCGGCCACCGATTGTTCGTACGCTTCGCCGATGGGACTAGCGGCAAGGTGCAGTTGGACTTTTCAGAACTCAGCGGTGTACTGGCGCCCCTGCGAGATCCCGCGTTTTTCGAGTACGCCTTTGTGGATCGTGGTGCAGTCGCATGGCCTGGGAATATCGATCTCGCGCCGGACGCTATGTATGAGCAGGTGATCAGGCGGCGGAGTCCGGCGTAGGGATAAGAATGGTTTTGAGATGACCTGTAACGAGACTCAGCCGTCGATGGCTAACCTTGCCGAGATAGCAACAGCCTGATCTACCGGATCGGTGCTTGTGTCTTTTACTAACCCACACCAGTGCTTTCGTTCATCGTCTGGGAGAATGGATGCCGCCCAGATTATCGCCCTTCTGTCCCAAGGCGAATGGTTCGACCATCGTTCTTTTTGCGATCGAACCCACTGAACTTGCTTGTATGATCGACTCAGGAGGGCTATTGGGCGGATTCCTAGTTGCTCCCGAGACTCTTCAGCGATGTTAACGCACTTAGCGTACATGCCGGGAATGGGGCGTCTGACGAAAAAATCGAGTATCCACATCACTACGAACGGTAGACTACCTGATGGTGATGACTTGACGTGTTCAATCAGTTTCTTTGCAACGTCTTTTTCGGTATCTTTTTTGACTGAAATCACCAGATAGTCGACGACCTCTCGCATAGCTGGTGCAAGTTGGTCGAGGTTATCGAGCACGGGATCACGGAGCACTGCGGTTTTCAGTTGCTTGGCTCGTCGGAGTACGTACCTGATTAATCCAAGATGCAGCGGACGCTTGTCAATTGCAATGTTGAATAGGTCAACTAGGTTCTGTCGTGTCACCTTGTTCAGATCTGATTCAGGAAGCTCCTCGAAATCCATCTGGTAGCCCGTAATGTTCCAGATTTCCTGCATTAGCTCCTTCAGCTTGGATACTTTTCCTCTTTCCTCTTCTTCCCGCGGATCGACCAGTTCTCTCTCGATAAAGGTCTTCACGGTGTACAGACCTGTCTTAGCGGATGCGAGCGCAAGCCGATGTGCGGTGTACAGATACTCCGTTAGATCGTGACTCGCCAAAATTGCGTCGGATTTGTGTTTCGTGAAAATACGGAAATCGTCCACATAACGAACATAGGAAATTCCTCGCGATAGCAGAAATTTATCCACGTCGTCCAGAGTGGCTTCCGCAAGCGCAATTGACGGAAACGGCCCTACCGGCACGCCTCTTGAGTGCTTTGCGCTTAATTGACTCAAGAAGGATTCGATGTTCTTGGTTCGTTCGAAGGGTACTCCGGCCGATTGCAGGAAGTTATTTACGCGATGGTGGTAGATGTGATTGTAAAAATCTGCGATATCGGCAGTGAGTACAAAGTTCGTCTTGGCAGATCGCGCGAGTTTTGACGACCGTTCGTGGTATCCTTGCCAACCGGACTCGTCGATTGCGAAAAGTGAACCGTCGGACTGAGGCTTTATCCTGTAGGAAAAGACAGTTTTCTGGCTCTTAGGCACTCTGTATTTTTCTATCGCGGGTGCTGCCTCATAAATGAGCGCTGCGTAAACGATCGAGTCGATCGGGTCTAACTGCGTCGCCACCCGAAATCCGACTCTAGACTTCGGCATGAGAATACGTTGGGCAGCCCGGACGGAATAGGTTGATAGATCGACCTGCTCCAAGTGCTTGCGAATCTCCTGCCAACGATCCGCAATGGGTTTAATTTCGAATGGTACCGGAAATATATCGGTATCACCAAATTTGCGTATGTGTGCTAATGCCCAATCGAGTGAAGTCGGAGAAAGATGATCAGGCATTTAGTGTGCTTATTATACGGTAAACTTAGCTATGACCTCAGAACAAATGACACCACTTTTGTTTACGTTTTTCCGTGACGACATCCGGCGTTTTGTAGGGAATCGCTGGCGGTCGTTTCGCCGTGCAAGGACCGCGGACTTGAGGATTCTTACTCAGCGTAGCCTTGGGCCGTACAACGAGAAACATTCCTTGCCGAGCCCTATGGCTCGTGAGAATTTTAGGACTTTGATTGCGTTGGCTCCGCTTGCGGCCTTTTCGCCCTTACTGAAAAGCCACCCCGAGTTTCTGTTGCCTTATCGTATCGTGTCTTTAGCCATAGTAGGGCGCCTTTTTTTAGTACTAGCGATATTCATTGGATACCGGGCGAAGTTGTTGCCACGAGTGCTGGTAAATAGCAAGTAGTCCGGATTCTCGCAGATGTTGCCGTTGACTTCGTGATCGCCGCAATTTAAGCAAAGACTCTGTATCGCTCGTTGCAGGTTCCATTAGACAGCCAAGGGTTCGGACGAGGCCCATCGGGCCGACTTTCGGAAGGAAATCGCGTGCGGCAAAAATAGGACAGTGCCCAAGTTTCGCAAAAGCGGCGAAATTGGGGACTGTCCCCATTTTGCAGTCTGTCCAGAACAGTGCTCTGGGGTTGCGGATGTCCGGGAGTGGGGGGCATCGGCAAATTCGCGTGGGGCAAAAATAGGACAGTGCCGGAGTTTTCGCAAGGGCGGCGAAAATCCGGGATTGTCCCCATTTTGCGGGCTCAAGAAAGTCAACGGAAAGAATGCAGAGACCTGGCGTAGTGCATTAGGTTGATTTCGGGGGCTGGGCCTCGGGCTCTTAGGCGTTCTAGTAAACGTAAGAGGAAGAAGATTAGAGACTCGTCGGGGGAGCTGATTTGGAGGGTCCTCGTCTGTTCGAAGGAGCCGTGTTTTAGGCAGCAGCCGATGTCCAGGGGAGTCGATTTCAGGGCGCGGCTTAGGTTGGCGTGGAAGGTGGACTCGGACCAGACGGAGGTGGCTCCGAGGAGTCCGGAGAGGATGGGTTTGGGGCGGCGGGTGGTGCGGTGGAGGGCGGTTACGGAAGACGCTTTATCGGCGGCGTCGCGGAGCCATTGGCGGGAAAAAGTCGGCTTGACTTCGAAGACGGCGTAGACGCTTTCGGCGGGGACGTGGACTCCGGAGGCGTGGGGGAAGAGCAGGGGGGAATGGAGCTGGTCGAAGATGGCGATGTCGATTTGGCGGGAGCGGCGGCCGGTGGAATCGATGATGAAGGCGGGGGCGGCGCGGTAGGACTTGGGGAGATAGCGGTCAAACATTTCTAGCCAGAGGTGTTCGGAGGCGGCTCCGGCGGTGGAGGCGTGTTCGAAGAGGCGGCCTACGGCTAGTTGGGCTAGGAGTTCTTGTTGGACTCGGCGGAAGACTTCGCCTAGGTCTAGGTGGGCGGAGTCTGGGTGGCGTGGCATCGTCGGTCATAGTGTGGGGGCCGGGGGCGCGGGGGGACTGAGGAGCGGGGCGGTATGTGGGGCAACTGGGGCGGGGATCGAGTGCGGGTGGCTGGGGAATGGCGCGGCGGACTGCTTTGGGTTTAGGGGGATGCGGGTTGGGCGGGTGCGGTCGACGGGCGGCGGCGTGTTATTTCGGGGGTATGAGGATACGGGTTGATAGTCCGTTATGGGGGTCGACGCAGAGTGGTGGCGGTGGGTTGGACGAGAGGTCGGTTGAGGAGAGGATTCGTGCGGGGGTGCGGGGGGTGGTGACTCCGCGGGCTAGTTTTGCGCGGGCTTATATCGCGCGTGGTGGGAGAGACGGGAAGGGGGAGAAGCTCGATCCGGTGTTGGCGGCGCATTTGGGGTTGCAGGAACCGGTGTAGAAGAGTGATCGGATTCTACGGGAGCGCAAAAATAGGACAGTGCCCAAATTTCGCAAAGGCGGCGAAATTGGGGGCTGTCCCCATTTTGCGGTCTCAGGGCTTACGAATTTTCTGCGCGGCGCTGCCTAAAAGGAGAGCCAGGCCGACGAGTCCGAAACTGGCGGGTTCGGGGACTACGCTGACGCCTTTCACGTCGACTTCGGCGGCAGAGGTAAGGACGTTGCCGTTCGAAATGGTGTCGGTGTCGGGATCGAAATTGGGGTCGTTGGGACTGACGCTGAATAAATCGTAGGTGAGGGTGAGCAGGCCGGTGATGACGGATCCGGGCGTGGCGGAGGAGGAGATTAGGAAACTGCCGACGCCGGTCAGGGCACTGGGGTCGAAAGTCTGGGACACAGAGGTGGATTCCGGCGAGGGTCCTACCACGATGAAGTTAAATTGACCGATGAAGTCGGTGAAGGTACCGAGGGGGGTAGCGGGCGTGAAATCCGCGCTGGTGATTAGCAGATAATTCGTGTCGTTGGAAATTGTGAATCCCCAACCGACGGTGTCACCGGGGGCTCCGGAAATGGTGGAGGGTGTCGGCGTAAAAATGGCGCCGGCGTGCGCGGCGGGGAGCAGGAGTGCCGCGGTTAGAAGTAATAGGACGATTCGGTTGTTTAATGGCATGGTTATTTATTAGCGAAATTGATTAAATAGCGTCTTCGAGCCGGTGACTGCGCCGGCGTCTGACGAGTAGGAAAGCGTGATTGTAAAGCGGGCTAATGCGTTGCAACCGCTGAAATCGATGGTCACGGCGGCGGAGCCGCTGGCGGCGGGAGCGAGGTCTCCGACGGTGACCGGGAAGGGCGTGGAGATCACGGGAGTACAGGCTGGGCCGAAACTCTGTAGCAGAGTCAGGCTGGTAATTTGTGAGGCGGCGGCGGGGGATGAGCCGATGTTGGTGATGGTGGCGGTCCAAACGCGCGCGTTCGCGGGGCCGGTCTTAGCGGTGATCAAGCCGCTGAGTTGAGTGCACGGGGTGAAGTTGAAGAGATTTACGGGTGCGCTGAAGCTGTTTATAAAGCGGGGAAGCGGGCCGGCGGTGGAGGTCAGGGAGGTGCCGAGCGAAAGCGGCGTGCCTACTGTTGAGCCCAGCGTGTTGTCGTACCAGGGAGCGAAGCCTACTTGTGCGGTGGCGGTGACATTGGTTTGCGGATTGGCGGCGGTCACGTTGGCGGTTACGGGGATGGTGGCGCTTTCAATCGCGAAAGGGTTTTCGAAAATTACTTCGTAGATCACGGTGAAAGTCGCGCCACTGCTGGTGAGATTCCCGGCGCCTACTGTGCCGCCGGCGCCGTTGGCATCCGTGCTGCCTACGGTTAGCATGACTCCTGTGGTGCCAGTGCCGCCGCTGGTATCGATCAGGTTGACCTGGCCCGGAACGCTGACGGTAACGCCGGCGGGAATGTTAGCGAATCTGATTGCGAAACGCGTGCCATTGCTGACTGTGCCGGCGGTTGAGATGCCGCTTGGATCTCCGACGCCGGAACTGAAGGGATTGTTGCCGGAGGGTACGCCAGTCGAATTCGAAATCCCCGGGGGCGGATTGATCGGCGGAAGATCGGCAACGTTAGGTGGCGGATACATAAATCCGCTTTCCGTGTTGTATTGCGCGCCTGGGACGTTTTGAACCATATCGGTCACGTTGTAGAAATTGGTCCCGGTATATTGCCAACCGAACTCAACGAAGGAACCGTTATCGTTAATCTGGCGCCAATTGCGGACTTTCCATGCGGCCGGAAAGCCTTCGGCTAGGGTTATGCTTCCACCGCTGACGGAGCCTGACGCCGATGCGCACTGCAGATACGGGCCTGCGGGAGTACTAGTGACGGAATCCAGTCCGTTGCGGATGCTGCCGTTGGTCACGTTAATCAACTGAGCGTTTACCGAGTTGGGAGAGAAAGTAACGAACGTCTGGAACGTGAGGCCGAACCCGAAGTTGCTATTGGTGACGCGGCCGCCGCTCAGAAACACGGCGTTTCCGCGCAAGTTGGTGATGCGCAGGGTGTGGCTTCCGCCGTCTATTGGAACGCCGAAGAATTGGATAATTTGATTGTTCGATCCGGGCACTTGACGGCCCTGGAATACGTTCGGGTGGCCGACGCTTCCGTTATAGATAGACGCCTCGCCGCCGTTGGCGTCGTTCTTAATTGTGCAAATCCCCGCACTGGCGTCCGTATCAAATGGGGCGTTCGCAGAGCCGCAGTTGTTAATTGGGTTGCTAGTTTGTGCATTATTGACAAAGCCCACCGTACCTGGTTCGTCGATCAACAACAGAGCCTCATTATAGTTCGGAGTGAACGCTGTCGAAGTGACTTTGCTGGTTATGATGGTATTCATCGATACGGTAATGGTGACTGCAGGGACTGTGTCGCCCGGGGCAGTTGCGGTTCCGCCAAAACAGGTGATGGTAATGTCACCCGCCCGTTCGGTGTAGCCTTCCGCGCGGACCATCGGGATCACGGCCCCACCATTGCAGGCAAGGGTTTGCGATTGGGCGGCGGCCGGGAGTGCTAGGGCGGCAGCCAGGGCGGTCCAGATTAGAGCTTGGGCAGAGCGATTGTGAAGGGTCATTTGTCCGATAGCCTGTGGTGTTGTGACCGGTTTTGGCTAAATTACAGGCTTTGCCGGACTTGGAGATGATATCACTGAGAATAAGAATGGGTCAATAGCGTGTGTACTGGTACTGGGTGTTCATAAAAGTCTTCGCGATTTGTGTGTAAATTCGATGACTGCGGGCGTTAACGGACTGGACTGTAGCGGGGGGCAAAAATAGGACGGAGCCGAAGTTTTCGCAAGGGCGGCGAAAATTCGGGACTCCGTCCCCATTTTGCGGTTGTGTGAAAAGTAGGAGAGCAAAAGCAAAAAACAAAACGCAAAAAAAGGCGTGCTAGAAGTGGCGGGAGCTTAGGGTGATGTCGGATAGAGAGGATAGGCGGATGGGGTCGTTGGCGTAGAGGGCGGCGGCGTATTCGGTGCCTATGGAGAGTCCCAGGTGGCGGGCGGCGGAGAGGCGGAGGTCTATGTAACCGCGCGTTTGCATTTGGCCGGCGTGGCATTGCATGGCGGCTTCCCACTCCTTGATGACGGGGGTTATATCAATTACTACGTCGGGGGGGCCGAATTCTTTGGTGATGGTGTAGTAATAGAGAGACGTTATTGTGTGTGGGGCGGTGCCTTTTAGGGAAAAACCTTTTAGGAATTCCAGTCCGCCGTAGCGGGCGAAGCGGGCGGCGTCGCGGACCAGGTGGCCTACTACGGCGTGGTCGGGGTGTTGGTTTTCGGCGGTGTGGGGGGCTAGGACGATCGACGGCTGGAATTTGCGGATTTCGAAGGCTAGCTTGAAGGCGTTTTCGGGGGCGCGGAGGATGTGGCAGTCGCCTCCGAAGTCCAGGAAGTCGATCTCGGCTCCGATTAGTTTGGCGGCGGCTCTGGCTTCGGACTCGCGAGAGTCGGGGGTGCCGTTGGTGCCGGCTTCGCCGCGCGACAGGACCACGAGTTTGACCTTGTTGCCTTTGCGGACCTCTTGGATTAGGACGTGGGCGCAGCCGAACTCGATGTCATCGGGGTGGGCGCCTACTGCTAGGATGTTCGTCATTTAGACCAACTGGCGGCTAGCTGGGCGAAGGTGCGGACGCAGACTCCGGTGGGTCCTTTGGCCAGGCTGGGGGCGGGCTCGTCTAGCCAACCGGTGCCGGCGATATCGAGGTGGACCCACGGGGTGTCTTCGGCGAATTCGCGGAGGAACCAGGCGGCGGTGATGGCTCCGCCCCAGCGGGGGCCGATGTTGGCGAGATCGGCGAAGGTGCTCTTTAGGAGTTCCTTGTAATCGTCATCGAGGGGCATGGGCCACATGTTTTCGCCTTCTTCTTTGGCGGCGGACAGGACGCGGGCTAGCATGGCGTCGTTGTTGGTGAAGGCTCCGGTGTGGACGTGGCCTAGAGCAACGACGATGGCTCCGGTTAGGGTGGCGGCGTCGACCAGGTGGGTGCAGCCGAGTTGCTTGGCGTAGGTGATGGCGTCGTTCAGGATGAGGCGGCCTTCGGCGTCGGTGTTGAGGACTTCGATGGTTTTGCCGGAGAGGGATTTCACGATGTCGCCGGGGCGTTGGGCGCGGCCGCTGACCATGTTCTCGACCGAGGGCACGATGCCGGTTACGGGGATGTTGGGTTTGAGTTGCGCGATGGCGCGCATGGCTCCGAGGACGCCCGCGGCGCCGCACATGTCGTACTTCATTTTCTCCATGTCCTGGGCGGGTTTGATGGAGATGCCTCCGCTGTCGAAGGTTACGCCTTTGCCGATTAGGGCCAAGTGATCGCCGCCGGGCTTCGCGTTGGCGGGGACGTATTTCAGCACGATCATTACGGGGGGTTCATCGCTGCCTTGCGCTACGCCGAGGAGGGAGCCCATGCCTAACTGCTTCATGCGGTCGCGGTCGAGGACTTCGATGTCGAGGCGGAAGTCATGGGCGATTTGTTCGGCTTGTTTGGCAATGATGGTGGGGGTCATCAGGTTGGCGGGTTGGTTGCCGAGGTCGCGGGCGAAGTTTTGGGACTCGGCTAGGATTACGCCACGGGCGAGGGCGGCTTCGAGGTCGGCGGATTTCGCGGGGGCAACTAGCGAGAAGGACTCGAGGGGCTTGGCGTCGCTCGAGGGTTTGTTCATGTTGGGTTCGTAGTTGCCTAGGATGGCGCCTTCTACGGCGGCTGCGGCGTCGCCATCGTTTAGCATCCAGGCTAATTTCTTTACACCTTTTTGTTTGGCGGCGCGGACTACGGAGCCTACGGCTTTGCGGAGGGAGGCTGCGGTGAACTTTTCTTTTTTGCCTCCGCCTACGGCGATCAGGCGTTTGGCTTTCAGGCCTTGGGGCTGGTGGAGGGTGGCGGACTCTCCGGACTTCGCTACGAATTCGCCGGAGGTGCGCATTTCGTCTAGCCAGGTCTTGACGGCGGGGATGCTTTCGCCGTCTTCGAACAGGACTACGGCTACGGCGTCGGCTTCCACTTCATTTAAGGGTTGATAGATGAGCTTGGTTTCCATGAGTCGGTTATTCTTTTCGCTTTCCTAGCTGTTCTTCAAATATAGCTTGTGCGGGTTCGGTTCTAGTTTTTGGTAGTGGTCTTAGATACCCGCGCCAAAATAGCCTAGCCCCGCATCCCGTTCTTTACCGTAAACTTCATCTCCTACTTCTCAGCCCCGTGTGCACTGTGGTTTGCAGCCCCAGCAGAGATTGCCGTTTGATATAGCCGCAAGGCTCCGGCATCGGACAAGAGGGTCAGGGTCAAGGCAAGGACGTAGAGTGCATAGGGCGGCTTGGCTTGCAGAGGCTCAATGTGAAGCGACTGGATACTTTGGTAGCCCACTAGGATGGTAAGGATCAGGCACCCGGCTAGGGCCAAAATCGCACCTACCTTTTGATGGGTTCGCATTAGAACGAGAATGCAACCTGCTATCAGCAGGAGTGGCCCAGCGAACATCCACGAAAAGTTGAGAAGGTACTTACCTATAAACGCCGGGTCTGATGCGCCGCCAAGCATCAAGAAGATCAACGAGGCCAGGAGGCACCAAAACAGTGCGACAAGTAGAAGAAGTATCGAAATAGCTCGGGTCATTGCTGAGCCTGCTTAATGTTCGGATAGATTATTGTTTTTGCTTTCTTGCGAGGCCGGCGCGGGCTTCGTCTTTCATTTCGCGTTCGCGTTCGCTTTCGCGTTTGTCGTGTAGCTTTTTGCCGCGGCCGACGGCTAGCTCTACCTTGATCAGGCCGTGTTTCAAATATAGCTTGGTGGGGACCAGGGTTAGCCCTTTTTCGCGGATGGTCTTCTGCATTTTTACGATCTCTTGCCGATGTAATAAGAGCTTGCGTCGGCGGACGGGCTCGTGGTTCATGATGTTGCCGTGGGAGTATTGGCCGATGTGGGCGTTGCACAGCCAGGCTTCGTTATCGCTGACTTCGCCGTAGGCGTCTTTGAGCTGGATTTTGCCGTCCTTGGCGGATTTGACTTCGGTGCCGCTCAGGACCAGTCCGGCTTCGATGCGGTCGGAGAGCAAGTAGTTGTGGCCGGCGGAGCGGTTGTCGCTGAGGATTTTGATTTTTTCTTCCACGGATGGACCGAATCGGCGTCATAATTAATGATGCCGAAGTTTCAGTGTAGCATGGTGGCTCCGGTTCGTTGTCGGTAACATAATGAAGCCAAAACACTTATTCGTAATATTCCTCATGATTCTGCTGGTTTCGGGGCTGGATGCCAAGAACCGTAAAGCGGACAAGCTGCTGAAGGAAGGCCAAGCGGCCGAGGCCAAAGGGGACTGGGACAAGGCGCTCGACCTTTACGAGAAGGCCGTCGATCTGGACCCGAGCGATATCGCTTACCTGGTGCCGATGCGTAAGGCGCGGTTTGAAGCAGGACAGGCGCATGTGAAGGCGGGGCAGAAACTGCGCATGGAGGGCAAGCTCGAAGAAGCCGTGCAAGAATTTCAGAAGGCGCTGGTGGCGGATCCTTCGTCGGCGATTGCGATTCAAGAGGTCAAGCGCATTCAGACGATGCTGGCGGCTCCGAAGACGGGGGCGCGGGTGGAAGACCGCGGGCTGAGTCCGGCGGAGCTGGTGCGGCGGCAAACCCAGGACCGGGTGGAATCGATGCTGGGGCCTCCGGAACTGAAGCCGATGACGGCGATCATTCCGGTTTTGAAGATGAACAATCAGCCTCCCAAGGTGCTGTATGACACGGTGGCGAAACTGGCAGGCGTCAATGTCGTATTCGATTCGCAATACCAGGCTCCGGCGCGCAATTTCAATGTGGATCTGAGTAATGCTACGGCGGATGAGGCGTTCGATTATCTGGCGACGCTCACGCATACCTTCTGGAAGGCGATCACGCCCAATACGATTTTTGTGGCGGAGGACAACGTCACTAAGCGGCGCGATTACGAAGATGATGTGGTGAAGGTGTTCTACGTCACTAATGCGACGTCGGTGCAGGAGTTTCAGGAAATCGCTACGGCGATCCGGACGGTGGCGGAGATCCGGCGGGTCTTCACTTATAACGCGCAGCGCGCGATGATTGTGCGCGATACGGTGGACAAGGTCGCGCTGGCGGAGAAACTGGTGCACGATCTGGACAAGCCGAAGTCCGAAGTCGTGGTGGACGTGATGATCATGCAGGTGAACAGCGAGCGCACGCGGGATCTGGCGGCGACAATTGCATCGGCGGGCACTGCCGGGTTGAACGTGCCGATTAACTTCGCGCCGGCTGGCACCACGACTACCACAACTCCCGGAACAGGGACTGGGACTCCGAGCACGACCACTACTGGGAACACCGTCACTCTAGCGCAGCTGGGACATCTTTCTACAGCGGATTGGAATACCACGCTACCGGGCGGGCTGCTGCAAGCCATGTTGAGCGATAGCCGGACTAAGGTGTTGAACAATCCGCAGGTGCGCGCGTCCGATGGGCAGAAGGTGACGCTGAAGATCGGCAGCCGCATTCCGTATGCGACGGGCAGTTTCCAGACCAACACGGCGGCGGCACTGGTGTCGACGCAGTTTAACTACGCCGACGTGGGTGTGAACGTCGATATGACGCCGCAGGTGCATTCGACGGACGAAGTTACGCTGCATATCGAAGTTACGGTGTCGAGCGTGCAGCAGTACATCAATATTGGTGGCATTTCGCAGCCGATCATTCAGCAGAGCGCGAATGTCGCGGACATTCGGTTGCGCGAGGGCGAGGTTAATATTCTGGGCGGATTGAGCCAGTCCCAGGACACGGCGTTGGTGAACGGGATTCCGGGGTTGGTGAATATCCCGGTGCTGGGCAAAACGCTGTTTGGCAGCGATCACACGGATAAGATTCGCGCCGAATTGATGATTGCGCTGGTGCCGCATATCGTGCGCACGCCGGATTATTCGGCAGAGAATCTGCGCGGGATTTATGCGGGGACGGATCAGGTGGTGAAGATCAATTACGCTCCTAAGCCGGGCGAAGTGCAGGGATCGATTTTGCAACCGGTCGTGGCGACACCGGTCGCGGCGGGTAACCCTGTTCCCGCGACGGCGGCTCCGGTGGTAGCAGCAGGTGCAGTACAACGGACGCCGCTCATGCCGTTTCCGACTGCGGCTCCGGTGGCTGCGGCAGCGCCGGCAGGAACTCCAGTGAAGGTGAGTGTTATGCCTTCGGCCATGCCTTCTAATGGCGGGACATTGACGGTGAACGTGCAAGTGGAGAACGGGGCGAATCTGGGGTCGGTGGCGCCGCTGCGCATTAAATATAGTGCGGATCTGCTACGGTTGGAGGATATCGCTCCGGGAGATATTTTCTCCAAGGGCGGCGGCGGGGCGACTTCGACGAAAGATATACGCAACGACGCGGGCGAGGCTTCGATTACGATTTCGCGGCTGCCGGGCGCGGCGGGTGTGTCGGGGCCGGGGACGCTGGCGGTGCTGACGTTCACGGCGATTGGTTCGGGCGAGGCGCCGATGACGGTGGAAGAAGTGGCGTTGAAGGATGCGCAGGCGCAGGCGGTGGGGGTAGTGGCTCCGCCGGCGTTGGGAGTGCGCATTCAATAGGTGTGATGGGTATTGATACTCAAGGTCCGCTTGCTGGCGCGCGCGGTTCTGTGACGGGTGTGCGGGGACTTCGGCGGCGGAAGCAGCGTGGGTTGACGTTGGTGGAGTTGATTGTGGCGTTCACCATCATGGCCCTGCTGACTACCATGGCGGTGCCGCTGGCGCGCTACAAAGTGCAGCGCGATAAAGAACGGCAGTTGACGTTTGCGCTGCGCGAGATTCGCAAGGCGATTGACGATTATAAAGACGCGGCGCTGGCGGGGAAGATCGATGTGAAGCTGGGTACAGAAGGGTATCCGGAGACGCTCGATCAACTGGTGGACGGGGTCAAGCTGCTGCAGGATGCGCAGGGGAAGAAGATCAAGTTTCTGCGGCGCGTGCCGATCGATCCGATGACGAATTCGCGCGATTGGGGATTCCGGAGCATGCAGGACGACCCTAAGTCTCAGAGTTGGGGGCGGCAGAATATTTTCGATGTTTACAGCAAGAGTACGGATCGCGCGCGGGATGGGACTCCTTATGCGGAGTGGTGACGAACTCAGATCCGAGGGAGATCGCGTGGGCGAAAAAGAGGGACGGAGCCTGATTTATTGGCGGGCACGGGCGAAATCAGGCTCCGTCCCTCTTTTTCGGGGCTATACGCTGATCGAGTTGATCATTGTTATGGCGATCATTTCGATTTTGCTGGCTACTGCGGTGCCGATGTATCAGAAGTCGCTGACGCGGACTAAAGAGAGTCTGCTGAAGAACAACTTGTTTACGCTGCGTACGGTGATTGACGAGTATACTTTTGACAAGCAGAAGGCTCCGCAGACTCTGCAGGATCTGGTGGATCAAGGCTATCTGCGCGGGGTTCCGCTCGATCCGATTACGCAGAGCAATCAGACTTGGCGGGTGATTATGGAAGACGCGATCTCCAGCGTCGATCAGACGCAGCCGGGGATTTACGATGTGCGCAGCGGATCGGATTTGAAGAGTCTCGAAGGCAATGCTTATTCGGAGTGGTGATTGAGGAATTCTATTAGCGCTGGGATCACTTGATCGGGCGCTTCTTCCATTAGCCAGTGGCCGGATTTGCGGATTACTACGCCCTTGACATTTTTTGCTACCAGGCGGCCTTGTTGGATCAGGAACTCGCCTGACGCTTTTTCTCCGGTGAGGACTAGCATCGGCATTCGTAAAGGCTCTTTTGCGAAAGCTGCGAAGTCTTCGGCATCCTTTTCAAAGGCACGGAAATACTCGAAGCCGGCGCGCATGCCGCCGGGGCGGGCGTAGGCTTTGGCGTAAAAGCGGCGGTCACGCTCAGGGACGGAGAGGGCGGGGTCGGCGGCGAAATCATTCCAGAAATGTTCGAAGTAGATACGTTCGCGGCCGTGGACCAGGGCTAGCGGAGTCTTGCCGTAGAAATGGAAATGCCACAGATCGCGCATCAGCCAGACGTCTCGCCAGGCTCCGACGCCGGGGAGGAAGGCGTCCATTAAAACGATGCGGTCGACTTCGGCGGGATACTGCGCGGCGTAGGCGTAGGCGACCATGAGGCCGATGTCGTGTCCGACAATTTGAATGTGCTCGTAACCAAGTTTTCGCACTAGCGCGTGTATGTCCTGCGCCATTCCGGCTTTGGAATAGCCGGCGGCAGGCGTGGAGGATTGACCGGCGCCGCGGAGATCGGGGGCGATTACGGTGTGGGTGCTAGCTAGCTTCGCAATCAAGGGGCGCCACATGTGGCTGGTTTCGGCGTAGCCGTGGAGGAGAACTATTGGATCGCCCGTGCCGGCGCTCAGGTAGTGCAGGCGCACTCCGTTCACATTGGCGAAATGGCTTTGCGCGGCTTTCGTAGATCTGCGAGGCGGCATGGAGTCAGTTTACAACGGGCTCCTTTTTGCCGCGGCGTTAGTTGCCTTTTTTCTTGATCTCTCCGAAGGGCGTGTCGAGCGAGCCGTCGTTATTGATGTCGATGGGCATGTCTTGACCGGCTGGGTCTCCAGGTTTGTGCAAATAGATTTTGCCACCGCCGGTCCAACACTCCACTTCCTCACCGCCGCCAGATGGGTCGGTTAGCGTAGCTTTGCCGGAACGAAAGATGATGGTCATGTTGCCGAAGCCGCCGGTGTTGGAATAGCGGCCTTCAAACTTTCCGGCGCAGCTCACCAGGCCGGGTTTGGGCGCGGTGCCGGCGGCGGGGGCGGCCGGTTTCAGGGGAGCGCCGACGTAACGCAGGTTTTCAGGCTTGGCCCAGACGGCGCGGTTGCCGGGGAGCTTGACTTGATATTCCATCCCTAGAATTGTCAGGACTTCGCTGTCGATCCAACGGCCTTCAAAGTTGACTTGTACGCGATCGTGGAGGTCGTAGAGGCCGGCGCCGTGATCGCGATCGTTGAGAGGGCCGGTGCGGTGAATTTCGGCGGGATAGGTTTTGGTGACTTCAATGCCTTGAAAGTTCACGCGGTAATTATTTCCCGCGATGGATGCGATGCGGCCTTCCCCCCAGCCGAATGCGGTATTGATTTGCACAGTATCGCCGACTTTGAAACCGTTGGCGTCGGGCTGGCCCGCGACGCGGGCGGCGGCCTGGGCTTCCTGCGGCGTTTGCACATGACAGGTAGCGAGCAGCGCCATGAGCTTTTGCCGGGTGGGTTGCACGCGCTGGGCAGGCTGTCCACCGGCGTAGATTTGAGCATCGCAGGTATCGGCATTGCAGGAGAGCACTTTGAGGACCTGCGTGGGTGCGCATTGATAGAAAGCGCCGATCTGGAGCGCGGGCGTTTGGGCTAGCGCGGCAGTGGCGGCGAACACAGATGCGATGAATAGTGTGTTGGGTTTCATAGTACTGGTTCAGTTGCTTCCAAACTGTGTCCGATGATAATATTCGGCATCGGCACGACTGTGAGCTATCATCTGTCATTCAGCAGTGCGCAACCGGAAGAGAGAAACCGTCATGGCTCCGCGAGATTCTCTAATGCCGCGAGACTCTGACTACGGCACGGTGGGCGAAACCCCGGAGGAGAGGCGGGAGCTGGACTATCTGTTCAGCCTGACCTACGAGGAACTGCGGCGTCTGGCGTCGAGCGTGCGGCGCGGGGATCCTAGCAACACTCTTAATACGACGGCTCTGGTGAATGAGGCGTGGTTGAAACTGGCGCATTCGCCGCGGTTTGGGTCCACCTCGGTGCTGCATTTCAAACGTATCGCCGCGCGGGCGATGCGGCAGCTTTTGATCGAGGCGGCGCGGCGGCGTACTGCGGATAAGCGCGGGGGCGGGGTAGTGGGGATCACGCTCGACGAAAGCGCGGGGGAATTGGCGGCAGGCGATCGCGAATTGCTGGCGCTGGACGAGGCGCTGGAGGAACTGGCGCGGCTGAATGCGCGGCAGGCCATGATGGTGGAGGCGCGGTTCTTCGGCGGGCTGGATATGGCGGAGACGGCGGCGTTGTTGGATATTTCCGAAGCGACGGTGCTGCGAGATTGGCGGGCGGCGAAGGCTTGGCTGGCGCAGCAGATTCGGGAGCAACATGGATAGCGCGCGTTGGGAGCGTATCCAAACTCTGTTTCATCAGGCGGCGGAGCGCCCGGCGGATGAGCGGGCGGCGTTTCTCGCCAATGCTTGCGGCGATGACGATTTGCTGGCGGCGGGAGTGCTGGCGATGTTGGATGAGGACGCACGCGGGGCTTCGCTGCTGGATCAAGAAGTCGGGGAAATTGCGGGGCGGGTGACGGGCGGGGAAGACGTGCCGGGGGCGCTGCGGCAGATTGGGGCTTATCGCGTCCTCAAGATGCTGGGCGAAGGCGGGATGGGCGTAGTGTACCTGGCGGAGCGCGAAGATCTAGGGAGTGTGGCGGCGATCAAAATCTTGCGCGATGCGTGGATGTCGCCGGCACGGCGGGCGCGATTTGAAAGCGAACGGCGCACGCTGGCGCAGTTGAATCATCCGTCGATTGCGCGGCTCTACGATGCGGATACTCTGCGGGACGGGACTCCGTTCTTCGTGATGGAGTTTGTGGAGGGTGTTCCTCTCACTGAGTATTGCCGAACGCAGGGGTGTGGTGTTCGGGAAACGCTGCGGCTGTTTCGTGCAGTGTGTGAGGCGGTGCACTATGCACACCGGCATGCGATTATTCATCGCGATTTGAAACCATCCAACATTCTGGTGAAGGCGGATGGGAGCGTGCGGCTGTTGGATTTTGGGATCGCCAAGCAGATGGATCCAGCGGGCGGTCCGATGAACGTGGAGCATACGCGGACGGGACTGCGCATGATGACGCCGGCGTATGCGGCTCCGGAGCAGATTCGCGGACAGAGCGTGGGGATTCACACTGACGTTTATTCGCTGGGCGTCATTCTTTATGAACTGCTGGCGGGGCGGCTGCCGTTCGATCCGGTGCACTTGACGCCGGGAGAGATGGAAACGCTGATGGTGGAGGGCGAGGCGCAGAAGCCCTCAGCGGGGGCGGATCTGGATGTGTTGTGTTTGACGGCGATGCATCGGGATGCGGAGCGGCGGTATGGATCGGTGGAGGCGCTGATCCGGGATGTGGATCATTATTTAGAGGGCGAGCCGCTGGATGCGCGGCCGGATACGGTGGGTTACCGGCTTGGCAAATTCGTGGGGCGGAATCGGCGCGTGGTGATGGCGGCGGCTGCGGTGCTGGTGCTGGTGGCGGCATTGGTGATTGTTTTTACGGCGCGGCTGGAGAGTGCGCGCAATGCGGCGCTGGCGCAGACGGCTCGCACGCAGCGCATTCAACGGTTCATGCTGAATTTGTTCGATGGCGGCGATAAGGCGGCGGGGCCGGCGCAGGATCTGCGGGTGGTCACGCTGATCGACCATGGCGTGCAAGAAGCGCGGTCGCTGAACGCGGAGCCAGTGGTGCAGGCGGATTTATACGAGACATTGGGCGGGCTGTACAAGAAGCTGGGTAATTTCGAGCAGGCGGATGTCTTGCTGCGCTCGGCGTTGGATCGGCGCAAGGCTCTGTTTGGGGCGAACGATCCGGGGGTGGCGGAAAGTACGGTGGAACTGGGGCTGCTGCGTGTGGACCAGGCGAAGCTGGAGGAGGCGGAGCGGTTGGTTCGCGAGGGGCTCGTTAAGACCAAGAACTTGCGTCCGCCGGATGAAGTAGCGTTGGCCAAAGCGACGGTGGCGTTGGGCGAGGTGTTGGAGGCGAGAGGTGCTTACGCCCAGGCGATCGCCGTGCTGGAGGATGCCGTGAAGCTGCAATCGGCGCAGGGGGCGGCGACGCCGGAACTCGCGGCCAGCATCGTTGAGCTGGCGAATAATCACTATTATGCGGGTCACTACGACGTTGCGGATTCCTTAAATCAGCGTGCGCTGGCGATGCACCGGCAGTTGAATGGCGAGCGGCATCCGCTGGTAGCGGAGGATCTGATCAATCTGGGGGCGGCTCAGTACGATCGTGGCAATTACAGCGACGCCGAGCGGTTCGATCGGCAGGCGTTGGACATCACCGAGAAGTTTTATGGACGGGATCATCCGGAAACGGCGGCGAAGCTAACTCTGCTGGCGCGGGCGCTGATCAAACAAGAGCGGGAGGATCAAGCGGAACCGCTGCTCAAGCGGGCACTGGCGATTCGCGAGCGCGTTTATGGGGCGGTGCATCCGCAGGTGGCGTCGACGGTGAACGAGTTGGGAACGATGGCGCTCAAGCGCGGGAAGCTCGACGAGGCCCAGACGGATTTCCGGCGGATGATCGACATCTATAAGAGTGTTTACCACGACCAGCATTACTTGATTGGCATCGCGGTGTCGAATTTGGCCAGTGTGGAGATGGAGCGAAAACAATTTACGCGGGCGGAGCAGTTGTACCGGGAGGCGGTGCGGCGGTTCACGGAAACGCAGTCGGCCGAGCATTTGAATACGGGGATCGCGAGGATCAAGTTGGGTCGGGCGCTGTTGCGGCAAGCGCGGTATCAAGAGGCGGAGGGCGAGGCGCTGGCGGGGTATCGGATCTTGAGCAAGCAGGCGAGTCCGTCAGTGAGCTGGTTGAAGAACGCGCGCAAGGATTTGACGTCGATTTATGAGGCTCTGCATCAACCGGAGAAGGTGAAACAATTTCAGACGGAGATCGCGGCGCAACCGGCGTTGGCGGCGGCGCGCTAGGGATGCGGCCGGGTCATGTTAAAATGACGAGGAATAGACCTGCCTGAGCTTTTCCCCGGTCGTCTAATGGTAGGACAGCGGCCTTTGGAGCCGTGAATCGTGGTTCGAATCCATGCCGGGGAGCCACTATTTTCCTGTACTAACTTACCTCGCCCATTTTGTTGACAGCAGCACCCGCCGTCCCTCCTGCCCGGTTATTCAAACACGGCCTCGAAACTTGAGTTCGCCCCACGCCGCCCGCTGGTTGTTGGGTTCAGCGACGCTGCAGGACTGCTAGCACGCGCGCGGGCGTCAACGGATATTCACGTAAGCGGACACCCGTCGCATCGAACAATGCGTTGGCAATGGCAGCGGTGGCCGGCCCCAGCACCTCTTCGCCCGCGCCGCCCGAAGGTTGATCCATGCGCTGCACCACAATCGGAGTAACGTCGGGACATTCTTCAAAGCGCAAAATGGGATAACTGTGCCAATCAAGGCTGGTGACGTTCGTTTTATTGAAGGTCACTTCCTCTTTCAGCGTCCGGCTGACGGCCTGCACCAGCATGCCGCTGATCTGATTCTCGACGAAAGCTGGATTCACGGTCTGGCCGGCGTCGATCGCTCCATATATATGCTTGACAATGATCTTTCCCGTTTCGCGATCCACTTCAATCTCTGCAACGGCGGCGGCCCAGGAGGACGTATGCGTGCCGAGCGCAATACCGCGGCCGGTGACTACTTTCGAGTTGGGGCGTTGGCCTTTGCGCGGCGTCCACTGCGCGGCCTGCGCAACAGCCTCTAATACGCCCAGCCAGCGTTCTTTGATGTTGCGCTTGCGAAATTCATACGGATCGAGACCCGCTAACAACGCGACCTCATCAATCGTCTGTTCTGATGCAAACGAAAAAGACAGGTCCAAAGGCGAGCGTAAATTCGATGTCTTAAAACTTGTCGGAACACCGTCGACACGATGATTCACCAGCTGCATATTGGGAATGAGGTACATTGCACCCAGGTTAAACGGACTCACTTCCTGCGAAACCGATCCAGTGCTTTCGCCGGCGGGAGTTCCCAGGGCCAGTTGCTGGCTGGTCTCGACAGTTGACCAGTTATTCTGCCAGCCGTGATATTCATAAGCGACAAGCTTGCCCGACGCGTCGCAAGCAATCCGGACGTCGGCCAAATGCGCAGGCCCGAAATTGCCCCAGCCGTGTTCATCCCAGCGCATGAACTGCACGCGCACAGGCTTCCCCGCGGCCTGTGACAGGATGGCTGCCGCCTGCGCCGCGTCATCATAACAACTGCGCCCGTAAGTGCCGGAGCCTTCGTAATAGCGAATCGTGATCTTTTCCACCGGCATGCCCACCACCTGGGCAACCTTTCTCCGTGCGTCGTAGACATTTTGCGTGCTGCACATTACCAGCGCCGTGTCCGCTTGTACTTCCGCCAGTGCGCAATTTGGTCCGAAGGGCGCATGCACTTGAAACGGCCCCTGGTAGGTTTGTGTGACGACATGCGCCGCGCCGCTGAACCCGGCCGCAACATCGCCGTTGTTTAAGACGATGCGATCGATAGTCTTCGAAGCACGCATCTGCTGGTGCATGCCCTCGGTGCCTGGTAACACAGGGGGTTGATCCCATGTGACCTTCAACTGCCGCGCCGCGCGTACCGCGTCCCATTCGTTGGGCGCCACCACGCCGACGAAATCGCGCTTACGGATCACGCGCGCACCTGAAATGTCAGCGATGGAACTCTCATCCACGCTCAGCACTTTCGCGCCGCTGCCATAGGCGCCTTGGCCGCGCGGACGCACCACGCGCCCATGGAGCATGCCGGGCACGCGCACGTGCTGCATGTGAACATACTTGCCCGCAGCTTTTTCGGGAATGTCCTTGCGCGGAACCCGCGTGCCCACAATTTTGTAATCGCGAAAAGACTTGAGCGGAGCCTTCCCTGTAAACGGCAAATGAAACGGTTTGCCGCCTACCAATGCACCATAAGTGACCGATTTCTGGGGCTCGCCCATCACCGACACAACGCCCTTCGCAACCGTCAAGCGCTCCACTGGGGTGTTCAGTTTGTCGGATGCCATCCTCAACAGCGCCTGCCGCGCCTCGGCCGCAGCGGAGCGTATACGCGGTCCCCCGCGTTGAATGGATGCGCTGGCCACCGTTCCGCCCTGATTCGGCATAGTGTGCGATTCCAGGCGAATCGTTTTCACTTGGGCCATGTCGAGATCCAGTTCCTCGGCCGCCAGTTGCAGCAGCGCCGTGGAACACCCTTGGCCAAGCTCGACGAAGCCGACGAAAACGGTCGCAGTGTTGTCGGCGTGGATGGCGATCCAGGTGTCGAGGCTTTTTTGATCCGGCTGGTCCGGGCCTAACACGAGCGCCACGCCGTCCGGTTCCTGGGCACGCGCGCGTTTGCCAATCGCCACACCCACGAGAAGCGCGCCGCCGGCCTTCAGTAAATCGCGCCGCGGAAATATGTTGGCTGATGTAATTTGCCTCATGCGCGTTCTCCCTGCTTCTTGGCCGCCCGCTGAATCGCTTTGATGACACGCGGATACGTTCCACACCGGCACAGATGGCCATTCATCGCCGTTCGGATCTGCTTTGCGCTCGGCTGCGGAGTCTTCGAAAGCAGTTCGTTGGCCTTGACGGTCATGCCGTTATAGCAGTAGCCGCATTGGATCGCCTGCTCATCAATAAAAGCCTGCTGCACCGGCGTGAGCGCGGGCGTATGCGCCAAGTTGTGCTGGCGCGCATACCAGGCAGGGAGGCCCTCGAGCGTCGTCACAGACTTGTTCCCGATTTTAGACAAGGGCGTAACGCAGGAACGCGTCTCCACGCCATCAACCAAAACGGAGCAGGAGCCGCACTGCGCAAGCCCGCAGCCAAAACGCGGGCCATTCAATTGAAGTTCATTCGCCAGCACGTAGAGCAGGGGCGTGTCGGGGGCGCTGTTCACCCTGACGGACCGGTCGTTCACCCGAATTTGCACTGGATTGGCCATCGCTTCGTCTCCTTCTGGTTGACTGAAAGGCAGCCTACCACGCCAGCAAAAACACGGCAACTAAAAGGGGGAGAAACGGCTCAGCGGACAATCCCGTCAAGCGGGAGGACGTCCTTTGCAATAATTAAGTTTCCCCCGAAATAAGCTCTCTCCGGCTGTTAACCAGCTCATCAACCCTTCTCCGAATGCCGTATCTCAGGAGTGTGATCCTCGTCCACTTCGACGGTTTGCCGACTGCTCGTCCAGGTGGTGCAAGGCAGAGCAACGCTAAGCTCGCCGAAGGCTATTGGCAGGGTGGTCTAGTCTCCCGCTGCTGGCTGCGGAGTCGGTCCGCTGAACATTCTTCTTTTTTGGGGTTGCTGCCCTGGCTTGAGCATTGGTCTTGCCGGCACGCTCCCGTTTCCACATGTGTTCCCTTACGATTTCGTTGTTTGCTAGCATAACGGCCCGGAGTTCCGGAAGGTGTTCAGGTTCGAGACTTGGGATTAGCCCAGTTAATGCGGCGTCCAACGCGGCAATGCAGTCAGAAAATGTGAGGCGATGGCACAGGAAGCGGTCGATGATCTCGGCAGTTTCGCGCCTATAGACTGTCACGGCAACTGAAGTATACGCCCTTTCCGGAGTGGGTTAATGAAAGTGTTCTCCCCGCCTGGGGCCTCTGGGCAAATTGCTTCTCTCGCCGAGGACAGAAAGGTCATCGGGGTGAATTTTGGCGAGTGTGTACCCTGTCAGAATTCAAGCACACGGCTCCTAAGCGCGGTCGATAAGCTCGTGGTTGTTTCGCGTCTCCTCTCGTTAGCAGCAGGGAATGGAGATCCGGAGCGCTTCCGTGAATTCCTGGCTAAATCCAAAGCTGCCAAGGGCGAGTGTGAGAGCGTTCGCGATCAAACTGATCGGCATCGGGCAGATCACGCCAATACGACTGGCGAGTAGCCCATGTCAGCATGCTCGAATTGCGGTGAGGAAACGGACCTTTATTATCATGGCCTACCGATTTGCGTTGATCGCGGCGATTCCGGCGCAGCCCCGGATCACATTCTTCCGGTGCGTGAACCAGACGGCAATACCAAAACTCCCTCCAATGAACCTCCAGACTAGAGGGGGATTTCAAGTAGCCAGGAACCACCATCAATTGTGTTGATCAGATCGAACCCATAGAGAAGACGAATAGCCCAACCTATTCGCCTTCCCGGTAACGTAGGTGGGACTCCAAACCCTCTACTGTCCAGAGGGTAGTTGACACCCTACCCATTGGGTAATAAGGTTTGGCCATGGCAGAATGTGCCTACTGCAAGACGGAAACCCTAATTTACGAATGCAATCTCCCCGTCTGCATAACGTGCGCCAATAAGAGGCGCAACTTGAAGGCTGTCCTATTCAAGGCGTTAGAGGAAGCAACCAAGCGTGCCGAAGATGCCGGCGATGTCTTTCTGGTAATCACCGGCGAAATTCCCAGTGGCATCCCATACTCGGACGGCACTCAGCGTATTCATAATGCCTCCCACGATCTGAGTACAGCGCGTGAGGCAATGATCAAAGCACAGAAACGACTGACTGACTTTGTAGAGCGCGGGATCGTGCCGGACGATTTGAAGCAAAGCGACTAAAGAATCATTCCGTTTCGTTAATGCGCTTCAGAAGACGCTCAAGTTCGTCAGCTCTTTCGTGGATCTCTTTCCAGGCAGTGGCATCGGCGATTTGCCCCTCGAAGCGACGGACTGCTTCAAGTGCTATTTGAGCGCAATGGAACGCCCGTTCACGATTAGTGGGGTCTCGGTACTGTTGTGAAAGTCTGGCGAAATTGAAGGCGAGATCCAGCTCCAAAGCTAGAAGTTCGATACGGCCCCGCTGGCCCGCTGCGTAGAGATCACCAAAATCCACGCCGTATCCCATTACCAGAATACCTCGGGACCCATTACACCCTTGCGAATTGCACGGTCTGCAATTTAAATCCGGACCGAGTAGACGCCGATCTGAAGCTAGAAATGAGCCACGCTGTACTCGTCGTTTTGCTACAGCCCCGCCTGTAGTTGACACTAAGATTTAAGGGGGTAAATTAGTAGCCTTCCCGGCAGGATGCGATGGCCGAATGCGTTTATTGTAGAGCGGAAACTCAGCTTTACGATAGGGGTTTGCCGATCTGCCCGAAATGCTCGGACGCTCCGGAAGTGAAGCGTAAACCAGGTCAAAATACCGATAAGATTCACCTGATCCTTATGAGTAGAATTGCGGAAAGCCACCGCGAAGGTTAGCGCGGCGAATGAAAAGCTCAGCGAAGTGCTAAATCGCTTCCCTAGTGGCCCGCCTCATCCAGACGGCGTGCAGCGGATCAAGAATGCGTCGAGAGAATTAACGGTCGCTCGCTAAGAATTGATGACCGCGCACCGGCAGCTAAATGATTTCGTTAAACGCGGGACCGTGCCGGACGACCTGAAGCGGAGCGCGTGAATATGCAAAAACCTGCACTGCGTATTCTCACATTGGGCCGTTGACTCTGGGTTCCCACTCCCGGTAATTTTAGAATACAAACAATTTCTAACAGAGGCGGCCTGTATGGCAGTGTGTGCTTTTTGCAATGCCGAAGAGACCCAGCTTCATATTAACGGCAAACCTATTTGCCTCAAGTGTGAAGAGAAGAGAGTGCAAGGGGAGCTAAGAATGTCCCCACCCGTTCAGCAGGAACCGCCACACCGGCCCGACGTTGACTAGTTACTTCAGATCTTCTGGAATCGTACCGGTATCCAGAAAATCAGTGAGCCTGGAATGCGCACGGGCCACGTTTTTCCTGGCTTTGGATAGCTCCTGTGAGATAGAGTGTATGCGCTGGGCTCCATCTGGGTGAGGCAGGCCGCCCGAAATTTCCGCTAGCATCTGCCTACGAGCCCGAGCAACTTCATCAAAGTGCAGGTTCGCTTCCTCAAGGGTGTGCACCAATCGACTATGGACACTAGGCGTGATGATAGCCGGTTTCGGATCTAACGTCAGGAGTCCTCCGACCTATCCACAATGTACGGCTTGCCGACACTCGTCGAAGTGGATTCGCACCGGATGGGCGATGATGCATCAGCGTTGTTGCCGTGTCACACCGCACCACCCACTTGAATTTGATCGCGCGCCAAAATACGATCGAAGGAAGGGATTCTCG
>Ga0207674_10001336_pt1 | contig 31959 bp, 33 predicted proteins | sample KBSCornC72_FD_184303 | JGI IMG/M metagenome (GOLD analysis project Ga0207674, IMG submission 184303) | Corn rhizosphere microbial communities from Kellogg Biological Station, Michigan, USA - KBS Corn C7-2 (SPAdes) (version 2) | ecosystem: Host-associated > Plants > Roots > Rhizosphere > Soil ...
ATATATTATTATTATATATTATTATATATTATTATATATTATTATATATTATTATATATTATTATATATTATTATATATTATTATATATTATTATATATATATATGTATATTTTATAAAGAAGAATTAATGTAATATAAATATTCTTTAAAAACGAATCTCATGAAAAGTTCAGTTATTTGTATGTATATACGTATATATATATAAAGAAGAATTAATGTAATATAAATATTCTTTAAAAACGAATCTCATGAAAAGTTCAGTTATTTGTATGTATATACGTATATATATATAATAATAATATATATTATTAAGGTTTATTTATTTTATTTATTCAGTTATTTGTATGTATAATAAGATAATAGAAATATTGTCGGAGGAATAGTTTAATGGTAAAATAACGATCTTCAACATTGTAGTTAAGGGTTCAAATCCTTTTTCCTCTGAAAACTTTTATTTAAGTTAATTTCAAAAAATGAAGAATTCGATCCAATTATTTAATATTCAATTAAGTTTAGAAAAAAGTTTGTACATATCTTTAACATCCATATTTGGTATTAGTTTATCTATAGCAGATATCGTTTGTAAAAAATTTGGTTTTAATCATAATTCTTTAGTAAGAGATATAAATTTTACTATATTAAAAGAAATTCGAAAATTTATTTTACTTGAGTATTCTATTCAAGGTACTTTACGAAAGAAGATTCAATTATCATTACTGAATTTGATTTCACTTAAAAGTGTAAAAGGTTTAAGACATAAACTGAAGTTGCCAGTCCGTGGCCAACGTACGCGATCAAATCATAGAACTCGACGAAAATTAATGTAAATTCATGATAGAATCTAATAAATTATATAATAATAAAAGTCCTGAAAACTACAAAATAAAAAGATTACAGAACATTTTAGCTATTTTTCAAACAAGAATTTATATTTTAAATATTAGATCTACATTAAATAATATTTATGTCACACTTACAAATATTTCTGGTCAAATACTTCTTGTGAGATCTGGAGGTATTATAAAAGTTTCTTCTGCTAAGCGAAATACTAATTATAATTTGGAGCTAATATTAAATATGTTATTAAAAAAATTAGTGGATTTAAATATTAAGAATCTAATTTTAAAATTAGATTTTTCTTCGTTAAGGAAAAAGAAAATTCTTATAAAAGTTATACAGAGATTTTCTATAAAAGTTTTAGGAATACAATTAAACGCTGTAAAAGCATTTAATGGAGTACGTTGTCGTAAATTACGTCGAATTTAGTTTATTAAAAGATGGCAAAGTTTTATTTAAGAGATTATAGAACTCGTATATATTTTAAGAATTTTGAAATTCAGCAAAAAGTATTAAAATCTTTAATGGTTAATTCTAGTTTATCTATTTTTGCTAGAAGAAAATTATGTGTACAATTTATGTCTCTTGGCTCTCGGACTTCTTTTAGTTTTTTAAAAAATAGTTGTATTTTTTCTGGAAGATCAAGGTCTATGTACAGTTTTTTTAATTTATCTCGGTTATGTATTAAGGAATTTTTTAAAGCAAAATTTCTCCCAAATTTAAGAAAATCTAGTTGGTAGTTTCTTTACAATGACGCAGTTACAACATTTTATAGCAGTTCTAAATTTAAATCTGAAAATTAATTCTTTTTTTTTTAAATTTAAAAAAACAAAATTTATATTACGAATTGTAAGATTATTAGTTAAAAGTAATTATTTTATAGGATACAGGGTTTGTAATGATGATTCAACTAAATTAGTTATTTTTTTTAAATTAAATTTTGAAAAAAACCGTCCTTTTATGCTTTCATGTGTTCAAGTTTCAAGACCAAATAGAGTGGTTTTTGTTAAGCATAATCAATGATCACAAGCAAATTCCTCATTATTACTTTTGTCTACTACGCAGGGAATTATGACTAATAAAGAAGCTTGATTGAGACGTTTAGGTGGAATAGTTTTATGTAAAATAATATAAAAGTTATGGACAATTTTTATTTTAGCAAATTAGTTCAAATTCGACAAGATAATATTAAAGTTTTAAAGAGACATCAATTACTTTTAATCGAAGGCCCTTTAGGTACTTCATTTTTAGAACTTCCTAAAAATGTTTTTTTTAAAAAAAATATAAATAGCTGTCAATTTTTTGGATTGGTGACAGAGAAAAATTTGATTTTAACTTATTACAAATTATTTTTAAATAAAATTAAAGGTGTTGACTTAGGTTTCTCGGAACTTCTTTTAATTAACGGAGTTGGGTGATGTGTTTCTCTGAAAGAGCCTAATATGTTAGTTTTTTCATTAGGTTATAGTCATGTTGTTGAATATACTTTAAAGTCTTGTGTTGAAGTTATTTTATATGATAAACAGAGTTTTAAAGTGTTTAGTTTAGATTTCGAGATTGTTCAACAAGTTGTGGCAGATTTATGTAATTTACGTGCATTTAATAGATATAAAGGAAAGGGGATTCATAAATATGGTCAAATACAGAAATTAAAAATTAGTTCTAAATTAAAAGCATAATTATTAAAAAAAGATATAGATTATTATTATGTCAACTATTAATCAAGTGTTAAGATTAAAACGTATTTCAAAGAAAAAGAAAAATAGAGTATTAGCTTTGCAGCAAAACCCTCAAAAGAAGGGAATTTGTTTAAAAGTTTTTACAATGACACCTAAAAAACCGAATTCAGCGCTTCGAAAAGTTGTGCGTGTAAAACTTACAAATAATGTTCGAATTACTGCACATGTTCCTGGTGAAGGTCATAATTTGCAGGAATATTCAATTGTATTAGTTCGTGGAGGCCGGGCGAGGGACCTTCCTAGTGTACGATATAAAGTTATTCGGGGTAAATATGATTTAGAACCAGTACGAAATCGAAAGACACGAAGATCAAAATATGGAATTAAGAAAAATTAATAATAAGTATTCATATAATTCACTTTTTGTTAAGAAATTTATAAATAGTTTAGCAAAGGCAGGTAAAGTTCAAGTAATTGAGCGAGCTTTATTTAAAAGTTTAGCTAGTTTAAAATTTAAAGTGGATTTAAATCCTTTAATATTATTTTTATTTTTACTAAATGAAATTAAGCCTTGTATTGTTCTTAAATCGTTAAGACTTGGTAGTGTAATTTATCAGATTCCGACACCTTTATCATTGAGAAAACAGTTTTCGAAATCAATAAAATTACTGATTAATACTATTAAAATGTCTAAACAATTGAGTAGCGTAGGTCAAAAGATTGAGAATGAATTAATATTGTTATTACAGGGAAAAAGTTCTTTATATAAAATTAATAGTGTGTTATATCAAACTGCCTCAAATGCAAGGGCTTTTGCTCATTATAGATGAGATTAAACGACGGAATATAGCATAATGGTAATGTATCTGATTTGGGATTAGATGAGTATAGGTTCAAGTCCTATTATTCCGAAAGTAAAATTAAATTTGTAACTAAAGTAAATGTATTCTATTAAATTGTCAAAATTTAAAAAAAATTCTAAATTTATTCGTATAAATAAATTATATTTTGATTTGTTAAAAACAAAACATATTTTAAATTTTTTCATTGGAGGTTTAAAGAAAAATCAATTTTTAAAGTTATGAAAAGTCGTGTCAAGTCAACAACGGTTTTTAATGTTTTTAGGAAAATTAGAACGTCGAATTGAATTTATATTACTAAAATCGGGATTTGTGGTATCTGGATGTCAAGCAAAGCAATTAGTTTTACATGGTCATATTTCTTTAAATGGCATAAGAATTTCAGCCTATAATTATCAGTTAGCATTATATGATTTGATCTCAGTTAATGATTATTTTTTAGTTAAATACAAGGATTTGTTAGTTTGTAATTTTTTTAAAACAGCTTTCTTTTTTAATTTTCTTAAAAAGAAACGAATTATTAAAAAAATGACTGTTAATCAACTTTTTGTTTATTTTAAATTTCCTTCTTTTTTAGAGATAAACTATAAAACCTTTACGTTATGTGTAGTAAAACAACCAACATTTCACGATTTATCTTTTCCAAAAATTTTATCTTTATATGATTGTAATCAATTATATTTTATTTTATAGTTATTTTATAATTAATCCTAGTTATTTTTTTGTTTTTTAATGATTAGTAATTTATTACATTTCAATTTATATAACCTATTTTAGTAAAATTTTACGTGAAAACTTATTATATAAAAAATCAATGATTAGTTTAATTATATTTTTACCTTTGTTTAGTAGTTTTTTTTCTGGTTTTTTTGGTTTTAAATTGGGTACAAAAGGAGTTGCTGTGCTAACGTCTTTGTCATTAATTTTTTCTTTCTTAACATCTGTTTGGGCATTTATTACGATTGGAATAACGTTAACACCTTTATATGTTCCATTAATAAATTGAATAGTAATTGGTCAATTTATTACTACTTGAGGTTTATATATTGATAATTTATCTTTATTGATGTTTATTTTAGTAACTGGAGTTAGTAGTTTAGTATATTTATACTCTCTGGTATATATGGCAGAAGATCCTCACCTAATAAGGTTTTCTTGTTATATTACTTTATTTACTTTTTTTATGTTAATATTAATTTCTTCTGGGAATTTACTTCAACTTTTTTTTGGTTGAGAAGGTGTTGGATTAGCGTCATATCTGCTTATTAATTTTTGGTATACTCGTCTTCAAGCAAATAAAGCTGCGATACAAGCGTTATTAGTAAATAAGATTGGTGACATTGCTGTGCTCTTAGCAATTGCAGCTGGATTTTTTTTATATAAATCTATTGATTTTAGTATAATGTTTTCGGTTACACCTTATGTTTTAGTAAGATCATTAACTTTTTTTAATTGTGAAATTAATATTTTAACTATTATTTCTTTTTTTGTGTTTTTAGGTGCGGTTGGTAAATCTGCGCAATTAGGGCTTCATACATGATTACCATCAGCCATGGAAGGTCCTACTCCAGTTTCAGCTTTAATTCATGCTGCTACTATGGTAACAGCTGGTATATTTTTGATTATTAGGTGTTCCGCTATTTTTGAATATACAGAGTCTGTTTTAATTTGAATTACATTAATTGGATCATTAACTGCATTTTTTGCGGCGACTATAGGGATGTTACAAAATGATTTAAAGCGGGTAATTGCATACTCAACGTGTTCACAACTTGGTTATATGGCTTTTGCTTGTGGTTTATCAAGTTATTCAACATCATTTTTTCATTTAATCAATCATGGTTGTTTTAAAGCGTTATTATTTTTAAGTGCTGGTTCGATAATTCATGGGTGTTCGGATGAACAAGATTTACGTCGTATGGGTGGTTTGGGGAAAATTTTTCCTATAACTTATTGTATGTTTGTAATTGGATCTCTATCATTAATGGGATTTCCGTTTCTTTCTGGGTTTTTTTCAAAAGATCTTATATTAGAGATAGCCTTTGCTCATTACACAGTGGGTGGTCTTTTTGCGTATTGATTAGGATCACTTTCTGCCTTTTTTACAGCATTTTATTCATTTCGTTTATTATATTTAACCTTTTTAGTTTTTACTAATTCATCTAAACCTTTAATTCAAAACGCTCATGAATCATCTGGTTTAATAATTTTTGCTCTTGTTACATTAAGTTTAGGAAGTATTTTTAGTGGTTTTGTACTAAAAGATTTATTTATTGGTGTTGGTTCAATTTTTTTGGGTAATTCCATTTTTGTTTTACCGAAACATTTTAATTTATTTGAAGCCGAATTTTTACCTAATTTAATAAAATTAATTCCTGTGTTACTTAGTTTATGGGGAGCTTTTTTAGCATTTTTATTAAATCACATTTATAGTTCTTTTTTGGTTTTTTTAAAATCTTCACAGTTGGGATTACTTTGATATTCCTTTTTTAATCAGAAATGGTTTATTGATACTATTTATAATTTATATATTGTAAAGCCTGTGTTTCATTTAAGTTATATAATTCCATTTAGATTATTTGATAAAGGTTTTATTGAGTTAATTGGTCCTTTTGGATTAGCATTGAAGCTTAATGAAGTTTCAAAACAAATAAGTAGTTTTCAAAGTGGGCTAATTTATCATTACACTTTTGTTATATTAATTGGTGTTTTTACATATATAAATTTTGTTTTTTTCTTTGATTTTTTTTATGAGTATTTTACTTTGGAAGTTTTAAGCTATTACTTTTTTCTATTAGTAAGTATTCTTTAATTTAAATTCTATAATAAAGCGATGAGTTCTTTTATTTTACTATCTTGTTTTTTCTTTTTGTTTTCTAGTATTGCTTTAGTTTCTGCAATAATGGTTATTTTAAGTTTGAATCCTGTGTATTCGGCTTTATTCTTGATATTAGTATTTTTTAATTCGGGTTTACTTATTCTTTTATTGGATTTAGAATTTTTAGCTTTGATTTTTATTTTAATTTACATTGGAGCAATTATGGTTTTAGTTTTATTTGTTATTATGATGTTAGATATTAAGCAAACTACAATATATCTTAATATGTCTTATTATTTTTTTATTAGTGGTCTTTTTTTAATTGTTCTTGGTGGTGAATTTTTATATTTTATAAGTTTAGATTTAACATATTTTCAGATTAATACTTTTTCTACTTATTTAAATTGATTTTCTTTAGTTTTGGAGCTTTCAAATTTAAGAACTTTAGGTGTTTATTTATATACATATTTTTCTTTTTTTTTATTACTTGCTGGTCTGATTTTATTAATAGCGATGTTAGGTGCTATAAGTTTGACACTCGAAGACACACCTGCTATTCATAATAAGCAGCAGCAATTATTTAAACAATTAAATATTGATCCAAAAAAATCCATATTTTATATAACTTCTTAAATTTATAGATATTTTTAGTTTTAAAGGGCATCTTTAGCTTAAGTGGAAAAGCATTGATTTTCTAAATCAAGTCATATAGGTTCAACTCCTATAAGATGTATTTTATCAATCTAATGCTCCTCGTTTTCATTCATAAATAAATCCAATAGTTAATATTATTAAGAAGCATACCATTGTGTAAAACACTTGATAGGAATTTATGGTAATAGATCAAGGAAATAAAAATATAATCTCTAAGTCAAAAATGATAAATAAAATAGCTACTAAATAAAATTTAATACTAAAGGTATGTCTGGCATCTCCAAAAGGATCAAAACCACACTCATATGCTGATAATTTTTCTAAATCCAATTTTTTTTCACTAACAATTTGTGAAAGATTTATTATAATAAAAGCAATTAGATTACAGACTAGAAAATAGATAAAAAAAAGATTATATTCAACAAAATTCGAGGGTATGTATAAGAAATTTGTCATTTTTTCTCGAGATTAATGTGATAAGTTAATTGCGTCATTTAAGTATAAGCAAATTAATATTGTGAATACATATGCTTGTAATAAAGCAATTCCTAATTCTAAAATTGTCACTGCACTAATGATTATTAGCGGAAATAATTGTAGGAAATATCAAATTCCTCCAAAGGATAGCATTGTTCAAGCAAATCCTGCTATTATTTTTAATAGTGTGTGTCCCGACATCATATTTGCAAAGAGTCGAATAGATAAACTAAAGACTCGAGATATATAGGATGCTATTTCAATAGGAACTAATAGAGGTGCTAATGCTATATGGATTCCATTTGGAAGAAAAAATCCTAAAAAATGTAGTTTATGTTTTTTTATTGAAATTATATTTATTCCGATAAATAAGGTTAGTGCTAAGCTAAACGTTATGAAGATGTGGCTTGTTATAGTAAAACTATAAGGAATCATTCCAATTAAGTTACTAGCTGTTAGAAATGAAAATAAGAAAAATATAAATGGAAAATAATGTAAATTTTTTGTTCCAATATTCTTTTTGACTAATGTTTTATTAAAAATAAAAGTTTCTTCTACAATTGATTGTCATCTTGTTGGTATAATTTTATTATTTAGATTAATGAATTGGAATAATAGAAGTATTAAACTTAGGCTTAGAAGAGTGAAAAGTGTTGAATTTGTGATATTTAAGTAAATGTTATGAAGTTTAAAAAGGGGTATAAATGAGATAATTTCAAATTGTTCTAGAGGCGTTGGATAAATCATGTTTAACTTATTTTTAAAGTGGAATAAAAGTGTAGTTTATATTATATAGGATTTGGTAGTGATATTTATACATTTAAATAAAGAGTAGTTTAGAGTACTTAATTTGTAATTTGATTAGAGTAGGTAAATTTTTAATTATATTATATAAAATTTTGTTAATTGTTTGTAGATGTTTTATTTGTTTAACATTTGTAATTACTATGATTTTTTTTAAATTTTGAATCTCTAATTGTGTACGTGCTGTTTTAAATACATGAGGAGATTTCAATACTGTAAATTTTTTAATTTTTATTGGAAGAAATGAATAATATAGTTTAAGATTCAATATTTTGTTTTGTGTTAAATTGAAGAGAAGGTAGGAGTGTAGGTAATCAATTCTTGATTGAGTTGAACTAGTTATTGATATTTGAATTTTATTTTTAAATTGCATATTTGTTAGGTTAAAAGTAATCCTAAATAGTATGTTTCTGTTATTAGAAAATTAGGGATTATGAAGAAAAGAGTTATAAGTAATACCCCTAAAAGGCTATATGTATATACGATCGTATTAGGTTTAAATGCTACGGTAGTTAAATTAAAAGTTTTTTCAAAATTAGTAATTTTAATTATTCGAATATAGTAAAATGCACTAAGTGTACTGCATAGTATACTAATTAATAATAATAAATAATAATGGGCTTCTAGTGCAGCGAGGAAAACATAGAATTTAGCGAAAAATCCAATTAAAGGTGGTATACCTGCTATTGAGAAAAATAATAGTGTAATTGTGATTCGAACAACTGGGTATGTTTTTTTTAAATACAGTAGATCTGTTAAATAAATAATATTTTTGTTTGTTTCTTTTTTTAAGAATATTAATATACTAAAAAAAGTAAACATAGTAATTATGTATATATAAACATATAAGAAAAAAGCATGCACCCCAATAAGTGTTCCAGTAGCTAAACTCATTAACATATAACCTACATGATTGATTGAACTATATGCTAAGAATCTTTTGATTTTTTTTTGATATAATGTTGCAATACTAGAGAATAAAATTGTTAAGGATGCTGTTACAACTAAAATAGGTTGTCAAATGAAATACAAATTAAAAAATACAGTGTACAGTAATTTTGTGAAGAGACAAAATATTGCTAATTTAGGAATTGTTGCAAAGAATATCATTACAAGAAGAGGTGCTCCTTCATAGACGTCAGGACTTCAGATGTGAAATGGTACAGCCGTTAACTTAAATAGAAATCCACATAAAATTAAGATAAATCCTAGAATAAATGTACTTGATGTGGTATCTAGATTTACATTATTTAATAAAATATTTTTAGAAATTTCTATAAAATTAGTAGAACCTGTAAAACCGTAAATTAGAGACATTCCAAATAACAAAAGACTAGAGGATAGCGCACCTAATACAAAGTATTTAAGTCCAGCTTCTATTGAGAGTTGTGAAGTGTGTTTAAATGCGGCTAATACATACAAACATAAGCTTTGCATTTCAATACTGAGGTAAAATGATATTAAATCATTTGTAGAGATAAGAACAAGAAGGGCAAAGGTTGCAAGCGCAATTAATATAAGAAATTCAAATTTATCTGAAAATTCCTGTTTAGAAGGTTCAAGTGCTATTACCAAAAAAAGAATAATAGCAAGGAGTAGAGTTATTTTTATAAAAATGGTGTAATTATCACTTATAAGACTCTCATAAAAGATAATTCTTGTTTTATAAAGGTTATTTAGTAAAAGTAAAAGTGTTATAATGTTTATTTCTATTAATAAATAAGTTATATTTTTTATTAATTCTGTATTTCAGGTTCAGGATTTAGTACTAAATTCTAAGCTTCATAATAATATTATTAATGTAGTTGTTATAAAAAATAATTCTGGTAAAAATATAATTAGATCTGTAGAGAAGGAGTATATCATAGATATTTCTATAAGAAAATTAGAACAAAACTCTAAAATTTGTTAAAATATAAATGGAGATGGGAATATAAATTTATCCTCTTATATACATATGAATATAGCAAGAAAAAAAACAATAAAAAATTTTACAATGAATTTTGGACCTCAACATCCTGCAGCTCATGGAGTTTTAAGATTAGTTTTAGAATTAGATGGGGAAGTTGTTCGAAGAGCTGATCCTCATGTTGGTTTGTTACACAGAGGTACTGAAAAATTAATTGAGTACAAAACTTATATGCAAGCTTTACCATATTTTGATAGATTGGATTATGTTTCAATGATGGTTCAGGAACATGTGTTTTCACTAGCTATTGAAAAGTTGCTAAATTGTTCTGTTCCGATTCGAGCTCAATATATTCGAGTGCTATTTTTAGAAATTACACGTATTTTAAATCATTTAATGGCTGTTACAACACATGCTTTAGACGTTGGAGCGCTAACTCCTTTTTTGTGAGGTTTTGAGGAACGGGAGAAGTTAATGGAATTTTACGAGCGAGTTTCGGGTGCACGGATGCATGCTAACTATATAAGACCGGGAGGTGTTAGTCAGGATTTACCTTTAGGTTTATTATCAGAGATATATGAATTCGCAATACAATTTAATTCGAGGATTGATGAGATGGAAGAACTTTTAACAAATAATCGAATTTGAAAACAACGTTTAGTTGACGTTGGGGTTGTTACTAAAGAACAAGCATTAGATTGAGGTTTTACTGGTGTATTATTACGTGGATCAGGAATTTCTTGAGATTTAAGAAAAGTTCAACCTTATGAAATTTATTCAAAGTTAGATTTTGAAGTTCCTATTGGAAAAAATGGTGATTGTTACGATCGTTATTTAGTACGTATTGGTGAAATGCGTCAGAGTGTTAAAATTATTTTACAATGTATCAATCAACTTCCTGAAGGACTTGTTAAAATTGATGATAGAAAACTTACGCCCCCTTCACGAGAAGAGATTAAAAGTTCAATGGAAGCTTTAATTCATCATTTTAAATTATATTCTAAAGGATTTAACATAGAAGCTAATGAAGCCTATGTTTCAGCTGAGGCTCCAAAGGGGGAATTCGGAATATACTTAGTTTCAGATGGTTCAAATAAACCTTATAGATGTAAAATAAAAGCTCCTGGCTTTGCTCATTTACAAGGTTTAAATTTTATGGCACAAGGGCATATGATTGCTGATGTCGTGACTATTATAGGTACACAAGATATCGTTTTTGGTGAAATTGATCGATAATAAGATTATTAAGTTTTAGGAAAAGTACGGTAAGTTTATGATATATACATTTAGTTTTTTTATTATAATAGAATATTATATAGTTAGTATGTAATTATTTTAACTAAATTACCAATGAGTTTAATATTAACACTTCTTTGTCCTTGTATAGGTATTTTATGTCTAATATTTATTTCGGCTTCATCACAATTATTAGCTAAAAAGTTAGCATTATTCTTTTCGATATTAACTTTTTATTTATCACTGTTTTTATGAATTTTTTTTGAAAAAAGTAGTTTATTTTTTCAATGATTATTTTATAAATATTGATTGTCTTTTCTTGGTATAAATTTCATTTTAGGTTTAGATGGGATTTCCTTGTTTTTTATAATATTAACTACATTTTTAATTCCAATTTGTATTTTAGCTGGATGGAAAAATATTATTTTAAATGTGAAGAGCTTTTTACTTCTGTTTTTATTTTTAGAAGTTTTTTTATTGCTTATTTTTTCTGTGTTAGATTTGGTATTATTTTATATCTTTTTTGAAAGTGTTTTAATTCCAATGTTTCTAATTATTGGTATCTGGGGGTCTCGGGAACGTAGAATTAAAGCCTCTTACTTTTTTTTCATCTATACATTATTAGGTTCGCTAGTAATGTTATTAGGTATTCTTCTTATTTTATTTGAAGCTGGAACAACAAACTTTTTGACTTTAGCTTCACACAAATTTAGTACAGATAGGCAGCTATTGTTATGACTTATGTTTTTTGTATCCTTTGCTGTTAAACTTCCAGTTATACCTTTTCATATTTGATTACCAGAAGCTCATGTTGAGGCTCCTACAGTAGGTTCTGTTATTTTAGCAGGTGTTTTGTTAAAATTAGGTATTTATGGTTTAGTGCGATTTTCTTTTGTACTATTTCCTTATGCTAATCTTTATTTTACTCCGCTTGTGTATACTATTAGTATTATTTCAATTCTTTATAGTTCTTTGACAACAATACGTCAAATTGATTTAAAGAGAATTGTTGCGTATTCTTCTGTAGCTCATATGAATTTTGGATTATTAGGTTTGTTTTCAAATACAATTCAGGGTTTAATTGGTGGTTTGTTTATGTCAATAAGTCATGGACTTGTTGCTAGTGCTCTTTTTTTATGTATTGGGGTCCTATATGATCGTCATCATACACGTTTAATAAAATATTACAGCGGGTTAACTTTAGTTATGCCTATTTTTTCTTTAGTTTTTTTATTTTTTTCTTTAAGTAATTTAGGATTACCTGGAACTAGCAGTTTTGTTGGAGAACTTTTAATATTAATTGGGAGCTTTAACCAAAATTGGTTAGTAAGTTTTCTTGGAACTTCTGGAATATTTTTTGGGTCGTTATATTCCATTTGACTTTATAATCGTATTTGTTTAGGAAACTTGAAAATTCAATATAATTCTATTTATATAGATTTATCTCAACGTGAATTTTGTATTTTTTTTCCTTTTATTTTTATGGTTTTATTATTAGGAATGGTACCCTCTTTTTTTCTAGATTATTTTTATTCTGCAAGTTTTTTATTATATAATTAATTTAAACTAAAATAAGTTTATTATTTTAAACCCGTAAAAACTTCAGTTTTTTTCATGTATATACATGTATTATACAATATAACAAATTAATAATTTTAAAATTATTATCTTATTGGATAATAAGTGGTTAACAGGTTCTTAAAAAGAAAATTCTATGCTTTTAGAGAGTGCAAAAGTTATTGGAGCAGGATTAGCAACAATTGGATTAGCTGGGGTAGGTTTAGGTATTGGTACAGTTTTTGCAGCATTAATTACAGGAGTGGCACGGAATCCTTCATTAGTAAATCAATTATTTACATATGCATTACTTGGATTTGCGTTAACTGAAGCGGTTGCTCTATTTGTATTAATGATTGCTTTTTTATTATTATTTGCATTTTAAGTGAATTTTAATCAGGGTTAATAGCTTAATTTGGTAAAGCTTCAAATTGTCATTTTGAAAGATGTAGGTTCAAGTCCTGTTTAACCCGGAATTTAGACTAAATAACATAATTGGTAATGTATTGGATTGCAAATCTAATAATAGTGGTTCAAATCCACTTTTAGTCTGATATTGAAGCTAATGAGTATAACGAATATAGCTCAATTGGTAGAGTACTAGTTTGTGGATCTGGTGGTTATGGGTTCAAGCCCCATTATTCGTCAAATTTTAGTGGTTAGCTCAATTGGTAGAGCATTTCTTTTACACAGAAAAGGTTATGGGTTCAAATCCGATACTACTAAAAGGTTTAGTTTATTAATTAGAAAAGTCCTAGGAAATAAGAAAAATCAATTTTTTGGTTCTTAAAGAAAAGAAATTCTAGTGGTGTTTCTAGAAGTGAAATTTTAACTTATGTGAATAAGTTTTATAGCAAGAATTGTTGTTAAATTATAATAAAAATAGATTAATATTTAAATTTTAGTTGTGTATAGCAAAAATAGGCTTAAAATAATTTAAACTTTACTTAATATCTTTGTATAAAATATATTTGAATTGCTAAATTGAGAATTTATATTATTTATAAAAATATAACATAATACATTTTTCTAAAGAAGGGTTTGATCCTGGCTCAGAATGAACGCTAGAAATATGCATAACACATGCAAGTTGAACGGATATATTTAATCATATAAGTAGCGAACGGGTGCGTAACGTATAAGAATTTACCTTTTAATTTAGGATAACTAAGTAATATTAGCTAATACTAAATGTGTTGTGTTAAAAGCAATAAAGATTATATATCGTTAAAAGATAAGCTTATATAGGATTAGGTAGTTGGTAGGGTAAAAGCTTACCAAGCCGATGATCCTTAGCTAGTTTGGGAGAACGAGTAGCCACACTGAAACTGAGATAAGGTTCAGACTTCTACGGAAGGCAGCAGTGTGGAATATTGGACAATGAGCGAAAGCTTGATCCAGCAATATTTCGTGTGTGATCAGAAGAATAGGAGACTATTTGTAAAGCACTATCAGTAAAGACGAAATTGACAGTATTTACAGAAGAAGCTCCGGCAAATTTCGTGCCAGCAGCCGCGGTAATACGAAAGGAGCAGGTGTTATTCAGATTAACTGGGCGTAAAGGGCACGTAGGTGGTTTGTTTATGTGTATTATTAAATTGTAAAGCATAACTTTATAACGTATTACAGACAACAAAACTAGAGTTAGGTAGAGGGTAGTAGAATTTCTAATGTAAAGGTGAAATTTGATAAAATTAGAGAGAATACCAATGGCGTAAGCAACTATCTGGTCCTTAACTGATACTGAGGTGCGAAGGTATGGGGAGCGAATAGGATTAGATACCCTAGTAGTCCATACAGTAAACGATGAATATTAAATGTTGGAATAAACTTTCAGCATTATAGCTAACGCGTTAAATATTCCGCCTGGGGAGTACAATCGCAAGGTTGAAACTTAAAGGAATTGACGGGGATCTAAACAAGCGGTGGAACATGTGGTTTAATCCGATACTACGCGTAAAATCTTACCAGTTTTTGTATAATATACAGGTGTTGCATGGCTGTCGTCAGTTCGTGTTGTGAAACGTTTGGTTCAGTCCTTTTAACGAACGTAACCCCTATTTTTTGTTGCTCAATTAAATAATTTAATTAGAACTCTAAAAAATTGCTTATGATATATAAGATGAAAGTGGGGATGACGTCAAGTCGTCATGGCCCTTATAAACTGGGCTACACACGTGTTACAATAGTTATTACAATGAGAAGCAAAGATGTGAGTTGGAGCAAATCTTGAAAAGTAATTTTAGTTCGAATTGTTCTCTGTAACTCGAGAGCATGAAGTTGAAATCGCTAGTAATCACAAATTAGTACGTTGTGGTGAATATGTTCTTAGATCTTGTACACACCGCCCGTCACACCCTGGAAATTGGTTTTATTTTAAGTAAGCATTAAATAACCTGGTGGAGACTCTGTGAGTAAAATTAGGAATTTTCCTATTAGATTAAAATTAGTGACTGTGGTGAAGTCGTAACAAGGTAGTTGTAGGGGAACCTGTAGCTGGAAATATTATAAATTTAATAGCATTCATTTATATTTTTTATTTGAAAAAATTCATATTATATATAGCAATACTGGATCCCATCAGAATTCCTAAGTAATTTCTATATATTTCATATATAGCTTTTGATGGTGAAACTTGATTAGAATATTTAAGTTTAGGTAGCTCAGTGGTAGAGTAAAACACTGAAACTGTTTGTGTCATTGGTTCGAATCCAATTCTAAACAATTAAAAAATAACGAATGTATAGCTCAAAGGTAGAGCTGTAAGCTTTTAACTTAAAGGTTCTGGGTTCAAGTCCCAGTACATTCAGATTTAGATTAAAAACTTTTTATAAAAAAATAATTTATAATGAAACGTCAAACTGCTTTTTTTAATTCACAATTTCAATTTATATACTCAACCGGTATTTTATATACTAAGTATAGTCAGTTTTATTTTTTTCCATTAGTAGTAGATATTTTTAATACAGCACCTTGGTTAAAAGGAAAAGTAACGACTTTTGAAAATAAACAGTTATTGAAATTTAAAAATAAGTTTTCTAAAAAAATTTCTAAAAATTAAAATCTTATATAAAATTGTACTGTTAGCTTAATTGGTAGAGCATTGATTTTGTAGTTCAAAGGTTATGAGTTCGAGTCTCATACGGTACAAAATTTTAAAATGATTGCAATATAGAGTAATTTGGTAACTCGTTAGATTCATGCTCTGAAAATACTGGTTCAAGTCCAGTTATTGCAAATTGGTGAAAGTTAGACATGGGCTTATAGCTTAAAGGCAAAGCATACTACTCATAATGGTTTTATTATAGGTTCGAGTCCTATTAGGCCTATATTTTAGGGGATATAGCTTAATGGATAGAGTTCATACTTTGCAAGTATGTAGGTGTTGGTTCGAATCCAATTGTCTCCAAAATATACATATATGAAGCGCTTATATCTTAATTGGAAAAGTTCCGAACTTCGGATTCGTGTTATGAAAGTTCGAATCTTTCTAAGCGTAGTAGAAATTGATTAAGGTCTATAACTCAATGGTAGAGTATACAAGTGATATTTGTAGAGTTGATAGTTCGAATCTATTTAGGCCTATTTAAAAAGCCTCAGTGGCGGAATGGTAGACGCGCTAAACTTAGAATTTAGTTTTCTTATTATGAAAAGTTTTTAAGAGTTCAAGTCTCTTCTGAGGTAATTAACGAATTTAAAGATAGTTTAATCTCATCTAGCTTAATTGGTAAAGCAATTCACTGTTAATGAATGGAGTATAGGTTCAATTCCTGTGATGAGAGGAAAGAATGGCTGAGTGGTTAAAGGCGGTAGACTGTAAATTTACTAATTTAATATTTTCATAGGTTCGAATCCTATTTCTTTCAGCGAATTTGTATTTATATGTTCCTTTCGTCTAGTGATTAGGACATTGCTTTTTCAGAGCGAGAACGTGAGTTTAATTCTCACAAGGAATAAAAATTAGGATATAGCCAAGAGGTAAGGCATTGGTTTTTGGCATCATGAGCATAGGTTCGAATCCTATTATCCTAATTTATAATGAAGCGAGTATAAATTAATGGTAAATTATTTGTCTTCCAAACAAAATTTGAGAGTTCAAATCTCTCTATTCGCAAATAAATAAACTTAATATCAAAAAATTTAAAATTATTATATCTAATGAATACCTAGATATAGTTAGTCAAAGAGGACGTATTAAATTGCGAAAAGTCATAGTAAGTGAGGAATGATTAACTATGAGTTTCCTTTAAAAAAATTTATTTCTAAAAGAAATCTAATAAAACCTAGAGAATTGAAACATCTTAATATCTAGAGGAAAAGAAATCAACCGAGATTCCGTTAGTAGTGGCGAACGAAATCGGAATAAGACTAAAAATTCAAATAAAGTAATTCTTCAATTAAATTAAATGTTTTGAAAAACATACCACAGAAAGTGCTAGTCTTGTAGATTTTTACATGAAGAATAACTATAATTATTTGATAATTATGTGAGTAAAATGATTTTCGAGAAGAATTGTTTGAACACAGAAGGCCCACCTTCTAAGTCTAAATACTAACTATATTCGATAGTGAACAAGTACCGTAAGGGAAAGGTGAAATAAAACCCATAAGGGAGTGAAATAGCAGTTGAAATTAGATTTAAAATAATAATTTAATTCAAAGATTTTATTTGAATAAATGTACCTTTTGTATAATGGGTCAGCAAGTTATTAAAAATAGTGAGCTTAACTTAGTAAAAGGTAGGCGTAGCGAAAGCAAGTTTTAACAAGCACTAATTATTTTTAATAGTACCCGAAGCTAAGTGATCTAACCATAATCAAGCTGATGTTGTTGTAAAAAACAACTGAGGGCTGAACTCGTGTATGTAGCAAAATACTGAGATGAATTGTGGTTAGGGGTGAAAGGCTAATCAAACTTAGCAATAGCTGGTTTTCTACGAAATCTATTTAGGTAGAGTATTATATAATTAATTATGGGGGTAGAGCACTTATTACTTAATGGGGATTTGGTCGTCTTACTGAAAGTAAGTAAACTTCAAATACCATAAAACTCGATATGTCGAGAAAATATATAATAGACAGACTTCCGATGATAAGGTCGAAGGTCGAGAGGGAAACAGCCCAGATTACATGCTAAGGTCTTAAAATAACTTTTAAGTGAAAAAGGAGAATTTAACACAAAAACAATTAAAAGGTGGGCTTGGAAGCAGCCATCCTTTAAAGAAATCGTAATAGATCATTAATTAATTCCAGTTGATTTTTTCCGAAAATGTATAGAGGCTAAAAAGTTTACCGAAGCAGTAAATAAAATGAAATTTTTATGGTAGTGGAACGTTTTGTACCTTCTTTGAAGAAGAATTGTAAAATTTTTTGGAGAAATCAAAAGTGAGAATGCTGACATAAGTAACGAAAAATATAGTATCAAATCTATATCGCTGTAAATTCGAAGATTTCAGTGTACAGGTTTTCTACAATGAGTTATACAGTCTCTAAGACTAAAGTGAAAACTTATGTTGATGAGGAAAAAGATTGAATATTTCTTTTATAATTTAAGAAAACAGAAAAGTAAAAATTCAATCTATTTTAATTTATATTTTAATAAATGGAATGATACTTTTCCAGGAAAATTCTTAAGTTTAAACTGTACTTAAACCGACACAGGTGAATTGGTATAAAAGTACCCAAGCGATTGAACGAATAATATTGAAGGAACTCGGCAAAATAACTCTGTTACTTCGGTATAAAGAGCGGCAAAATTAATTTTTTATATAATGTTAATTTTGGTGTCAAAAACATGAGGTAGCGACTGTTTAATAAAAACACAGGACTCTGCTAAATTGTAAAATGATGTATAGAGTCTGATACCTGCCCAGTGCTGTAAAGTTAAGAATTTAAAGTTAAAGCTTTTAATTTAATCTCCAGTAAACGGCGGCTGTAACTCTGACGGTCCTAAGGTAGCGAAATTCCTTGTCTAGTAATTTTAGACCTGCATGAATGGTATAACGACTTCCTCACTGTCTCCAATATTACTTCAGTGAAATTAGAATATCCGTGAAGATACGGATTTTATATGATTAGACGGAAAGACCCTGTGCACCTTTACTAGATTTTTATATTGTTACAAAAATTAAATTGTGTAGTATAGGTGGGAGCTTAGGATTAAAAGAAAGCATTCGTGAAATACCACCCTTCTTAATATTTTGAACTCATTTAATTCTTTAAGAATTAAAGACAGTGTATGATTGCTAGTTTGGCTGGGGCGGCCACCTCCTAAAAAGTAACGGAGGTGTACAAAGGTGAATATAATTTAATTTTGTAATTAAATTTTAAGTATAATGGCAAAATTCATTTGATTGTGAGACTTACAAGTCAAACAAGGACGAAAGTCGGTCATAGTGATCCGGTAATTCTGTGTGGTAAGATTATCGCTCAACGGATAAAAGGTACGCCAGGGATAACAGGCTTATGACCCCCGAGAGTTCTTATCGGCGGGGTCGTTTGGCACCTCGATGTCGACTTTTCACATCCTGGAGCTGCAGAAGGTTCCAAGGGTTCGGTTGTTCGCCGATTAAAGTGGAACATGAGTTGGGTTTAGAACGTCGTGAGACAGTTTGGTCCCTATCTATCATATATGGTTTAAAACTGAAAGAATTTGTGTCTAGTACGAGAGGACCGACAACAAGTTGGCCTATGGTGAATCAATTGTTTTTAATAAAAAAGCATTGTTGAGTAGCTACGCCAATAAAGTATAACTACTGAAAGCATCTCAAGTAGGAAGACTTTCTTAAAACTAGTTTTAAAATCTTTTAATAAAGATTGGTGATTGGTTATAGATAATAACTTTGATAGGCTTTTAAATACACGTAATGTAAATTACTTAGTTTAAAGTACTAAATGATCAACAATATATTTTATGTAATTTTTACACAAAATACTATAAAAAGGAGAGGTGACTGAGTGGTTGAAGGTGTCAATTTGCTAAATTGCTGTATATTTTTATATACCATGGGTTCAAATCCCATTCTTTCCGATCAATTTTTAATTATAAATAATATAATTGCTTGCTTGGTGGAATGGTAGACACGATTGACTTAAAATCAATTCTCAAATAAGGTATCGGTTCAAGTCCGATAGCAAGTAAATTCTTGGGTACATGGTTGAGTGGTTGAAAGCGCTAGTCTTGAACACTAGTATATATCTAATTGGTATATCGTAGGTTCGAATCCTACTGTACTCACATATGGTTTTATAACCAACGAAGTTTTTTTTTAATTAAAGCCTTTATAAAAACTTCTCAGAATTAAAAAATTCTTTTAGTTGAGAATCTAATTCAGAAGAAATCTGTTTTTTCGTTTTAATTTCTTCTAAAAAATGTCGATATTTTGTTTTCAATAGTCCCATTAGTGATCGTTCAAATTTTTCAATTTGTGAAACAGTGATTCGATCTAGATAGCCTCTCATTCCTGCATAAACAACAACAACTTGATATTCAACAGGTAATGGTACATATTGATTCTGTTTTAATAGCTCAATTAATCTTGCTCCTCGATTTAAAGTATGCTGCGTTGAGGCATCTAAGTCTGAACCAAACTGTGCAAAGGCTTCCACTTCTCGATATTGTGCTAATTCTAATTTTAAACTCCCTGCAACCTGTTTCATAGCTTTAATTTGTGCAGCTGAACCAACTCGACTAACAGATAACCCTACATTTATAGCAGGACGAATACCTTTATAAAATAATTCAGCCTCTAAAAAGATCTGTCCATCAGTAATAGAAATCACATTTGTTGGGATATATGCAGAAACATCTCCAGCCTGTGTTTCTATAACCGGTAATGCAGTTAATGAACCAGACCCGTAATCACTATTTAATTTAGCAGCTCGTTCTAGGAGACGGGAATGTAAGTAAAATACATCTCCTGGATATGCTTCTCGACCAGGAGGTCTTCGTAGCAATAGAGACATTTGCCTATAAGCAACTGCTTGCTTACTTAGATCATCATAAATAATTAACGCATGTTTTTTATTATCTCGAAAATATTCCCCAATTGTACATCCAGTATAAGGAGCTAAAAATTGTAATGGAGCAGCATCAGAAGCAGTAGCTGCAACAATAATAGTATAAGAAAAAGCATCTTCTTTTTCTAATATAGCAACTAATTGTGCAACAGTAGATCGTTTTTGCCCAATAGCTACATATATACAATATAATTTCTCTGAATTTTCAGAGGCTAAATTCAATTGTTTTTGATTTAAAATTGTATCAATAGCTATTGCAGTTTTACCTGTTTGTCTATCTCCAATGATAAGTTCACGTTGCCCTCTACCAATAGGAACTAAACTATCTACAGCTTTTAATCCTGTTTGCATTGGCTCTGATACTTTTTTTCGTGGAATAATACCAGGGGCTTTAACTTCAACCCGCCCACTAGTATCTGTTTTAATAGAACCTTTTCCATCGATTGGAGCTCCCAAAGCATTTATGGTTCTCCCTAATAATGCTTTTCCTGTAGGAACACTAACAATATTTTTGGTTCGTTTTACAAGTTCACCTTCAGAAATAAACTTATCATTTCCAAAAACCACAACCCCTACATTATCACTTTCTAAATTAAGTGCCATTCCTTTAATTCCTGAAGAAAATTCCACCATCTCACCAGCTTTCACATTTTTTAAACCATAAATTCTAGCAATTCCATCCCCAATCGTTAATACTTTCCCAGTTTCTGTCAAAGAAACTTCTTTGGGACTAGATTGCTTGATTTGAGTTTCTAATAATTTAGATAATTCATTTACATTTAATTTTTGCATTTTTATCTTTTTACATTTAAAATTAAATTTTTTACCATGTTGTATATTATTGACTAAGTCCACGTTATAATTACATATAGCCTTTATAGAAAAAATATTAAAAATGTAAAGGAACTAAAACAACACCAAAAAGAGAAAAAAGTAAATTTTTTATTTACCACCTCACCAATAAATAGACACAAATAAAATTAATCAAACAAAATCTACAAAATGTCAATATCAAGCAGCCGCTTCAAACCCAAAGTGGTGGCTAACTGTAAAATGATATTTTAGCATCCGTTGCATACAAACACCTAAAAAAATAGTCCCTAAGATTACATGAAAACCATGAAACCCTGTTGCCATATAAAAAGTTGAACCATAAATCCCATCAGATATTGTAAAATTAGCAGTTATATACTCTAATCCTTGAAGAGAAGTAAAAATTAATGCAAGTACTATCGTTAGTACTAACCCAGTAATAGCTTCCTTTCGATAATCATGTAACAATGCATGATGGCTTCATGTTACACTACATCCTGATAAAAGTAAAATCAAAGTATTTAATAATGGAATGTGCCATGGATTTAAAACCTCAATTCCATAAGGAGGCCATATTGTTCCAATTTCTATAGTTGGTGATAAGCTTGAATGAAAAAACGCTCAAAAGAAAGCTACAAAAAATAGTATTTCAGAAATAATAAATAAAACCATACCATAACGTAAACCCAACTGGACAAGTTTTGTATGATGCCCCTCATATGTTGCTTCCCTAATAACATCTCGTCATCAGCAAGTAATTGAAAATAAAACTAATAAAAAACCAAGTATCATTAGTAAGCCACCATTCTTATATGAATGCATGTATAATATCGACCCACCTGTTAAAACTAACGCAGAAAACGAAGTAAAAATAGGTCAAGGACTTGGATCCACTAAATGATAAGAATGCTTATATGTTATATATCTTTTTATTAAATTTTCCATATTATAATTTATGATTATTTTAATATGCTTAAAAAAAGCATTTGAAATTAACTATCTTATAAGAAATCAAAATGTCTATATTCTTGAGAAACTTCTACAAAATCAGAAATAATTCGCTTTTGGTTTTCATCATAACGTAATTCCACATAACCACTTAGTGGAAAATCTTTTCGAAAAGGATGACCTTCAAACCCATAATCCGTTAAAATACGTCTTAAATCAAAATTATTTAAAAAAAATACACCAAATAAATCTCAAGCCTCCCTCTCAAATCAAGAAGCAGCTGAGTAATATTGACTTATTGATGCAAGAGCTGATAAAGCTGTCAATTGGCACTTGACTACAAGGCGAGAATTCCTATGAACACTTAAAAAAACATAAACCACTTCAAATCTTTCTTTTCTCAGAGGATAATCAATTACAACAATATCAAGTAACATTTTAAATTGCGCATTGGTATGTTTTTTTAAAAAAGCACAAAGTGAAAGCATATATTCTTTAAAAATTATTAAAGAAATGCTATTATACTTAATATGAGCTGTTATAATACTTTTTAAACAACATCGTACTAAATATTGACTATATTTTACTAATAAACAACCTACTGACATTACTCTCTACTTATATATTTTCTTCAGAATATTTTATAAAAATTCAAGAAGCATAGTCTTTAAAATTAACCACTTCTAAAGCAATTGGCATAAAACCATGGTTAATTCCACAAATTTCACTACATTGACCATAATATACACCAGGTCGATTTATAAAAGTAGAAATTTGATTTAATCTTCCAGGACAAGCATCTATTTTTAAACCTAATGAAGGAATAGCTCAACTATGTAAAACATCAGTTGATGTAACTAGCACACGAATATGTGTATATGTTGGAAGCACTACACGATTATCCACCTCAAGCAATCGAAACTCACCAATATTTAAATCCTCCTCTAAAATCATATAACTATCATAGACAAATGAAGTATCTGATGTTAAATTTAATGCTGTATAATCTGAGTATTCATAACTTCAAAACCACTGATGTCCTATAACTTTTAATGTTAGCATTGGATCTAAAACCTCATCCATTGAATATAAAAGTGTAAAAGATGGAATAGCAACTAATAATAAAACTAATGCTGGAACAATCGTTCATACAATTTCTATAATAGTTCCATAATTAATTGTCTTAGTAATAATTTTATTTGAAATTGAATTAAATGTAAAAATTATTTTAAAAAGTAATCAAAAAACAAAACTAAGAACAATTATTAGAAAAAAGAATAAATCATGATGTAATTCAATAATTCCTTGCATTATAGGGGATGCTGGATCTTGAAATCCTATTTGTCAAATTTCAGGAGAATCCAAATATGAAAAAGGAGACCTTAATAAATTAGCTATTAAATATTCGAATAAAGCAATTAAACTTAATCTATATGTAAATTTCATTTTTTTAATCTTTATATAAAAACCCTAAAGTTTTTTTATTCTCAAATTTTTTTTCCGAAACAAAAGTTAAATAAACAATTACAAAAAATATAATTAAAGAAATTACAGAAACTCATGAACCTAATGAAGAAACTCAATTTCAACCACTAAAAGCATCAGGATAATCTGGTATTCGGCGAGGCATACCTGCTAACCCTAATGCATGCATAGGAAAAAAAGTTAAGTTTACTCCTAAAAAGAAAGTTCAAAAATGAATTTGACCTAAAAATTCAGGGTATTGACGACCTGTAATCTTTCCAATTCAAAGATAAAATCCTGCAAAAACACTAAACATTGCACCCATTGAAAGTACATAATGAAAATGTGCCACCACGTAATATGTATCATGCATTGCCACATCTAATCCCGAATTTGCTAAAACAACCCCGGTTACACCTCCAATCGTGAATAAAACTAATACACCAAGAGTAAATAACATTGGAGTATTTAATTTTATAGAACCTCCCCATAAAGTTGCTAATCAGCTAAAAACTTTTATACCTGTTGGTACTGCTATAATCATTGTTGCTGCTGTGAAATAAGCTCTCGTATCTATATCTAAACCAACTGTATACATATGATGTGCTCATACGATAAAGCCTAAAAATCCAATACATAACATAGCATAGACCATTCCTAAAAATCCAAAAATTCTTTTTTTAGAAAAAATTTCAATTATTTGACTAATTGTCCCAAAAGCTGGTAAAATTAAAATATATACTTCGGGATGACCAAAAAATCAAAACAAATGTTGATAAAGAACAGGATCTCCTCCACCAGCCGGATCAAAAAATGTAGTATTAAAATTTCTATCTGTTAATAACATAGTGATACCACCAGCCAATACAGGAAGAGAGAGTAATAACAAAATAGCTGTAATAAAAACAGATCAAACAAACAGAGGTAATCTATGTCAAGTCATCCCAGGAAAACGCATATTATAAATAGTAGTAATAAAATTTATTGCTCCTAAAATCGAAGAAATTCCTGATAAATGTAATGAAAAAATAGCCATATCAACGGATGGTCCAGAATGAGCTTGCTCTGAAGATAATGGTGGATATACAGTTCAACCAGTACCAGCTCCAACTTCAACTAAAGAGGATCCAAGTAATAATAACAATGATGGTGGCAACAACCAAAAACTTATATTATTTAAACGTGGAAATGCCATATCAGGAGCTCCAATGTAAATAGGTACAAATCAATTTCCAAAACCACCTATTAAAATAGGCATTAACATAAAAAAAATCATTATAAAAGCATGAGCTGTAATTATAACATTATAAAATTGATGATTTCCTAATAAAAGTTGATTTCCAGGGTAAGCTAACTCTGCCCGGATTAATACTGATAAAGTTGTTCCAATAACTCCTGAAAAAGCACCAAATATCAAATATAAAGTACCAATATCTTTATGATTTGTAGAAAATAGTCATCTTGAAATAAATGGGTTATTATACATGCGATTAATTTTTATTAATTAATTATTTAGACTTGATATTTTTATAATTTATAGATGAAACAAAAATTTAACCACGCAATCCATAAATATAATCAAAATCAATTGTTTGATGTTTTTTATAAAATAAAACTAAAATAGCAAGACCGATAGCAGACTCAGAAGCAGCTACTGTTAAAATTAATAAAGAAAAAACCTGACCTTTAAAATCATCCAGGAATATTGAAAAAATAATAAAATTTAAGTTTGCGCCTAATAAAAGAATTTCAATTGCCATAATAATTGTTATTACATTTTTTTTATTAAGAGCCATACCTCACAAACCAACTACAAATATTAATGTTGAAAAAGATAAATAATTAAAGAGTGATAGCATTTATTATAGACTTATAACTTCATTAGGTAATGCATCAAAACTAAACAATAAACTAGCAACAACAAGAACTAATCCTACCGAAATAGGAAGAAAGGATTTTCATCCCAACTGCATTAATTGATCATACCGTAATCTCGGATATGTTGCTCGAACTCAAACAAACCAAAAAGAAAAGATAGCAAGTTTAATACCGAATCAAATTGGAAATTGCAAAAATGCAATTGGGGAGAACCACCCACCGCAAAAAAATATAACTATCAGACTACACATTACTAACATATTTGAATATTCCCCTAAGAAAAATAAAGCAAAAGCCATTGCTGAATATTCAATAAAATAACCCGCAACCAGTTCAGCTTCAGCTTCAGCCAAATCAAAAGGAGCTCTATTTGTTTCAGCTAATGCTGAGAAAAAAAATAAAAGGAACTGAGGCCATAAATATCAGCAATGCCAATAGAAGAACGTATTTTGATGTATAACAATTTGATACAAATTTGTAGAACCTACACATAATAAAACAGAAATTAATATCAATCCAATGGATACCTCATATGAAATCATTTGAGCAGAAGCACGTAATGCCCCTAAAAAAGCGTATTTTGAATTACTAGATCAACCCGCTAAAATAATCCCATAAACACCAAAAGAAGAAAAGACAAAAATAAATAACATACCAGCCTCAACATCCACTAATGAACCAGTACTTGTATAAGGAATAAAAGCCCAATTTATTAAACTTAAAACAAAAGTCAATAAGGGCGCTAATATAAATAAAAAATTATTTGCATTAACTGGAATAATAGATTCTTTAACAAATAACTTTAGCCCGTCCGCTAATGGTTGCAATAAACCCCATATTCCTACCACATTTGGCCCTCGTCGACGTTGCATTGAGGCCATAACTTTTCGGTCTAATAAAGTAAAATAAGCAACTGCAATCAATATGCAGATAATAACTAACAAACTATATAAAACAGGATAAATAATAGAAAAAATTAAAAAATTAACTGTAATATTCAAAAAAACCATAGTCATCACTAATCTTACTTAATTTTACTTAATTTTTAAACTCAGACTCAGATAAATAAATTCAGGATTCAAGCTTTTCTACAAAAGGAATTAAAAATATAAAAATAAAAAAATAGAGGAATGTGGAAACTTGTCCAATAACAACATATGGATATTCAACAGGTTTAGACCCTATTCACCCTAAAATAAAGAAATCTCCAACTAAAATCCAAAATAAAATTTTATAATAAGGTCTAAATAGCCCACTACGTATATAGGATTTTGTATAAAAAGGTAAAACTAATCAAATTAATATAGCTCCTAGCATTGCAATTACTCCAAATAATTTATCTGGAATTGATCGTAAAATGGCATAAAAAGGTAAAAAATATCATTCAGGTACAATGTGTACTGGAGTAACCATTGGATTTGCTTCAATATAATTATCCGAATGACCTAACAAATTTGGAAAAAAACAAATAATCAATGCAAATACCAAAAGAAATAGAATAAAACTATATAAATCTTTTACATAAAAGTATGGATAAAAGGATAAACTATCGATTTTTGAATTTATTCCAAGCGGATTTCCTGAACCATAAATGTGCAATATATATAAATGAACAAGAGCCAAAGCTGCAATTATAAAAGGTAGTAAATAATGAATTGAGAAAAATCGATTTAATGTTGCATTATCTACGCTGAAACCACCTCATAATCAATATACTATTGAATCTCCAACAATAGGAATAGCTGATGCTAAATTAGTAATAACAGTCGCACCTCAAAATGACATTTGTCCTCAAGGTAACACATAACCCATAAAAGCAGTAGCCATTGTTAATAAAAAAATAATTACTCCTGAACATCATAACAACTGACGTGGATATAAATAAGAACCATAGTATAAACCTTTTGCAATATGAATGTATAATATAATAAAAAATATTGAGGCTCCATTTGCATGAATATATCGTAGTATTCAACCACCATTAACATCACGCATAATATGCTCCACACTACTAAAAGCTAAATTAATATTTGGTGTATAATGCATAACTAAAAAAATACCAGTTAATAACTGAATAGTCAGGCAAATACCTGCCAAAGAACCAAAACTTCAAAAATAAGAAATGTTACTTGGAGTTGGATAATCAATTAAATGATTATTCACTCAGTTTAATTGTTTATTACGTAGGAGACGCATTTTTTTTAAAGAGAATTTAATTAATTTTTAAAGGTAATTTAAAATTTATTAATAACGTTTTAAAGTGAGATTGTAACAAAGAATTACTTTGTATATGAATCTGGTACTTAATTGAATCTAAAATCTGTAAAGCCTGGGATAAAATATCATCATCTTGAATTTTCTGCAAAACATTAAATATCAACATATGATTTGTTAATAACACACATTTAAAATTGGAAATTATTAAAGGAAATTGTCTTTTAATTAAGAAATCAAAAAAATAAACATTATAATGTGTAGTTAATTGTAAACCAATTACTTTGTTACATTGACTACTTTTTATATTGTAATTTTTTATTAAAAAATAAGGCCGTTGTCCTACTATTAAATAAAAAAACAAACATAACTTACTAAACTTAAGTTTATTAATTCCTAATTGTGGAGAAATTATAAATTGTACCTTCAAAGACTTAATTTTAGGATATTGATAAATATTATCTATATTAAATTTATCAAAAAAAAAAGATTTACTAAATAACTGTTTATAAATATGAACTTGTTTCAATGCCATTTGTAAACTTATTAAATTAATTTTTTAGTAACAAATAACAATCGTGTATGAAGTCGTCTCTTAACTTCTTTTGAAACAGGTCCAAATATTCGAGTCCCTACTGATTTATTTTCATCAAGAAGAACTCCTTGATTTTCATCAAATTTTATAAAAATACCATTATTTCTTTGAATATTTTTATTAGAGGTAATAAGTAAAACTTTAAATATTTGTTTTTTGCTAACTTTTTTGTTTACCTTATAACTTATGATCGACCCTAAAACTAAATCACCACTTTGACAATAATTTTGACTTGAAGGATATTTTATTATCTGAAATACTCTAACAAATTTTGCTCCTGAATTGTCTACAATTTTTATTTTAGTTTGTTTATAAACCATACAAAAAGATATTTCTTAAAAATATAACTTTTTAAAAAAACTAGATTTCAAACAATTTCTTAAAAAACCCAAAACAAATAATTTATTTAAATCTTTAAAAAAAACAGAATTATAATAATTTAATTCAGAAAAACAATAATCTTGTAAAGTTGTTAAATTACTCCTTATCTGAACTTCAAATTTTGATAACAGAGGCGTAAAACAAAATAATTGACTTACTTCTTTCGAGCTTATAATTTCTGAACTATTTTTATTAAACAAATAGTAAGAACGAATCTTAAACACTTTACTAAATGAAGGTAAAAAATATTTTAAAAAAATTAGAAAAAAGAAAAAATATAAAAAAAGTAATCAAAATACTTGGGAAAATAAAGTTACTTTATCTAATTGAGGCATGTGTTATTATTAATTGTTAAAGTTATTTTATCGTACATATACTTTCTAAAAAATATATTAAATTGAAAAAAATTTATTTTTTTTTGAAAAATTGAAGAAAACTTTTTTTTCAATTCAATTATAATAAAATTTTTCAGATAATTATTATAAACACTTAATTTTTTCAAGTATAAGATATATAAAAAAGAATTTTTTAAATTAATGAAATTATATTGAAATAATTGGTTGATCAAACTTTTTGAATCTGCAGTTACTATAAATTTAAAAAAAGGTTTTTCTCAAATTAATAAAACTGTATTATACACTGAAATCTTAAGGGGTCCTTTGATTTTTGGTTTTACCAATGTAATTTTTTCTCCAATATTTAAATAATTAAAAGAATTATTAATATACACTAATTGAGCCCCTATTAAAGAACTAGTATGAGACTTCATTAATAATAAATACTTTGCTAAAAAATGTTTAAAAGAAAAAATATTTTTTATTTCTATTTTTTTAAGCTTAGACAAATTATGAAAATTATAAAAAACAAAAGAATTATATAAAGTTTGTTGTGATGTAAAATGAAGTCTATTAACTAACATGAACGAAGTTTCTCAACATTAAATTAGATTTTAAAATTTTTGAATAAACATAGTACCTACTGGCAATTTCAGAGAAATCTTTTTCAATAAACTATTCACCTGAATATCTGATAAACCTGAAACCTCACAAATTATAGAACCACGTTTAAGTTTACATATTCAATGATCAACATAACCCTTTCCTTTACCCATTCGAACCTCTAAAGGCTTTGCAGTTACAGGAAAATGAGGAAATACCCGAATTCAATAACGACCAATTTTTTTAGTCCCTTTTGCTAAATTTAATTTTATCATCTCAAGATGTTTTGAATTTAAACAACAATTTTGTTTTACTCTTAAACCAAAAGATCCATACACTAAATTTAAAATCTTAGCTGGTGTATTTTTTATTTTCTTCTTTTGAAGTTTTGGAAATTTAGTATTTTTCGGAATAAATAACATTAGCTTAACTATAAATTCTTAACAAATTCAAACCTTAACTCCAATTTTACCAGCATTTGTATATACATGAGAATAACCTTTAAGATATGGAAAATTAAAACTTTGAAGAGGTACACAACCTATTTGAATTTGTTTTGATTGAGCACGAGTGAATCCATTTAATTTCCCTGAAAGAAGGAGTCTCACCCCATTAAATTTAAAAACCTTTTTTAAAGTTTGTAAAACAGATTTTATAAATAATAAAAATTGATTATGTTTTTGAATAAAAGGAAGCACAGATGCAATATAATTAGCTAGAAGTACCGCATCTGGAGTTTTAAATTTAAATAAATTTAATAAAAACATAATTATGTTCGAATAAAAATCATCTTTAAATTGATGTTTAAACATAATAAATTTACTTATTAAGAAATTATTAATTTTTAACATCATTGCAGTCGTTAATTTTGAATCAAATATAGACATACAAATATTTCTATATTTAAAGAAAATTTGTATTTTCAAAATTTTTTCCAATTGATAAAAAAGAAATAATAGCACAATATGCTTTTTACACTTATTAACAGGTTTAACCATTGGTTTTTTAAGAAAAACTTCTTGTTTTAGCCGCACCTTTTTTCTAAAAATATTAGATTTTTGCCGTAATATTGGATAAAAAAAATAAATATTTACATATAATTTCCCAAAAGTTCTAAATAAATAAAATGAACCTAAAACTTTATAAATATAAAATTTTGATCATTTAAAAAAAAATGAAGAAACATATTTTCGAATAAAAATATCTTCATAAATATGTTTTTTAAAATTAAATGAACTTTTAACAAACCAATTAGATTTTCAATCAACTCTAGGTCTTCTTAAGTTATTAACGCTTTTGTTTAAAAACATGTAATTTTCTAGTAAAAATGAATGTACCAAATTTGTAACCGACCATAGAAGGAGTTATAAATAACTTGAAAAATTTTTGACCATTATAAATTTTAATAGTCAAACCTACAAATTCAGGTAAAATTACACTATTCTTTTTTTTAAGATAAAAATTTTTTTTATCCTTCTGAAGTAAATTTGTATATATTTTTTGAAGTATATATGGACCTTTTCAAATAGAACGCATTTTAAGATTTTAAAATAAATTTTAACCATGAAAATTTCGATAGATATTTTTAAATTTTTTATTTAATTTAATAAATAAAATTTGAAAATATTATCACGAAACTTTACATGTATATACATACAAATAACTGAATAAATAAAATAAATAAAATAAATAAACCTTAATAATATATATTATTATTATATATTATTATATATTATTATATATATATACGTATATACATACAAATAACTGAATAAATAAAATAAATAAAATAAATAAAATAAATAAAATAGTTTGTTTAATAGTACTTCAGTTTATTTAATATAAAGTGAAGTATTATTAAATAAACCTTAATAATAT
>Ga0207674_10001337_pt1 | contig 31956 bp, 22 predicted proteins | sample KBSCornC72_FD_184303 | JGI IMG/M metagenome (GOLD analysis project Ga0207674, IMG submission 184303) | Corn rhizosphere microbial communities from Kellogg Biological Station, Michigan, USA - KBS Corn C7-2 (SPAdes) (version 2) | ecosystem: Host-associated > Plants > Roots > Rhizosphere > Soil ...
CACCGCCGAAGCTGTCCGCCGCGCCGCCGCCCGCAGCGGCTGCCAAGCCGGTCGTCGCGCCGCCGAAGGCGAAAGGCCACGGCGAGGCCAGCGCACCGATGTCCGGCACGAAGACCGCCGTGCTGTTCGGCGTGGGCGCGCTGCTGTTCCTGTTGATCGGACGCTTCGCGCCGGCGAGCTTTCTCGGACACTTCACGGTGTTCGTGCTGGCGTGCTTCGTCGGCTACATGGTGGTGTGGAACGTGAAGCCCGCGCTGCACACGCCGCTGATGAGCGTCACCAATGCGGTGTCCAGCATCATCGCGATCGGCGCGCTGGTGCAGATCGCGCCGGATCTGACGAAGATCTCCGCCGACCTCGCACGGCCGAACGAGTGGATACGCTGGCTGTCGGTGGCGGCCGTCGCGCTCGCGACGATCAACATGTTCGGCGGCTTCGCCGTCACCCGGCGCATGCTGGCCATGTTCCGCAAATAGAGAGAGCCCGAACATGACCTCCGGACTCTCGATGGTCGCCTACCTGGGCGCTGCGATCCTCTTCATCCTGTGCCTGGGCGGCTTGTCCAACCAGGAGACGTCGCGCCGCGGCAACGTGTACGGCATGATCGGCATGGCGATCGCCGTCGTCGCCACCGTGTTTGGCACGCAGGTCATGTCCGCCGGCCTGCCGTACATCATCGCCGCGATGATCGTCGGCGCGGCGATCGGTCTCTACGCCGCGCGCGTCGTGCAGATGACGCAGATGCCCGAGCTCGTCGCGCTGATGCACAGCCTCGTCGGCCTCGCCGCGATGTTGGTGGGCTACGCCAACTTCATCGATCCTGCGGTGTCCACGAACCTGACGCCGGCCGAGAACTCGATCCACGAGATCGAGATGTACATCGGCGTGCTGATCGGCGCCGTCACGTTCTCGGGCTCGGTGATCGCATTCGGCAAGCTGTCCGCCCGGATCAGCGGCAAGCCCGTGCTGCTTCCGGGCCGGCACTGGCTGAACCTCGCGGGTCTCCTAATCGTTCTCTATTTCGGCTTCGTGTTCGTCAACGCGCATAGCGTGGCCGGCGCGATGTTGCCGATGATCGTGATGACGATCGTCGCGCTGCTGTTCGGCATCCACATGGTGATGGCGATCGGCGGCGCCGACATGCCGGTCGTCGTGTCGATGCTGAACAGCTATTCCGGATGGGCAGCGGCGGCCACGGGATTCATGCTGGGCAACGATTTGCTGATCGTGACCGGTGCGCTGGTCGGCTCGAGCGGTGCCATCCTGTCGTACATCATGTGCAACGCGATGAACCGCAATTTCCTGAGCGTGATCGCAGGCGGCTTCGGCACCGACAGCAGCGCGCCGGCCGCCAAGGGCGCGATCGTTCCGGCCGGCGAGGTGACGCCGATCCTCGCGCCGGAAACCGCCGAGCTGCTGCGCGACGCCAAGAACGTGATCATCGTTCCCGGCTACGGCATGGCGGTCGCACAGGCGCAGCACACCGTTTACGAGATCACCAAATTGCTGCGCGAGAAAGGCGTCAACGTCCGCTTCGGCATCCACCCGGTGGCGGGACGCATGCCCGGCCACATGAACGTGCTGCTCGCCGAAGCGAAAGTGCCGTACGACATCGTGTTCGAGATGGACGAGTTGAACGAGGACTTTCCCGACACGGATGTTGCGATGGTCATCGGCGCGAACGACATCGTGAACCCGGCGGCGCAGGACGATCCGACGAGCCCGATAGCCGGCATGCCCGTGCTCGAAGTGTGGAAGGCGAAGACCTCGATCGTGATGAAGCGCAGCATGGCGTCGGGCTACGCGGGTGTCGACAATCCGCTGTTCTACAAAGAGAACAACCGGATGCTGTTCGGCGACGCCAAGAAGATGCTCGACGAGGTGCTGACGTCGCTGAAGGCCTGAGCGCGCGTGTTCGTGCCTGCGTGAACGCGGGGCGCGCACGGCGCGCATTCAGAGTCGACTGATGCCGGGACCGCTGGCGCACCTGACGATCCTCGATCTGTCACGCGTGCTCGCCGGGCCGTGGTGCACGCAGTTGCTCGCCGACCTCGGTGCGACGGTGATCAAGGTCGAGAAACCGGTCACCGGCGACGACACGCGAGCGTGGGGGCCGCCGTTTCTCGAGGACACCGCCGGCCGGGACACGGGGGAAGCCGCGTATTACCTGGCGTGCAATCGCGGCAAGCGGTCGGTCGCGATCGACTTCACGCGGCCCGAGGGTCGCGACCTCGTGCTGGCGCTCGCCCGCGACGCCGATGCGCTCGTCGAGAACTTCAAGGTCGGCGGCCTTTCGAAATACGGGCTCGACTACGCCAGCGTCGCTTCGATCAATCCGCGCCTCGTCTATGCGTCGATCACCGGCTTTGGCCAGGACGGCCCCTACGCAGATCGCGCCGGCTATGACTTCATCATCCAGGGCATGTCCGGGTTCATGAGCGTCACCGGCGAGCGCGACGATCTTCCCGGCGGCGGGCCGCAGAAAGCCGGCGTAGCGATCACCGACCTGATGACCGGCATGTACGCGTCCGCGGCGCTGCTGGCAGCCCTTGCTCACCGCGATCGCACCGGGCAGGGCCAGTGGATCGACGCTTGCCTGTTCGACTCGTCGGTCGCGATGATGTCGGTGATGAACATGAATTATCTGATCGGTGGTGTCGCGCCGGAGCGCGCCGGCAACGCGCACCAGAACATCGTGCCGTACCAGGTGTTCGAGTGCGCCGACGGCCACGTGATCGTCGCCGTGGGTAACGACGGACAATTCCGCAAGTTCTGCGACATCGCGGCGCGGCCCGAATGGGCGACGGATCCGCGCTTCGCGACCAACGCAGCGCGCGTGCGGCAGCGCGACACGATCGTCCCGCTGATCGCCGCTGTGATGCGTGCGCGGCCGCAGTCACGTTGGCTCGCCGACCTTGAACGCGCGGGCATCCCGTGCGGTCCGATCAATCGGATCGACCAGGTGCTCCGCGATCCGCAGGTCGAAGCCCGCGGGATGAAAATCGACCTACCGCATCCGCTCGCAGGCTCGGTGCCGCAGGTGCGCGCACCGCTGCGGTTTTCGGGCAGTCCGTTGTCGTACACTGCGGCGCCCCCGGTGCTCGGCCAGGATTCGCGCGACGTGCTGCGCACGACGCTCGGCATCGGCGAGGCCGCTTTCGCCGATCTCGTCCAGCGCGGCGTCGTCGGCGTGCCCGCCACGGATGCGGAGTCGATTCGCGCCACGCCGCACAACGATGGAAATCCGGCATGACAGGCATCACGCGGCACCGCTCCTTCTGGATCCTCTACGCGATCGCATCGGCGGCCGCGCTCGTAGTCGCCGTGCGGCTGTTTCCGCTCGCCATCCCGATCGTCAACCTCGACATCAAGATCTCTCGCGACGAGGCAATCGCCGCCGCGCGCACGCTTGCGATGCGACTTCACCTGACCCCGGAGGGCGCACGGGTCGTCGCGCGCTTCGCGCACGACGCGACGGCGCAGAACTACATCGAGCTCGAAGGCGGCGGCAAGCGCGCGTTCGCGGCGCTGACGCAGGGCGATCGCTACAGCCCGTACTGGTGGGAAGTGCGGCTATTCACGCTCGGCTCGATCGACGAGACGATCGTCAGGCTGAAGCCCGACGGCACCGCGTCCGGATTCGCGCGCCGGCTCCCCGAGGATTACGTGCACGACGCGGCACGCAAGGCGCTCGATCCCGCGGCGGCGCGCGCGCTCGCAGAAACGCAGGCCCGAACCGACTTTGGCGTCGACGTCGGACGCTATCGCTTCCTCGAGCAGGCGCAGCGCACGCAGACATCCGGTCGCGTCGACCAAAGCTTCACGTACGAGCAGCCGGAGCCGATCGGCGACGCGCGAATCCGCCTGACGCTCGTCGTCTCCGGCGACGAATTGACGGGCATCGCGCCGTTCGTCCATGTGCCCGAGTCGTTCGCCCGCCGCTACCAGGAGCTGCGCAGCGCGAACAACCTGATCGCGACGCTCGCCAGCGTCTCCGCAGGTGTGCTCTACGGAATCGGCGGCTGCATTCTCGCCGTGCTGTGGCTCGCGCGCACGCACTGGCTCGTCTGGCGGCCGCCGATCGGTGCGGGACTCGTCGTCGGCACGCTGCTTGCGGCAAGCTCGCTCGCCGCGTCGGGCAGCGGATGGTTCGGCGCCGACACGACGGAGACAGTCACGACGTTCTGGGCGAAGCAGGGCGGGCTTGCGCTGCTGATTGCCGTGGCCGGCGGGCTCGCGTACGCGCTCGTGTTCATGGCTGCCGAGAGCCTGACGCGCCGGGCATTCCCGCATCATCCGCAGCTATGGCGATTGTGGTCGCGCGACGCCGCGCCGACGCCGGCGATCGTCGGCCGCACGCTCGGCGGCTACCTGTTCGTGCCGCTCGAGTTGGCGCTCGTCGCGACGTTCTACTACGCGACGAATCGCTGGCTCGGCTGGTGGCAGCCGTCCGAGGTGCTGACCGATCCCAACATCCTCGGCTCGGCGATTCCCGCGCTGACGCCGATCGCGATCTCGCTGCAGGCCGGCTTCATGGAGGAGTGCGTATTCCGCGCGATTCCGCTATCGCTCGGTGCGCTGATCGGTGGTCGCTACGGGCATCGGACGACGGGCATCGCCATTGCAGTGCTCGTGCAGGCGCTGGTATTCGGCGGCGCGCATGCGAACTATCCGGGGTTTCCCGCGTATTCGCGCCCGGTCGAGCTCATCCTGCCGTCGATCGTCTGGGCGCTGATCTACCTGCGCTTCGGCCTGTTGCCCACGATCCTGTTGCATGCGACGTTCGATCTCGCGCTGTTCTCCATTCCGCTGTTCCTGCTGGACGCGCCCGGTGCACGATTGCAGCAACTGCTGGTGATCGCGGCGGCCGCCGTGCCGCTGTTCGTCATCGCGTGGCGCCGCGCGCAGGCCGGCGGGTGGCATGAGTTGCCCGACAGTCTTCGCAATGCTGCATGGCGAGCCGTCGCACCGCAAAGCGATCGGCCCGCGGCGCGTGCGCTGGCGGCCGGTCGCCTGTCCACCGCGTTTCAGCGCGCCTTGCCGGCGCTCGGCATCGCGGGCGTCGTTGCCTGGGCGGTGTGGGCACCCGTTGCCGCCGACGTGCAGCCGCTGACGCTCGACCGTGACCGTGCGATCGCGGCGGCGGACGCGGCGATCGCCGCGCAGGGCATGACGCCCGGTCCGCAGTGGCAGCGGTTCGCCGCCGTCAAGCTCGCGAGCGAAGACCCGCAGCAGTGGACGTGGCACAAGTTCGTCTGGCGCGAAGCGGGCCCCGAAGCGTATCGGCGCCTCGTCGGCACCGTGCTCGCACCGCCGTTCTGGGAAATTCGCTACGCGATGTTCGGCGGCGACGTCGCCGAGCGCGCGGAGGAGTGGCGCGTCGCGATCACCGACGACGGTGCCGTGCGCGCGATGACGCACGCGTTGCCGGAAGCGCGTGCCGGCGCCCACCTCCCGCGTGAGGCGGCGCAGGCACTGGCGCAACGGGCGCTGCAGATGCGCTTCGGCGTCGACGCGACGCCGCTGCACGTCGTCGCGGCCGATGAGCAGCAACGGCCGGCGCGCACCGATTGGTCGTTCGTCTTCGGTGACCCGCGCATCGTCGTGGGTGCGGGCGGCGAGGCGCGGTACATCGTCACGATCAGCGGCGACGCGATCTCGGGTGCCGGGCGTTTCGTGCACGTGCCCGAGACGTGGACGCGTGCCGAAGAGGAGCGCGACAACCGGTTGCAGGTGGTTGGGCTGGCTGCGGTGGTCGTGTTTTTCGCGGCCGGGCTTGCCGCGCTCGTCGTCGGCATCGTCGGCTTCGTCAAGCATCGCGTCGATGCGCGACTCGCATGGATCGTGTTCGCCGTCACGCTGGTGATCGCCATGCTGTCGGCCGCCAACAACTGGCCGTCGATCGCGATGCGGCTCTTGACGACCGAACCCGTCGCGTCGCAGTTGACGACGAAGATCCTGGGGGGCGTGGCTGCCGCGTTGCTCGGTGGATTGCTGGCCGGGTTGTGCGCAGGTGTGGGTTCATTCGGCGCGCGGATGACACCGCCACTCGACCGCATCGGCCGCTGGCCCGCCGTGCTTGCGGCTATCGCGGCCGGTGCGTTCGTCGTAGGGCTGCAGGCCGCGTTGGGCGCGCTCGCGACGCAGGATGTGCCGCGCTGGCCGTCTTCGTCGTGGCAGTCGCAGGCGTTTCCATTGGCGGGCGGGGTTCTGTCGGGCCTCGGATTCATGGGCTTCGCAAGCCTCGAGCTCTTCGTCGTCTATGTCGTCGCGCGACTGACACGCGGATTCTCGGAGCGGCTGTGGCTGGCGATCGTCGTCGTAGTCGCGCTCGAGTGCGCGGCGGCACTGGTCGACGGCCGGAGCAACCCCGCCGGTGCATTGATTGCCGGCGTGATCGCGGGCGCGGCCGCTGCGGCGGTGCTGCTGCTGTTGCTGCGCTACGACGCGCGACTCGTGCCGGCGTTCGCCGCAACCGTCGTGCTGATGACAGGTGCCGTCAAGGCCGCGCAGGCCGCGGCATGGCTGCCGTTCGCCGCCGCCGCCATCGTCACCGTCTGCGTAGCCGCGTGGCTCACTCGCTACCTGCGACGCGCCGCGCCGGTTGCAGCGCCCTGACCCCTCGCGCTGCGAAAGGCGTTGCTGCGGATCGAGTGGAGCAACACACGTAGCCCGATGTCGACCGCCGACCGCCTGCTGACGCGGGTTCGCGACGCGCTCTACGCCGACGAGCGAAAGCTGCGCGCGCGTATCGAGCGGGCGCGCAACGGGCGCGTGGATGCGATCGAATGGCAGCGCATCGCCGCGGACGTCGACCGCGCGGTTGCCGCACGTGCCGCACGCGCTGCGCGGAAACCGCGGGTCACGTATCCGCCGGAGCTGCCGGTGGCGCAGCGCGCTGCGGACATCGCGCAGGCGATTCGTGACTCCCCTGTCGTCATCGTCGCGGGTGAGACCGGCTCCGGCAAGACGACGCAGTTGCCGAAGATATGCCTCGACGCCGGCCGTGGCGAGCGCGGGCTCATCGGCCACACGCAGCCGCGACGGATCGCCGCGCGCGCCGTCGCTTCGCGCATCGCGCAGGAGCTCGGAACGCCGCTCGGCGATGCGGTCGGCTACAAGGTGCGCTTCACCGACAAGACGCGGTCCGATGCGTACGTCAAGCTGATGACCGACGGCATCCTGCTCGCCGAGACGCAGGGCGACCGCGATCTGTCGCGCTACGACACGATTATCGTCGACGAGGCGCACGAGCGCAGCCTCAACATCGACTTCCTGCTCGGCTACCTGCAACGACTGCTGGTCCGCCGCCGCGACTTGAAGCTCGTCATCACGTCGGCGACGATCGACGCCGAGCGCTTCGCGCGCCACTTCGCGACGCCGGCCGGTCCGGCGCCGGTGATCACGGTGTCGGGGCGCACGTTCCCCGTCGAGATCCGCTATCGCCCGCTTGGCTCGGGCGATGCCGAGGCCGACGACGAGGAAGAGCTCGAAGAGGCCATCGCGGGCGCTGTCGAGGACTTGTGGCGCGCAGCACCCGGCGACGTGCTCGTGTTCCTGCCCGGCGAGCGTGAGATCCGCGAGACCGCCGACGTGCTGCGGCGCTCGCTCGCGCGGCGTCCCTACGCGAGTGAGTTGGAGCTGCTGCCGCTCTACGCGCGTCTCACCGTGGAAGAGCAGCAGCGCGTTTTCGCGACGTCGCGGGGCCGACGGATCGTGCTCGCGACGAACGTCGCCGAGACGTCGCTGACGGTGCCGGGCATTCGGTACGTGATCGACAGCGGACTTGCGCGCGTCAAGCGCTACTCGGTGCGCAACAAGACGACGCTGTTGCAGATCGAGAAGATCGCGCAGGCGTCGGCCAACCAGCGCGCCGGGCGCTGCGGTCGCGTTGCGGACGGCATCTGCGTGCGACTGTACGGGGACGACGATTACGCGGCGCGCGCGGCGCACGCCGATCCGGAGATCCTGCGCAGCTCGCTTGCGGCGGTGATCCTGCAGATGGCGTCGCTTGCGCTCGGCGACGTCACCGCGTTTCCGTTTCTCGATCCGCCGTCGCCGCGGGCGATCAGCGACGGCTACCAGCTGTTGCAGGAGCTCGACGCCGTCGATGCGGCGCGTGCGCTGACGCCGCTGGGCCGCGAGCTCGCGAAGCTGCCGCTCGATCCGCGGATCGGCCGCATCGTGCTCGCCGCGCGCGACGCCGGATGCCTCGCCGAGGCGCTCGTCATCGCCAGCGCGCTCTCCGTGCCGGATCCGCGCGAGCGGCCGCTCGAGCGCGCGCAGGCAGCGGACCAGGCGCATCTGCAGTTTCGCGACGACCGTTCCGATTTCCTGTCGCTGGTCGCGCTGTGGGAATTCTTCGACAGCCCCGGACAGAAGGCGCTGTCGCATCGCAAGCGCGTCGACGCGTGCCGCGCGCACTTCGTCTCCTTCCTGCGGATGATCGAATGGCGCGACGTCCATGCGCAGCTCGTCGCCGTATTGACCGACGCGGGGTGGACGATCGACGCGAAGCTCCCGGCGACGATCGATGTCGCGCGCTATGCGACGATCCATCGGACGCTGCTCGCCGGACTGCTCGGCAACATCGGTGTCAAGTCCGAGCCCGCCGCGACGCTGGGCGGGCAGTTCGATGGCACGCGCGGCATCCGGTTTTTCCTGCATCCGGGATCGGGGCTGGCGAAAAAGCCGCCCAAATGGGTCCTCGCCGCCGAGCTCACCCAGACGTCGCGCCTCTTTGCACGCTGCGCCGGTCGCATCGAGCCGGAGTGGATCGAGGCCGTTGCCGGCGACCGCGTGACACGCGACCATTTCGACGCGCACTGGGACGACGCACGCGGCGACGTCGTTGCCGCGGAGCGCGTGCAGTTGTACGGCCTCACGCTGGTCGCGCGACGGCCCGTCGCGTATGGACGGCTGGCGCCGGGCGAGGCACACGCCGTGTTCATTCGCGAGGCGCTCGTCGGCGATCGGCTTGGCGTCGACGCTCCGTTCGTGCGCCACAATCGCGCGCTGATCGAGGATGTCGCCGGACTCGAGCACAAGGCGCGGCGCGAGGACGTGCTCGTCGACGAGGACGCGATCGCCGCCTTCTATGCCGAGCGCATTCCCGGTGAGCTCTTCTCGCGTGCGGCGTTCGAGGAATGGCGGGCCACCGCCGAGCGCACCGAGCCCAGGCGGCTCTTCCTGACGCGCGACGCGCTGATGCGCCATGCGGCGGCGGCGGTGACCGAAGCGTTGTTTCCGGAGACGTTGCACGTCGCCGGCGGCGACTTTCCGCTCGACTACCGGTTCGCGCCCGGCCACCCGCTCGACGGCCTGACGCTGGCGGTACCGCTGGCCCGGCTGAACCAGGTCGATGCGGCGACGCTGTCGTGGCTCGTCCCCGGCATGGTTCGCGACAAGGTGACGCACGTGATCAAGGCCTTGCCCAAGACATGGCGCAACCGGCTGATCCCTGTCGCCGAGACCGTCACCGAATTCCTCGTGCGTCCACGCGCCGCGGATGACGCACTGCTCGACGCCTTGCGCGATTACATCGGCGCGCGCCTCGGCGATGCGCCGACGCCTGCGGCGCTGGCGGCGATCGACTTGCCCGCACATCTGCGAGTCAACGTGCGCGTGGTCGACGCCGCCGGCGAGGAGATCGCGATCGACCGCGACCTCGCTTCGTTGCAGCAGCGATTGCGCGAGGCGGCGCAACTGTCGTTCGCAGCCGGTGGTCCGGCATTTGAGCGCAAGGGATTGCGACAGTGGGATTTCGGCGAGCTGCCGCAGTCGCTGACGACGCACAGCGGCGGCCAGCGCGTGACCGGGTATCCGGCACTCGTCGACGAAACGGACGGCGTGGCACTGACGCTGCTCGACACGGAGGTCGCGGCGGAGACGGCCACGCGCCGCGGCGTCGCCCGCCTGATCGGCTTCGAACTGGGCGATGCACTGCTGCGGCCGCTGCGCAATGCGCCTGCATGGACGACGATCGGCTTGCAGCTGCGCGGCGCGATGGCGCTCGAGAAGCTGCAGGACGACGCGCGCGTTGCCGTAACCGATCGGGCGTTCATCGGCGATGATCCGCTGCCGCGCGACCGCGACGCGTTCGTCGCGCAGGTTCGCCGCGCGCGGACGCGACTGCCGGCCGTCATCGACAGCATGCTGCGCCTGTTGGCCGCGATCGGTGCCGACTATCAGGCCCTCACGCAGGCGCTCGCGGCGATGCCGCCGTCGCAGCGGACGGTCGCGGCCGAGGTCCGCGCGCAGCGCGATGCGCTGGTTCACGCGGGCTTTCTCGCGACGACGCCGTGGGAATCGCTCAATCATGTGCCGCGCTACCTTCAGGCGATGCTGCGACGCATCCAGCGCCACGCGCAGAATCCCGAGCGCGACGCACGGCACGCGGGCCAGGTGAACGAGTGGTGGTCGCGCTATCGCGAGCGGCGGGCCGCCGAAGAGCGGGGCGGCGAAGTGTCGGCGCGCCTCGCCGCGTTCCGCTGGTTGATCGAGGAATTGCGCGTTTCGCTCTTCGCGCAGGAGCTGAGAACGCCGGTGCCGGTGTCGTTCAAGCGTGTCGAAAAAGCATGGGCCGACATCGCGCGGGAAGGCTGATGGGCCGGCGCAGTGGCATACATTCCGCCCCCGTGCTAGAGTCAGTTCGCCAAAAATCCCGCTAAATCATTGAAGTCGCTGGAAGCGCACACTGCTGACGTCGATGCGTAGCCCTAGCCTGTGCCCCAGAACGTAACGACCAGCGTTGCGCCGGCTCGCCGTCCCATCCCCCGGGAGCTGGCGAAAATCCTCGGCGACTGCCGCGACATCACCGTCCACCGTCTGCTGCTTTCGTTCACGGCGCTGCTCGACCGCGTCTGCGACATGCTGATGGATCGGGCGGGCAAGTCCGATGCACGCCCCGAGCAGCAGATGTTCCTCGAGGCGCGGCAGGTATTGCTGCGCGATCGCGCGGCCGTGATGACCGAGTTCGAGAAGCGGCTGCGCACGCAGATCGAGGAGCGCGTGTCCGGCCGCTCCGACGAGAAGGCCGATTTCTCCAAGGTCGACGCGACGAAGCTCGCACTGATCGACCTCAACACGATGGACGAGTCGGTGCTGGTCGGCAACATCGTCCGCGTCATCGAGAACGTCTGCCATGAAGAATTGCTGACGCTCAATCGCGGCATCGGTCACCTGCTCGGCAAGCCTCATCTCGAAGCGTCCGCGAATCCGCTCGGGCCAGCGACGATCGTCACCGCGTTTTCCGAGGCGCTCGGCACGGTGCAGGCCGAAGGACGCGCGAAGTTCCAGATCCTGAAGGAGCTGAACCAGGCGCCGCTCGGCGAGCTCGCGGCCATCTACGCCGACGTCAACCGCCATCTGGCGAACCTCCGCATCGTGCCGCAGGGCAGCGTGCGCCCGGCCGGCGCGCGCAAGCCCGCAGCGCCCGGGAAGCGCGCGGCGGATGACAAGGGAGACGGTGGCGCTGTGAAGGGTCCACCACCGTCGCCGGCCGAGGTCGACGTGATGGCGATGTTTCGCCAGATGTCGTCCCACGGCGGCTTCCCGCTGACCGGGCATCCGCCGCCGCCGAACCGCGTCTATCCGTCGCTGCCGCCAACGCCGTCGGGCTATGTGCCGGGGGCGCCGATCGTCGCCACGCCCGGCCTCCGCGAGGGCCTGACGCGGCTGCAGCAGGGGCAGACGGATTTCGACGTCGAGGGAATGCAGGTCGCGTTCTCCGGAATCCCGGAGGGGATGCACAACGTCCTGCGCGACCTGCAGGAGTCGCCACTCGGCAAGAAAGCGAACCAGCTCGAGGCGATGACGATCGAGATGGTCGCCATGCTGTTCGACTTCATTTTCGAGACGCGCGACCTGCCGGACGGCATCAAGGCGCTGCTCGCGCGGCTGCAGATTCCGGTGCTGAAGGTCGCGATGCTCGACGGCGCGTTCTTCGCGCGGAAAACGCATCCGTCGCGGCTGCTCGTCAACGCGCTTGCCGCCGCCGGCCTCGGCTGGTCGCCAGCGATGGGCCAGGACGACCCGCTCTATCGGGCGATAGAGCGGATCGTCCATCGCGTCATCGACGGGTTCGGCGACAACCTCGCGATCTTCGACGAGCTGCGCGCCGAGCTCGAGGCGTTCCTGCTGTCGGAGGAGCGGACGGCCGAAGAGAATTTCGCGACGACCGCCGAAGCGATCAACGAAGGCGATCGCAAGGATCTCGCCGGTGTCGTCGCCAAGTCGGAGATCGAGCGGCGCGTCGAAAGCTATCCGATCCCGCGCTTCCTCGCGGACTTCCTGCGCCAGAAATGGCACGGCACGCTCGAGGGCATTTATCTGCGCGACGGCGAGGAGAGCGACGCGTGGAGCTCGAGTGTGGCAACGCTCGAGGATCTCGTCTGGAGCGTGCAGCCGAAGAAGACGCCCGAGGACCGCAAGCACCTCGTTGCGCTGCTGCCGTCGCTGTTGAAGCGCATTGCCGCCGGCGTCCCCGGGCCGCACTGGGGACCGGGCGAGCGCGAGGGCTTCATGGCGAACCTCGTCGAGGCGCATGCGGCAGCCGTCAAGCCTGGGCTCGCCTCGGTGGCGTCGCCGACCGCCGCGGTCGCCGAAGCGGCGCGCGCGGAAGCCGCTGTCGCGAAGGCATCGGGCGACACGGTAACGGCGGCGCGCGCCGAAGCCCTTGCCGTCGCAATGGCGCCGGCGGAGCCGGCCGCGCCCGACCCCGGCCCGCCGGTGCTCGACGACGAATATCTCGAGATCGCGCGAAGCATGGATCGCGGCATGTGGGTCGAGTTCGAGGACGACGACGGCCAGCTGTCGTTCGCGAAGCTCGCGTGGGTCAGCCCGCTGCGCGGCAACTACCTGTTCACCAACCGGCAGGGCCAGCGTGCGGTGTCGATGACGGCCGAGGATCTCGCCGTGCAGTTCCGCAGCAATCGCGCGCGGCTGGTCGAGGCCGAGCCGCTGATCGACCGCGCCTTCTCGCGCGTGATGAGCGAGCTGACGGACCGGTTCGAGCTCGAGACCGCGTCGGTTTGAGCGACGCGTCGCGCGCGATCGCAGGCGCGATGCGGCGCGCGCTGCCGATCCTGTTCACCGCTCGCGTCATCGGCCTCGCCACGCTGCCCGTCCTTGGTGCGGCGTTCGTGTGGACGGCGATTGGTGTCGTCGCATGGGATCCGCTGACCGGCAAGCTCGTCCATCTGCTGGGCGGCGCCGCCGACGCTGCATTGTGGCAGCGCATCGCCGCCGACGTCGTCGCCGTGCTGATGTTCGCCGCCCTCGCAATCGCGACGGCGCTGGCGGCGACCGCCGTGCTGACGATGCCGGTGATCGTGAAGACCGTTGCGGCACGCCACTATCCGAACCTCGCCGTTCGGCGCGGTGGAACGTTCGTCGGCAGCACGCGTAACGCGGTTCTGGCGCTGCTCGTGTTCGTGCCGCTGTGGCTTCTTACGTTGCCGCTGCTCGCGCTGCCGCCGCTGTACATCGCAGTGTCGCTACTGCTGAACGCGTGGCTGTCGCAGCGGATGTTCCGCTACGACGCGCTCGCCGAGCACGCGAGTGGCGACGAGATCGCCGCCGTCGTCCGCGAGCGCAAGACGCGGCTCCTGCTGCTCGGGCTGGCGCTGTCGCCGCTGTCGCTGGTGCCGCTCGTCAACATCCTCGTGCTGCCGATCTACGCCGGCATCGCGTTCACCGAGCTTTGCCTGGCCGAGCTTGCGAGTCGCCGTGAGCGCGGCGCGGCGGTTGCCGGATGAACGCGCTGCAGGGCAGCGGTGCGTGGTTCGAAGACGTTCGCGTCGGCGATCGCTTCGACAGTGCCGTCACCGTCACCGAAACGCACATCGTCATGGGTGCCGGACTCATCGGCGATTTCAATCCGCATCACATGAACGCGGAGTTCGCGAAGACGACGCGCTTCGGCACGCCGATCCTGCACGGCATGCTGACCTCTGCGATCATGGGCGCGGCCGTCGGCATGTACTTCCACGGCACGGCCGTTGCGTATCTCGAGCACCACGCCCGCTTCCTGGCGCCGGTGCGGGCCGGCGACACGCTGACGACGGCGTGGACGGTTACGGACGTGATCGACAAGCCCCGCCACGGCGGGGGCATCGTCGTGCTTGCGGCGACGGCGACGAATCAGCAGAACGTCGTCGTTGCGAAGGCCGACGCGCGGATGCTAGTGGCGTCGCGCGCGGCGGGGGCGGTTGCGGGGGTCGGGAACGCAAGCTAGGTTGTGGCTCCGCCAGCGCGACGGCCGGGAACACAGATGGGCTGCGGTACGCGCTGGACGGCCCGGTCGTCACGTTGTGGCGAGCGCGCGGACGCACTCCGCAACGAGATCCGGCCCCCGGTAGATGAGCCCCGTGTAGAGCTGCACGAGCGTCGCACCCGCGTCGATTTTCTGCTGCGCGTCGCCCGCCGCGAGGATGCCGCCGACACCGATGATCGGCAGCGCGCCGTCCAGCGCCTTGGCGAGAGTCCGCAGCACTGCCGTCGAGCGTTCGCGTAGCGGTGCGCCGGACAGGCCGCCGGCCTCGTCCGCGTGCGGAAGCCCGGCCATGCCGTCGCGCGCAATCGTCGTGTTCGTCGCAATCACGCCGTCGAGCCGATGTGCGACGAGCAGTCGTGCCACCGCGTTCACGGCGGCGTCGTCGAGATCGGGTGCGATCTTGACGGCGAGCGGCACGCATCGCCCGTGCTTCTGCGCGAGGTCGTCCCGCTCCGCGACGATCCGTGCGAGCAGCGCCGACAGTGCCGCTTCGGCCTGCAGGTCGCGCAGGCCCTTCGTGTTGGGCGACGACACGTTGATCGTCACGTAGTTCGCGTGTGCGTGCACTGCTCGCAGGCAGGCAACGTAGTCGTCGGCTGCGCGTTCGTTCGGCGTGTCGAAATTCTTGCCGATGTTGATGCCGAGGATGCCGCGGTAACCCGATCTCGCGACGTTGGCGACGAAGGCGTCAACGCCGCCGTTGTTGAAGCCGAGACGGTTGACGAGCGCCTGCGCTTCGACGACGCGGAACATGCGCGGCCGCGGATTGCCGGGCTGGGCGCGCGGCGTCACCGTGCCTGCTTCGATGAAGCCGAAACCCAGCGTGGCAAGGCCCTTGAGGTGCGCAGCATTCTTGTCGAGACCCGCGGCGAGACCCACGCGGTTCGGAAAGCGAAGGCCCATGGCCTCGACCGGCGCCTGCGGCAGCCGGGAAGCCGCGAGTTGCGCCAGGCCCACGCGTGCGGCCGCATCCAGGCCGCCCAGCGCGACATCGTGCGCGAGCTCGGGGTCCGCGGCGAAGAGCAGCGGTCGAAACAGCGGATACAGCGCGTGCACACCCAAGAGTAGCCCTCGCTTGCGGCGCGCGCCGCGTCGGCATTTCCGAGCGCAGATCCCCAGCGGTGACGGACACTGCGTTCGCCGTGCGTCGTGCAATCGCGAACGCGCACGGAGCGCTCGGGCGCGATGTTACTATCGACGCACTCCCCGGGACGTCAAAGCCACTTGCAGCAGCGGATACTGGTCGCGCTCGCGACCGCAATCGTCGTGGCAGCAACCGCCGTTCCCGCCGTCGCCGCGGGCAAGGCGCAAACGGCGGCGTCGGGGTACGAGCGCCGCGACGACGTCCGCGCGTTCATCGATGAGCTCGTCCGCGACCACGGCTTTTCGCGGGCCACGCTGCGGCGCTGGTTCAGCGATGCGCGCTATCAACCGAAGATCGTCGCTGCGATGCAGCGTCCGCTGCTCGAGCCGCCCAAATGGTACGAATACGCGCCGCAGTTCCTGTCGGCGTCCCGCATCGGCGACGGCGTCGCGTTCTGGCGCGCGCACGAGGCCGCGCTCGATCGCGCGTCCGCCGAGTTCGGCGTCCCGCCGGAAATCATCGTCGCGATCATCGGCGTGGAGACGTTCTACGGCCGCAACATGGGCAGCTACCGGATCATCGACGCGCTGACGACGCTTGCGTTCGACTATCCGCGCCGTGCGCCGTTTTTCAGAGGCGAGCTGCGCGAGTTTCTGCTGCTTGCGCGCAGCGAATCGTTCTCGCCGCTCGAGCCGAAAGGATCGTTCGCCGGCGCGCTGGGCATTCCGCAGTTCATGCCCGGCAGCACGCGCCGTTATGCGATCGACTTCGATCGCGACGGGCGCGTCGACCTGTGGCGTAGCGATGACGATGCGATTGGCAGCGTCGCCAACTACCTCGCGCGGCACGATTGGCTGCGCGGTCAGCCGATATGGTCGCGAGCGTCGATCGCGGCGTCGCAGCGCGAAGCGGCACTGGGCCGGCTCGACGGCGGCATATCCGAGCGGCGTCCGCTCGCCGCGTGGAACGCCGACGGTGTTGCCGCGGAGTGGTTGCCCGACCCGCTGTCGTCCGAGCCGGTCGGCTTGCTCGCGCTCGAACTGGCGCCCGACGCGAGCGCCGAGCCGATGGCGCTGTTCATCGCGTTTCCCAATTTCTACGTCATCACGCGTTACAACAAGAGCCGGCTGTACGCAGCGGCCGTGACGTCGCTGGCCGAGGCGCTGCGCGCGGCGTACACCGGCGCGCCGGCCACCACCGTCGGGATGCGGTGAAGACATGCGCGACAGCTTGAACACGCCCGACGCCCTCGACAAGGACTTGCCACTGAAGGAAGACACGCGGCTCCTCGGACGCGTGCTCGGCGACGTGCTGCGCGCGCAGGTCGGCGACACGGGCTACGAGCGGATCGAGGCGATTCGCCAGACGGCGATCGGGTTTCGGCGGGCGGCGGGTACGGAAGCGGACCGACACCGCAACGCGCTGGCCGGACTGCTGAACCCGCTGCCGATCGCGCAGGCGCTCGAAGTCGTCCGCGCGTTCAGCTATTTTTCGCACCTCGCCAACATCGCCGAGGACGTCCATCAGAACCGGCGCCGGCGCGCGCATGCGCTCGCGGGGTCGCCGCCGCGGCCGGGCGACATTGCGGAAGCGCTATGCCGTCTCGCGCAGGGCGGTGTGGATCGTGCCAAGGCGCAGCACTGGCTCGACGACGCGCGAATAAGCCCCGTGCTGACGGCACACCCGACCGAGGTCCAGCGCAAGAGCATCCTCGACGTCGAGCGGGAGATCGCGCGGCTGTTGACGTGGCGCGACCGGACGACGCTGACGCCCGACGAGACGGATGAATTCGCATTCCGCCTGCACACGTCGGTGCTCGAGTTGTGGCAGACGGCGATGCTTCGCGTGTCGCGGCTGCAGGTGAAAGACGAGATCGACAACGGCCTCGCGTACTACCGGTACACGTTTCTGGACGAGATCCCGCGGCTGTACCGTGCGTTCGAGATCCTGGTCTTGCGGGAATTCGGCATCGAAGCCGCGCGCGTGCCGGCGTTCCTGCAAATGGGCTCGTGGATCGGCGGCGATCGCGACGGCAATCCGTATGTCGACGCGACAACGCTTTCGTACGCGATTCGCGCGCAAAGCGGCGTCGCGCTCGAGCACTACCTCGCCGAAGTGCATCGCCTGGGTGCCGAGTTGTCGCTGTCGACGCGGCTCATTACGCCGACGCCTGAGCTTTCGGCCCTTGCGGCGGCGGCGAGCGATGCCAATCCGCATCGACAGGACGAGCCGTACCGGCAGGCGCTCATCGGCGTCTACGCGAGGCTCGCCGCGACGGCTCGCGCGTTGACCGACCTCGTCCCGGCACGCGCGACGCACGTCGACGCGATGCCATATGCGAACGTCGCCGAGTTCATCGCGGCACTGGACACGATCGGCGCGTCGCTCGCATCGCACGGCGCGCGTCCGCTCGCGGCGCGGCGACTCGATCCGTTGCGGCGCGCCATCGACGTGTTCGGCTTCCACCTCGCGGCCCTCGACCTGCGGCAGAACAGCGACGTCCACCAGGCCGTCGTCGGCGAGCTGCTGCAGCGGGCTCGCGTCGTCGACGACTACGCGGCGCTGGCGGAGGCGGCGCGCGTCGAACTGCTCGTGCGCGAGCTCGGCGGTCCGCGGCCGCTCCATTCGCGTCATCTCGAATATTCGGAGCGGACGCGTTCGGAGCTCGAGATCCTGCGCGTCGCAGCCGACGTCCAGCGCCGTTACGGCGTGGAAGCGTTGCCGAACTATGTGATCTCCAAATGCCAGTCGGTGTCGGACCTGCTCGAGGTCGCGCTGCTGCTGAAGGAGGTCGGGCTCGCGAGCGAGAGCGGGCTGGCCGTCAATATCGTGCCGCTCTTCGAAACGATCGACGACCTCGACCGATGCGGCGACACGATGCGCGCAGCGCTCGCGCTGCCGCTTTATCGTGCCTACGTCGCGAGCCGCGCCGACTGGCAGGAGGTCATGCTCGGCTATTCCGACAGCAACAAGGACGGCGGCTACCTGACGTCGAGCTGGGCGATCTATCGCGCCGAGCGCGCGCTGGTCGATGCGACGTCGGCGCACGGCGTGCATTTGCGCCTGTTTCACGGCCGCGGCGGCACGGTCGGCCGCGGCGGCGGGCCGAGCTACGATGCGATCCTCGCCCAGCCGGCGGGAAGCGTCACGGGCGGCCTTCGCGTCACCGAACAGGGCGAGATCATCGCCAGCAAGTATTCGGATCCCGAGCTTGGTCGCCGCAACCTCGAAACGCTCGTCGCGGCCACGCTCGACGCGAGCCTGCAGGACGCCGAGCAGCTCGGCGAATCCGCGGCACGCTACTTCGCGACGATGGACGCGCTGTCCGCGCATGCACTCGACGCGTATCGCGCGCTCGTGTACGAGACGCCGGAATTTCCGGATTACTTCCGCGCGTCGACGCCGATCTCCGAGATCGCCGAGCTGAAGATCGGCAGCCGCCCTGCGTCGCGCACGGCGTCGTCGCGGATCGAGGACCTGCGCGCAATCCCGTGGGTGTTCAGCTGGGGCCAGTGCCGGCTGATGCTGCCCGGTTGGTACGGCTTTGGATCTGCCGTCGCCGCATTCCTCACGTCCGCGCCGGACGGCATGGGGGTTCTTGCCGACATGCATGCGCGCTGGCCATTCTTCCGCGCAACGATGTCGAACATGGGCATGGTGCTTGCCAAGACCGATCTCGCCATCGCGTCGCGATACGCCGAGCTCGTGCCCGACCAGGCGGTACGCGACGCGATCTTCGGCCGCATCCGCGACGAGCATGCCCGCACGGTCGCGCACTTCCTCGCGATCACGAAGCAGTCGGCGCTGCTCGACGACAATCCGACGCTTGCGCGAAGCATCCGCAACCGCTTTCCTTACCTCGATCCGCTCAATCACCTCCAGGTCGAGCTCTTGCGTCGCTATCGTGCGGGCGCGACCGATGTGCGGACGCAGCGTGCGATACACCTGACGATCAACGGGTTGGCAGCCGGCCTCCGCAACAGCGGGTAGAACTATCGCGGTCTCGCGCGGGCCGCTGCACCGTCGGGCCGTTCATCCGTTTTGCGACAGGTTCGTGGTCTTGCGCAGGCCACCAATGGCACAATGCCAAGTCAAAATGACGTGCGCCCCGGAGCGCACGCGAAGCCTTTGCACGCCAATCCGATGCGCATCCTCCTCTCCAACGACGACGGCTACTTCGCGCCGGGCCTCGAGCACCTGGCGGCGGCGCTCGCACCCCATGCCGAGTTGACGGTTGTCGCGCCGGAACGCGATCGCAGCGGCGCATCGAATTCGTTGACGCTCGACAGGCCGCTGTCCGTGCGGCGCGCGCCGAACGGCTTCCAGTTCGTCAACGGCACGCCCACCGATTGCGTTCATCTTGCGGTGACCGGATTGCTGGACGAGCTTCCCGACATGGTCATCTCGGGGATCAACCTCGGCGCGAATATGGGTGACGATACGATCTATTCGGGAACGGTCGCGGCGGCCACCGAAGGTTTCCTGCTAGGCGTTCCGTCGGTCGCGATATCGCTTGCGTCGAAGACGGCCGCGCATTTCGAAACGGCGGCTGCCGTAGCACTCGAATTGCTCGAACGCCACCGGCGACAGCCGGCGGGGCCGTGGCTGCTGAACGTCAACGTGCCCGACATCGAGCGCGAGGCCGTGCGCGGCTACCGGATCACGCGGCTGGGCCGCCGGCACAAGGCCGAGGACGTCATCAAGATGCAAAGCCCGCGCGGAGAAACGGTGTATTGGGTAGGCGCCGCAGGTGCCGCGGCCGATGCGGGCGAAGGCACGGACTTTCATGCCGTCGGGAGCCATTACGTGTCGATCACGCCGCTGCAGATCGACCTCACCAATCGCGACCAGATGAGCGGCGTGTCGGCATGGCTCGAGCGTTGAGCCGGCGGACGCGACTGCGCTAGGGACGCCGCCGATGGGTGCGGCCGGAGGGGGCATCAGCGGCAGCGGCATGACGTCCGACCGGACGCGCGCGCGGATGATCGAGCGCCTGCGTACCGACGGCATCCGCGACGAGCTGGTCCTTGCGGCGATGAATGCCATTCCCCGGCACATCTTCGTCGACGAGGCGCTCGCGATTCGCGCGTACGACGACGCGCCGCTGCCGATCGGCCACGGCCAGACGATTTCGCAGCCATGGGTCGTCGCGCGAATGACCGAGCTTGCCCGCAACGGCCGTACGCTCGACGGCGTGCTCGAGATCGGTACGGGCTGCGGCTACCAGACGGCGGTGCTTGCGCGTCTCGCGAAAACTGTCTACACAGTCGAGCGGATCGGCGCACTCGTCAACAAGGCGCGCCGGCACCTGCAATCGCTCAAGATCCGCAACGTGCGCCTGGCACATGGCGACGGCAGCGCCGATCTTGGCGAGGACATCGCCGTCGACGCGATCGTCGTCACCGCGGGCGCCACGCACGTGCCCGCGCCGCTGCTGCGCTACCTGAAGCCCGGCGGACGGATGGTGCTGCCGCTCGCCAGCCAGGAAGACGGCGAGCGGGGCGTGCAGCGCCTCACCGTCATCGAGTCGGCGGCGTCGGGAATCCGGGAGCAGACGTTCGATGCGGTAAGATTCGTTCCGCTGTTGCCGGGCCTCGGCTGAACTTTCGGTCGGCCGATCAGTCGCTGCATCGATGCGCTTCCCTCTGTTGTCCGCCCTGTCGAATCCACTGTTGCGCTGCGCTGTCGCCATGACGGCTGTCGTGCTCGTCGCGGCCGGCTGCGCATCGCGGCGAGCCGCGCCCGTCGAGGACCGCAGCGCGACGCAGCCGCCGCCAGTCGCGAGCGCACCGGCGGTCGCAGCAACGGTACCTCCCACGACCCCGGTCCCGGTGCCCACGTACACGGTAAAGCGCGGCGATACGCTGCATCAGATCGCGCTCGACACCGGTCTCGACTACCGCGAGCTCGCCGCGTGGAACAGCATCGAGAACCCCAACGTGATCCGCGTGGGGCAGGTATTGCGGCTGGCAGCGCCGGGTGAGCCCGGTTCGCAGCCGTTGGGCCAGGACAGCGTGCCCGGCGTGACCACGGCACCGCTGCGCGCACCGCCGCCGGTCGTGGCCGTGGCGCCCGCGTCGGGCGCCGCGTCGCCTTCGCCCGCGGGCACGGCCCCGCCAGGCGCCTCGGCGCCGGCCGCAGCGCCCGCCGCGGGCGCGTCCGGCGGCCTGAAGACGTCGCCGAAAGCCATCAAGGAGCCGTATTCGGATCAGGCCGTACGCGAGCTCACGCTGGCCGCCAGTGCCGTGCCGGCGCCGTCCGACACGGTGGCGATGGCCGCGCCACCGGGCGTACGCAGCGAGCCGAAGTCTGAACCGCGACCGGCACCCGCTGCGGCGCCGGCTGCACCGGCGACGAGTGGCGACTCAGACGCGCTCGACTGGGCGTGGCCGGCGAAAGGCAAGATCATCGCCGGCTTTTCCGAGACGGCGAACCTCAAGGGCATCGACATCGCGGGCACGGCCGGCCAGGCGGTCAATGCCAGTGCCGCGGGCCGCGTCGTCTACGCGGGATCCGGACTGCGCGGCTACGGCAAGCTGATCATCATCAAGCACAACGCGACATTCCTGTCGGCGTACGCGCACAACCGTGAAATCCTCGTCAAGGAAGGCCAGCAGGTTGCGCGCGGACAGAAAATCGCCGAGATGGGCAATACCGACGCCGATCAGGTGAAGCTGCACTTCGAGATTCGCCGGCAGGGCAAGCCGATGGATCCGACGAAGTACCTACCGCCCGCGTAGCGCCGCGGTCGACCGCGCCCGAAGCACTCCTGCGGAACGGGCGAACCTACATCGCGCGCAGTGTCGCCGGCGCCGGCAGAACGTCGATCGCGCGCTCGAGCGTTGCGATCAGCGCGAGCCGCTCGCTGTCGCGCCGCTCGCTTCCATAGCGCAGCGCCGCGAACGATTCGCCGATCGCGCGAAACGCGATGTCGAACTGCGGCCAGCGTAAAGCGGCGCGGCCGGCGAAAGCGATCGGCCCTTCGTAATTGAAGCGCGGCATTCCCGCGCGCGCCAGCCGGCGGCAGACCTCGTGCCACAGCGTCAACGCACGCTCCTGGCGCTTGCGCCGCGCCGCGAACCACGCGAATACGCCGCCTGCCCAGGCGAGCAGCGCGACCGAAGCGGCAACCGCCACCTGCCAGGGCGCGAACTGGTCGAGCTTCCATTCGCGCCACAGTGCGCGCTGGCGGTCGCGGTTGAACTGGATCACGTTGCGGCGCCATTCGTGATTGAACGCGTCGACGGCAAGCTGCAGGTCCTTCAACAGCCCCCCGTCCTGGCGCGCGAACAGGGGAACGGGCTCGTTCGCGGCCACGGCACCGAACAGTCCGCGCTCGACACGCGAAGGCGCAACGGCGGCCGTGGGGTCGAAACGCTGCCACTGCCCGTCGACGATCGCTTCAGCCCATGCATGCGCGTCGGATTGGCGCACGATCATGTAACCGCCGCGCGGATTGATCTCGCCGCCCTGGTAACCGGTCACCACGCGCGCCGGAATGCCGGCGGCGCGCAGCATGACGACGAACGCGCTCGCGTAGTGTTCGCAGAAGCCGCGCCGCGAATCGAACAGGAACGCGTCGACCGGATCCTCTTCGAGCAGCGGCGGCGCAAGCGTGTAGAAAAACGACTCGTCGTGGAACCACTTCAGCACGGCAGCGATGAACCGGCGATCGTCGGGATTGGCGGCACGCAGGCCGCGCGCGAACTCTGCGGTGCGCGGATTGCCGGGCGGCTCGCGCGAATTGATTTGTGCATCGCGCGGCGAGGGTACCGGGTAGCGGTCGCCGATCGTCGACAGCACCGAGTAACGCAACGGCTGGGTGACGGGCGCGCGCATCATCAACTGCTGCTCGCGCGAATAGCCGGCGAAGCCCCCCGCACTCGCCTGCGTGCCCGCGTCCGAATCGACCTGCGGCATGGCCGACGGGAAATCCAGCGCGAAGAGCCACGGATGGTCGTTCGGCTCGAGGGTCACCGTGTAGCGGATCGCCGGGCGATCGGCGGCGGCGAACCTGCCGCCCGGTGTCGGCGTCAGCGACCGCCACTCGCGACCGTTGAACAGCGCGAGCACCGGGCCGCGCCAGTAGCGGGCGCGCGGCGGGGGCGGCGTGTTGTCGAAGTCGACGCGAAACGCGACGGCGTCGTTCAACGCGAGCTCGCTGATCGAACCGGGTGCCATCCGTTCGGACAGTCCGGTCGCCGCGGCGCGATCGGCGGGCAGGCCCCACAACGGGCTCGCAAGCCGCGGAAACAGCACGAACAGCGCAGCGGCGATCGGCAATCCCTGCGCGAGCATTGCGGCGGTGCGGCGCCACGCGGCGCGCCACGACGACGGTGACGTCGACGGATCGTCGTGCGCAAGCGATTCCATGGCTGCGCCAGCGGCGAGCACGGCCGGCAGCGCGGCCAGTGCTGCAAGCAGCGACTGGCTGTAGAAGAATGGCGTGATCAACAGGAATATCGCGAGGCACACGAGCAGCGTTCCGTCGCGCAGCGTGCGCACTTCGAGGAACTTGATGCCGACCAGCACGAACAGGAACGCGACGCAGGGATCGCGGCCGACGAAGTACCCGTACGACTTGCGGATCGCGAACGCGATGGCGAGCGCGAACACGGCGAGCGCCCACGACGGTATGCGCGCCGGGGTCGCGGACGGACGGGCGCGATCGCGGCGCAGCAGCACGAAGCGCAGCACGACGAGTGCGACGCCGAACAGCGCGACCCAGATCGGCAGATGCACGGCCTGTGGCAGTTGCGCCGCTACGAGCAACACGCCGAGGCTGCCGATTTGCGCCGGCGTCAGCAACGGTGACTGGACAGCAGCCGCGCGTGGTTTCGCTGCGCCAGTCGCCAAGCGCTTCACGCGATGCGTCATCCAGGTTGTCGCACTCATCGCGTGTCGGCGGGAACGAGTGCCAACGCAGTGAGCGCCGCGCGGCGGTGCTCGCGCCCGGAGCCAATGGGCATCGAGCCGCCGGGCACGGCCAGACCGAACGGGCGCGTGGTTCGCTCGGCGGCGAGCACCCACGCGCAAAGGCGCGACAGCCGGGTTTCGGTGTCGAGTTGCGCAGGCAATCGCGACCAGTCGAGCGCGACCGGACCGCCGCCGCCCGTGCCTTCGAACGATTTCGAGAACCAGCCGGCGCCGCGCGCGACGGCTTTCCATGCGACGCGCTGCAGTGGATCGCCGCGCTGGTACTCGCGCAGTCCGGCGAGGTCGGCATCGTCGCCGCGGCCCGTCGCGCGCGGATCGATGCCCTGTGCGCCGGTGGGCAACGGCGGCGGATGCGCCTCCGGTGCCGGATACACGATGCCCGATAGCGGGAAATGGACGTAAGCCCAGCCACGCCACAGGCCGAGTGGGTGCAACGACGACAGCGTGACACGCCCGAGCGGAACGCGGCCGCGCTTGTGAGCGGGCGCTGCGAGCGTCACGGTCTGCGTCGATCCGGCCGCAATCGCGGCCTTTGCATTGGCATCGTTCGCGCTGATCGAGATCGCGCGACGATCGATCGCGCCGCTCGACACGGCGAGCGAGAACACGACGTGGCCGCCCGCAAACGTATCGCTTGCGGCAAGCGGCTTGATCGCGATGCCCGCCAGGTTTCGAAACGTATGCAGCAGCGCCGCGGCGACGAGGCCGCCGAACATGAAGGTCACGCCCAGGCCGAGCGCCAGCGCGTAATTGAGCGACGTCAGCAGCATCGTGATCAGTGTCGCGATCACCGCGTAACCGCGCCGCGTGGGCAGGATGTAGATCCGCGAATGGCGCAGCACGACCGGCGCAAGGTCGGCCGGCGCGCTCCGGAACGCACGCTGGCGCAGGCGCGACCATGCATGCGCCAGCGTCGCGCGGGGTGTCCGCGCGGCGGGCGCGCCAACGGCGATCACGGCAGTGCGACGGCGCGAATGAGCTGCTGCGCCTGCAACGCGCCGGCGCGTGCGCCGCCAGCGAGGCGATGGCCCGCCACCGACGGGAACACGGCCTGAACATCTTCCGGTATCGCCATCGGACGTCCGGCCAGGAGCGCCCACGCGCGTGCGGCGGCGAGCAGCATCAGGCCCGCGCGGGGACTCAAGCCGCGCCGTGCGCCGGCTTCGCCGCTGGCGCCCGCCGTCTGGCCCGGCAGGTGGCCGCGCGATGCGGCGAGCAGCGATTGCACGTAATCGAGCAGCGCGGGTGCCACGTGGATCGCCGCCGCCTCGCGTTGCCACTCGGCGAGCGTCGCGGCGTCGCACTGCGGCACGATGTCGACGAGCTTCGCGCGGCGATCGCCGCCGGCAAGGAGCTCCCGCTCGGCCAGCGCGTCCGGATAGCCGAGCTCGATCGCGAGCAGGAACCGGTCGAGCTGCGATTCGGGCAGCGGATACGCGCCGATCTGCTCGACAGGGTTCTGCGTCGCGATGACAAAGAACGGATCGGGCAGCACCCGCGTCTGGCCGTCGAGCGACACCTGGCGCTCCTCCATCGCTTCGAGCAGCGCGCTCTGCGTCTTCGGCGGCGCGCGATTGATCTCGTCGGCGAGGACGACGGAATGAAAGATCGGCCCTGCGTGGAAGCGGAACGTCTGCGCGCGCTCGTCGAACACCGACACCCCCAGCACGTCCGCGGGCAGCAGGTCGCTCGTGAACTGGATCCGCGCGTACTTGAGCCCGAGTGTGGTGGCCAGCGCCTGCGCCAGCGTCGACTTCCCCACACCCGGAATGTCCTCGATCAGCAGATGGCCCCGCGCGATCAGGCACGCCAGCGCGAGCTTCAGCGGCTCGTCCTTGCCGACGACGATCTGCGCGAGCTGCTGGAGCACGACAGCGAGCCGGTGGGCGGTGGTGACGTTTTGCGTGACGGAACGGACGGTCATTGGACGGGTCGACAATGGATGGGCGGGTGACCGTCGCACTGTAGCGTGGCGCCGGGTACTCGTCACGCGCGTCTGTCGGCGCTAGACTGCCGGAGCGCGGACGGCCGTCCGGCACGCGACAGAGCCATTGCGTCGCCGCCGTCGTTCACCTTCTGCTGCCCTCATTCGAACCCGCTCGACACCTTGGCCACTCTCGCCTACCTGACTCATCCCGCGTGCTCGCTGCACGAAATGGGCCCCGACCACCCGGAATGTCCCGAACGGCTGGCGTCGATCAGCGATCACGTGATCGCGCTTGGACTCGACGGGCTCATTGCGCGCAACGAGGCGACGCCCGCGACGCGCGAGCAGCTTGCTCGCGTCCACACCGGTGCCTACGTCGACGCCGTCAGCGCGGCGGCTCCTTCGAGCGGCCTCCGCTACCTCGATCCTGATACGGCGCTCAATCCGCATTCGATCGAGGCTGCGCTGCACGCGGCGGGCGCCGTCGTCAATGCCGTCGATCTCGTGTGTGGCGGTGAGCGGAAGACGGCGTTCTGCGCCGTCCGTCCGCCCGGACACCACGCCGAGCGCGCCCGCGCCATGGGCTTCTGCGTCTTCAACAACGTGGCCGTCGGCGCGGCGCACGCATTGGCCGCGCATGGGTTATCGCGGGTGGCGATCGTCGACTTCGACGTTCACCACGGCAACGGCACGGAGGACATGTTCTCCGGCGATCCGCGTGTGCTGATGGTGTCGACGTTCCAGTACCCGCTGTATCCGTATTCGGGTGTCGACAACCCGGCACCGAACATGGTCAACATTCCGCTCTCGGCAGGCAGCGGCAGCGCGGAGTTCCGCGACGCCGTCGTCAACCACTGGCTGCCGGCGCTTGAACGCCACAAGCCGGAACTGATTCTCGTCTCCGCCGGCTTCGATGCGCACCGGGAGGATCCGCTGGCCGGATTGCAGTTCACCGAGAACGACTACGTGTGGGTGACACGCGAGTTGATCGCCGTTGCCAAGCGTCACGCGTCGGGCCGCATCGTCTCGACGCTCGAAGGAGGCTATGCGCTGTCGGCACTCGGGCGCAGCGCTGCCGCGCACGTACGCGAGCTGATGATGGCCTGACGCGGCATGAAGCGCCGCGACTTCCTGGGCTCCTGCGCGCTGTTGTCGGCGGTAGCCCCGCTGGTTCACGCGGATGCCGCGGCCGACAGTGTTGCCGTCCGACGGTACGCGCGCTCGCTGCTCGTCGACGAGCACGGCGCGGCGATCCGCGCGGCTGCGCTCGCGGCGGAAACGAATTACGTGTTCCATTATCCGTTCGCGTCGACGCCTTGCTTCCTGCTGCGGCTTGCCGACGCCGTGCCGCAGGCCGCTGCGCTGCGTCGCGAGCGCGGCGATCCGTACGCAGCGCCCGCCGGCGTGGGCCCGGCGCGCACGATCGTGTCGTTCTCGGCGATCTGCGCGCACAAGCTCGCCTACCCGACGCGCGACGTGTCGTTCATCCGCTATCAACGGTCGCGTTCGGCGACGTCGTCCGGCCGCGTCATCCACTGCTGCGCTGATCACAGCGTCTACGATCCAATGGCCGGCGCGCGCGTCGTCGCAGGGCCGGCGCCGCAGCCGCTCGCCGCGATCGCGCTCGAATACGACGCGGCGCGCGACGAAATCGCGGCCGTCGGAACGATCGGTGCCGAGCAGTTCGCGCCGTTCTTCGAGAAATATGCGTTCAAGCTGGCGCTCGAATACGGCGCCCTCGAGCGCGCGCAACGCCCCGTCGCGGACACGACCGTCGTCCGCGAATTGACGAACTACTGCCGGACAACGATCGAGTGCTGACGGCCGAGCGCGGCCGGTGGGGGCCGTGAGCGACGCCGTCATCGCGGTGCGTGATCTGCGCAAGCGCTTCGCGCGCGTCGAGGCCGTCCGCGGCATCACGTTCGACGTGCGCGCGGGCACGACGACCGCACTGCTCGGCGGCAACGGCGCTGGCAAGACAACGACGTTGTCGATGCTGCTCGGCGTGCTGTTGCCGACGTCGGGGGCGATCACCGTGCTCGGCTGCGACATGCTGCGGGACCGGCACCGCGTGCTGCCGCGGATGAATTTCACGTCGCCATACGTTGATTTGCCGAAGCGCCTCACGGTGCGCGAGAACCTGCGCGTGTTCGCCGACCTGTACGGCGTTGCGCGTCCGTCGATGCGGATCGGCGAGCTCTCGGCGGAGCTCGACCTCGTCGATCTGCTGAAGCGGCCTTACGGCCAACTGTCGGCGGGTCAGCGCACGCGCGTGTCGCTGGCGAAGGCGCTGCTCAACCGGCCGGACGTGCTGCTGCTCGACGAGCCGACGGCGTCGCTCGACCCGGACATCGGCGACCGGATGCGCAGCCATCTCGAGAGCTACCAGCGCATAAGCGGCTGCACGATGCTGCTCGCCTCGCACAACATGAGCGAAGTCGAGCGGATGTGCGACGACGTGATCATGCTGCGCGCGGGCACCGTCGTCGACAACGGCTCGCCGACGCAGCTCATCGAGCGCTACGGTCGCGACACGATGGAGGAGGTGTTCCTCGACATCGCGCGCGGCGTCGACGAGCCGGCGCGGGGCTTTGCGCGGGACGTCGCGACGTGACTGCCGAGATCCCGGGCGAGGTGCCGCGTGTCGTCGACCGGCAGCGCGGCCTCGTGCCGTCGCTGCGGCGCATCCGCGCGCTGATCCGGCGCCACGCGTATCTGCTGCTGAAGTCGTGGCCGCGGATCGTGTCGATGGCGTATTACCCGACGGTGACGATGGTGTTGTGGGCGTTCGTGACGCTCTACCTCGCGCCGACGAATCGCTTCCTTGCCGACGCGCCGGGATTCTTCATTGGCGCGGTGCTGCTGTGGGACGTGCTGTTTCGCGGCCAGCTTGGCGTCTCGCTGACGTTCACCGAGGAGATGTACTCGCGCAACCTCGGCAACCTGTTCGTCAGTCCGCTGCGACTCTACGAACTGATTGCCGGCCAGCTCACGATGAGCCTGATGCGAACGCTGATTGGTGTCGGCGGCGCGTGCGGCTTCGCGTTCCTGCTGTTCCACTACTCGATCTTCTCGATGGGCCTGCCGCTCGTCGCGTTCTTCGCGTGCCTGCTCGCGTTCGGCTGGGCGGTCGGGCTTGCCGTGTCCGCCATGATCCTGCGCTATGGCCTTGGCGCCGAAGAACTCGCCTGGGCGGCGATATTCCTCGTCGCGCCGGTGTCGGGCGTCTACTACCCGATTGCGGTGCTGCCGTCGGCGTTGCGAGCCGTCAGCTACGCGTTGCCGACCGCGCACGTGTTCGAAGGGATGCGCGCGCTGCTCCTGGAGCAGACGTTTCGCTATGACCTCTTTCGCAATGCAGTGCTGCTCGACGTTGTCTATATCGCGCTCGGCGTGGCGCTGTTCGCCGCCGCCGTGCATTCGGCGCGCAAGCGCGGGACATTGTTGCAAATGGGGGAATAGCAAAGGCTCCCGGGGCGCTTACTCTCGGCCTCATTGTGCGGATTTGCTGTGTGCCGCGGCGGAGTGTCGGCCTCACTCGCTCGCTAGGCGTCGGGCCCTGCGGGCCATGGCTCGGCTAACGCCTCGCCCGCCTCGCTTACTCGATAATCAGCGCCGCCGCCACGTTGCGCCCCTCGGCGACGAGGATGTTGTAGGTCCGGCACGCGGCGCGCGTGTCCATCACCTCGAGGCCCACCTGCGCGCGGTGCAGCGGTGCGGTGATGCGCGGATGCGGAAACCGCTGCGTGGCGCCGGTGCCGAGCAACAAGATGTCGGGCGACGTTGCGAGGAGTCGCTCGAAATCCGCCTCGGTCAACGCGTCGAAGCCATCGGGCGCGAATCCCGGCGTGATCGTATCGCCCGTCAGCACGAGGCTTTGCCGATGCTCGTCGTTGCCGATGCGCACCCACCCGGGACCGGTTCCGGTCACGAGGTTGGACGTCGGCGTCTGCAGGTGGAATTTCATCGAAGGCGTTGCCCGGAGGTTCGGTGCGCACGCGATCGAGGGCTTCGCGTCACGTTACGAACGCGCGTAGTCACGAGTTCCGACGCGGCGATACGACACGATGGTGCGTTGCGGTAAACTAGTGAATTCGCTAGGATTGTAGCCTTTTCCGATCCTTCGTCGCTCGGACGGTTCCGGGCGCTTACGGTAGAGATCCATGACCTCCACGCCGCAGTCGCAGTTCGCCCGCATCGAGCGCCTTCCCCCGTACGTATTCAACATCACCACCGAGCTCAAGATGGAGGCTCGCCGCCGCGGCGAGGACATCATCGACTTCGGCATGGGCAATCCCGACGGGCCTACGCCGCCCCATATCGTCGCCAAGCTCGTCGAGACGGTCCAGCGGATCGACACGCACGGCTATTCCGTGTCGAAGGGCATCCCGCGGCTGCGCCGTGCGATCTGCCATTGGTACGACCGGCGCTGGGGCGTGTCGTTCGATCCCGAAACCGAGGCGATCGTCACGATTGGCTCGAAAGAAGGGATCGCGCACCTGGCGCTCGCGACGCTCGGCCGCGGCGACACGGTGCTGGTCCCCAATCCGAGCTATCCGATCCACATCTATGGGCCGGTGATCGCCGGTGCCGACATCCGCCAGGTGCCGTTGACGCCTGACGTCGACTTCTTCGCCGAGCTCGAGCGGACGATCAAGCTGTCGGTACCGAAGCCCAAGATGCTGATCGTCAACTTCCCGGCGAATCCGACGGCGCAATGCGTCGAGTTGCCGTTCTTCGAGAAGATCATCGCGCTCGCGAAGGAATATGGCATCTGGGTTGTCCACGACCTCGCGTACGCGGATATCTGCTTCGACGGCTGGAAGCCGCCGTCGATCATGCAGGTGCCGGGCGCGCGCGACGTCGCCGTCGAGTTCTTCACGATGTCGAAGAGCTACAACATGGCGGGCTGGCGCATCGGGTTCATGGTCGGCAATCGCGATCTCGTGTACGCGCTGTCGCGCATCAAGGGCTATCACGACTACGGGACGTTCACGCCGATCCAGGTCGCGGCGATCGCGGCGCTCGAAGGACCGCAGGAGTGCGTCGCCGAAATCGCGCAGCGGTACCAGAAGCGTCGCGACGTGCTCGTCAAGGGATTGCACGAGGCCGGATGGATGGTCGACATTCCGAAGGCGTCGATGTACGTGTGGGCGAAGGTTCCCGATGCCTACGCGAAGATGGGCTCGCTCGAATTCGCGAAGCAGCTGCTCGCGAAGGCGAAGGTGTCGGTGTCACCCGGCATCGGTTTCGGCGAATTCGGCGACGGCCACGTGCGCTTCGCGCTGATCGAGAACGAGGCGCGTACGCGGCAGGCGATCCGCGGCGTCAAGCAGATGTTCCGCGAAGATGGACTGTCTTGACCTGACTTGACGTCATTTACGCGTCGCTCATCGAGCGAGGCTAGCAGAGGGGAGATGCATGCACGCCCGGATTCGGATTTCCGCATTGCTTCTCGGAGCGTTGCTCGCATTTTCTGACGTCGCGGACGCGGGTTTCTATGATCAGCCGTTCGAGCTTCGGCTTTTCTTCACCGTCGACCGGCAAAGCAACTATTCGTCGACGCTTGGACGCCAAGCCTCGGTGGCCGCGCTGGAGGGTGGGTCTGCCAATCCAGGCGCGGTAGCGTGGAGGGAACCACAGGAGCCCGCCACGACGGTGACGACGAGCTTGGTCTATGCGCCATCGCAACACGGAGGAGATGTGTTCGCGACGCCAGTTTCGCTACGCTGG
>Ga0207674_10001338_pt1 | contig 31937 bp, 26 predicted proteins | sample KBSCornC72_FD_184303 | JGI IMG/M metagenome (GOLD analysis project Ga0207674, IMG submission 184303) | Corn rhizosphere microbial communities from Kellogg Biological Station, Michigan, USA - KBS Corn C7-2 (SPAdes) (version 2) | ecosystem: Host-associated > Plants > Roots > Rhizosphere > Soil ...
GCGGGTTGCGCGAAGTCGTGGACCGCCTCGTCGCCGGGTACGCGAACGAGCGCATCGACAAGGTCGCGGCGATCGAATCGCGCGGATTCATCCTTGGAGGTGCGCTCGCGTACCGGTTCGGCGCCGGGTTTGTCCCGATTCGCAAGAAGGGCAAGCTGCCAGCCGAAAATTTCGGCGAGGACTATGCGCTGGAGTACGGCCGCGATCGCCTCGAAGTCCATCGCGATGCGCTGGCGCCCGGCGAGCGCGTGCTGCTCGTCGACGATCTCGTCGCGACCGGCGGCACCGCTGAAGCGGCGACTCGGCTCATCCGTACGGCGGACGCATCGCTGGTGGGCTGTGCGTTCGTCATCGACCTTCCCGACCTCGGCGGGCGCGCCAGGCTCGAATCGCTGGGATACCGAGTGCTCACGTTGTGCGAATTTTCCGGGCATTGACAGTTCTATAATATCAATGGCCTGATGTATTATTCTCCTGTTCTACTTTAACAACGCTTCGCCGACTGCCGGCGCCTCCAGCGCAAACTCGGCGAGTGCATCCTGAACCTGCTCGCTCTCGCCGGCGGCCTGGGTCACGACGAACGCCAGCGAGGGCGCAGCCTTGCGGGCCGCCTCCAGCTGGCGCGGAAAATCATCGCGCAGGTGCCCGCCGCGGCCGAAGAACATCGGCACGATGCGCACGGCAATGGCCCCGCGCGCTGCGAGCTGTACGGCGGCGCTCGCGAGATCCGGCGCCATGTGCTCGAGAAACGCCACCGTGACGATGTACTGCGGTGCCCGCGCGGCGATGCGCTCGCGCAGCCGCTCGAACGGTTCCGCCCAGCGTCGATCGCGCGCGCCGTGCACGTACAGGATGAGTCCGTGCTTGCGGCCCGTCATCCGTCGATTATAGGCATGCCACCGGCCGCAGCAGGCCAGGCATCGGGCCACAACACGCCAGCAACGAGCCGCAGGCTCATGCGGACGGGCAATAAGTGCATAGCCTGTGATTCCTTCTGTTTGGCGCCGATGGCATGTACTGTCGTGGGCTCGCTCGCCGCACACCGGGCGGGCATCGACCCTGCGAGGACAGCGCCCATGCCAGGTCTCATCCGCAATCGTTCAATCGTCGACGACAGGTACACGCTGGTGCGCGCCGCGGCATCGCTCGCCGATGTCCCCGACGGCGTGCCCGTCATCGTGCCGCTCACGCTATGGACGCAGCGCCGCGCTGCGCTGATCGCTCGCGGCGAAGCGGGCGTCTGGTTGGCGCCCGGCGACGATCCCGCCGCATTGACCGATGACGTGGGGCGCCTCCCCGTCATCGCGATCGACTTCCCGCATTCCACCGACAGCCGCAGCCATGCGCATGCGCGGGCGCTGCGCGATCGGTACGCGTTCGCAAACGAGCTGCGTGCGATCGGCGATGTGCGCTGCGACCAGATCGACGATCTCGCCCAATCGGGTTTCGACACCGTGGCGATATGACGGGAACCGTCTACCTCGTCGGCGCGGGCCCCGGCGCTCCCGATTTGCTGACGCTGCGCGCCGCGAAGCTTCTCGCGCGTGCCGACATCGTGTTCCACGATGCGCTCGTCCATCCCGGGACGGTCGCGCTGGCCGCGCAGGCGGAAACGGTCGCCGTCGGCAAGCGCTGCGGCCGCCACTCGACGGCGCAACGCTTCATCAACAAGCGCCTGATTGACGCGGCCGCGAAATTCGCCATCGTGGTCCGTTTGAAGGGCGGCGACCCGATGCTGTTCGGCCGGGCGCAGGAAGAGATCGACGCGCTCGAAGCGGCGCAGGTCCGCTACGAGGTGGTTCCGGGCGTGACGGCGGCGCTCGCGGCCGCGGCAACCGTCCGGACGTCGCTCACCCAACGCGGCAGCGTGCGCTCGTTCGCGTTCGCGACGCCGCGCGTGGGCGCGGGCCAGGACGCGAGCGGCTGGGTCGGCGCGATCCGCCATGCGGACGCGGGCGCGATCTACATGGGACGTACGGAAGCGGCCGCAATTGCCGCGTCGCTGATCGCAGCCGGGTTGGCAGCGTCGACCCCGGTCGCGATCGTCGTCGACGCGTCGCTTCCGACCGCCGAGACGTACTACACCACGCTCGACGGGCTCCCCGGCTTTGCCGAGCGCCACATCGACGGTGCGGCGCTGCTGTTGATCGGTCCGCAGTTTCATGCGCGCCGCGCGTACGCCGGGAACACACCATTGGACGATCGGGTCCTCGCCACGCGCGCGTGAGGCGGTATCATTCGGCGCACGGCCGCAGTTCCCGGCCGGCCCCTCGCGCAATGCCCGCGGCTCTCCGCCTCCCGCTTTTCGATCTTGCTCCCGATTCGCAGCGCGCCTGGCTCGTCGAGCGGCTCGCGCGGCCCGCGCCGCCTGCCGCCCGCGGACTGAGCGACGGCTTCCGCCTCCCGGGCCGCGAGGGAATGAGCGTGCCGGCGGCGGTGCTGGTTCCGCTCGTGAACCGGCCGCAGGGTCTGCAACTGCTCCTCACGCAGCGAAGCGCGCACCTGCCCGATCATCCCGGACAGATCAGCTTTCCCGGGGGCCGCGTCGAGCCGGGGGACGCCGATCCCGAGGCGGCAGCGTTGCGCGAAACGAGCGAGGAGATCGGGCTTGCACCGGTCAGCGTGCAGGTTCTCGGGCACCTGTCGCCGTACGAAACGGTCAGCGGCTTTCGCGTGCAGCCGATCGTCGGCTGGATCGACCCGCCGTTCGAGCTCGCGCCGGACCCCGTCGAAGTCGCCGATGTGTTCGAGGTGCCGCTCGAATTCATCCTCGATCCGTCGAATCACCAGCGTCACTTCCGCATGCTGGGCGAGATGCGCCGCGACTATTGGGCAATCCCCTGGCTTTCGCGCTATATCTGGGGCGCGACGGCCGCAATGCTGCTGATCCTCGATCGTACATTGCGGGACGAATGATGCCGATTGTCGACCGAACGTTGCGGGACGAATGATGCTGACGCAAACGACGCCCCGCACCTGCCATTTCCGCGGCCTTGCTCCGCACGGCTTTCACCGCGTCGTCTACTACGATTGGGGGGCGCGCGACAACGCGAACATCGTCGTGTGCGTGCACGGCATCGGGCGTAACGGGCGCGACTTCGACGTGCTCGCCGAAGCGCTCGCCCCGACGCATCGCGTGCTCGCGATCGACATGCCGGGTCGCGGCGCCAGCGAATGGCTGCGCGACCCGATGGACTACGTGACGCCCGTCTATCTCGGCACGCTGACGGCACTCATCGCGGCGAGCGGCGCCGACGAGATCGCGTGGGTCGGCACGTCGATGGGCGCGCTGCTCGGGATGATCGCCGCCGCGCAACCGGGCACGCCGGTGTCGCGGCTCGTCGTCAACGACGCCGGTCCGACGCTCGAACCGGCGGCGCTCGCCCGCATCGCGCAGTACTTCGGCGCCGACCCGCGTTTCGCCTCGTACGCCGAGCTCGATGCATACGTGCGCAACATATCGGCGCCATTCGGCCCGCTCACCGACGCGCAATGGGAGCACGTCGTGCGCACCAATGCGCGCCAGCATGCGGACGGAAGCTGGGGCGTGGGATACGACCCCGCGATCGCGGTGCCGTTTCGCGCGTTGTCGGCGCCGCCCGACCTGTGGCCGCAATGGGATGCGATCCGTTGTCCGACGCTGGTGCTGCGCGGCGCGCAATCGGATCTGCTGTCGCATGCCACCGCCATGGCAATGGCTGCCCGCGGACCGCGCGCCCGTGTTGCGGAAATACCCGGCGTGGGCCACGCGCCCATGCTGTTCGCGGCCGACCAGGTCGCGACGGTCGTTGAATTCCTCCGATCGCCCGTATAATCGTCGCGCCGCCTCCGCCACCCACTGCATTCCGGCGCAACTGTCAGGCTCCATGTCGCTCGCACTCCGACTGCCGCCGTTCGCCGATCGACCGCGCGAAGCCCCCGAAATCCGGCCGTCGCGTCTCGCAAGCTGGCTGACCGAAGCGTCGACGCGCGAACCGGCCTTCGCCGCGCGAATCATCGGCGAGGCGCTCGCCGCCACCAATCGCGTCGCGATGAGTCATTCGCGGCGCCTCGATCTGACCGAACAGTACTGGAAGACCGCAGCGCTGCTGTGGCCCCGTCTCGAGCATCGCTTCATCCGCGCTTCGCATCCGCTGCAGGGCGACGACCTCGAGGCGGCCAAGGCTGCGTTGACGCTCGCCAATGAGCTGTCGACGTCGTACAAGCGGCTGCTGGCCGGGGAGGCATCGCGAAGGCTGCGCCTCGGCGGACCGCGCCGCCTCGTGGCGCTCGTGCGCCGCGCCTTCCAGGCGACGTCACGCGTGCTTTCGAACAGCTACCTCACGTACGCACCGGTGCCCGCCCACACGTGGTACGACGCGCACGAGATCTACATGTTCACGCGCGAGCGCAAGATTCACCGGCACGCGGTCACGATCGACCAGCCCGACATCACGCTCGAGCGGCTGTATACGCAGTCGCTGCTGCTCGCGCTCGCCAATCCGTACGGATTCCTGCCGAGCCAGCTTGCCGTGGTGCTGCATTACCTCGAGGAGAACGCGCAGCTCGCGAAGCTGACGCCGGTGCCGCCGGTGCACCGGATGGCGAAGGCCGTCGCCATCGTGCCGGTGGGCCACGACTTTCCGCCGTTCTCGGCGAACAAGGGCGGCAACGCCGAGGGCACCAAGCTGTTCCTGCTCACATTCGACCTGGCCTTCGAGTTGCAGGAGCAGATCCGCGCCATCGAATCGGGCGCCACCCTGCCGCGCGAAGCCGGCAGCGACGCCGATGCGCGTGTGCGCCATGTCGCACTGCTGAAGCGGCTGCTGCGCCAATGGGCGATCCCGCCCGCGCGCCAGTTCAACCGGCTGCCGTCGCGTGCGCATGTTGCGATGTGTGCCGGACTTTCCGGTGTCTGGCATTACACGCGGGGCAACGAGCATCGGCCACCGAACGGCGTTCCGCCGCCGCCCCCGATGACGCAGTGCCAGGTCGTCAACCACACGTCCGGCGGTTATGCGCTGCGCCTGATCGACCCTGCACCGGCGCCGCTGCGCGTCGGTGACCTGATCGCGTTGCGCGTCGAGGGGCACGAGCGTCTGCAGGTCGCGATGGTGCGCTGGTTTCGCAACACGCTGAGCGGCGCCGTGCTCGAATTCGGCTGCGAGCTCCTGTCCGATGCGCCCGAAGCCGCGGCCGCTGCCGCCGAGCACGCGCCCGAAAGCCTGCTGATGCCGGTTCTCGTGCTTCCCGAAGAGCAGCAAGATGCGGAAGCGCCCGCGCCGCAACTTGCCGCACCTGCCGGCGCATTCGCCCTCGAGCAGGCGGTGAGCCTGCGCCGGCGCGGCGGCTCGGGCTTCGCCGTGCTGACGAAACTCGTCGAGCAAGGCCCGGGATTCGACCTGTACGAGTTCGTGACCGTCACGTGACGGTCGCCGCGCCGATGCCCGCGGCGCGCCTCGCCGTCGCCGCGACGCTCGCGCTGCTCCTCCTTGAACTGCTATGGGAACTGGTGCTGGCGCCGCTCGGCGGACATCCGTCGTGGCTGGCGCTGAAGGCGCTGCCGCTCGCCGTGCTGCTGCCGGGACTCGCGCAGGGCGTGCTGCGGGCGCGGCAATGGCTCGCGCTGCTCCTTCCGTTCTATGCCGCCGAGGCGCTCACGCGTGCATTCGCCGAACATGGACGGCATGCGCTCGTCGCCGGCGCGGCATGTGCGACCGCAACGGTTGCGTTCGTCGCACTACTCGCGTGGTTTCGCCGCGCGGCCGTTCGACGCGAGCCCCTTCGGCATCGGGAACACGACCCGCTCGACGACGCCTGACATCTCGCGCACCGACACTGCGCCGAGCGTGCGCAGGCGCGCGATGACCTGCCGGACCAGAAGCTCCGGCGCGGATGCGCCCGCGGTGACGCCCACCCGCTTGCCGCCCTTGATCCACGCCGGATCGAGCTCGCCGGCGTCATCGACCATGTATGCCGGCGTACCTCGCTGCGCCGCCACCTCGCGCAACCGATTCGAATTCGAGCTGTTCGGGCTGCCGACCACGATGACGATATCGACCTCGCCGCTCAGCGCCTTGACCGCATCCTGGCGGTTCTGCGTGGCGTAACAGATGTCGTCCGTCTTCGGACCGGTGATGCCCGGGAAGCGCGCGCGAAGCGCCGCAACGATCGCGGCGGCATCGTCGACCGACAGCGTCGTCTGCGTGACGTAGGCGAGGCGCGACGCATCGCGCACGTCGAGGCTCGCCACGTCGGCGACCGATTCGACGAGGTACACGCCGCCGCTGCACTGGCCCATCGTGCCGTCCACTTCGGGGTGACCCGCATGGCCGATCATCACGATCTCGCGGCCCTCGGCATGCATCTTCGCGACCTCGACATGCACCTTGGTGACGAGCGGACACGTCGCGTCGAACACGTTGAGTCCCCGCAGCGCCGCCTCGCTGCGCACCGAGCGCGCCACGCCGTGGGCACTGAAAACGACCGTAGCACCATCGGGAACGTCGGCGAGCGATTCGACGAACACGGCGCCCTTGCCGCGCAGATCGTCGACGACGAAGCGGTTGTGCACGACTTCGTGGCGCACGTAGATCGGCGCGCCGAATTTCGCGAGCGCCTGCTCGACGATGGCGATCGCGCGATCGACGCCCGCGCAGAAGCCGCGCGGATTGGCGAGGACGATCTGCATCAGCGGTCGCGCCCGCCGGGGCCGGCGGACGTGTCGCGCGAACGGCGCTCGCGGAAGCTGTCGATGATGAGCGCCACGGCACCGACCGTGATCGCGGAGTCGGCGACGTTGAACGCCGGGTAGTACCAGCCGCGCCAGTGCAGCAGCACGAAATCGACGACGTGGCCGAGCGTCAGCCGATCGAACAGGTTGCCGAGTGCACCGCCGATGATCAACGCGAGGCCGGCGCAGAAAAGCGCGCGGCCGCCGCGGCGCAGGAACCACAGCATCGCGACGCACGCGGCCACCGCGATCACCGCGAAGAACCAGCGCTGCCAGCCGCCGCCGCCGGCGAGGAAGCTGAACGCGGCGCCGCGGTTGAAGGCGAGCACGAGGCTTGCGAACGGCGTCAGCGGCAATTCCTCTCCTGCGCGAAACGACGCGAGGATCAAATGCTTGGTGAGCTGGTCGAGCACGATGACCAGCACGGCAAGCCAGAGCCAGCGCAAGTTCGCGTAAGTCGGCACGCGCGGCGTCACGACGATCGTCGCCCGCGTCACGCGTACCGCCGCGGCTCGCCGGCGCCGAAGAGATTCGCGATGCACCGCCCGCACAGCCCGGGATGTGCGGCGTCGCGGCCGACGTCGGCACGCCAGTGCCAGCAGCGCTCGCATTTGCTGTACCGGCTCGGTGTCACGACGATGGCGAAAGGCTCGCCGCGGCGCACGCTCGCCGTGGACGTGATGAGCACGAAGCGCAGGTCGTCGCCGAGCGACGCGAGGTCGTCGTAGTCGCTGCCGGCGGCGACGATCTCCACGTCCGCCTGCAGCGACGAGCCGATCGCGCCGCCCTGGCGCACCGCCTCGAGCTCCTTCTGCACGAGCGCGCGCACGGCGACGATGCGCTCCCACCTTGCGACGAGCGCTTCGTCCTGCGGCTGGGGCAGCAACTCGGCCCATGTGCGCACGAAGATCGTCCGGTCACCGGGACGCAGCAACTGCCACGCTTCCTCGGCCGTGAACGAGAGCACCGGCGCCATCAGCGCGAGCAGCGCATCGCGGATCAGCGCGAGCGCGGTCTGCGCGGAGCGCCGCGCGCGGCTCTGCGCGCCCGCCGTATACAGCCGGTCCTTCAGCACATCGAGGTAGAAGCCGCCGAGGTCCTCGGAGCAATACGTCTGCAGGCGCTGCACGACCAGATGAAATTCGTAGCGGCCGTAGTCGGCGGCAACGGCATCCATCAACGCGCGCGCCTTCGCCAGTGCGAACCGGTCGATCTCGAAGAGCTCGTCCTGCGGCAGGGCGTCGCGAGCGGCGTCGAAATCGGACGTGTTGGCCATCAGGAAGCGCAGCGTATTGCGTATGCGCCGATAGCTCTCGACCACGCGCTTCAGGATTTCGTCGGAAATCGACAGCTCGCCGGAGTAATCGGTGGCGCCGACCCACAAGCGCAGGATTTCCGCACCGAGCGTGCCCGCGACCTTTTGCGGCGCGACGACGTTGCCCTTCGACTTCGACATCTTGCGGCCTTCGCCATCGACGACGAACCCGTGGGTGAGCAGCGCCTTGTACGGCGGCACGCCGTTCAGCATGCACGATGTCAGCAGCGACGAATGAAACCAGCCGCGGTGCTGGTCGGAGCCTTCGAGATACAGGTCTGCCGGAAAGCCGGTGTGCGCAGGATGCGAGCCGTAGCCGTGCTGCGCACCCCCGGGCCCGCCGAGCACGGTCTCGTGCGTGGTGCCGGAATCGAACCAGACGTCGAGCGTGTCGGTAAGCTTGCGATAGCGCGTCTCGTCGACGCCGAAATCCTCGCTCGTCGCCTCGAACCAGCTCTCGATGCCTTCGGCCGCGACCTTCGTTGCAGCGAGCTCGAGCAACGCGGGCGTATCGGGGTGCAATTGCTCGGTTTCGCGATCGACGAAAAACGGCAACGGAACACCCCATTGCCGCTGCCGCGACAGTGTCCAGTCGGGCCGGTTCGCGATCATGCCGAACAGGCGCGCCTTGCCCCATGCGGGAAAGAACTCGGTGTTCTCGATGCCGCGCAGCGCCGTTTCACGCAGCGTCTGCGCGGGCTTTGTGCCGCGATACCCCGGAACGTCATCCATGCCCGCGAACCACTGCGTGGTTGCGCGATAGATGATCGGTGTCTTGTGGCGCCAGCAGTGCATGTAGCTGTGCGCGAACTTTTCGGCGTGGAACAGCGCGTCCACGTCGCGCAGCTTGTCGACGATGCGCGGATTGGCGTCCCAGATCGACAAGCCGCCGAAGAACGGCAGGCTCGCCGCATAACGGCCATTGCCCTGTACCGGGTTGAGCATCTCGTCGTCGGACATGCCGTAGGCGCGGCACGAAAGAAAATCGTCGATGCCGTAAGCCGGTGAGCTGTGCACGATGCCGGTGCCCTGCTCGAGCGTGACGAAATCACCGAGATAAACCGGCGATGCGCGATCGTAGAACGGGTGACGAAACGCGATGCGCTCGAGTGCGGCGCCGCGCGCCGTCGCGACGATCGAACCGTCGAGGCCGTAGCGCGCAAGGCAGGCGCCGGCGAGATCCTTCGCGAGCACCAGGTGGCCGCGCGGTGTGGCGACCAGCGCGTACTCGAGGTCCGGATGCACGTTGAGCGCCTGGTTTGCCGGAATCGTCCAGGGCGTCGTCGTCCAGATCACCGCATGGATCGGTCCATCGGGTGCATGCGGAAGGCCGAAGGCCTGCGCGAGCTTCGCGCGCTCGCTGGCGTCCTCGAGTGCGAAGCCGACGTCGATCGCGACATCGACCCGGTCCTCGTACTCCACTTCCGCTTCGGCGAGCGCGCTGTGGCAGTCGAAGCACCAGTTGACCGGTTTCAGGCCGCGGTACAGATAGCCTTTTTCGAGCACCTTGCCGAGCGCGCGGATTTCGTCGGCCTCGTTGACGAAGGTCATCGTCGTGTACGGATGGTCCCAGTCGGCCAGCACGCCCAGCCGCTCGAAATCCTTCTTCTGGCGCTCGATCTGCTCGGTGGCATACGCGCGGCACAACCGCTGCGTTTCCGCCGTCGACAATTCCTTTCCGTACGTCTTCTCGATCTGCACCTCGATCGGCATGCCGTGGCAATCCCAGCCGGGAACGTACGGCGCGTCGAAACCCGCGAGCGTGCGGCTCTTCACGATGATGTCCTTCAGGATCTTGTTGACCGCGTGTCCGATGTGGATGTCGCCGTTCGCATAGGGAGGCCCGTCGTGAAGGATGAAGCGCGGGCGTCCCCGGGCCGCCGTCCGGATTGCGCCGTAGACGTCGGCGCGCCGCCAGGCGGCCACCCACGCCGGCTCGCGGCGCGCGAGGTCGCCGCGCATCGGAAACGGCGTGTCGGGGAGGTTCAGCGTCGGCTTGTAATCGGTACGGGAGTCGTCGGGCATGTCGAGGCTTCGTGAGGTTCGTGAATGGCGCGAGCGCGGGACATCATCGCTTCGCGGCGAAATGGTCACGCGCGTCCGCGACGTCGCGAATCATCTGCTGCCTGAGCGCGTCGAGGTCGGGGAAGCGCGCCTCGTCGCGGAGCTTGTGCAGGAACTCGACCGTGATCCGCCGCCCGTAGGTCGCCTGGTCGAAATCGAAAACGAAGACCTCCGCGATCGGTTCGCCGCCAGCGCGGATCGTCGGACGTACGCCGACGCTCGCGACACCGGCACGGGGCGTACCGCCCAGGCCGTGCACGCGTACGGCAAAGATGCCCGTCAGCGCGGGCGGATGGCGCAGTGGCAGGTTCATCGTCGGAAAGCCGAGCGAGCGGCCGAGCTTCTTGCCGTGCGCGACATGTCCGGTCAGCGTGTAGTTGCGCCCGAGCAGTGCCGCGGCAAGCGCAAGATCGCCGGCGGCCAGCGCGTTTCGCACGGCGGTGCTCGACGCCCGCTGTCCATCGACGGCGACCGTGCCCATGGCCTCGACGCTGAACTCGCGCGCTGCGCTGCGCAGGAAGGCGAGATCGCCCATGCGTCCACGTCCGAAGCGGAAGTCTTCACCGACCAGCAGCCAGCGCACATGCAGCTGCCGCTCGAGGATTTGGGTGACGAACTCATCTGCCGTGCGTGACGCAAGACGTGCATCGAAGCGGGCGACGAAAGTCGTCGCGACACCATAGGCGCGAAAGAGCGCGAGCTTCGAGCGCAGCGTGGACAGCCGCGGCGGCGCGCTCGACGGCGAGAAGAACTCGCGCGGATGCGGATCGAACGTCAGGACGGCGGGCGGCAGGCGCAGGTCCTCGGCCGCTTCGATCAGGCGGGCGAGCATCGCCTGGTGGCCGCGATGCACACCGTCGAAGTTGCCGATCGTCAGCGCGACCGGACCGTCCGGCGCGCTCGTGAGGTCCCGCTTTACACGCAACGCTTCGCCCGCAGCGGCGAAACAGGCGCTTCCCGCTGCGGCATCCTCGATTGGAAAACCGACTATTTTAGTCCAACTCGTATTCCTGCCATCCGCCGTCGACCAGCGGATGGTAGAGCGCGATGCGCACCGGACGCAGGTCGATCGCGCCGACGATGCGCGCGTAGCGTTGCAACTGCGGCCGATAGCGCTCGAATTCGCGCGCGAGGAATGCCGCCGGATCGCCGCCGAGATGTGCACCGGTCTTGAAGTCGACGATGTAGCGCCGGCCGTCGGCGACGAAGCTGCGATCGAGCACAACGTGCACGATGCGTCCGTCGTCTTCCCCGGCCAGCGCCCATTCGCTGTGCGCGTCGACGTGCGCCGGATCGAAGAGCCAGCGGCCGCGCGGATCGTCGAGCGTGCGCGCAATGATCGTGGTCACGCGTGCCGCCGCATCCGCCGCACGATCCGGCTCGACTCCTTCGCTGCCGAGCTCCGCGAGGATTCGCGGCTGCTCGACGGCGAGCCGCTGCGCATCCCATGTCCCGATCCCGTCCACGGCGATCTGCGCGAGCAGCCGATGCGCAACGGTTCCGATCGCGGCCGCCGTGGCATCGGCCCAGTCGAACACCGGCGCATCGGGCATCGGCGCGCGCTGCCGCGCGACCGGCAGCGGTGGCGGTAACGCGGGCAAATGCCAGCCGGACGGCAGGCGCAGCAGGGACACGCCGTGTCGCGGCAACGGTGCGTTGCTGGCGGCCGGCGGCAAGCGGGTGGGTTCCAGCGACTGAACCGCCGGCGGAATATGTGCTGCGAGCGCATCCCAGAGCCGCTCGAGGGCGCTTCCCCGCGGCGGACGCTTGAACGAACGTGTTCCCTCGCCCGCGTCGGCCTTCGCGTCGGCCGACGCGACGGCGACAAGATGCAGGCGCCGCTTCGCGCGCGTTGCGCCGACGTACAGCAGCCGGCCAAGCTCCGCGGCCTCCTCGGCCGCATCCAGCTGGCCGAGCCACGCATAAACGGGATCCGCCTCGCTGCGTACGCCGCGGCGCGCCCGCAGCGGCGCAATCAGCAGCGTGCGTCGGCCGTGGTGGCGGCGTACTTTCCAGCGCAGCAACGGCGAATCGGCGCGGCCCGCGCGCAGATCGAGGCCGGGCAGGATCACGGCACCGAACTGCAAGCCCTTGGCCTTGTGCAGCGTCATCACCTGGACCGCAGCGGGGTTGCCGGCATCGGCGAAGAGCCGCTGTGCGGTATCGCGCAGTGTCTCGAAGTCGGGCAGGTCACCGCCGCGCTCGTGCTCGGCGAGCAGCGCGAACACGCGATCGGCGCCGTCCCGATCGAGCGGTGACGACGCGCATGCCGGTCCGCCGAGTGCCACCCACGCCGATTTGACGCGCGCCGTGAAGCTTGCCTGCCCGCGTGAGGCAAGTGCGGCCGCGACGCATTGGCGCAGCCGCGCCACGCGCGCCCGACCATCGGGCGACAACGCGCCGATCACCTCCGCCGCTTCGAGCGCAGCGACAATCGTCGACGCATCGGCATTCGCAACTGCATGCAGGTCGGCAAGCGTCAGACCGCACCATGGCGCGCGCAACACGGACAGCCAGGCGAGGCGATCGGCCGGTTGTGCGAGAGCGCGTGCGAGCGAGAGCAGATCGCGCGTCGCCAGCCGATCGTGCAATCCCTCGAGGTCGATCGCCGAATAGTCGATGCCGGCGTTTCGCAAGGCGGGCAGCAGCGCCTGCGCATGCGTGCGCGCCCGGACGAGGATGGCGATATCGGCGATGCCCGCGGCCTGCGCAGCACGGATGCGCTGCACGACCCTGTCGGCTTCCGCCTCACGCGAGCCGACGAGATCGAGCGTCGGCGCGATGTCGATGCCGCGTCCCGGATCGGCGTCCGACGGCCGATATGCCGCCTCGCCGCGCACCGGATCGGACGCCGCCGGCAGCACCGCATGGAATACGTGGTTCACGAAGTCGACGATCGCACGCTGCGACCGGAAATTGCGTGCGAGCTCGACGACGCCGACCGGAACGTCGCCGATGCGGCCTTGCGCCTGCGCGTCGAGGAACAGCGCGACGTCGGCCTGCCGGAAGCGATAGATCGACTGCATCGGATCGCCGACCGCGAAAAGCGTGCGTCCGTCGCCAGGCTGCCAGCCGGAGGTCAGCCGGCCGATCAGCGCGAGCTGCGCGTTCGACGTGTCCTGGAATTCGTCGATCAAAAGATGCGCCAGCCGGTAGTCGATCGCGAGCAGCAGATCGCTCGGATCGTCCGGCGTGCCGAGTGCGGTGAGTGCGCGCAGCGTCGCTTCCGCGAAGTCGGCGCGCCCTCGCGCCCGAAACACATCGTCGAGCGCCGCCACGGCGCGCGGAAGGACGCGCATCGCCGCCGCGACGAACGCCCATGCGTCGTCGCTGAAACGCGTGGGCGGCAGCGCACGCAGCCGATGCCACGCGTCGGCAAGCCCCGGCACGCGGGCCGCTTCCTCCAGCCAGTGGACGAAATCGGCCTTGCGGCGCGCACGTTCCTGCGTGTGCGGGGCGCCACTCGGGAATCCGTGCCGCTTCGTCACGTCACGGAAGAACGTTCCCTTCTGCGTCAGCAACCACGCGGCAAGCCCGCACCACGAGTCGTGCATCCGCGGGCCGGGCAACCGGCCATCGCGACAAAGCGCGACGAGCGCGCCGGCGTGCGCGCACTCGATGCCGAGCTCGTCGAAGCCATCGAGCGCCATCCGCGCAAATTGTGGTAGCGCAGCGGCAAGCGATGGGGGCAAGCGCTCGGTCACCACGGCGACCGCCGCTTGCGCCTCGAGTTCGAGAACCGCTTCGACCTCGGCCCGGAGCGCGGCAGGATCGCCGTCCAGCATCGGCAACGGCCAGCGCTCGCGTGCCGCGAGCATCTGTGCGACAAGACGCGTCGCCGCGCCCGCGTCGTTGTCCTGCCACTGCAGGAACGTCTGCCAATCGCGATCGTGCGCACCGGCCGCGGCAAGTGCCGCGCGCGCCGCATCGAGATGCAGCGCACGTGCGTCGTCGACGAAACCCGGCAGCGCGCCGAGACCCGCCGCGAGCGGAACCTGGCGTGCAAGCGCCGCAGCGAGCGCGTCGATCGTCACGACCCGCAGCCGACCCGGTTGCTCGAGCAGCCGCCAGCCCATCGCGCGGTCCTGATCGAGTGCACGGCGCGCAAGCGCGCGCGTCAGCGTGTCGTGCGCGTCGGTCGGCGCGTCGTCGACGTCGAGCGCGGCGTTGCGCAGCGCCTCGACGATGCGCGCGCGCATCTCGGCCGCGGCCTTGCGCGTGAACGTCATCGCGACGATGCGCTCGGGTCGCTCGACGATCGCGAGCAGCGCGAGAAAGCGCTGGATCAGAAGCGACGTCTTCCCCGACCCCGCCGGTGCCTGAACGAGCCATGAGCGGGTGATGTCGAGTGCCTCGGCGCGCGCGGCATCGTCGCGCAACGCGAGTCCGGCGACGTCATTCATCGCGCGTCTGCTCCGCGCTCGCGCCGTCGTCGAGCCGCTGCACCCGGCACAGCGGCTGCAGCCCGCAGTAACCGCAGATCGCCTGCGTGCGCGGTGCCACATCGGCGATGCCGTCGCGAATGTCGCGTGCGAGCGCATGCACCCGTGCGGCGAGTTGTGCGCGCGCATCCGCCCAGCCGGCGAGCGCGAGCCGCGGCGAATCGACGGCCGCGAGTGCCGGCCATTGCGCGTTGTCCTCGGCGAGGCCCGCAACGTCGATGTCACCTGCCTTCACTTGTGCATAGACGAGCGCGCGAACCGGCTCGTGCGCCGCAGATTCGACAGCCGTCGCATAGATTGCAACCTGGATCCCCTCGGGGCGTTCCGCGAACCAGCGCGCGGGCGGCACGACGTTGCCCGACTTGTAATCGATTACGGCGAGCCCGCCGCCAGGCAATTCGTCGATGCGGTCCACGCGCAGCGACAGCGCGATGTCGTCGATGCTGCAACCGATGCGTTGCTCATGGCCGCGCACGCGAAACGGCGGACGCGTCCGCTCGCCTTCGTCGATCCATGCGTGAAGCGTGGCGGCGAGGCGGCTCGCTTCCGCGTTGGCGACGGCCGGCGCGAGCGTGCGCCAACGTGGCGCGCCGATGCGCGCCTTCCCGGCTTCCACCGCGTCGGCGATGCGCAGGGCAAGCGCATGCGGATCGAGAGCGGCAAGCGTCGATTGATCGCCGGTCGCATCCCAGAAGGCCTTCAGCGTCGCATGCAGCATTTCGCCGCGCTCCGCGGGAGACAGCCCGTCGGGACAGGACGGCCATGGCCTCGCGTCGAGCCGGTAACGCGCGAAAGCCTGGAAAGCACAGGCGCTCTGGCTGTCGAAGAGTCCGGCGCCGCCACGCATCGTTGCGCCAGCGGCCAGCGGGGGCGCGGCAGGCTCCGTCGCGCTGTCCATCCGTGCGGCAGGCACGAGGTCGGTGATGCGTAACGGCGCAAGCAACGGTGCGTCGGCCAACGCCGGCCAATCGGCGAAAAGCGGCGACACCACCGCGGGCGCGTCGTCGATCGTCGTCGCGTGACTGACGATGATTTCGGGAGCAATCCTCTGCAGCACCGACGTCATTGCGCAGGCGTGCTCCATCACGACTTCGGGATGCGCGCGCGGCACGCGGCGCGACTGCTGCCAGCGCAGCGGCAGCAGCGGATTGGCGGCCGCCGTGCCGGGCCAGCGCTGCGCATCGAATCCCGCGAGCCACGCGCAATCGAACACGAGGCCGGCGGCCTCGAGCACGCCGAGGATCTGGACGGGCGCGGGTGCGGCCTCGGGCTGGAAGAGCGTCTCGGTGAGAAGCGCGCGCAGCGCATCGAGTGCCGCGACCGACGACAACCTGCCCGTGACGCTGCCGATCGATGCGAACCGCGCGAGTGCCGCCGACCACGCGTCGCGTGCCTGCCACTCGGCGCTCGTCAGCGTCGCGCTCCCGGGCCAGCCAAGTGCCGCTAGCCAGTCGGACCATGCGCCTGCCCAGTCGCGCGGCGCACGCAGCCCATGGGCTGGCGGCGCAATCGCGGCGAAGCGCCGATGCAGCGCAGGGTCGACCTCGCGCAGCGCCGCGAGGACCTCCGGCCACGCCACGTCACGCAGCCCGAGTTCGAGCCAGTGCTGCTCGGCGTGCGCGCGCCGTGTCCAGTGTGTCGCGGCATCGGGAAGGAATGGCGTGCGCACGATGCTCGTCGCGGTCGTCGCGTCCACGCGTCCGGCAGCAAGCGCGATGAGGTCGAGTGCCGTGGCCACGAGCGGCACGCCGCTGAGCGGTTCGCCGAGCGAAATGCCGTAAGGGCGCACAGCATCGGGTGCGATCGCCAGCAGATGCTCGGGGCACAGCACTTCCTCGGCGAGCGCCAGCGCCTCGCTACGGCGTTCGTCGAGATCGGCGACGACGATCGCAATGCGGGCATCCGGCTGGCGCAGCAGGCGCTCGCGTGCATATCCGAACGCCTGCACGAGCTCGTCGCGCGGGGTGGCAAAGCCTGCGCGCAAGCGAAGCGTCGCCATGTCCGGCATTTCACGCGACTCGTCGATCGTCATGCCCGCGGCGCGCAGTGCCGCGACGAGCCGTCGCTGCTGCGGCGTGAGCGCCATGAAGCCATGCAGGATGACCGGCGCGCTTGCGCCGCGCGACAGCGCCGCATTGCTCGCTGCCAGCACATCGGGCAGCTGCGCATCGTCGATCGCATCGAGCGCGCGAAGCCGTGACTCGTAGCGCTGCGCCCACTGGGCGAACACGACCGGATCGTCGTGCAACGCATCGGACGCGATGCCGGCAATGCTTTCGCCGGGCTCGCGATAACGATGAAACGTCGTCCACGCGTCCGCCGCGTGCCGCGCGGCGCCGTGTGCGTTCAGCCAGTCGTGGCGATGCTGCGCGACAATCGCGTGCCACAGTGCCCGTGTCGAACTCGCATCGAGCAGCACGGGCGGCGTGCGCAACGCGCCCGTTGCGAGCACGGCACGCCAGAGTCGATCGAGCCACAGCGTGAACGGCAGCGCGTCCGCCGTCGTCCACGCGCGCCGGCCGCTATCTCGCTGGCCATGGTCGAACCGCGCCGCGACGTCGCGTGCAAGACGATTGTTCGGCGTGACGATCGTCGCGCCGGCGGCGAGCGCCTCGAAAAGATTGGACATCGGGAATGGACGCGGCGCATCCGACGCGCAGCGAGCCCGAGACTTTAGCAGACCGCGCCGTCGCGGGCGCTATGCGCACCAGGCGCCCGGTGCGCCCCGAGGTGGGTCCGTGCGACAGCGGCCGCTATCGCACGTGCAGTACGGTAGGTTTCAGTCGGAACCGAAGCGTCCGTTCAACGCCGGGACGGCTTCGCCGAGTGGCGCGACGGGCGCCATCAGCGATCCACCGGGCAGCCCCGCGGTGCGGATCGGCGACGGTGCCGACGCTTGCGCCATGAGGTTTCGCGCATCGGGCATCGGCGCGTCGGCCTTCCGCTTGATTGCCGACCATTCGCCGCACCAGTCGTCGTCGCGCACGTGCGGCCAGATGCCCTCGACCATGTACGCCTTCGCTGAAACCGGATGCACGATCGGCACGCCGCGGCGGCATTTGCCCCAGCGCACGCCCTTGTCTTCGGCGTGGTCGTCGTTGCGATCGTAGAACTGGCAGCCGACACACTTTTCCAAGATGCTCTCCCTCGCTCGTTGTTGTTCGTGCTGGATGGTGCGTCAGTGCAGTGCGGCGCCTGCGAAGCCGACGCGGGGTGCAGGCGCGATCGGCCGTGTGCGCGGCGCTACCGGTCGATGTCGGCGGCGATCACCGGCCGCGACGCTCGCGCGGCGCTTCGGCGTTCGCGTCGGACGCCGGCGCACCGCATCGGGCCGGCGCAGCTTCGTGGTGCGTCCCCCGGGACGCTTCGCGATGGCACGCAGTTTCGATGGAAGAAGGGCCGCCGACCGCATCGCTGTTTGCAGTATTGAAAATGTTCCCGGCGACCTAAAGCGATCGGGCCGACGTCAGGCCGCGAGCTCTGGGATCGTCGCGAGCAGCGTTTCGGGCACCTGCTGCACGCGCGTGAAACCGGTGATCGCTGCGGCATCGAGCTGCGATTGCAACTCGGCGTCCGCAGCCTGTGCTTCGATCGTGAGCCGCTCGTCGTACGCACGACGCTGCTCGGGGTCGGACAGCACGGCGTACGCGGCGTGGATCATGCGCACGAGGCCCGACAAGTCCTGGCCCGCATCCGTGTGACCGTATTGAAAGCGTTCGAGCAGCGCGCAGTAAGCGGCTTCGACGCGCTGTGCGCTTGCGCCGGGCGCGAGCTCCAGATAATCGTAGTGCGTGTAATTCACCATCTTCTCCTGTCCGGGTGCGGCGTCTCGATGGCGCCGGCTGCGACCTTTTGAGCAGCAAGCGTGCCATCCGCCATTCCCGCTGATCGGACGACGATAAGTCGTTGACGCAACACGCGACGCGCGATGCGCGCAGCATGGTCCGCACAGTTCGTGGTCTACGAAGCGGGCCCGCGGCGCCGTTGCCCGGCGCGTGCATGCGGCCGAATCACGGCAAGTGCATCGGTCACGTAGAATGCGTGCGATGCCACTCGACTCCTCCGCGGCTGCGAATCGCCGGATCGTCCGCGCGGCGTGTCCGCATGATTGTCCCGACACGTGCGCGATGCTGGTCACGGTCGAGGACGGGCGTGCCGTCGACATACGTGGCGCGCCCGACCATCCGCCGACTGGTGGCACCCTGTGCACGAAGGTCGCGCGCTACCTCGAGCGCACCTATTCGCCTGACCGCCTCCGCTATCCGATGCGCCGCGTCGGCGCAAAGGGCGAGGGCCGCTTCGCGCGGATATCGTGGGACGACGCACTCGACGAAATCGCCGCACGCTTCAAGTCGATCGCCGCGTCCGTCGACGGCCCGCAGGCCATCCTTCCGTACAGCTACGCAGGGACGATGGGGCTGCTGCAGGGCTCGTCGATGGACCGGCGCTTCTTCCACCGGCTCGGCGCATCGCTGCTCGATCGCACGATCTGCGCATCGGCCGGGAAGGCCGGCTGGGCCGCCGTGATCGGCGCGTCGATGGGCATGGACCTCGAGGAATACACGGGAAGCCGCCTGATCCTCATCTGGGGCAGCAATCCGATCGCGTCGAACCTGCACTTCTGGACGCGCGCACAGGAAGCGAAAAGGCGCGGCGCGAAGCTCGTTGCGATCGACCCGTATCGCAGCGCCACCGCCGAGAAATGCCACGAGCACATCGCGCTGCTGCCGGGCACCGACGCTGCGCTTGCATTCGGCATCATGCATGTGCTCATCGACGAAGCGCTCATCGATCGCGATTATGTCGACCGCTACACCGTGGGCTTCGACGCGCTCGCAGCACGCGTGCGCGAGTGGCCGCCCGCCCGGGTGGCAACCACGTGCGGAATTCGCGCCGAACAGGTCGTGAATCTTGCGCGTGATTACGGCTCGATCAAGCCGGCTGCCATCCGCCTCAACTATGGAATGCAGCGCGTGCACGGCGGCGGCAACGCGGTGCGCGCCGTTGCGTGCCTGCCGGCGCTCGTCGGTGCATGGCGCGATCCCGCGGGGGGTGCGCTGCTATCGTCGTCGGGGACCTTTCCGGTCGACAAATCGGCGCTCGAGCGTCCCGACCTGATCGAGGGTGCGCCGCGGACGATCAACATGTCGACGATCGGCGATGCCCTGACGCGCATCGACGATCCGCCGATTCGCGCGATCTACGTCTACAACTCGAATCCGGTTGCCGTCGCACCCGAATCGTCGCGCGTCGTGGCCGGTTTTGCGCGCGACGACCTTTTCTGTGTCGTGCATGAGATCTTCCGCACGGACACTGCCGATTACGCCGACATCCTGTTGCCGGCCACGACCCAGCTCGAGCAGACCGATGTTCACAGCTCGTACGGACACCTGTATGCGGTTGCGAACAATCCGGCGATCGCGCCGCTCGCCGAGGCGCTGCCCAATACCGAGGTATTTCGCCGTCTCGCCGCGCGGATGGGATTCACCGAACCGTGCTTTCGCGACAGCGACGACGACATGGCGCGCGAGGCTTACCGCGCGCAGGATCAGCACGGAATCGGGATCGACTGGGAGGCACTGAAGGCGGCGGGTTTCAAGCGATTGAACGTGCCGCGTCCGTACGCGCCGTTCGCCGAGGGCCGTTTTCCGACGCCGTCGGGCAAATGCGAGTTCTGGTCGCAAACGCTGGCCGCGCAAGGCGACGACCCGCTGCCGTCGTACCTGCCCCCGCGCGAATCGGCGGCGTCGAACCCTGAGCTCGCGGCGCGCTATCCGCTCGGTTTCATCTCCCCGCCCGCGCGGAACTTCCTCAATTCGTCGTTTGCGAACCTGCCGGCGTTCCTTGCGGAGGAGAAGACGCCGCATCTCGACATCCACCCCGACGACGCAGCGTCGCGCGGCATTGCATCGGGTGACGTGGTGCGCGTATTCAACGATCGCGGCAGCCTGCTCGTCACCGCGCGCGTGACCGATCGCGCGCGTGCCGGCGTGGTGGTGGCGCCGTCGATCTGGTGGCGCAGGCTGGCTCCGGGCGGCGAAAACGCCAATGCGGTCACGAGCCAGGCGCTGACGGATCTCGGCCGCGCGCCGACGTTCTACGATTGCCTCGTGGAAGTGCGGCCGGCGTAGGCCGGCCAGAGTTTTGGAAGTGCCGCCGGCACAGGCCGGCTACAGTTTTCGCACGAGGCCGATCATCACGCCGAAGATCTCGAGCTCGCCTTCGGGACGGATGACCGCGTAGCCCTTGTTCTCGGGCTTCAGCACGAAACGGCCGTTTTCGAGATCGAGCCGCTTCAGCGTGAACTGGTTGTCGACGATGGCGACGACGATGTCGCCCTTCTGCGCCGCCGCACGCTTTTCGACGACGACGAGATCGCCTTCGAAGATGCCCGCGTCGATCATCGAATCGCCGCGCACGCGCACCAGCACCGTTTGCGAAGGCCGCTCGATCAGGTAGTCGTCGAGCGTGACGGCATCGGCTTCGTCGTCGGCGATCGGCTCGGGCAGGCCCGCGCGCACGAACCCGGTGGCCAGCGGGCGCGCGAAAAAGCGCTTCGTGGGGGCGAGGCGCCGATCGGGCGTCGATTCGAGATAGCCGGCGAGCTTCATGCGCGCGACGAGCGCCGCCACCGACGACTTCGAGCGCAGCCCGAGAAGGCTGCCGATCGACGCGTACGACGGCAGCGCGCGATGGCGCGCGTAGTAATCCTGCAGCGTACCGAGATAGGAACGATCGTTCGACATTCGGCTAGAATAACGAACGAACGTTCGGCGTGTCAAGGTCGATCGTTCAGATCAACCGATCCCGCGCCCCGATGCTGCCGCTGCCTGCATTTGCCTTCGTCGATCTCGAAACCACCGGCACGCGTCCCGAGGCCGACCGGATCACCGAGATCGGCATCGTGCGGGTCGACGACGACGACGCGGCCGGTCTTCGCATCACCGAATGGAGCTCGCTCGTCGATCCCGAGGTCCCGATCCCGCCCGCCATCCAGGCGTTGACCGGCATCACCGACGCGATGGTGGCAAGGGCGCCGTCGTTCTCGACGATTGCAAACGACGTGCGTGATCTGCTCGCAGGCTGCGTGTTCGTTGCGCACAACGCGCGGTTCGACTACGGCTTTCTCAAGCATGCCTACGCGCGGCTCGAGCGCGCGTTCGCAGCGCGCGTGCTTTGCACGGTGCGGTTGTCACGGCGCCTCTTCCCCGAAGCCGACGGACACGGGCTCGACGCGCTCATCGCGCGCCACGCCATTGCCGTGACCGAGCGCCATCGCGCCCTCGGCGATGCCCGCGCCATCTGGTCGTTCGTCGAGGGACTGTATCGGCGGCACTCACCCGAGGCCGTCGATATCGCCATCCGGCGCATCCTGCGCGTGCCTAGCCTGCCGCCCCAGCTTGCGCCCGATGCGATCGACACGCTGCCCGAAGCGCCGGGAATCTACCTCTTCTACGGCGATAATCCGTTGCCGCTCTATGTGGGCAAGAGCATCAATCTGCGCGAGCGCGTCGCTGCGCACTTTTCGCAGGACTGGCGAAGCGAGACCGATCTCCGGCTGTCGCGCGAGATCCGGCGCATCGAGCACGAGCGCACCGCAGGCGAGCTCGGCGCGCTGCTGCGCGAAGCGGTGCTTGTCAAGGCGACGATGCCTGCGCACAACCGCACGCTGCGGCGGAAGGAGGAAGCGGGCATTGCCCGCTGGCGCGAGGCGGCCCCCGGCTTCGTTGCGGCAAGCACCATTGCGCCCCACGCGCTGGCCGGTGCGTACGGCCCCTTCGCGTCGCGTGCGTCGATGCGTGCGGCGTTGCGGGCGCTGGCCGCGGAGAATCGGCTATGCCCGCGCAGGCTTGGTCTCGAGCGCGGTACCGGCCCCTGCTTTGCGCGGCAACTGCACCGCTGCGACGGCGCATGCACCGGCGAAGAATCGGCGCAGGCCCACGACGCGCGCCTCGCCGCAGCACTCGCTCCGCTTGCCATCCCCGATTGGCCCGTACCGGGCGCCGCATGCGTGCGCGAGGCGTCGGCCGACGGCGAGCGCGTCGATGTCCACGTCTTTCGCGACTGGTGCTGGCTCGGTACCGCGCGCGACGACGCCGAGCTCGCCGCCATTGCCGGGGATCGGCCGCGCGTGACGTTCGATCTCGACGTGACGCGACTTCTGCTTCGCCGCTACCGCGCCGGCACGCTCGACCTCGTTCCACTCCCCACGGCATGCGCGGCAATGACATGCGCGACGCAGGCCGTCAGCCGTTTCGCGTAATCGAGGTCGATGAATTCGTTGGGACCATGCGCGTTCGAGTGCGGACCGAGCACGCCGGTGATCAGGAATTGCGCCTCGGGAAACTGCTGGCCGAGCATCGCCATGAACGGGATCGTGCCGCCCTCGCCCATCGCGGCCGACGGCTTGCCGTAGATTGCGCGGGACGCATCGTCGATCGCCTGCGCAAGCCACGCTTGCGTCGGCGGAGCATTCCAGCCGGTTGCCCCCTGCACGGGCTCGAAGGTCACGCGCGCGCCGTACGGCGGATCGGCCTCGAACAGCGATTTCATCGCGACGGTCGCGTCGTGGCCATCGATCGTCGGCGGCAGCCGCAGCGACAGCATCAGCGACGTCGAGGGCCGCAGCACGTTCCCCGCGTCGGCGATGGCCGGAAACCCGTCCGCGCCGATCATCGACAGCGCCGGGCGCCACGTGCGGTTCAGCAAGGCCTCGGCGCCGTTTTCGGCCATCGCGCGCATGCCTTCGACGAATGGATACTTGCGCAACACGATGTCGCCGAGGATCGCCGCGGCCTGGCCCGCCTGCTCGACCCGTTCGGGCGGAATCTGCGCATGGAACGCCGACGGGAGAATCCATCCGTTCGTCGCATCCTCGAGCCGGTCGAGGAGCTTCCGCGCAATGCGAAACGACGACGGCACGACGCCACTCGCGTCGCCCGAATGGACGCCTTCCTGCAGCACCTCGACCTTCAGCGTTCCCGCGGCGAGGCCGCGCAGCGACGTGGTCATCCATAGCCGCTCGTAATCGCCGCAGCCCGAGTCGAGCCCGACGACGAGATCGACGTTGCCGATGCGCGGCGTGAGTGCCTCGAGGTACGCCGGAAGGTCGTAGCTGCCGCTTTCTTCGCAGGTCTCGATCAGCCCGACGCAGCGCGCATGGGCAACGCCCTGGGCATGCAGGGCGCCGAGTGCTGCAAGGGCCGCGAAGATCGCATAGCCATCGTCGGCGCCGCCGCGCCCGTACAGCCGCCCATTCTCGATCACCGGCGTCCACGGCCCGGCATCCGCGCGCCAGCCGATCATTTCGGGCTGCTTGTCGAGGTGACCGTAAAGGAGCACCGTGCGCTCGCCCGGTCCCGGGATCTCGAAGTAAATCAGCGGCGTCCGGCCGGGCAATCGCATCACTTCGACATGGAGGCCCGCGATCGGCTGCGCGCGTGCCCAGGCCAGCGCGAGTGCAACGGCACGCTCGATGTGGCCGTGCGCCTCCCACGCCGGGTCGAAGTGCGGTGACTTGGCGGGAATGCGAATGTAATCGACGAGGCGCGGAACGATCTCGTCGTCCCATTGCCGATAGATGCGGTCGGTGGCGATCATGTCCGGGGTTTGCGCGAGAATGAGAGCTGAATGCCAACAATAGCAGACGCGCCGACTTATGCCGGGCTTACACCCGATTGCGTGCTCGACGCGCTCGACAGCGTCGGTGTGGGCGGCGACGGACGCCTGCTTGCGCTCAACAGCTACGAGAATCGCGTCTACCAGGCGTGGCGCGACGATGCACCGCCCGTGGTCGTCAAGTTCTACCGACCCGGGCGCTGGTCCGATGCGCAGATTCACGAAGAGCACGATCTTGTCGCCGAGCTTGCGCAAGCCGACGTTCCCGCGATCGCACCGATGGTGCTCGGCGAAACCACGCTGCACGCGTTCGGCGGTTACCGCTTCGCCGTGTTCGCGCGCCACGGCGGTCGCGCGCCGGAGCTCGACCGGCGCGACACGCTCGTGCAGCTCGGGCGCTACATCGCGCGCATCCACACCATAGGTGCGGCACGTCCATTCGAGGAGCGTCCGGCACTGACGATCGAAGACTTCGGTGACCGATCGCGCGACTACCTCCTCGAGCACCGCTTCCTGCCGCAGGATCTGCTTGCGGCGTGGCAGGGCATCGTCGAGCTGGCGCTCGCCGGCGTGCGCCGAGCGTATTCGCGGATTGACACGGCATCGCTGCGGCTGCATGGCGACTGTCACGGCGGCAACGTGCTGTGGACGGATGAAGGCCCACATTTCGTCGACTTCGACGACGCGCGGATGGGGCCGGCCGTGCAGGACCTGTGGATGCTGCTCTCGGGCGATCGCGCCGCGATGGAGGCACAGCTTGGCGACCTTCTCGAAGGCTACGAATCGTTTCGCGACTTCGACCCGCGCGAGCTGGCGCTCGTCGAGCCGCTGCGCACGCTGCGGTTGCTGCATTACAGCGCGTGGATCGCGAGGCGCTGGGACGACCCGGCGTTTCCTGCCGCGTTTCCATGGTTCAACACGCAGCGCTATTGGCAGGACCGCATCCTCGAGCTGCGCGAGCAGGTCGCGTTGATGGACGAGCCGCCGCTCCGTGCGGCAAGGCACTGACCGCACGCCATGCCGGGTACCGATAACCGAAACGACTGTCGGAGCCCGCCTACGCGCCTTTCAGCGGTCGCGGCTTGCGCGCCCGGCGCAGCGGCGCCAAGAATGTGAAGCCTGCCACGATCGCCCGGACCACGATGGGGCTCGAACTCTATCGCAAGAAGCGCAACTTCAAGACCACGCCCGAACCGGCCGGCCGTGTCCGTCGCAGCCACGCACACGAGCCGGTGTTCGTCATCCAGAAGCATGCGGCAAGCCACCTGCACTACGACTTCCGACTCGAGCTCAACGGCGTCCTGCTGAGCTGGGCGGTTCCCAAGGGACCGAGCCTCGATCCGCACGACAAGCGCCTCGCGATGCACGTCGAGGACCACCCGATCGAGTACGGCGACTTCGAGGGTGTCATTCCGCCGAAGCAGTACGGCTCCGGTACCGTGCTGCTGTGGGACCGGGGTACCTGGACGCCGCAGGGCGACGCCGAAGCTGCGTACCATCAGGGCAAGCTCAAGTTCGAGCTCCATGGCGAGAAGCTCCAGGGCGGCTGGATGCTCGTGAAAAGCCACGGCGGCAAGTACGACGGCGACAAGAGCTGGCTGCTCATCAAGGAGAACGACGACTACGCGCGCTCGGGTGCCGACGCGCACATTGTCGACACCGAGCCCGACAGCGTCGCATCGGGGCGCAGCATCGAGGCGATCGCGGCCGATCCCGATCGCGTGTGGCACTCGAACAAGTCGGTGGCCGAGAACGTGCGCAGCGGAAAGGTGCGCCGGCGCAAGCCGGCGCTATCGGCGGCGAAGGTCGACGGCGCGCGCAAGGCCGCGCAACCCGAGACGATGGACGCCGAGCTCGCGACGCTGGTCGATCATCCGCCACCGGGTGACGAATGGGTGCACGAGATCAAGTTCGACGGCTACCGGATGTTGTCGCGCGTCGCCGACGGCCGGTGCCGCATCGTCTCGCGCAACGGCAAGGACTGGACCGCGTCGTTCCCGGCCATCGTCGATGCGCTCCAGCGGCTGCCCGTGAAAAGCGCGTGGATCGACGGCGAGATCGTCGTGATGGACGCCAAAGGCCGCACCAGTTTCCAGGCCCTGCAGAACCTGCTGTCGGAAGGTGCGGCGGCCAAGCTCATCTACTGTGTCTTCGACCTCCTCTACCTCGACGGCCACGACCTGCGCGAGGCCACGCTCGACGCGCGCAAGGCGATGCTCGCGAAGCTCGCCGGCGAAGGACCGGTGATCCGCTACAGCGACCACGTGCGCGGCAACGGTGCCGCGTTCTTCGCCGAGGCCTGCAAGCTCGGGCTCGAAGGCATCGTGTCGAAGCGTGCCGATTCGCGCTACCGCGCAACCCGCGGACGCGACTGGCAGAAGGTCAAGTGCGGCCTGCGCCAGGAATTCGTCATCGGCGGCTACACCGACCCGCAGGGCGCGCGCACGGGGTTCGGCGCATTGCTGCTCGGCGTGCACGAACACGGCGAACTGCGCTACTGCGGCAAGGTCGGCACCGGGTTCAACGATGCAACGCTTGCAACCCTTGCGAAGCGCCTCGCCAAGCTCGCCAGCGACAAGCCGCCGTTCGCCAATCCGCCCACCGGCGCCGAAGGACGCCGCGCGCATTGGGTGAAGCCCGAGCTCGTCGGCGAAGTCTCGTTCACCGAATGGACGCGCGACGGCACGCTTCGCCATCCGTCGTTCCAGGGCTTGCGCGAGGACAAGCCGGCGCGCGACATCACGCGCGAAAGGCCGGCCGACGACGCAGCAGACGCTCGAGCGCCAGGCGATGCACAGGAGCCGACGCCTGCTGCAGCGCGATCTGCGCCGAAATCGGGCGCGGCACGGCGGGCTGCGGGCGCCAAGCCCCACGCTGCGGACGAGATCGAAGGTGTGGCGATCAGCAACGCGAGCAAGCTTCTGTACCCGGAGGCGGGAATCACGAAGCTCGACGTCGCGCGCTACTACGCGGCGGTCGGTGAACGGCTCGTGGCGCAGTTGCGCGATCGCCCGCTCACGCTCGTGCGCTGCCCCAACGGCTGGGACAAGCCGTGCTTCTACCAGAAGCATGCAAACGAATCGGTGTCGCAGTACATCGATCGCATCGACATCCGCGACAGCGGCGGCGTGAAGCCGTACATGATGGCCAACAGCGTAAGCGCCGTCGTCGCGCTGTTGCAGATGGGCGTGCTCGAGCTGCATCCGTGGGGAGCGCGCGCGCCGAAACTCGACCATCCCGATCGGCTGATCTTCGACCTCGATCCCGATGAAGGGCTCGGTTTCGACAAGCTCGTCGATGCGGTCACCGTGCTGCGCAAGCTCCTCGACACGCTCGAGCTCGAAGCATTCCTGAAAACGAGCGGCGGCAAGGGGCTGCACGTCGTCGTTCCGCTCGAGCCGACGCGGCCGTGGGATGATGCGAAGGAGTTCTGCCGCGCTGTCGCCGAGCTGCTCGTGCACACGTTCCCCGATCGCTTCACGGCAAAAGTCACGAAGTCGCGGCGCAGCGGACGGATCTACGTCGACTACCTGCGCAACGTCGAAGGCGCCACTGCCATTGCCGCCTATTCGGTGCGCGCGAAGGCGAACGCGCCGGTGGCCATGCCGATCGACTGGACCGAGCTCGATCACGACGTACGCTTCGATTACTTCAACGTACGAAACGTCCCCGCGCAGCTGCGCAAGCGCAAGCGCGATCCCTGGGACCGGTTGCCGCGCGTGCGGCAGGCGTTGACCGATGCAATGCTCGCGCAAGTGCGCGCCGGCGCAACGAGGAGATGACATGGCGAGGGCAATCTGGAAAGGCACGATCAGCTTCGGGCTCGTCAACGTCCCGGTGGAGCTCTACCCCGCCTCGCAGTCGCAGACGCTTTCGTTCTCGATGCTCGACAAGCGCGACTTCAGCCCGGTGGGCTACAAGCGCTACAACAAGACCACCGGGGCGGAAGTGCCCTGGAACGACATCGTCAAGGGCTACGAATACGAAAAGGACCAGTACGTCGTGATGAGCGAGGAGGATTTCCGCCGCGCCAACGTGCAGCAGGCGAAATCGGTCGAGATCTCGACGTTCGTCGATGCGAAGAGCATTCCGCCGCAGTATTTCGAGACGCCCTACTACCTCGTTCCCGGCGAACGCGGCCAGAAGGTCTACGCGCTTCTACGCGAAACGATGCGCGCAACCGGCAAGGTGGGCGTCGGGCAGGTCGTGATTCGTACCACACACCATCTTGCCGCCGTCATTCCCGTCGGCGAAGCACTGATGATGATCACGCTGCGCTACGCGAACGAGATCCGCAAGCAGAAGGAATTCGACTTTCCGCCGATGTCGCTCAAGAGCGCCGGCGTGACGCCGAAGGAACTGGAGCTCGCACAGAAGCTGATCGAGGACATGTCGGGCGAGTGGAACCCGGATGAGTTCGAGGACACGTACAACGAAGACCTGCTGCAGCGCATCGAGGAGAAGGTGAAGCGCGGGGAGACGAAGGTGCTGACGAAGCCCGAGGCCGAAGCGGGCGAGGCGCGCTCGGCACAGGTGATCGATCTGATGGAGCTTCTCAAGCGCAGCATCGACAAGACCGGTGCGCGCGCTGCGCCCGAGCGTGGCGCCAAGCGCACCGCCGCGAACGCGGACGAGGAGGCACCGGCGGCGCGCGCCACGCGCGCCCGCAAATCGCCGGCGGCGCACAAGGCAACGGCCGAGAGGAAGCCCGCGGCGCGGCGCAAGCGCGCCTGAGCCTTTGCGCGGGCCTCGTCGCCGATCATGGCCGCGCAGAAGTGGCCGCAGGTCCTGTGGATCGTGCGGCACGGACAAAGTGCCGGAAACGTCGCGCGCGAAGCTGCCGAAGCGGCCGCGCACCCGCTGATCGACATCGCGACGCGTGACGTCGATACGCCGCTGTCGGCACTCGGCGAGCGTCAGTCGCTGGCGCTTGGACGCTGGTTCGGCAGCATGCCGGCGGAACGCAGGCCGACCGTTCTGCTGTGCTCGCCCTACGTTCGCGCCGTGGAGACATCGCGACTCGTGCTCGAAGCGGCGGGCATCGAGCCGACCGCGCTCGCGGTGCAGCGCGACGAGCGATTGCGCGAAAAGGAATTCGGCGTGCTCGACCGCTTGACCAAGGTTGGCATCCGCCACCGGTATCCCGAGCTGTCGGAGCAGCGCGCGCACGTCGGCAAGTTCTATTTCCGTCCCCCCGGCGGCGAGAGCTGGTGCGATGTGCTGTTGCGCCTGCGCAGCATTCTCGACACGATGACGCGCGAATACCGCGGCGAGCGCGTTCTGCTCGTCGCCCACCAGGTGATCGTCAATTGCCTCCGCTACCTGCTTGAGCGCATGAGCGAGGAGCAGATCCTCGCGATCGACAACGAGGCCGACGTGCCGAATTGCTCGGTCACGTCGTACGAATTCGACCCAAACGCGGGTCGCGCCGGCAAATTGCTGCCGCGCCTCGTCAATTTCGTTGCCCCGCTCGAGGAGGCCGGGACATCGATCACCGCGGCACCGGACGTCCCCGGCGCGCCGAAATCCTAGATCCGAGATGCGACGATCGGGTGCGTAGGACGAAGACTGACGACGATGCCCGCCAATTGCTGATGGCCAGCGCGGCGGATGCACCGCAAAGATGGCTTCCGGTCCACTTCCGGACCGCCCGATTGCCGGAGATCCGATGCGCACCCTTCGCCTGCTCCTCGTCGCCCTCGCCCTTGCCTCGTTTGCATGGACTGCGCGTGCATCCTCCGGCACCAACTTCAGCGATCAGTGGTGGAACCCCAACGAATCGGGCTGGGGAGCCTCGATCCTGCAGCAGGGCGATGTTCTTTTCGTCGATCTCTTCGTGTACGGCGCAGACGGGCGGCCGACGTGGTTCACCGCCGCCGCGTATTTCCAGCCGCAGCCGGGTCACGTGCTCTTTTCCGGCGACCTCTACGTGACGAGCGGTCCATGGTTCGGCGCGTTCTTCAATCCCGGCATGGTGTTCTCGCGCAAGGTGGGCACGCTTCAGTTCGAAGCGAACAGCACCGATTTCGCGACGCTCAACTATAGCGTCGACGGCGTGCTCGTCAGCAAGCAGATCGAGCGGCAGCTCTGGGCCTACGAGGATTTCACCGGCAGCTACTTCGGCGGGCTCGTCTACGATCAAAGCGGATGCGCGGTGGCAAGCGACAACGGACACGTCGAGGAATTCGGCGCTTTCCAGATCAGTCACCCCGCCACGAACGCGTTCACGCTTTCGCTGCAGTCGAATTTCGGCAACTGCACGGTGACGGGCAACTACAGCCAGCTCGGGCACATGGGGACGGTCGACGCGAACTACGCATGCTCGTACGGTATCAACGGCACGATGACGCTCTACGAGCTCGAACGGACGTCGTCCGGCATGACGGGCCGCTTCATCGCCCAGAACAACGCGTGCCAGGTCGCGGGAACTATTGGAGGCGTCCAGCGCTGACGGTGTGTGTAGCGCGCAATGTCGCCTGTGTCGATGTCACTCTGCCCGTTCTATCGCTCCGACCGGGCCGTTTTTGAACGCCGCAAGCTAGGGCGCGCCTACGCATCCCCGCCGCCGGAGCGCAACGCAGCGTGGTGCGCGCATCTCTATTCGCCCGTGAGCAAGTACGTGGCAACGAGGATCGCCGGCGGCGCGGACAAGCTCCAGTGCAACGGTGATCTGGCGAAGTGCCAGGTGCGGGAGGCGCTGCGACCCAAATTTTGAGTTGCGGAATCCCTCGCAGGCAATGGTTAACAGACGTCAATCCACCGAGTACTTGTCAACGCAGATGTAGCCGATGCCGCAAAGGCCATCACGTGTCCTCACGTACGTGAATTGCGGTGTTTGCCAGAACTGGCACCGGGGAACGGCTGGACCATAGAAGGTATCGCCCCAACCACCCCGAGGTCCGGAGAGGATGTTCAGTTCTCCAGTCGTCTTCAGTTGGGCCTTCAAGTCGTTGCAGGACAGGCTCTCCGGGTTAACCGGCGCGGGAATTTGCTGCTCGTTCGCAGGTACCGGAGTGCCCATGGCCGGAGCTTGCGCAGCCTGGCCGTAAGTTGCAGTCGACAGCAGGAACGCGACGGCCCCGATGCATGTTACAACCCGCCTGCGCGGGGCAGGTGACGCGGATGATTTCGTGCTCAATGGTTGCATGTGCGATCTGCCGAGTGATGTCGTGGCGTGTATCGAGTCCACATCGATCGGTCGCAAACACGATCGGCGGTGCTGCTATTCCAGCTACGTAATCCGGGGCATCGAGATCCCCATATTCGCGGCCACCGACTAGGACCGCGACTGCAATCGGATCGTTCGCGAGATTGATCTTCGGCGTACTCGCTCCTCGCCCGTTCGGGCTGCTCTTCAACGCCGCTGTTTCATCGAGGTCGTGACGCCAGCCGGAAAATCCATGGGCGCTCGGCTTTCCCGACTAGAATGTGCCGCCCTCCGAGAAGAGACCGCGCGACGCAGCAACGGCTTGATGCTCGACGGTGCTGGCTTGGGCGCCCACAGCGTGTCGTTCGTTTCGCCAGGTGGCTCGCTGACGATCGAAAATTGTGTCGCGCGCGGCTTCACGAGGGCGGACAGCGTCGGAAACCAACAAGGCGTAACGCCCGGTGGGGTGGCGCATCGCATATCGAACACGACTGCGAAGCGGCCAGGTACCCGCGCGATTGCTCCGACCCGATCGGCGCGAGCCCCGCATCTCGACAAGAAAAACCCCCGGCTACGGAGACCGAGTGCCGAGGGTTGAAGTCGTCGCGCAGAGGGAGAACGCGCGCGCCGATATCGCAT
>Ga0207674_10001339_pt1 | contig 31923 bp, 31 predicted proteins | sample KBSCornC72_FD_184303 | JGI IMG/M metagenome (GOLD analysis project Ga0207674, IMG submission 184303) | Corn rhizosphere microbial communities from Kellogg Biological Station, Michigan, USA - KBS Corn C7-2 (SPAdes) (version 2) | ecosystem: Host-associated > Plants > Roots > Rhizosphere > Soil ...
CCGGGCTTGAGCAGCCGCACCGCCTCGTCTATCGCCTGCGCACGCCCGGCGGCGCTGGGGATGTTGTGGATCGCCAGGCTCGAAAACACCAGATCGCACGATGCGTCTGGCAGCGGAATCGCGCGCATATCGGCGGTGAGCAGCTCGACGCGCTGGGCATCCACCCCCTCGCGCGCGGCATTGCGCCGGGTCTCCGCTGGATCGTTGCCCGACTGATCGCTCGTTTTCCACAGGTCTATCCCGGTAATCTTGCCCTCTGGCAGTAGTTGCGCCGCCATCAGCAGCACCGCGCCACGTCCGCAGCCCAGGTCGGCGGCCTGCTCGTCGCCGCGCAGCCGTAACCCCGTCAGCAGCCCGGCCTAGACGCGGAACTTGCCCACGCGCGTCGTGTAGATATAGCTGCCCGCGCTCAGCAGCATATAGACGGCGTAGATCAGGCAGACCACCGCCAGAATCGGCTGGTGGAAGAGCCAGAGGCTTGCCGCCGTCAGCCCCAGCAGCGCGACACCTATCACGACAAATGTGATCGGCACATACGGCGCGTCGAACCCGTAGTCGCCGCGACGCTGAGCGAGTTGTTCAGGCGAAATGGCAGGCGATTCAGCCATGGCGCTATGCTCTACGCCCTAACCGGCGCTGTCAAGCCCTGCATCGCCGCGGCCAGCACCGTGAGCGCCCGCTCGATATCCGCCGCGGAGATGCCGTAGTGCGTTACCGCGCGAATGCGGCCATCGTCGCCGCCGGAGAGCAGCACGCCCGACTGTGCAGCCGCCGTCACCAGCGGGGTCACGTCGCCCGCCGCGCCATCCTCGCCGCGCACGCCGAAGAAGAGAATGTTCGTCTCGACGGTCTCCGGCGCGATGGTGATTCCGGGAATCTGCGCCAGCCCGTCGGCCAGCTTCTTCGCGTTGTCGTGGTCCTCGGCCAGCCGCTCGACCATCTCGTTGAGCGCGACGATGCCCGCCGCCGCGATAATGCCCGCCTGTCGCATGCCGCCGCCGAGCAGCTTGCGCACGCGCCGCGCCTCGTCGATGAAGGCACGCGACCCCACCACCATCGAGCCAACCGGCGCGCTCAGCCCCTTTGAGAGGCAGAACTGCACGCTATCCACCTCCGCTGCCAGCACGCTCACCGGGACACCCAGCGCCACGGCGGCATTGAAGACGCGCGCGCCATCCATATGCACCGGCAGGTTGCGCGCCCGCGCGGGAGCCGCCAGCTCGCGCAGCGTTTCCGGCGAGAGCACGCGCCCGCCAACCATGTTGTGCGTATCTTCCAGGCAGAGCAGGCCCGTGCGCGCCTCGTGGATGTCGTCGCCCTGGAAAGCGCGCGCCAGCCGCTCGCGGTCCAGCGTGCCATCCGCCAGCGTCGGCACCGGGCGCGTGGCCGAGCCATTCAGCCGCGCTGGGCCGCCGACCTCATAGAGATAGGTGTGCGAGCGGTCGCCCATGATGATCTCGTCGCCACGGCGGCAGTGGGTCAGCATCGAGACGGCGTTACCCATTGTGCCGGAGGCGACGAAGAGACCCGCCTCCTTGCCCAGCATTGCCGCCGCCAGCTCTTCCAGCTGGTTGACGGTCGGGTCTTCGCCATAGACATCGTCGCCAACCTCCGCGCGATACATCGCCTCGCGCATATTGGGTGAGGGATGGGTCACGGTGTCGCTGCGCAGGTCAATCTTCTCGCCGCTGGCCAGCGCACCAATGCGGGCCTCGTAGCTGCCGTAGTTGCTGCTCATGTTGGATATACCCTCTTGTCTACGTGTCTGTACCGGATGCTGACACACACGCGCATACATGGCGAGATGGGAGATAGTCCACCTTCGCGGCATGAATGCCGCGGCTAATCCCGTCCGAACCGCATATGCTTACCGTCAGCATGTGCGCTCGACGAGCAGGATTCGCCGCCGTCTTCAGGCTACAGCGCGTTTGACCAGCCACACATCCTCGCATTTTTCTGCACAAGCATCGTAGCACAGGAGTGATTGGTATGTACCAGGGCAGCGGCCCAATATGACAGAAGGTGTCTGCTTGGCCGCTGTATGCTGATGATAGCTCGAACAGATAGACAGATTTGATGGGAGGTCTGTATGGCGCGGAAAGCGGAGCTACTGGCGGCGTTCGCCCAGACCAGCGAGGTGCTCGACGATTTTCTGGCGAGCCGTAGCGCGGATGAACGAGCCGACACTGGCGGCAGGAAGGATGACTATTCGGCCAAAGAGCTAGTGGCCCTCACCGGCTTCTGGATGCGCTACATGGTCGAGCGGATGGGGTTCTATGCGCGCGGCGAGGAGCCACCCCGCGAGGTAGACTTCGATGCGCTCAACCGCGACGAGCTTGCCCGGCAGGCCAGCCTGACATGGGATGAGGTGACCCAGGCGACACGGGTCGACCTGGCGGCGCTGGTCGCGGCGGTCGAGCAGTCGTCCGAGGCGTTTCTGCGAACGCCGAACTACTACGGCGACTATCCTCCCGGCCCCATCGAGGGCGAGATTATGGCCAACGGCTTCAGCTGGGCGTTAGAGGAAATTGAGAAGTATTATCAGTGTCGAGGCGAGACGGCGCGCGCCGCCGACATCCACGCGCGGCTGGTCGCCGTGCATGGCGAGCCGGACACTGTCGTCTGCGACCTGATGACGCCGGAGCAGATACAGAGCGCGTCGCCGCAGCCGCTCATCATCGACGTGCGCAGCGCCAAAGAGTACGCCGCCGGACACCTGCCCGGCGCGCGCAACCTGCCGCTGGATAAGCTCAGGAAGCTCGCCACCAAAGCCGAGGGGTTGCCGAAGGACCGCCAAATCGTCACCTACTGCAATATGCACCATCCGGGACAATCGCGGGGCGAGCGGGCGGCGGCGCTGCTGGTGGAACATGGCTATACAGCGGCGGCGCTGGCGGGCGGCTACTCCGCCTGGGCAGACCGTCTCGCAGTCGCGTCCGGCGCGGAAGAGTAACGAGGGGGCATCTATGTCCGATTTGCACACACCAGACGATGGGAAAGACAAGCCACATGTCATCGCTAGCCCACTGAGCGCGCCCACTGGCTACGCTTTTCCGAAGGGCGCAGAGGCGTTGCTGGACTGGGCGCACGCCGAGCGGCAACTGGAGCAGGCGCGCAACTACTGGCTGGCGACGACCTGCCCTGATGGCCGCCCGCATGTGACGCCGCTCTGGGGCGTCTGGATGGACGGCGCGGTCTACTTTGACGGCCACCCCCGCACGCGCTGGGCGCGCAACGTCGCCGCCAGTCCGAATGTCTCTGTCCATCTGGAAAGCGGCGACGATGTCGTCATCCTTGAGGGGCTGGCCGAGGACGTGACCACCGATGAGGCGCTGGGACAGCGTATCGTCGCGGCGTGGATGGCGAAATATGGACGGCTGGCGCCCGATCCCGCGGGCAGTGGGATGTTTGCCCTGCGGCCACAGGTCGCCCGTGGCTGGAGCACCTCATCGCTGACGGACGGCGCCCGCTGGCGCTTCGGATGATTGTGTGCAACCATTTTTGTCAGGAATCCTGAATACCTTGACATTGTCAGGAATCCTGTGTATTATTGACCCATGAGCGATTCAGGTCAATTGGGCCCATTGATGATCGGCGCGCTCGTCACGATTATTGACCATGAGGGTCGACGACGTGTCACTGCCGCTTTGCATTCCCAGGGATTTCTCGATTTCCGCTCGACCTATCAAGAGGTCTTCATGCTGACACGGGCGGAGGGCAGTCGCATTACCGAGCTGGCGGAACTGGCACAGATCACCCGACAATCGATGAGCGAACTCGTCGCCGAGTTGGAGCGGCGCGGCTATGTCGAACGGATACCCGATCCTACCGATCGGCGTGCCGTACTGGTGCGCCGCACAGCACGTGGCTGGCAGGTGAACGCTATCGCGCGCCAGGTGGTTGAGGAGGCCCAACGCGAATGGGCGGCACAGGTGGGAGAGCGCGAATACATGCAGGCGCTCGCTGTGCTGCGCAAAATCGTCGCGATAATTGCCTCTCCTACGGTCGGCGTTGCTGGTCACCCACGCACGCTTGCCAGCGCCTCGTCCAAATCGTCACCGGATTCTCCTGGCGCCAGTAGCCAGGGTGAGCAGCGAGAGCAAAACAAGGAGCCTGATGAACCATGATTGCACGTATTGGCTATTTTGGTCACCTCTCACCTGAACAAGAGGCGGCAAGCGAGTACAATCTTCGTGAGCGTTTCAAGGCAGCGATTTCATCCCAGGACGGCTTCATCGCGGGGTACTGGCTATGTCGTCCAGACGGGCGCATTATCTCGTTTTCCATCTGGGAGAGCGAGGAGAAATTGCGACTCGGCGGCACACGCGCCAATGCGGTTCCGCTGCTGCCTGGTCAGGTTGCCGAGCTGATACCCGAGGCTGAGAGCGCAGAAATCTGTCAGGTGTGGGATCGAGCCTAACCCCCCACATACGCACTGTCCCCATATCTCTGCGACCAATTCAGCCCTTTGACGCCACGGCCAGAGCCTCGGCAGACGGCCAGGGCGTCAGTACATTAATGCCCACCTGCCGCGCCGCCGAGCGCGCTTGCCATGCTATTCCCTCTCTGTGACGCAGTTCGCAGCCCAAAATGCCAGCTCATGCGTTGACTACTATGATGGAATTGTCCGCCCGTCCTGGATAGTTGCGCATAGCAGGCGTGACGGTGCATCATAGAGAGCGCGTGCGGACGCGGATGGGAAGCTTTACCATCCGACCTGTGGCGCCTTGGAGGAGGAATGGGCATGGCGGCAGGGATCGGGTTCAGGCGTGTGGTGCTGGCGCTGGCGCTCATCGCGAGTCTCCTGGCGTTGGGTATTCCGATGGTGGCAGGTCAGGCGGCGCGCGCGGAAGGGTCGGATCGGCCGTCGCAGTCGGTTGCCCTGGCCAGGGTGGCCGTCGTCCGGGTCTTGACCTACTACTACGGCACCACCAGCGCGAATCCCGCGCCGATTCCAGTCCTCGCGCCCTGCGCCTCCGATGGCGTGCTGGTGGGGACGACCGACCAGAGCGGCAACCTCAACTCCGCCAACTACGTGCTGACGCCTACCGCCGCCGTGAATCCGCTGGTGCCCTGTCAGGGCGCGCAGGCAGCCTTCCAGCAGTTGAACGGCAACGCCACAACCTGGGGCATCACGCGCATCGTCGTCGCGCTCAATGTCGCCTATACCGGCACAGGACAGACGCAGCGCGGCAGCATCACCTATGCCATCAGCCCCGGCCTCGTCACGACCAACGGCGGCCCCGGCGCCCCAGCGCTGCTGGCCCTCTCGCTCTCGAACGCCACTGGCTCGCCCAGCCATGATCTGCCCGTGCTCTCCATTCCCCAGCCGTCCGATGCCCCCGCCAGCGGGACTCCCGCGGTGATCGACCTGACCGGGCACGACGGCCAACCGCTCAATCGCGACGCCGTGCGGCTGAACGAGATCAACGACACGCTCTATCCGATCAGCGTCGCCGCTGATAAGGTTCCCCAGGCGCCAGCGCCCAAGGGCGCCAAGACACCTGGTCCCACGGCTGCCGTCACGCCAACCGCCGTCGGCAACAGCATCGGTATCGGCGCGGCCGAGGTGGATAGCAACGGGCGTCTGGTTGGGATGGTGGTGCGCGACAGCAACGGCAACCACGTGCTGGCGTCGCTCACCGACGTGAAAAAGGCCATTGGCTCGGTCAGCGGGCATCCCGGCGCGCTGATGACCGCCTGGCAGAACGGTATCTCAGCCTACTATGCGTCGCCGCCAAACTATGACGCCGCATCGAGCGCTTTCCGCGGTCTGCTCAGCTCCGCGCCAGATTTCGCGGGCGCCAAGCCATTTCTAGACGCCGCGCAACAGCACACGACCACCATTCCCTCACTGACACAGGAGACGACCTCTCCACCGGGCAGCATCTTGCCAGGGCTGGCGCCAGGTACGGGTATCAGCGTCAGGACACTACTGATCGTTGGCGGTGGTGTTGGCGCTGGTGTGGTGGTGCTCGCGGTCGTGCTGCTTGTGCTGCAACGCCGTCGCCGCGCGCGGATGCCGGTCTACATGCCTGCGCCGCTCGACGAGGCTGGCCTTGACCTGCTGCCGCGCGACTCGATGTACGAGATTCCGGCGATTGAGACACCCCAGGCGATGCCAGCGGTGCGCCCGCCCCAGCAGTCCCGTTCGCGGCCACACTCGCGGGCACGCACTGGACAGCCAGACATCGAGGATATGCCGACGGGACTGATGCCGACCATGCCGCCCGCCCGCTCTGCCACCGGAGCGCCAGGGGCGCGCTACACCGTGCCGATACCGCCGGATTTCGCCGGGGAGCCGCGGCCGCCATCGCAATCGCGCAAGAATACGAGCCTGATGTCCTACGCCGCCGGGCTGACCCATCCGGGCGTCCGGCGCGCCAATGATCCCAATCAGGATAACATCCTTGCGCTGCACGGCGTGCGCGTGGCGGGATCGCGTCCGCAGCCTTACGGCCTCTTTATCGTCGCCGATGGCATGGGCGGGCATCTCAACGGGCAGGAGGCCAGCCGCCTGACCATCGAAATCGTCACGCGAATTGTCATGCAGTCGCTGAATACCAGTCAGCCGATTGATGGCGCCGCGCTCAGCGGGGTGCTGCGTGAGGGCGTCCAACAGGCCAATAATGAACTGCGTCGGCGCAACATCAACGAGCGCGCGGATATGGGCACGACCATAACGGCGGCGCTCATCGTCGACGATCAGGCGGTTGTGGTCAACGTCGGCGATAGCCGCACCTACCTGATGAGCCCGGAGGCGGGCCTGCGCCAGATTACCACCGACCACTCCGTCGTCGCCAGCCTCGTCAGCGCGGGCGTGATTCGCCCCGAAGAAATCTACACGCATCCACGCCGTAACCAGATTTATCGCAGCCTCGGCGGTGAAGAGGAACAGGTTGAGATCGACGTGTTCTCGGTCCAGCTTCAGGCTGGCGACAAGATGCTGCTCTGTTCGGATGGGCTTTGGGAGATGGTGCGCGACCCGCAGATCGAGCATATATTGCGGGCGACCGCCGATCCACAGCAGGCGGCGCAGTTGTTGGTGCGCGAGGCGAATACCAACGGCGGCGAGGATAACATCAGCGCGCTGGTGGTGCGTCTGCTCGACGATCTGCCCCAGAACGCGCAGCCGGGCATGCGGGTCATCATCGCGCCGCCCTCAGCCGCGGAGGCCAGCCAGCCGCACCCGTAGCGCTCTCCTGGCGCTCTCCACGCTCCACGCCATGCCACGCCGTTTGGCCGTTAGTACGGGCGCATTGTGCCACCTATCCCCGCATGATATACTTTCCCTGACTTGGTAAAGCATATACTGGCAGGTGGAGGCCAGAGCCACAACCAACCATGCGGCTGCCCCGATGATTCATTGATCATCCGTCATCCACCAGCAGGTTTGCGCGTATCCAATTCACCTCCGTTATCATATACTATTGTCTGAAAAGCCCTGATAAGGGCCGTACGACGGCTACTTCTGCTCCTCCGCGACTGGCGCAACCATATATCGCGGGGGAGGGGGGATGTTTTTTCCACAACCACCAACGCGTTTGGATGCGATGGGAAGAGCATACACAGAGGCGCCGGGAGGGGAACCATGGAATCATATGGCTGGCGGGGGCAGGGAAGCTCTAATCAGCCTGAAACAGGAATTGCTCAGGCGCTCGACTATTTTGCCAGATATGGCGGTGAGTTGCTGGGTGCGCGGCGATCTGACAATCCGCTGACACTGACCCATGTGCGCTGGCGTGACCAGTCTGGCCATGTCTATGACGCGACCCACTCGCCGGAGATGGGCGGCGAGATCGATTCCGCCGAACGTGAGGTATGGGTGCAGCTCGCGCTCGACCTCCCCGTCGCGGCGGCGGGCATGTTTGGCGCGCGCGCGCCCTGGGAGCGCCTGGCGCTGGACCAGGAGCGGGCCGCGGAGCTGCTGACGCAGTTGCGTCGCTCGCTGGCCAGCCGCAGCTCTGGGAGCGGCAATAATCCTGCGCAGTGGTCTTCGGGCGCGCCGATAATGCAGCCGATGATGCAGCGGCCTCCCAACCCGCCACAGCCATACCCGTCGAATCGTCCCGTCGGCAATCCAGGGTGGAGCATGGGCCAGCCACCAGAACCCAACGGCGCTTTTCCGCCTCCGCCGTACCAGGCGCAATCGCAGCAACCCCCTGCGTCGTTTCGTGGCGGGCCGCCGTTGCCTGGCGCTGCCATGCCAGGCGGCTCCGGGTTTATGCCACGCTCAGAGAACGACGCGCCGCCACCTGGATCGCAGGGCGCGATGGGAACAGGGCGTGACTGGAACAACCCGGCGCGTCCGGTGGCGGACCCTGAGGTGACGGTGATTCCGTGCATCGAAGTGGAGCTGCCGCCGGTGCTTACCGACCCTTCCGCCGCCGATCAGGCGCGCGACTTCACCCGCGATGTCGCCCGGCACTTCAACCGTTCGGCGCATCAGTTGCAGCAGTTACGCGAGACGCGGGGGTGGATGCGCAATGGCCGGATGGTGCTGGCGGCGCGCATGGTGATTGCCCCAGGGTCGCGCGTGCCCTCCTCCATCGAGATGGAGAATGCCGCGCGGATGCTCTCCGATGTGCTCACCCGCAACATGCTCCCCTACACGCGGATGACCTTCGCCGAGCCGGGCGAATGGACGCAGGGTATCGCACTGCCTGAGTAGCCCACCGCGCTTGCCGATGCATATGACAATGCCCCCAACTGGTGAAGCTGATTCACTAGCCGGGGGCGCTGCAATAACTGGCAGAGCGCGGGATTATTGAGGGCGGTCTCCGGCGGGGCCAACCTGTGAGGAGATGCCTGCCTCGGGCAGTGTCGCGCTGGTCGGTGGCCTGCGCCGAACCTCGGCGTCGCCAGTCACGCGGGCGCGCAAGACCCAGAGGAATGCCTCGATAAAGATCTTACGCGACATCTTCGACTTGCCGACACGACGGTCTTCGAAGATGATGGGCAGCTCGCGAATGCGGAAGCCGCTCTTCCAGAAATTGTAAGTCATCTCTACCTGGAAGGCATATCCCTGGGCGTGAATGGCGTCGAGATTGAGCGCGCGCAGTGCGGTGGTGCGATAGCAGCGATAGCCCGCGGTACAGTCATGCACCGGGATACCCAGCATCGCGCGGGCGAACATATTGCCGCCGCCGCTGATGAACTTGCGCAGCGGCGACCAGTTGGGCGTACCTCCGCCTTTGACGTAGCGCGACCCGATGACAACATCGGCATTCCCCGCCAGCTCAAAGAACCGCGGCAGATAGGTGGGGTTATGCGAGAAGTCGGCATCCATCTCGAAGACGAAATCGTAGCCCCGCTCGATGGCATAGTGGAAACCAGCGATATACGCGGTGCCAAGGCCCAGCTTGCCCGGTCGGTGCATCACATGAATCGTGTTGTCGCGTGCCGCCATCTCGTCGGCGATCTTGCCGGTGCCATCGGGCGAGTTGTCGTCGATGATGAGGATATCCGTCGCGGGCGCGGCGCTCTGGATAGCCTGCACCAGATTGACGATGTTCTCCCGCTCGTTATAAGTGGGAATCGCGATAATTGCTTTCACAACATTATTCTCCAGTGACGCCAGCCGGGAGTCGTGCTCCGCAACCACGGCTGAACTCGCGCTGGCCTGTCCTTCGTCGGCGTCACTTCAGTCAATCACATGTATCGCACTGGTAGACGTGTCACAGGTATCGTATCAGGCGCGGACATCCACAGGTGCGCCCGCGCTGGCAGGATAGTGATCGCATGCTTTGCGCTGGCTCGCCGCGTCGCCGCCATGCGATAGCGCACGCACGCCAGTATGAACCATTGAGCCACACCACGTAAAGATACTGGCAGAATCGTCTGGCGGAAGCCAATAAAAGCGAGCAGATGCTAACAGATGCGTCGGCGCAGCTCCGCCAGCCGCAGGATCGTGATCTTGCGTTTTTCTGAGCTGATGAAGCGCTTATCCACGAAATAGCCCAGCACCTTGTTGACGCTCTCACGCGAGGCGCCAACCAGCGCCGCCAGATCGCTCTGCGTCAGCTTCATGTCGATGCGGATGCCGTCTGGCGTGCGCACGCCATGGAGGTCGGCCAGGTCGAGCAGCTTCTTGGCGACGCGCCCATGCACATCGAGGAAGAGCAGGTCTTCGATCATGGCGTCGGTTTGGCGCAGGCGCTGCGAGAGAACGTTCATCACCTGGATGGCGATGCGCGGGTGATGGATGACGATATTGATGAAGTCGCTGCGTTGCAGGGCGTAGACCTCGACCAGATCAATCGCGACGGCGCTGGCCGAGCGTGGCTGGCCATCAAGCAGGGCAAGCTCACCGAAGTAGTCGCCGGGGCCGAAGACCGCCAGCACCACCTCGTGGCCGTCCGGGCTGTTGATGCAGATTTTGACCTTACCCTCGCGAATGACATAGAGCACCTGGCCGGGGTCGTCGCGGTGGAAGATCACCTCGCCCCCGCGGAATCCACGACGGCGCGCGGCAGATGCCAGCTCGCGCAAGGCCTCGGGATCGAGCGTGGAGAAGAGCGAGACCTGCGCGAAGGTGGCGATATGGCCCTGGTCGCCGACCGAGGCGGTGGTTGCTGGCGCGCCACTCGTGCGCGTGACTTCTCGTGTCTGCGAGCCGCTTCGTCGATCGTCGTATCCCACCAGCGCACCTCCCTGTCGTTTTACACGGCCATTCACTCGCTCTCGGCCAAACCCTCGCGCCAGACGCCATGAAGAAGTCGGCGTCATGCGTTGTCATGCGTTGTCATGCGAGGTCATACCAGCCCCGTCACGACAAAAGCGCCCCGCAACGCGCAGACAGACACCGCGGTAGAAAGCAAGCCCTATACGCATCATTTCGTATTTTATCACTCTGCGCAAGCCCGCCCCGCGATATTCCTACCTTGGGCCATGTGCGAGTGGGTCGGGCGCTCCGGGTCATCTATGCCTCGCGGTACAATAGGGAATGCATTGGGAGGATGAGACGCATTCAGATCGAGGCAAGATACCGCGGCGGACGTAATAGCTCTAAATATCGGAGAGAGCGATGACTCGTATCCTTATTGTAGACGACGAGCCGAATCTGGTGGACCTGTTAAATGACTACCTCAGCCGTGAAGGCTACACGGTCGCCACTGCCGTGGATGGACCAACAGGTGTAGAGACTGCTCGTACCTTCGATCCAGATCTTGTCGTGCTCGATGTCATGTTGCCAGGGATTGATGGCATCGAGGTGTGTCGCCAGATTCGCCGCTTCTCCGATGCCTACATCTTGATGCTGACCGCGCGCACCGAGGAGATTGACAAGATCATCGGATTAGCGGTGGGAGCAGACGACTATGTCACCAAGCCGTTCAGCCCGCGCGAGGTTGTTGCTCGGGTCAAAGCGTTGCTGCGACGCCCCCGGACGGGGGGCACCTATGCTCAACCAGCCGATGTCGCCGCGCCGCCTTTGCGCATCGGCTCGCTGGTGATCGATGAGGATGCCCATGCCGTGGCGCGCAATGGCATACTCGTTGAGTTGACCGCCAGGGAGTTTGCACTACTCGTCACACTGGCGCGCCATCCTGGCCGTGTTTTCACGCGGGCGCAGCTGCTTGAGCAGATATGGGGTGACGAGTATTACGACGACCACGTGGTTGATGTGCATATCGGCAATCTGCGCAAGAAGCTCGAAGAAGATGCGACCCATCCACGCTTCATCGCCACCATGCGTGGTGTTGGGTATCGAATCGTGCCGGATGGCGCACATAGCACACAGAGCACGGATGACACCGGGCCGGGAGGTTGATCTGTGCAGTGGGTAAAGCAGTGGAAATCTCAATGGGCCATACAGTGGGCAAAAACAAGCCTTCGGACGAAGCTCTTCATATCGTATCTCGCCCTGGTGCTGATCGGCGTCGCGACCGTCTTTGTTATCATGTCTGCTTTTGCCCCAGACTTCTTCCGGTCCGCGATGAACTCTATGATGTCGGGCACGGGTATGGATAACGATATGATGGGCGGGCAGGGCTCTAACGCCTCGGCTGTGACTGAGAGCCTGGACGCCGCCTTTCGCCAGGCGTTGATGCAGGGACTTGTGCTGGCAACGGTGCTGGCAACTATTTGCGCGCTCGTGCTGAGCTACTTTGTCGCACGCCAGATTGCGCGTCCCATACAGCAGATGCTCGGCGCAACGCAACGTATCGGTGGCGGCCATTACGCCGAACGTGTTGTCGTTCCAGCGACGAACACGGGCGACGAGCTGGGAAAGCTCGCCACGAGCTTCAATGAGATGGCAAGCGCGCTGGAGCAGACCGAGCGACGTCGTATCGAGTTGGTCGGCGACGTGGCCCATGAGCTACGCACGCCGATTACAACGCTCACCGGCTACCTGGAAGGGCTGCTGGATGGTGTGGTAGAACCCTCGCCCGAAACTTGGGCGAAGCTGCACACCGAATCACTGCGACTGCGTCGGCTCGTAGACGATCTGCAGGAGCTGTCACGCGCCGAGGCCCGGCAGATACCCCTGCATGTCGCGCGCATCTCGCCCGCGAGCATCATCACGGCAGCCCAGGAGAGAGTGGAACCGCACTATGCCGAGAAGGGTCTGGAACTGGACATTGGGCCCCTCACGGGTCTTCCCGACGTTTCCGCTGACCCGGATCGTGCCGTGCAGGTGCTCACGAACCTGCTGACTAATGCGTTGCGCTACACTCCAGCGCCTGGTCGCGTCGAGCTAACTGCCACGCGAGAGGATACTATGTTGGCATTTCATGTACGTGACACTGGCATGGGTATCGCGCCCGAAAATCTGCCCCATGTCTTCGAGCGCTTTTACCGCGTCGAGAAATCGCGCACGCGAACGCTTGGCGGCACCGGTATTGGGCTGACCATCGCTAGGGCCCTGGTTGAGGCGATGCACGGCGCCATGCGCGCCGAGAGTATGGGGCTGGGCAAGGGCAGCACCTTCACCTTCACGCTACCCCTCGCCGAGTGATACCCTATCATTCCAGGCTCCCACCCCCTATCCTCCCTTATCTCCTCTTGCCTCACGCTTGATCGAAACTTGACCTTTCCCACATCCTCCCTTGATATTGCCGGAATATGCTGTCCACAGAGGGCAGAAATCGTCCGTCGAGGCGCGGCAAGCCATGAGCCATGAGGCGCAGGGGAGGAAGGAGCGATCACGGTGAGCATCATTTCAATCGGCAGCTCGATGCTTGCCATGATGCTTATGATGGCGCTCATCTGGAGCGGACTGATACTGCTGCTGATCTGGGGCATCAGACACCTCTTTCCCCATGAGCGCCGTAGCGCTGAAGCGGTGGCGAGCGAGATTCTTGCCCGTCGTTACGCGGCGGGTGAATTGACGGAAGCTGAATACCTGCGGGCGCTGGATACGCTGCGGCACGACTGATACGTCCCTGATTGGACTGAAGGAGAAATGAGAAATGACTATGAGTATGCGCTGGATCATTGCGTTAGGAGCGGTGCTCCTGATTGTGGCGCTGGTCGTGACGGGAATCGGCATGGCACAGGCTTGGGGCATGCAGTCGTCGCGAGCGAATACGACCAGTCAGCAGGGGCAGTATGGTCCTGGCGGCATGATGGGCCCAGGATCAGGCGGGATGATGGGGTCTGGGGGCATGATGGGCGGAAATGGCAACGGCCAGAACCAGCAGAACCCAGGCAACGCGACCCCAGTAACTGGAACCACAGTCGCGATCGCAAACTTCGCGTTCCAGCCGGTGAATCTGCACGTCAAAGTCGGTACGACTGTTACGTGGACGAATCAGGATACCGCGCCGCATACTGTCACCTTCCGTGATAGCTCGCTCAAGAGCAGCGGCATCCTGCGCCAGGGTGATACCTACAGCTACACCTTCACCACACCAGGCACGTTCGCCTACTATTGCGGGGTGCACCAGTACATGACCGCGCAGGTGACTGTCACGGAGGGTTAGTGGACGGCGGTTGGAAAGCGCCTGGAGTGTCATGCGCCGGTGGACATGGATACCGCAGGCTCCTGAATTGGAGATGCGGAGAAAGAGGGTACCACGATGATGTGGGGATACGGATGGAGTTGGCCAATGGATCTGTGGATGATTGTTGGCGGTCTGTTCTGGCTCGCCGCGCTGGGTCTGCTGATCTGGGCGCTGGTCCGCTGGCTGGGAAGCCGCCCGCAAACACCACCGCCCGGCCCCTCCGCGCTGGAGATCCTGCGCCAGCGGTATGCGCGCGGCGAGATCGGCACGGCCACGTTCGAGCAGCTGCGCGAGCGCCTGGAGGAAGACCGAATGGGGTCCCGGGAGCCGAATGACGTCCGGGAGCTAAGCACTCCACAGCGCTAGACGCTGGGCTTTGAGTACGGTAGTTTGAAGAGGTTCGGGCCTTCTGGACAGGTTGAGCAAAGCAACCGCGATGCTCGCCGCCAGGAGGTCCGTTCTGCCTTCGTTGCCGTGTACATGCGATACGAGCGCGCGCGAGATGTGGATTGGAGCATGCATTAGCATCACTAGCATCAACAGTATCAACTACCAGAACGACTATGCGGAGGCGCTCCAGGTGAGCGTGTCGCCATAGCAGCGATAGCCTAGATCGCTGGCCACCTGGGCGAGATCGCTTTCGCGTGCGGCATGGCTATAGAGCGGCAGGCGCTTCGTCGCCAGCACGGCCTTGGTCGCCCGCGCAATCACGGCGCGCGCCAGCCCTTCCTGTGGCGATGACTCGGCCGCGGCGGTGATCTCCCAGACGTGGGGTGACTGCGAGCGCAGCCCCGCAAAGCTCTGGATGGCAGCGTCCTGGTCGCGTATCACGAAGACGCCCGCGCCGAACCGCGCCAGCAGCCGCAGCGCGGCGGGGTCCATCTCCTGGCCGTCGTCGAGCGGCTCGATCCAGTCCAGCCAGGGGCCGAGATAGGGACGGAATGCGCCGTTGAGCGTATACCACTGGCGCAGATGGGCAACTTCAAGCGGGAAGAGGTCGGCGGTCGCGCTGCGTTGCATCAGCGTTTCGAGGGCGATCAGGCCATCGGCAGTAAAGAGGATTTCTGGGCGCAGCTCGCGCAGAAAGAGCGAGATCGGCAGCCGAAGCTCCGGCGTAACCAGCGCCACCCCGCCCCGCGGCGCGCCGGTCGCATCGGGCATCGGCGAGACGAGCTGGAGCAGCTGGCGGCGCCCAAAGAGCAGCGCCGTCGGATCATCCATGGTATGGCGCGCGACCAGCACATGCCAGCCGGAGCGCCGCAGATCGGCGGGCGGGCATCCCAGCGCGATGCCGAAATGGGTATCGAGCGTGGCGAGCGCGTGCCTGATATCTCCCACCATGCGATCCGGTTCAGCCATCGCTGGTCATGCCCCTTGCTAGCTCGTGTTCGACGTTGCCAAGACTGCCTGTGAGTACGTCGTCATTGTACCCCACCCAGGAGACGTTGCGAATTGAGCGAGCTATTTTTGGATAGCCCACCCTACCCAAAAGTCTGCTATGCTGGTGTGGCCACACCAGGGGGCGTGCGGAGTGAAGGAGGCCAATGCGACCGTGGAACTCAAACGGACAGGAAACGGCATTCACACATTCGGAACAACCTTGCTGGCGGCCCTTCTGGTTGGCTATGAGGTTTTGGTGACAGCCCACCTCATCACCGCTGGTGATCTAGGCGCCGTGTTCAATCCATTAGGCTTGTTTGCTAGTATTTTCGTCTTCTTCGCGCTGATCGCGACGCTCACCACCTGCTTCATGGTCTGGGCTCTGACGATGCGATCCCGGCGTTTCCGCCTACTGGCGGACCGCGATCCCGCCGTCGTCTTTAGCGCGCCTGTGCAGCCCAATCGCACGCTTGCACTGCATGATGGCGAGTCGTTCACCCTCTCGTATCGCAGCCGCGGCAATCGTTGGTTCCAAGGGCTGGCGATGCTGATATTTTGTCTCGTGCTCGCGGCTTTCGGGGAAGCATTGGTCTTTTCGACGCTTCCCGCATTTGGCCATTCACAGCTGAATCCCTTCTATCTCGAAATACTCTATCCTCCCGCGGCGACGGCGCCGCCGACGCTCCTCGACTGGCTAACTGCAGCATTTCCACTCGCGCTCTCGGCCGTCTGTCTGGTGGCCTTGCTGTGGGGCGTGGTGACGTCAGCGCCACACACCCTGCGGGCTGATGACCGGGGCATTACCTCTCGGCATGCTGGGCGAGGACGGATTATCCCCTGGAATGACATGCTGCTCTTCGCCCGCACACTATCCGATGCGCGGACCACACCAGTCGGAACCTATGTCGTGTGGGGAAGATCGCACTTCCTGATGTTCTCGATTGTGGATGTTGAGCACGTAGACACTGGCGCAAAGTCGCGTGATAGCGTGACCCTCTACATTGTCGACGGCGGCTACGAAGCCTATTTGAGCAATGCGGCGCGGCTGCTGGCAACCATTGCCGCGCGGTCCTACGCGCCCTTGCTGGCGATGCGCGAGCCGCCCATCATGGGACGGTTTCGCCGCCGCGCACCCGTCACGACCACGAGCGAAGAAGAGGCCCGGGAGCTACCAATTGCCGCTCAGGCGTATCAGCCACACGCCACGGAGGCAGACGCTTCCTTGCGTTTCGGCGAGCAGCTTCTCCTCAGGGCGCGTATGCCAGTGGTGCCAGTTCTGGCCGAATCTCTGCTCTGGATGGCCGCTATCGGGGTGTTTATGATTCCATTTGTTCGCCAGCCAGACTTCATAAACTCTCTGTTTGCCGTTGGGCCAATTGTCGGGGTTATCGCAATTGCGTTTTGCATAGCCCTGCTAGGGTCAGTCGCCGTAGCATTCGCCATTCAGCGCCGCACGCTTCTTCGGCCAGGGATTAGCGTAGACGGTTTTGGCATTGCCAGCAGGCAGCAAGGTGACAAGAAGCCCGTCGCTATCACGTGGCAGAGTATCACCGCCTGGGTCGTGGTTCCCGCGCCACCCGGCTCTCTCAGGCCCACGCGCTACATCGTCTTCGGCGATGGGCAGAAGATCGCCTGGGCCGAGCCAGCCGACGCCCAGCTTGCCGGGAGAGGCGTCAAAGGTGATCGGCGGCAGGCGTATCGCGAACGAGCGGCGCGCATCCACGCCCTGATCGCGGCGCGCACCGAGCTGCCGCTGCGCGAGCTGCGGGTGGATGCCACCCAGGCGATACCTGCTCGGGCGGTGTAGGCAATACGCCTACAAAACTGGGCGCAAATTCGAGCCGTTTTCCTGACAGACTGGATATCACAAACATGTCACAATCCATGGTGGATGGCGCGATCACAGGAGCGTTACAAAGAGCCTGCGATGCCGTCGCCATTATGGAGGTTGTGAAATGGCTACTCAACTCGATCCTCACACTACTACACCTGGAAGAACACGACCCGCGCCCAGACGCGCGCCACAGCGCGGCCCATGGAGCCGTCCTGAGCTACGCACCCGCCTGGATTCAATACGCGCCTATCGAGCGAGAACACGGCGCGTGCCTTTGCCCGGCATCTCGACACCGAATCTCGCGCTCGCCGGGCTGCAACTGCTCGTCGGCTATGAATGGCTCGTCTCAGGCGTCGATAAAGTCCTGCTTGGCACATTCCCTGACAAAATGGGCGGCCTGCTGACGGCTGCCATCGGCGGCGGGCGTCTGCCCGGCTTCTTCGCGGCACTTCTGCAAAATCTTGTGCTGCCAAGCGCGGCGCCCTTCGGCGTCGTCATCGAGTGGGGTGAATTGCTGGCTGGCCTGGGACTGATCGCCGCCGGACTGGTGACGCTGCTGCGTCCGCTGGCCGAGCGCTATCTGAGTCTGCGGGCGGCGCTCATCTTCTCCTATGGCGCGCACCTGCTCGATCTGCTGGCCCCGGCGGCGGCCATCGGCGCGGGCCTGCTCGGCCTCAGTTTCTTCCTGCTGGATGGCCTGCCAACGCCATGGTTCGCGCCGGGCATCGCCTATGGCGGCGCAATCGATACCGGGCTGTTCCTGGCGGTCGCGAGTGTGATTCTCGTAGCTGGCCAGCTGCTGCAGCGACACCGGCACGCATAAACGCATAAAGAAATAGCCCCTCACCCAACTGAGCGAGGGGCTATCAATAACTAACGCTACACCAATATGCCCATCGGGTTTTCCAGCAGGCGCTTTAGCTCCTGGAGGAAGCGCGCGGCAATCGCGCCATCGAGCGCGCGGTGGTCCACCGAGAGCGTCACCTTCATGATGTCGCGCACGACCACCTGACCTTCACGCACGACCGGCGTTGGCACAATCGTCCCCACTGCCAGGATGGCCGACTCCGGTGGATTGATGACGGCGGTAAACTCCTCGACATCGTACATGCCCAGGTTGCTCACCGTGAAGGTGCCGCCGCTGAACTCCTCCGGCGTCAGCTTGCCAGCGCGCGCCGCATCCGAAAGCCGCCGCGATTCACGCGCGATGTCGAGCACGCCACGCTTGTCGGCCTCGCGGACCACTGGCACGATCAGCCCGGTCTCCAGCGCCACCGCGATGCCCACGTTGATGTGCGACTTGAAGAGCAGCTGCTCGCCGTCGAACGAGACGTTCACCTCCGGCATGGTTTCGAGCGCCAGTGCCACCGCCTTCACGATCAGATCGTTGTAGCTGACCTTGACCGGATTCGGCAGTCCGGCGGCATACTCGTTGATGGCGCCGCGCACCTCGCCCAGCTTGTTCGTCTCGATGGCGACCGTCACGTAGAAGTGCGGCGCAGTCTGCATGCTCTGCTGCAACCGCCGCGCAATCGTCTTGCGCATGTTCGAGAGCGGCTGCGCGCGCACCTCCTCGCCCGGCGCCGTGGCTGGCACCGATGGCGCCGATGGCACCGATGGCGCAGCGGGTACGACTGGCTGAGCGGCGGGCGTGGGTTGCGCCTGCGGAGCCTGGGGAGCGGCAGGGGTCGCTGCTGCGGTTGCCTGTGGGCTGGCGAGATACGCCTGCACGTCATCACGCACGATGCGGCCGCCGGGGCCGGTGCCCGCGATATGCGCAATGTCGAGATTGTGCTCGGCGGCGATGTGGCGCGCCAGCGGACTGATAAAGATGCGCCCGCCGTTCTGTCCGTTCTGTCCGTTCTGGCCCGCGCCCGCTGTTTCTGGCGCAGATGGCTCGGCAACCGCTGTTCCCGCCGCGCTGGCAGACGTCGCGGTCGCGGCTGTGCCGTTCGCCTGCGCCTGTTTGCTGGCGGCCTTCGCGGGTTTGGCAGCCGTAGCGGTCTCGTCGGGGAGCGGCTCGTCGACCTTGCCAATCAGCGCGATGGGCTGGCCGATAGGAATGCTCTCGCCTTCCTGCGCGATGATCTTGCGCAAAACACCCGCCGCGAACGCCTCGGCCTCGATGTTGACCTTGTCCGTCTCAATCTCCGCCAGCGCGTCGCCCTTCTGCACGGTATCGCCCTCGTGCTTGATCCAGCGGAGGATTTTGCCCTCCTCCATCGTATCGCCCATCTTGGGCATCACCACGGTCTGCATGTCGGCGATCCCTTCTATCTACCGCGCACCCGCGGGCTGCGGCACGATGGCCTTGACGGCGGCGATCACATCGTTGCGGGCGGGCAGCGCGAGTTGTTCGAGCGGTTTGCTATAGGGCATCGGCACATCCCTGCCGTGCACATGGCCCACCGGAGCGTCCAGCCAGTCGAAGCCGTGCTCGTAGATCAGCGCGCTCACGCCCTGGCCGGTGCCGTAATACTTCCAGCCCTCTTCGGCGACCACAACGCGGTTGGTCTTGCGCAGTGAGTCGAGCACCAGGTCCAGATCAATCGGGCGGATCGAGCGCAGGTCGATGACCTCCGTCTCGATGCCCTCCTTCGCCAGCTCCTCCGCCGCCTGCATGCAGATGTGCACCATGCGCGAGAACGTCACCAGCGTCACGTCCTTGCCCTCGCGGCGAACGATGCCGCGGTTGAGCGGCACGGTGTACTCCTCGCCCTCGTCGGGCACGTCGCCCTTGAGGTTATAGAGCAGCTCGTGCTCGATGAAGAGGACCGGGTCGTCGTCGCGGATGGCCGATTTGAGCATGCCTTTCGCGTCGTAGGGCGTCGCGGGTATGACCACTTTCAGGCCAGGGATGTGGGCATACATGCTTTCGAGCATCTGCGAGTGCTGGGCGCCCCGCTGCGCGCCGCCGCCAGCAGTCATGCGGATGACCATCGGGATGCTGGGCTGGCCGCCGAACATATAGCGGAACTTGGCGGCGCTGTTGATGATGAGGTCGCTGGCCAGCAGGCTGAAGTTGATCGTCATCAGTTCGGCGACAGGCCGCAGACCACCCAGCGCGGAGCCAAGGGCCGTGCCGATGATGATCTCCTCGGCGAGCGGCGTATCTCTGACGCGCTTCTCGCCAAACTCCTCGAAGAGGCCTTTGGTGACGGCGTAGGTGCCGCCATATCCGGCGATATCCTCGCCCAGAATGTAGACGCGCTCGTCGCGCGCCATCTCCTCGCGCAGCGCCTCACGCAGCGCGTCACGGAAGGTAATTGTTCGCATCGTTCTCTATCTCTTCTCTCGAAAGTGTCAGCTTCATATTGCGATGATCGGCGGCCGTTAGTCGCGCGGGGTGCTGGGCTTGTTGCGCCAGGCGATAGCGCCGCTGCCATCGGCTAGCACGTCCTCATACAGCTCGTCGGCATCCGGGACAGGGCTTTCCTCGGCGAAGCGCGCGATCTCCTCCACCTCGCCATCTACCCGCTCGTTGGTGGCGTTGATCTCGTCGTCGGTGATGAGGTCATGCTCCTTGAGCTGCTCCTCGAAGAGCGTGATGGGATCGCGCGTGGAGCGCCAGCGGGCCTCCTCATCGCGGGTGCGGTAGTAGGCGGGATCGGTCATCGAGTGGCCGCGGAAGCGATAGGTGACGGATTCGATCAGCGTCGGCCCTTCGCCATTACGCGCCCGTTCCGCCGCGCGCTGCATCGTCTCGCGCACCGCCAGCACGTCCATGCCATCTACGTGCTCATAGGCCACACCATGACCCGCGGCGCGTGGCTCCAGCGAGGTGACGGCCCAGGCCTTGGTGACGGCCATGCCCATCGAGTACTGGTTGTTCTCACAATAATAGACGACCGGCAGCTTCCAGAGGCTCGCCAGGTTCAGCGACTCGTGGAATGCGCCCTCATCCACCGCGCCATCGCCGAACATGACGGTGACGATATCCGAGGTGTTCTGATACTGACAGGCGAAGCCGATACCTGTGCCGATGGCAAGCTGCGCGCCGACGATGGCCTGCCCGCCGATCATGCGATGCTCGTTACTATACATGTGCATCGAGCCGCCACGGCCCTTGCTGCACCCAGTGGCCTTGCCGTAAAGCTCGGCCATCACCAGCTTCGGGTCAACGCCTTTGAGAATAGCGTGGCCATGCTCGCGGTAACTGCTGGCAACATAATCACCCGGACGCAACGCGCTGAGGGCGCCAACGCCGCTCGCCTCCTGCCCGATATACAGGTGCAGGAAGCCGCCAATCTTGCCAAGGGTATATTCCTCGGCGGCCTTCTCCTCGAAACGCCGGATGAGCACCATCTGATAGTGCATGTGGAGCAGCTGCTCCCGATCCAATCCGGCCAGCGCGATGTTCCCTATGGCCATCTATCCCTGTCTCCTCCCTGCCCGGTTGGGCAGGATGCGCGCCCGGAATGGACGCGAGTCCGTGCGGTGTTCGCCACCGCGATATTGCGAAGCGCGTGCATGCGCCTCAGTTGCTACTAGTAAAGTGGGGAAAATACAATGAATGCGTGATAATGTTGTCCGCGATCTGCTCGCCTTCCTGGTGATACTCGCGAGGCGTGACAGGCAGCGTCGCAGACGGTATGATATCGCTAGACTGCGCGCCGGGGAGGGCGTGGCGTCGCGCTCCTGTAGAGAGGGATCCATCGGCAAATGACCTACGTAATCTGTCAGCCCTGCATCGGCGTGAAGGACGCATCCTGCGTGGATGTCTGCCCCGTGGATTGCATTCACGCCCGCGAGGAAGACGAGCAATATTTCATCGATCCGGACGAATGTATTGACTGCGGCGCCTGCGAGCCAGCCTGCCCGGTGGACGCCATCTTCGAGGAGGGCGCGGTACCGCCGGAGTGGCGCGACTTCACGCGCATCAATGCCGAGTACTTCGAGAAACAGCGCTGAGCGCGCCCATGCGGGGAAGCCACCCCGACACACGGGCCTGCCAGCGGACAACTTGCATGCGTCTGCGTTATCCATACAGGCGCATTCAAGTACATGAAAAAAGCCCAACCTCCGCAGAAGTCGGGCCTCGTCGCTCGGCTTTTGACGTACCACGCGAATGCCTCCAGCAGCGATGCCGGGTTCGCGTCGCCAGCGGCGCTATCGGCCGCCGAATCGCGTTGTTCAGGTGCGATCAGCCGTCCGGCGCAGCGGTTGCGCCACGGACGTGCTATGACGTGCTATGCCGCTGGGACAGCAGCCCCCAGCGCGGATACCAGACAGAAGGCAATGGCGAGGCCGATGGTAAAGCGGAAAAGCAGCCTGTCAATACCACGTCGCGTCTTGAAGACGGTACCAGTGCCGCCAAAGACACTACCCAGCCCCGCGCCGCGCGCCTGGAGCAGAATCGAGACAATCAGGGCGACGCCCAGAATGACCTGGATAATCTGAATAACTGTTAGATATGGTGTGAGAAAGCCCACGCGCCGCTCCCGCTTCTCGATGTCAATCGCCTGGTGTGTACTGTCGTAGGTATCGTATCCACATGCATTCTCTTTGATGGGCGTCTCGCGATCTCACCAGGTCACGCGGGACACTATCTATACTATTTTAGCATCCCCCGCCAAAACCCCGCAACTGGCTATACCCATTTTCGCCTTGTCGATGAGGATGACCGGCGGCAGGATGGCCTGTGAGATGCTACATCGCCTGGTCGTAGTTATAGGCATACAAGCAGGCGCGCTCATTGGATGGACGACGGAGTGAATGCACCGGCCGCGGGCCATACAAGGAGACCAACATGCCACTCATGGCCGACACAGTATCACTCGCGGTGGCGTTGGCGCCACTCCTGCTTACCATAATACTCCTTGTAGCAGTACCAATCCTGGCCTGGCGCTTCGGTTTATCGGTGGGTCGGAGGGCGCATATAGCGCTTGCAGTGGGCGGCCTGGTCATAACATCTGTTGGCGTCGCCATCTTTGTGGGCATTTTCTACATCGTTTTCTATTCGCCACGTTCACCGCCGCAGCCACATAGCTACCCGGGCTATGCGATTCTATGGGTTTTTGGGATAAGTCTTGTACTCAACATAGAGGCGCTCGGTAGCTTGTTCACGCTCGCCACCTGCTTCGTCGGCCTACGTCAGACGGCGCGGTCACGGTCCAGGTGGTTTTGGGCGCTACTCGTTGGGGCGCTCATTTCGCTGATCTTATTCGCACTTAGCGGGCGCTCGCTCTTGTTTGTGGTGCTTACACTCATCGGCGCCGACTTTCTGAGTCTCAACGTTCAAACGATATCGGCGTATTTGCTAATTGTCGTGGTTTTGCCGCTCACAGCCTCCATCATCGCTTTCACCTATGCGAGACAACGAGCGCGCGGAATGCGCAGAAGTCGGGAACAAGCGGCCGTTGCATGAGGTGGCAGGCAGCGATAGTTCGGGAATTCTCACGTCGCAGGCTGAAGTCCGGCAGCTAATTCTGATTGCTCAACGACTTCGTGGTCCGCATCCCTAATCCTGCGAAAACGCCGTTTCGCCTTGCCATGGCGAGACGTATTATCAGCCAATTGCTGCTTCGCGCACGGCCAGCCCGTGCGCCAGTCGGCGGGCGATGCCCGGCCCCTCGTAGATGAAGCTGGTGTAGAGTTGGAGCAGCGACGCGCCCGCATCGAGCAGCCGTTGCGCATCGTCCACCGTGAAGACGCCGCCGCAGCCGATGATCGGCAGTCGCCCCTCGGCCCGCTTCGCCAGCAGGCTCACCACCGCGACGGCGCGCGCATGCAGTGGCCGCCCACTCAGTCCGCCCGCCTCATCGCGCAAGGTCGCGGGCACGGCGGCGCTCAGCCCCTCGCGGCTGATGGTCGTGTTGACGGCGATCAGCCCGCTGGCTCCGTGCGCCAGGCATACCTCCACCAGCTCATCCAGCGCCGCCTCATCCAGATCAGGGGCGACCTTCACTAGCAGCGGCTTGACGCGCGCGCCCCCGTCCTCACCTTCCGCCTGCGCCCGCTCGCGCAGCCGCGCCCGCAACGCCGCCAGCAGCGCGTCCAGCCGGTCGCGTTCCTGCAAGGCGCGCAGGCCTGGCGTATTGGGCGAGCTGACGTTGACGGCGAAGTAGTCGGCCCAGGGATAGAGCCGGTCGAGCGAGGCCAGATAATCGGCGGCGGCGTCTTCCAGCGGTGTCACCTTTGATTTGCCCAGGCTGATGCCCAGCGGCACGGGCGCCTCGGGCTGGCGGGCGAGCCGTCTGGCGATGGCATCGGCGCCATCGTTATTGAAACCCATACGATTGATGAGCGCCTGGTCGCTGGGAAGCCGGAAGAGGCGCGGGCGCGGATTGCCAGCCTGGGCCTGCTGGGTGATGGTGCCGATCTCGATGAAGCCAAAGCCGAGCGCGGCCAACGCGGGGACGGCGCGCGCGTTTTTGTCGAAGCCCGCCGCCAGCCCGATGGGATGAGGAAAGCGCAGGCCAAAGACCTCGCGGGGGCGGCCCAGGTCACCGGGCCACGCCAGCGCCGCGAAGCGGGCCAGTCCGCGCGTCAACCTGGGCGACTCCGAGACGCGCGCCAGCATCCCCAGCACGCGCTCGTGGATGGCCTCGGCATCACGCCCGGCGACGTTGAAGAGGGCAGGACGCAGCAGATGGCGATAGATCATTACGCGCTATGCCTGATTCGCGGCCTGATAGGCGCGCACCCGCTCGAAGGTGGCTTCGTCTATTACGCCGGATGCGCGCCAGTAGTCCAGCAGCTGGCCGAGCGTGAGGGCGGCGTGCAGCGTATAGCCCGCGGCGGCGAGTTGCTCCGGCGCGCCCTGCTCGCGGTCGATCAGCACGGCGACATCGCGCACCACCAGGCCGTTCTCTTCGAGCACGCGAATCGCTTCGAGCTTGCTATCGGCGTGGGTCACCAGATCGTCGATGACCAGCACCGTCTCGCCAAGCGAGAAATCGCCGTTGATCGTGCCCGCGATGCCGTGCGTCTTGGCCTCGCGTGGGGTAATCATTGGGACGCGCGTCTGATGCATCAGGATGGCGACCAGCGGCGTCGCGGCCATCGGGATATCGGCGTAGCGGGTGAACTCCAGGTGCCTGGCGGCAATCATCTCAGCCAGGACCGCCACGGCGGTATCGATGGCGTCGGGCCACGACCGCAGCACCCGCAGGTCCACATAGATCGGCGAGAGCGGCGCATCGGGTTCGCGCTCGTGCAGCTTCAGGCGAAACGCGCCGAACTTCACCGCGCCGCACGCCAGCAGCGCATCGGCAAACGCCCGCTGGGTCGCGGTCATCTCATCGGCCATGTTGTTCCTCCAGCTACGGGGCGTGTGATATATGGTGACAGTTCGCGGCATGAATGCCGCGGCTAATCCTGACCGTACCGCATCACCGCTCCCGCAACTCCTCTATCGCGTCGCGCAGCCGTTGGGCCTCGCGCCGGGCGGCCTCGGCGTAGTCCGCGCCACTGGAGGCGTAGATGATGCTGCGGGATGCGCTTATCAGCAGCCCCGCGCCCTGGCTATCCAGCCCGACGCTCATCACCGCCGCCAGATCGCCGCCCTGCGCACCGATGCCTGGAATCAGCAGCGGCAGATCGCCCGCCGCCTGCCGCACCGCCCGTAGCTGCTCGGGGTAGGTCGCGCCGACCACGAGCCCACAGTTGCCGTTGGTATTCCAGCGCCGCGCCACAGTGCGCGCCACCGCCAGATAGAGCGGCTCCTCAGTGCCATCGGCGGCGCGGAGCGTCAGATCCTGAAACTCGCTCGCGCCGGGATTCGACGTATGCGAGAGGATGAAGCAGCCACGGTCGGCGTGTTTCAGGAAGGGCTGGAGGGCATCGCCGCCGAGGTACGGATGCAGCGTCACGGCGTCGGCATTCAGGGTATCGAAAATGGCGTCGGCATAGGCCTGCGCGGTGTTGCCCATGTCGCCGCGTTTGGCGTCCAGCAGCACCGGCACGTCAGGATGGCGGCTGTGGATATGTGCGATGGTGCGGGCGAGCGCGTTCCAGCCCGCGGCGCCATGGCGCTCGTAGAAGGCGGCATTGGGCTTGTAGGCGCAGACGAGGTCGGCGGTGGCATCTACGATGGCCATATTGAAGGTGGCAAGCGCCGTCTCGGCATCGGCGCCCTGCGCGGTCGGCAGTTGATCGAGCTCGGGGTCCAGCCCAACGCAGAGCAGGGTGCGCCCATCGTGCCAGCGGCGGCGCAGCTTCTCCAGAAAGGCGCCGGTCGCGGTCGTGCTCGTGCTCGTGCTTGTGGCGGTGGTCGCGTCGGTCACGCTATCGCCTCCTCTAAGTGTTGTTTATTCGGCAGACGTCTCGCTGATCGCGGGTTTCGCCGAGCGTGGCGGCACGACGGGCAGCGAGAGCACCAGATCGAAGTCGTCGTCGGCCTGGACACGGTTGAAGCGCTCGAAGCCGCAGCGCTCGCACAGGTGGACGATGACATGCTCGCCATTGGGCCGCTGGAACGCGCCGATGGGCGCCATCATGCCGCCGCAGCCGCTCAGCCGGTCGCCAGACTTGACCGCGTCCACATGGCGCGAGTAGAGGCAGTAGGGGCAGTGGTTGCGGTGATGCCCACCGCTGGGCAGCGCCCCGACGAATCGCTTGCAGTGGCCACAGGTGAAGCTCTGGTCCTGCGGCGCGGGTCCGGGTGGCGCGCCACGACCAGAGCGGGAATCACGCCGCCTGTTATCCCGCGCGCCATGCTTCGCCATGCACCACTCCCGCCTGGGTCATCAATTCACGCGCCTCGTTTGGCGCCACCAAGTATGGTATTGCCCGCAGGGCTGCGCCGTCAAGTCGCGGCGTTCTCTTCGAGTAGGCCGAAGTTGGCGCGGGAGGGGAGCGCCGCGCCGAGGACGATCAGCAGCAGCCCGGCGAGGCCGATGGGGATGAATGCGAACTGCGGCCTGTGGGCCATATCCCAGAATGCGCCGCCGAGCAGCGGTCCGAGAAAGGCGACGCCGTAGCTGAGGGTGAGCGTCACGCCGGTCAGCCGGGCAACGGAGGAGCGGTCGAAGAGCAGCGCAGGCAGCCCGATGCCGAGCGCAAAGACGAACGACGAGCCGCCGCCCAGACACGCCGCCCAGAACGGCTGCCACTCAATCGGCGTGCTGACCAGGCCGAGAATCGCCACCAGACAGAGCACGCCCGCCGCTACGAATGGCCAGCGACGGCCAACCAGCCGCTGCGCGAAGACGGTGACCAGCAGGCCCACCGGCAACTGAATAGCGTTGAGGACGCCCAGCGCCAGCGGGGTCGCATCCTCCGCGCCGATGGCCTGGTTATAGGGTGGAATCCAGGCGTTCATGCCGAAGTAGACGAGGCTGCCCGCGCCGAGCAGGATGCCCAGGTGGAGCGCGCTCACCCGGCGGCGCGCGGGCGCTTCTTGTTGTGTTGATAGTGCTGCTGTGGATGCGGCGGCGGAACGCGCGGGCTGGGTCGCGGCGGCGGGCGGCGCGAAGATGAGCCAGAGCGCCAGCGCCAACACCGTCGGTATGGACCAGAGCAGCAGCACGCCCGGCCAGCCATCCACGCCAAAGAAGGATGCCATCAGCGGCAGCGTGAAGGCGGCGGCCAGCGTCTCGCCGAGAATCAGCCCGTCGCTGAAGAGCGCGGCCACCAGACCAATGCGCGTGGGGAACCACTGGCGCGCCAGCACCGGCACAGACGTCTGCGCCAGCGTGATGCCCGCCCCCAGCGCTACGGTGAAGAGATAGAGCGGGAGCGCCGCGGGCCAGAGGCCACGCAGGAGCGCGCCGCCCGCCAGCAGCGCCAGCCCCATCGCCACCGTGCGCCGCCCGCCGAAACGCCCCGCCAGCAATCCGGCGGGCAGGGCGAAGGCGCACATCAGCAGGAGCGGCAGCGAGGTCAGCAGGCCCGTCGCCGTATAGGAGAGGCGGAGGTCGCGCTGGATCAGCGGCAGCACCGGCGGGATAGCCAGGATGACGCTACGCAGGTTGACGCCGACGAAGACGATCAACGCGAAGACGAGCAGCGTGCGGCCTCTGCCGGTCACCTGTTCGCTATGGGCCGCGCCGACGCCGGGGGAATCTGGGAATGGTGTGGTGTTCTCGGTGGCGCGGAGGCCGCGCGCCGCTGGATGCTCGCCCGACGACGCGCGACGAGCCGACGACGGCGCGACGTTCTCCATGGATTCCTCTGATTTTCAGACGTTTGGGTAGGTTACTGTCAATTCACTCTATCATAGGCGTCACTCAGAGAACGGCGCCAGCGACACCTGACAATGCAACAAATGGCTAGCGATTTGACAGGCGCGCGCGGGTTGCATACAATCGCGAGGCATATATCTTCCCATGAGAAATGTGCGGGCAATCAGGGGTTGATGCGCTGGCGGGGATATCGCCAGATAGCTTCCAGCCCGGATGAGAAGCCCGCTGGCGAGCGTTTATTCCGTGTGCCGCTCTGGCGGCGTTGGGTTGGGCAGGGAGGTTTGCGGGCATGCGATGGTCACACCTCGTGCGTCGTGCCAAAGGAACCGGACTCTATCAGGCGGCAGCGGTGAAGGGAATGGGGACACAACGACGGCAACGCGTCGTTGGAGGACTTATCTTACTGGCGGGGATCGTGCCGCTGCTGCTCTCGGCGTGCGGCCTGCAGAGCAACTCAGGCCCATTGGTGGCTCCGCCAGATCAACAGACCTTCGTCTATCCGTATTCGCGCGGCGATAGCAGCACCACGACCGTAAAAGACCCGGTGCTCGACCCAGCCGCGATAGCCTACGCGGCGGACTCGACGTTCAGCAGCATGATGTATTCGGGCCTGGTGACGTTCTCACCGGACTTGCAGGTGGTTGGCGATGCGGCCACGAGTTGGGATATAGACTCCACTGGAACGATCTATACCTTCCATCTGCGGCCCAATATGCACTTCAGCGATGGCACGCCGCTGACCGCGACGGACTTCGCCTATAGCATCAACCGCGCGCTCGCTCCAAACCTCTGCAGTAAGCTCGACAAGGATACCTATGGTCCTCCTCCTCCAAATGGTAACGGCAGTGGCTACTGCTTCCAGGGGCTGGTACAAAGCTATCTAGGGCATATCGTCGGGGCAGTGGACTATAACTTAGGAACTGGCAAGCCCGTCAACGGCGAGGGCAACAACCCGGGCACCAGCGTGAACGTTATCGATCCGCTGACGCTGCAGATCCGCCTCGACGCCCCGATTGCCTACTTCCTCGAATCGCTAACCTATCCGTTCTCGTTTCCGGTCGAGCAGAAGCTGGTCGAGCGCTATCCCAACGGGACGTGGGTGCAGCACCTGGATGAAGGCGGCACCAACGGACCCTACAAGGTTGCTCAGTATGATGCGACCTCGAAGCCGCAGCAGATCATCCTCGAAGATAACCCCTACTGGGAGCAGGCCTGGGGCAAGAAGCTGACGCTGCAGAAGATCGTTCGCCCCATCTACCCCGTCGTGGATAACGAGTACGCGGACTATCGCGCGGGCAAATGGGACTACACCGACGTGCCGCCGCAGAGCTACTTCACAGCGCGCGGCCAGAGCGACTTCAATCAGGTGCCCTTGCTGGCTGAGAACTACTTCGGCCTCAACTTTGACCAGCCGCCGATGAACAACTTGCAGGTGCGCCAGGCGCTCGTGCTCGCGCTCAACAAGCAGCTGCTGGTGGACCGGGTCGAGAATGGCGGCGCTATTCCGACGAACCACATCGTGCCTAAGGGGCAGCCGGGCTATTATACTGGCCTGGTGACCCCCGGCTCCAACCCAACCCAGTCACTCACCGGCGACCAGGCGCAGGCCCAGCAGTTGCTGAAGGCGGCGCGCGCCACCTGCGATACGATTAATCCAGTGACCGGGCAGGCGCCGCCAGAATGCCCTTACATCACCGGTTCGCACCCACAGGCGATCAATATCAACGTCTCCAGGAACGCGACCCGCGTCGCCATTGCCACCTTCGCGGCGCAACAGTGGAATACCGTCCTGGGGCTGAACATCCAGGTGGTGCCCACCGACGGGTTGGGAGCACATCTTGTGGCGCATGGCCCTTACCAGATGTGGGTGATCGGCTGGCTGGCGGACTATCCCGACCCGCAGGACTGGCTCTCACTCCAGTTCACGTCCAATCCGCCAGCCACGCTCGACAACCCGAACGCACAGACTGGCAATAATGCATCGGATATTCACGACCCGAATCTCGACAAGCTCTTCAAGCAGGCCGATCTCGAGCGCGACCCGAACAAGCGTATGGCGCTCTACAACCAGGCCGAGCAGATCATCGTCAACGAGGTGCCGTGGATTCCCTACGAGCAGTCGAAGGCGCTCTGGCGGCAGCGTCCGTGGGTGCGCGGCTTCGGCCTGAACTCGCTTGGGATGATGGTGGACACTGCCTGGCCCAATGTCTACATCGCCAGCCACTAGCGCGGGTGATACGCGGAACCACTTTCTCACGCCGGGGTACACAATCGTGCCCCGGCGCTTTTATGCTCTCCAGAGCAGATGTCCTATACATCCCATACCCGCGTCACCATTTCCGCGTATAACTTGATAGTGCTACCGCTGAGGGCTATAGCTTCTAACCGTCTGCCCGACGCAGAATACCATCCAGAGGACTTCTTGATCTTGCAGGACACTATGACCGGAGGCCGATGTGTTGAACGACCCGAATAATGTCAATGTACAGGCGCCCCCACCAGGGTATCCTTATCAGTCGCCGCAGCCCTCGCCAGAGATACAGTACTACGCCCAGCGGCAGAGCTACGCGCGCAGCATGGTCTGGCAGACGGTCATTACCTCGCTGCTGGTGATTGTCGCGTTCGCCTCGGGCTGGTTCGGCAACGCCTTCGTCAATCGGAATAACTATGTCTCGCCGACGAGCGATGAACATCTAATCCTGCAAGCCTGGGACGCCGTCACCAACAACTTCGCCGTCACCAGCCAGATCAATACCAAGAAGATGGCCTACGCCGCGATTGACGCGATGGTCAACAGCCTTGGCGACACCGGGCATAGCCGCTTCCAGACGAAGGCTCAGTTCGACGAGGAGCAGAATCAGCTCAATAACGCCGCGTCGGTGGGTATCGGCGTCTATCTGAGCGGCGGCGGGACGACTCCAATACGCATTGACGCCATCATCCCCGATTCGCCCGCGGCCAAGAGCGGCCAGCTGAAGCCGGGCGACTTCATCATCGCGGTGGATCACCAGGACATCACCGGCAAGACGATAGACCAGGCGCGTCCGCTGATTACCGGCAAAGCCAAGACGCCGGTGACGCTGACCATCAAGCGCACCAGCACCACCCCGGCGAAGACCTTCGATGTGACGCTGATTCGCGATAGCTTTACGTCGCCAATCGTGGTTCCCTACACCATTCCGACGCTCAATATCGCCTTTATCCAGATTACCCAGTTCGCCCAGGGCACCGATGACCAGCTGAAACAGGCGCTCAAGGCGGCCAACGCGGCGCACGTGCAGGGCATCGTGCTCGACCTGCGCGACAACCCCGGCGGCTATCTGGATCAGGCGGTTGATGTCGCCAGCGAGTTCATTCCCGCGGGGCCGAATAAGAACGTGCTGATCGTGCGCAGCCGGACAGACAAGCAGACCGAGGCGGTGAAACCGGGGGGCCTGGCGACCGATACCCCGCTGACGATCCTGGTGAACAACAACACCGCCAGCGCGGCGGAAATTGTCACGGGCGCGATCCGGGTCAACCGGCCCGACGTGCATGTCATCGGCGAGAAGACCTTTGGCACCGGCACCGTCCTGCAGCCGTTCACGCTCTCCGATGGCTCGGTGATTCTGATTGGCACGGCGGAGTTCCTGCTGCC
>Ga0207674_10001341_pt1 | contig 31867 bp, 29 predicted proteins | sample KBSCornC72_FD_184303 | JGI IMG/M metagenome (GOLD analysis project Ga0207674, IMG submission 184303) | Corn rhizosphere microbial communities from Kellogg Biological Station, Michigan, USA - KBS Corn C7-2 (SPAdes) (version 2) | ecosystem: Host-associated > Plants > Roots > Rhizosphere > Soil ...
ATCGTGGCTGTCGGCGCCAATCCCGTCGGTCCCGATGACATCGCCTGGCATGTGATAGCCGGCGACCTGATCCTGGCCATCTTCCCCCGGCAGGACCGTCTTGCACGAACCGGAACGTACGGCATAGAGCGACGTGAACTTCTCGCCCGCACGAAACAGCGCCTCGCCTTTGCGCAGCCGGATTCGCCTCCCGACCAGCGAATCGAGCAGGTGCACGCTGTCGGGTGCGAGGCCGCTCGGCATGCAGCGCTCTTTCAAGTGGCACATCGAGCACCGCGTCGTGCTGGCGCCAATCTCGCGCAGCGTCGCGGTCCGGGCGGAGGGCACGATTCTCCCCAACGGTGTGACGTTCTGCACGGCGGTCATGGCTTGCATGGCGGTTCCCCCTTGACGGCGTTCTGTTCGAGTCGTTTAGTGTTGCAAAGTGGCGGCAGCCACCACGTCCCTGAATTTGTCGAACTCCAGGCTCTTGTCGAAAAAAAAGCTTGCCCCCGCCTCCAGGCAGATTCGGCGGTATTGCGGATTCGCGTGGTTGGTCAACACGAGGAAGACCGTTGCCGGCAACTGCGGATGCACGGCCCGCAAGACGTCGACGGCGGTGCCGCCCTTGAGCTGGTAGTCGAGCACGACGTAATCCGGATTCGTCCGCACAATGCCGGCAATGGCGTCTTCCGGCGTCTCCACGGCGCCGACCACCGTGACGCCGTCCACCTCGACGAGCATTTCGACCAGGCGATCGCGGATCAAAGGCGAATCTTCGGCGACGAAGACCTTGGTGCGGATGTGCGTGCTCATGGGTGCCAAGTATCGGCACCGCGCACTGGATCAGGTATCGGGAGCGCCTGATAGAGGGCGTGGGGAACGCCTGAATTGGGGGGTAAGGGCCGGCCCCTGGAGGGGTAGGGGTTGCCCTACCTGCCGCCGCGTCAGGCCGGGGCGTCGGACCCGTCGATGAGGCGATGCCTGAGCGCGTAATGGACGAGCTCGGTCTGGTTGCCGATGTTCAGCTTTTCCAGCAGCCGCGCCTTGTGCGTGCTGACGGTCTTGTCCGAAAGGTTCAATTGCGTTGCGATCTCGGTGACGGTCTTTCCTGAGGCGAGCAATAGAAATATCTGGTACTCGCGATCGGAAAGCGTCCCATGCGGCGGTCCATCGCTGTGCGGCATGGCGCCGAGTGCCAACTGCTCGGCGACTTCCGCGCTGATGAATGCGCCGCCGCCGGCGACCTTCCGGATGGCGGACACCAGCAGCGTCGAAGCGCTTTCCTTCGTGAGGTAGCCGGACGCCCCTGCCTTGATGGCGCGCACCGCATACTGGTGTTCCTGATGCATGCTGAGCACCAGGATGCGCAACCTGGGCTTCTCCGACTTGACCTGCTTGATCAGGTCCATGCCGCTCTTGCCGGGCATCGACATGTCGAGCAGCAGCACGTCGAAGTCCAGCGCGCGCACCTGCTGGAGCACTTCGTGGCCATCCCGCGCCTCGCCCACTACGTCGAGATCGCCTGCCGCGACCAGCAGCTGCTTCAATCCCTCCCGCATGATCGTGTGATCGTCGGCAACGAGGACGCGGATCATGACGGGGCCTCCGGCGTGATGGGCAACCGCAGGTCGATGCTGGTTCCCTGGCCGTGGGCGCTCGTGATCGTAACGTCGCCACCAATGAGATAGGCGCGCTCGCGCACGCCGACGAGGCCGAACGAACCCGCCTTGCGCGGTTCCTGCGGAGAAAATCCCCGGCCGTTGTCGCGGATGCTCACGGTCACCGCGGTCGCGCCCTGTTCGATCGCCACTTCGACATGCTCGGCTTCTGCGTGCTTGGCCACGTTGGTCAGCGCTTCCTGCACCACGCGGAAGACGGCCGTCGAGTGTGCCGCCGGCAGCTGCATCCCGGGGTTGCTTACGGCCAGCTCGCACGTGATACCAGTGCGCTGCATGAAATTCTCCACCAGCGATTCGACCGCCGGAAGCAGGCCGAGGTCGTCGAGGAGCAGAGGACGCAGGTCGGCGGCGATCCGCCGCGTGGCGGCAACCGTACTCGTCAGCAGCCCCGCCATCTTGTCCAGCCGGCGGGCGAAATCACCCTCGCCGGCCGGCAACTTCTGCTTGCACCACGCGACGTCCATCTGCAGCATGGTCAGTGCCTGACCCAGCTCGTCGTGCAATTCGCGCGCAATGCGATTCTTCTCCTGCTCGCGCGCGACGTCGGCGGCGGCGCCGAGCTCCAGCAATTCCTGCTGCGACCGCTTGAGCGCCGCTTCCGCCTGCACCCGTGCCGTCACATCGCGCAGGATCACTGTATAGAACTTCATCCCATGCTCGGTCACCTGCGAGATCGAGGCGTCGATGGGGAACTCCTCGCCGTTGCGCCGCAGCCCGGTCACGATACGCATGACACCCATCCGCCGCGATGCGGTCCCGGACTCCCCGAAACGCCGCACATGGTCGGCGTGGCCTTCGCGCATTCGCGCCGGAATGAACCACGCCAGCGGCGCGCCTAGCGCCTCCTCGCGCGGGCAGCCGAACATCGCCTCCGCCGCGACATTGAACAACACGATGTGCTGATCGGCATCGACGGTGATGATCCCGTCCATTGCGGAATCCAGGATGCCCCGCAGGCGCGTCTCGCTGCGGATCAGCGATTCTTCGGCGCGTACCCGCTCGGTGATGTCCCGCAGGATGACCGTAAAGAGCTTCCCGTGGTCTTCGGTGTGCTGCGAGATCGACGCTTCGATCGGGAATTCTTCACCGTTGGACCGCAACGCCATGAGCACGGTCTGGCCGCCCATCCGGCGCGTGGTCACGCCCGCCACGCCGAAGCGCTCGATATGCGCGCGGTGACCGTCACGAAACCGCTCCGGAATGAGCTTTTCCAGTGGCTGCCCCAGAACAGCGCCGCGTGGCCAGCGGAAGACTTTCTCGGCCGCTGCGTTGAACGCGACAACGCGCTGGTTGCCGTCCACGGTGATGATCGGGTCCATCGCGGACTCGACGACGTCGCTGACGCGGGCTTCGAGCCTGTCCACCGCTCGGATTGCGGTCTGCCGCTGCATGGCCTGCCGATAGAGCAGGAACATGGCGACGAATCCTGCCGCCGCCCCGGCGACCCCCGCGACGCCAAGCAGTTCTGCACGAAGGTATCCGTGCACCCCTGCGGCGACCGCCAGCGTCACCGCCGTCGCGAGCAGCACGAGGATTGGCGCGAAGATGAGCAGCAGTCGTCCGGTCATCGGCGCGCGTATACCCGCCGCGCTGCTGGAAGGGGTTGGGTCTGCCATGGTTGACGCAGTCGCTCGCAAGTCGTTCGCGCAGGCGACATGGTAGACCAACGGGCAATCAGCCGTGCAGACGGCGCGGGCCTGGGGCTTGGGCGATGCCCATGTGCGGTCGCGTACGTCGCTGACGGCCTTCCCGCACGGCAACATGGCCGCATCCCCGGGCCGGGTGCTTCGGCTGCGCCGGTCGCCGTTGTTGCCGGGTAACTACCGCCAAACGACGACGGGAATCCTGGAGTGCGTCAATACCTGTACGGTCTCGCTCCCCAGGACCAGCGCAGCCAACCCTTTGTGCCCGTGCGACGCCATGCAGATCGCGTCACAATCGTTGTCTTGCGCGGCCTCGATGATCGCGGCGTAGGGATGCTCGGCGAACACGTGTATCCCGTCAAAGGCAACACCGGCCGCCTCTGACGCTTGCCTGACCACTTCGAGGTGGCCGGCCGCCCTTTTCTCGCAATTGTTGCGGTATGTGTCTTCGGAAACGGAAGCTTTGGCCGGATTGAGGGCGAACACCCAATAGGGTACGGATACGCGAATCGCGGTCAAGCGAGCGGCCAGCGACTTCGCCAGTTGCACCGCGCCGAGCGCTGCGCGTTCGGACAGAGGGGATCCGTCCGTAGGAATGAGAACGTGCTTGAACACGAGGCTTCCTCAGTTGGTTACAAGGACCCGTCGCAGGGCGCCAATACGGTCGATAACAGCGCTCCATGCGTGCGGCGAGCGAGCGTCGGCGAGCGGTGCAGCGGCGTCATAGGTGACGATATCCCCCACTTCGTCGGCGCCGAACGACTGTCGAACACCCAGCTGATGCTCGAGAACGGCGACGTCCGCATCCGACGCGTCGGTGCCGCGTCGTGCCCTCTCGGCCACGCGCCGGCGCAGGACCCCCTCGCTCGCCGAAAACGCGACTATGACAAAGGGAATACCGAGTTCCGCTGCGAGCCTCCGGAAGCGATCGCGTTGCCAGCGCCGCAGAAAGGTCCCGTCGACGATCGCGACGAAGCCCGCGGCCGCGACGCTCGCCGCGAGATGAAGAACGTGATCGTAGGTCCGCCTCGTGGCGTCCGCGCCGTAGAGCATCCTCGCCGTCGCCGCATCGCTGCGCGCGGTCGGAGCCAATCCATGCAGGCGCTTGCGCTCGACGTCGGTGCGGATTCGGATCGCGCCGATCTGCTCCAGCAACGCTTGCGACAGCGTCGTTTTGCCGCAACCGGTGATCCCGTGCGTAATCAGGATCGCCGGTTCCGGAGACCGCGCATAGGCTTCCGCCAGGCGCAGGTAGCCGTCGCGTTCGGCGTATAGCGGAGCCCTAGCCTCGCCGGGAGGCAGCTGGATTGCCCGCAGCAGCGCGATCTTGGCCCGCACCAGCGCGCGATAGACGAGGTAGAAACGCAGGACGGACAGACCGGCGTAGTCGCCGGTGATCTCGAGGTACGCATTGACGAAGCGGTGAGCGAGCTCGGCATGGCCACGATCCTGCAGGTCCATCGCCGTAAAGGCGACCTCGCTCATCACGTCGATCCAGCGCATCTGTTCATTGAATTCGATGCAGTCGAAGATCGTGACTTCGCCGTCGATCACGGCGATATTGCCCAGATGTAGATCGCCATGGCATTCGCGGACGAAACCGCCCTCGCGCCGCCCCCGGAACGCCGCATTACGGGCGGCATGCTCCCGCTCGGTCCACGTATGCAGTGCCTCGATCGTGCGCCGCTCCGCCGGGCTCGCCGCCCCCGCGAGAAGCGATTTGCAGTTGGCGAGCGCGGCACGCAGGATCGTTTCAGGCGCGCCGAAAGTGCTGTCGGCGGCGGCCTTCTGGCTGGTAGCGTGAAAGGCGGCGACTTTGGCCGCCAGCATGTCGATATCCGCTACGCCGAGCTCGTTTCGGTCGAGGACGCGGCTGGCAAGCGCGTCTTGCGGGAATTCGCGCATCTTCACTGCGTATTCCAGCACGGGTCCCTTGCCATCGATCACTGGCTCGTCAATCGTGCCCGTGATCGCGACGACATCGAGGTAGAGCTCCGGCGCGAGGCGGCGATTCAGCCTGAGCTCCTGCTCGCAGAAGAAGCGCCGGGACGCAAGCGTCGTGAAGTCCAGAAACCCGAGATCGACCGCCTTCTTGAGCTTGTAGGCATGCTTGCCGGTGAGCAGCACGTAGGAGATGTGCGTTTCGAGGACGGTAACGCTGGTGCAGGCCGGCCCGAACCGCGCGGGATTGGCGAGGGCGGCAACGAGACGGGCCTGGTCCATCGTGTTCTCGTTCTGCACTCTCGGGGAAGGTTGTGCGAGCGCCATGTCGAAGACTTGTTCGTCAGGGTTGTGCGGGCCGGTCAGGTCACATCGAGTCTCTACGCGCTCGCGCGACACGACCATCGTAGGTTCCGTGCGGCAATGGCTCGTTGATCGGCATCAACGTCCGCGTCGCCGACCGCGGGCGACCCGTCCGGATTGCCCCGACCAAGTCGTTGTGGCCATTTGACCGGTGTCAAAGCTGCCCGCCGGCACTGCCATATGATGTGACGCATCGGGCGCGGCACCTCGCCGGCGGCTGTGATGCGAATGACTCGGCGCTAGCGCTTTACCGGGTACTTGGCCAGCTTGCGTTGCAGCGTGCGCCGGTGCATCGACAGCGCACGCGCCGCCTCTGAGATATTGCCGTTGTGGGCACGGAGCACCCGTGCGACCTGCTCCCACTCCAGGCGCTTCAGCGACATCGGGCTCGTGTTCAGCGGAATGTCGTCATCGCCCGCATCGCGATAGAACGCGGCGACGACCTCGTCGGCGTTCGCCGGCTTGCACAGGTAGTGGCAAGCGCCGAGCTTGATTGCCTCGACCGCGGTCGCGATGCTCCCGTATCCGGTGAGGACGACGATGCGGATGTCGGGTTCGAGGCCGATCAGTGCGGATATGAGCTTGAGCCCCGATTCGCCCGCAATCTTCAGCTCGACCACCGCGAATTCTGGCGGGTTGTCGCTGGCCAGCGCACGCGCGGCGCCGGCCGTGTACGCCGTCTTGATCGCATAACCGCGTATGGCAAGGGCCCCCGCGAGACGGTCACAAAATGCCGCGTCGTCGTCGACTATCAGGACTTCAGATCGGACTTCTGATTCCATGAACGAACCCCGAAAGACTCAGCCTCAGCCTGCGGACAAGTTGACCTCTCTGCAGGGTTAATCTTGAGGGCCGCGGGTGCGCTCGTCGTTGATCGGTGTCAATCAACCAGGCATTTGCCCGACCGGTCCCTTCCGCTCGGCGTCGCGATCGGCGCCGGGCGACATCCAGCTCGAAGCGCCACTCGATGCGGACTCCATCTCCGGCCGACGCTCCGGAATTCGCACGACGTGGACGCTGCAGTGCGCGTTGGCGGTGACGCTGGAAGCAACGGAACGCCACCAAGCCAGCGCGCGCTGCGACGGCCCGGGTGCTCCGAGCACGATGAGATCGACGTGATTCGCGCGCGCCAGGTCGAGCAGCGTAGTGCTGGCGTGGGCGCCTTCGACCACGTGCATCGAAACGCGTGTCCGCGGAAACCCCAGCGGTTCCACCCAGCGACGCAACCGCGCCTTGTGTTCCAGGTGCCTGCCTGTCGCGGTGTCCAGATCGTTTGGGCCCTCGCCCGCGGGGGCGGCTCCCACTACCGATATGCACATGAGGCGCAGCTCGGGATAGAGCGAGACCAGTTGCCGCAGCGTCGACTGCAGTGCGGGATGACGCTCGTCTTCGGGATGTTCGGTATCGACTGCCACCATGATCACCGGCACGCGACCAATTGCCCGTCGCGGCCCTTGCAATGCAGTATCGTGGCGCTTCGCGCGCCACCATCGTCGAAATTGTCCGCCGAATCCTACTCGCTGGGTCCGGCTGGCGCGCGCGGTCAGCGCAACCTGTTCCGGATGGCGCAAGTCGAACGCGATATGGGCGGCGGATTGGTAACGGGCGGCAGCCGCAGTTTCCAGGCAACGGAGAATGATCTCTTGCAGCCAGGAAGGAACGTCGACATTGGCGGCGCGCGGCGGCGCCGGCGCGCGCCACAGCCGATCGCGCAGTCCCGCGTACGTCTCGGGTTCGCCGAAGGGTTGTCTGCCGGTGGCGAGCTCGTAGAGCAGGACACCGAGCGCGAAGAGATCGCTGCGGGGGTCGCTCCGGTCGTGTTGCAGCTGTTCCGGAGACACGTACGCCGCCGACCCCGCTGCAAAGTCTTTCTCCTCGGCAAGGAGATCCGGATAGCGCGCATGACGGGCGAAACCGAAGTCGAGCAGCACCGCTTCGCCCGTCCGACGCAGAATGAAATTCTCGGGCTTGATGTCGAAGTGGATGACTTCCTGCAGATGCACGCTGTGCACGGCATCGGCGAGCGCCGCACCGATGCGGGCGACGTCGTTTGCCGCCACCGGTGCCCGGGCGAGGATCGTGGCGAGGCTTGCGCCCTCGATCCATTCCATCACGATATACGGCGCGGTGTTGACATCGCCTGCCGCTACGAAGCGCGGGACGTGTGCCCCGCTCAACCGGGGCATGATCATCTGCTCCATCTCCAGGCCGATGATGCCCGTCGTGGATCCTCCGCGCCCGAGGAACGGCGCCTTGAGAACGAGCGGAAAGCCGGGCTCCTTCCCGGCGGGCGCGGTCACGCGGTAGATGGCGCCGGTGCCTCCCTTGTGGATGCATTCGCCGAGGCGATAGCCGTCGATGAGCGCGCCAGGATGCAGTCGTTCGCGCATGATGGAAAACGGGATCGGTCGACAGGAGGGCTGCCGGCCTAGATGCCCAGCTCCACGCGGTAGGCCAGCGAACCGGGCAATCCGCACTGGCGGATCCTGTCGGCGGCAGCCATCGCATCGTAAGGAACACGGAAGAACGTAAGTTGCTGGGCTTCAAGATCGAACATCGCATAGGCGGCCGCTGGATTGCGATCACGCGGCTGACCCACCGACCCGACGATCGCGACCCAGCGGCGGTGGCTGCGCACCGGAATGGCGGTACCTGGAAAGGGCCGGAATTCACTCATCCGCCCTTGCGCGTTCTCGAAATAGAGAACCTGATCATGCAGGTGACCGCAGAAGGTGTAGCAAGCATTCGCCGCATCGACGCAGCGCTTTGCGGCTGCCGGACTGTCGATGTAGTCCCAGCGATCCGGAGCGACGGCCGAGGCATGAACGTAGCAGACGGTCGCGTCGCGAACCACGAGCGGTAGCGAGGCGAGGAATCGCCTTTGCTCCTGGCTGAGCGTCTCGCGCGCCCAGTCCAGCGCGGCGCGTGACGCGTCGTTGAAATAGCCTCCGCTCGCTTCAATGGCCTCGTCGTGATTGCCTTTGATGACTATTGCGCCTTCCGCGGCGTACCCAGCGATGATCTCAACCACTTCCCGCGAGTCGGCGCCATACCCGACGAGATCGCCGAGAAAGGCGAAGCGCTCGGCACCGCGGCTCCGAGCGTGGTCCAAGCACGCGTTCAGTGCCTCCAGGTTGCCATGAATGTCGGATAACAGCGCGGTAAGCAACGGACACGATCCCACGGGTTAGCACGATACGTGGTCGAAATGGGCCCGGGTGGGCCCGAAAGCCTCTTGCGCAGGCGACCGCAGGGCAAGCACAAGCATCCGATTCAATATATCGGTATCCCCCGTGGCCGACGCTGACCCAGGTCAAGGGTGCGGTACCTGCCGCGCTGATTTCGGACCGGGCAGCGTCAATAGTTACTACAAACCGTCTCTTCTATGTTCGCTAACGCACAGACGCTAGCCAGGCTGGAAATTTAGATTTATCAGTTCCATTACGGAACCGCCGGCGTGCGGCCACGACGTTGGGGAGGAGATGCCATGTCCAGCTCGGCCAGGTTCGCGTCCCTAGCGAGAACAGTGGTCGACCACCGCATGTCCACGCCGGTCAATCGGCAAGCCCTTCCGACATCGGCGCCGGCGACGGTCATATCCATTCACGAGCCCAGTGCGCATTGCGCTTCCTGCAGCATGCGCGAGTTGTGCCTGCCGGTCGGCCTCGAGCCGGACGCCGTGCGGCAGCTCGACCAAATCATAAGCAGTCGCACCCGGGTCCGGAAGCGCGAAAGCCTGTACCGTCCCGGCGATCTTTTCCGTGCGGTGTATGCAATTCGACTGGGAACCTTCAAGACGACACTGCTTGCCGAGGACGGCCGCGAGCAAATCACCGGGTATCACATGGCCGGCGAAGTCGTCGGGCTGGACGGAATCAGCAACGACCGTCATGCCTGTCAGGCGGTCGCGCTGGAAGACAGCGAAGTGTGCGTTCTTCCCTTCAATCAGCTCGACGCGTTGACTCACAAAATACCGCTGCTACGGCGCAATCTCTATCGCTTCCTCGCCAAGGATGTCTGTCGCGACCAGGACATGATGCTGCTGCTGGGCAGCCGATGCGCCGAGGAGCGGCTGGCGCTCTTCCTGCTCGACCTTGCCGACCGGCAGGAGAGGCGAGGCTATTCGTCGAGCGAATTCGTGCTGCGTATGACGCGCGAAGAAATCGCCAGCTATCTCGGATTGAAACTGGAGACCGTCAGCCGCCTGTTCTCGCACTTCCAGGAGATAGGCGTGCTCCAGGTGCAGGGTCGCGCCGTCAAATTGCTCGATCTCGCGGCGCTCAAGAAGTCGGCAGGTCAGGGCGGATGACTTAAGCGCGCGCGGCGCGTCCAGCCAAGGCTCCATCGGCTTTGCGCGCGACGAGACTGGAAAACAGCCGGCTCAGGCCCGCTCTCGTCGTCCGGCCAGGTCAGCCATCACGGTGTCGCCAGCACCCATTTGACCAGTCCGGTGATCTCGGCGGGACTGGCCTTCACCGCGGGATGGTCCTTGCCGCCGGAGATTTTGTCCACCAGGACCTTCTCCGCATCGGCTTTGCCCTTGTACTTCGCGGCAACCTCCTTGAACGACGGCCCCACTTTTTTGGTATCCACGGCGTGGCAGTTAAGACAGCCGCTGCTGTTGGCGAGCGCTTCCTGCGCGTTTGCCGCACCGGCCACCGCAAGCGCGAACGATGCCGCGATGATCAGATTCAGTGCGATCGATTTCATGGTCGCTCCTCCATTTCCTGCGCTGGCTTGTAACGTGAGAACGGGTGACCGAAGAACTTCCATTTCATTGTATCGTTCCGGTCCCGATTGCGGTTGACCGCCGCGCCAGCAGCCGCTCGACCCCTGGTGCGGCAAATTGTCGCGTCAACCGGCAGCTTGGGGTGGGGTACCAGAGCCGGTACGTGCGGCCGGAAGGGCGATGGTGATTGCGGGAACTTGCGTGCGACCCCGCCGACTAGGATACTTGCGCGATCACGGTCCGATGTTGCGCGACATCGACTCGACGATCGCGTTTGCGGTATCGCTCTTCGTCTCGCGCTCGCGGAGTCCGACGCATCGACCGGGCATCACGTTGGAAACTTGTATTCGAGGGCGTCGCGCCGACCATGATCGATGCTTTCGTGACGCGGGCCGACCGGATGCTCGTCAGCAATCCGCCGCCCGATGCGCGCGGCGATTTTTCTTTCCCTGGAGTGCCGTCATGACGGAACAAAGTGTTTTCGACGCATTGCGTGCGTCGCTACTCGGGACCGAACTGTCCGACGAACAGGCTCGCACGCTTGCGGGCATCGTCGCGTTCCGCGATCTCGCTGCGGGCGAGATCCTGGTGCCCGAAGGGACCTCCGACAATCACCTGTATGTCATCGTCACGGGGGCGCTCGATGTCGTCAGGCAAGCCGGGAAGGACGAACCCCTGACGCTGTTTACACTGGGCGCAGGCGATCTCGTCGGCGAGCTCAGCTTCATCGATGGCACCAAGCATTACGCGTCGCTGGTCGCCACCAGCCCCACGCGTGTCTTCGGTATCGAGCGCGAGAAGCTCGAATCGCTGCTGCACGCGCATCCGGATATCGTCTATAACGTGATGCGGGCGATCGTCCGCACGGTGCATCAGATTCAGCGGCGGCTATCGATGCATTCGGTCGAGCTCGCCAATTACATCTACAAGCAGCACGGTCGCTATTGAAATGGAAACGGGGCCGCTGCGCGGCCCCGTTTCCATCAGAAGTTTGTTATCGCGGCGCGTCGAACTTGTATGTGACGAGCAGGTAGAAGATGTTCTGGCTGCCGTTGGTGAACGCGTCGTTGCCGTTGAGGTAGCTCAGGCTGGCGTTGCTCGCGACGCCCGGATACGGCGCGACGTACTGGTAGCCGTTGGTGGCAATGTCGCTGTGGCTGAACTTGCCGTACGAATACCCGCCGGTGAACGACCAGTTCTTGTCGTACGCCCAGCTGCCCTTCAGGTTGAAGTACTGCTGCGTGCTGCTGTCGAAGTCGTCGATCGGAAGCACGGGCGGGTTGTTGAGGACGATCGGGTTCTGGAAACCGAAGGTCGCATTGCCCTTGTTGTTGATGTAGAGGTACGACGCCGACAGCTTGAGCTTCTCCATTGCCTGCCAGTCGCCGCCGACGCCGATCATCCACGTCTGGTCCTTGGTCGCCGAATTCCAGTTGTACGACGCGGTGGTCGAGCCCGGCGACTGCTGGTAAGGCGGCGCGAATGGGTTGTAGCAATTCGGATTCGCCGCGGTACAGAAGCCCGGCGGTGGGTCCGGGCCGCCCGCGACGGTGCCGATGTAGCGGTGGTTCGAGGGGTACTTCGCCTGCTCCCAGCTGCCCCAGGCATTGAGCTTGATCGTCTCCCCCGGCGTCCAGTTGCCGCTCAGGAAATAGCCCTGGCGATCGGAGCTCGTCCGGCCGAGCGTCACGTCGTCGTAATCAACCTTGCCCCAAGTGCCTTCGAAGGAGACGCCGACCGCGGGCATCGGCGTCCAGTCGAGGTACAGCTTGAGGAGGTTGGTCGTGTTGCTCTGCATGTCGAACGCCGACGTGTACGCGAGCAGGTAATTCGGGTCGTTCGGGCTGAGGCCGTTGGTCGTGAAGTTGCGCGTGGCGTCTCGGTTGATGTACTGGTACTTGAGGCGCGCCGACAAGGTGTCGAGCATCGTGTTCTTGTACTCGGCCCACAACCGGTTCCAGTGCGCCTTGTCGTAGTCGACGCGCGTCTGGTCGAGGTCGTTGTAATCCCAGCCGAAGCCCAGCCGGTTGCCAGCCATGAACTTCCACCACACGTCGAACCCGACGTTGTCCTTTTTGTAGTTGAAGAGCTCGTTCTCACAGTTTCCCTGGATCGTCGTGGGTGGGTTGCCGAAGTTGCCGCAGCCCATGCTCCCCACGGGCGGATTGTTCGGCGCGTTGCCGAACCTCACCTGCGTCGAGTTGTTCTCGAGCTTGGTCCAGTAATAGAAGACGCGGGTGTCGACGTTCTTGGCGGGCACCGCGGTCCAGGCCAGCGCGAGCGACTGGTTGACGTGCTCGCCGTTGAACGATCCGGTGTTGGGGCTTGTCGGGTTGTAAATGCCGCCCGAGTCGAGCGCCGTCAGCCCGAGGCCGACGTCGCTCGTCGTCTTGGACCATGTGTAGCGCGCCGAGATCACCGACCGCCAGGGCAGGTCGCGATAATTTCCGGAGAGCGTGAACTTGTTGAACGTGTTGTTCGGCGGCAGGTACGTCGTGTCGAGCTGGTTGCCGCCGAAAAACGGATTCGTCCACTTGAGCGTCTGGTTGTCGTTGTCGAACTGGCTGTAGTCCCAGCGCACCGCGAAGGTCGCCTTGCTCGTCTGGTAGCCGCCTTCCACGCCCCAGTTGCTGGTCGTGTATTGCGTCGGGAACGCGAGGTCGGAGAAACCGTTGCCAGGGCTCGAACCGTTGGCGCCGGACCCCACCTTCGTCCCGCTGAAGGAGACCTGGTTGCCGTCGACCCGGAAGTACCACGGGCTGTTCTTCTGCCACTCGGCGTAGCCGCCCGCGTCGCGACGATCATAGCCAAGCGTGAAGTTGCTCCAGTTGCCGGGCGGCTGCGGCGACGGAAGCGCGCCGAGCGGGAACGTGGCGGTCAGCGTGTTGCTGCCGATGCCGACAAACGGCGAATAGGCGTTGGTCGAGAAATTGTGCGGGATGTCGTTGAGGTACGCCCCCGCCTTGAACACGTCGTAGATGCCGCCGCGCAGGAACATGTACTGGTCGCTGCGGCCGAAGTTCTCGCCGTAGCCCTGGAACCACGTCGTGCTGTTGCGGCCCTGCGCGCCGACGCTCGACAGCGCGCCGTTGCGAAGGTCCTGGTAGAGGTCGAGCTGCGCACGGTCGAAGGCGCTGGTGTTGTTGTAGATGCCGCCCAGCGTGGCGGTGCCTTCGACGCGCATCGGGTCGGCGGCGTCCTGGGCGACGACGGGGGCGGCAGCGAACAGGCCGGCGATCAGGCAGTAGACGGTCTTTCGGCACATGGCGATCCTCCCGACCTATCGCGTGAAGAACTTGCCGCGGGCCGCGGGCGCGTTCGAGCCGTGGACCGCGTTGTGGCAATTGAGGCAGGCGCGGGCAATGAGCCGCGTGTTCACGTTCGCGTTCGGCTGGCCCGTCTTGTTGGTACAGGCAGAGGACGTGTCGCCCGGCAGGCAGACCCAGCCGCCCGCCGCACCGTAGATCGTGCCCGGATGACGCGAGCCGTCGTGGCAGTCCTGGCACAGGTTCGGCGCCGATTCGTTCAGCAGCTTGGCGTGCACCGAGCCGTGCGGGTTGTGGCAGGTCGCGCAGTTCTCCTCGACCGGCGGGTGGCTCCAGACGTACGGCCCGCGCTTGTCGGCATGGCACGAGTAGCACTGGTCGTTGATCGTCGGCTGCTTCAGCATCGCCGGCGTGATCGCGCCGTGCGGGTTGTGGCAGTCGGTGCAGCGCACCTTGCCCTCGATGATCGGGTGATGCGACGGCTTGAAGTTCGCCGCCCGGATCGGTTGATGGCATTGCCAGCAGATTTCCGCCTGGTTCGGGAGGAACGTCGTCACGAACTTGTTGATCGACGGGGCGAGCGCCTTGCCGTGGATGCTGTGACAGTTGCTGCACGTCACTTCGTTGAGCTGGTGCTTGCCGGATGTCCAGAACGCGAGGTTCCGGTTGCCCGAGTGGCAGGTCAGGCAAACGCCGGTGCGCTCGTCGGCGGTGTGACCCTTGCCGAAAGGATTGGCGGGCTTGGCCTTCGTCGGATCTTTCAGGTGCTCGCTGGCATCGCCGTGGCAGGCCTGGCACATGCTTCCGCTCGCGTCGTTCTTCGCGCCATGCGGCGTGAGATCGATCGCCCTCCACTTTTCCTCGTGGCAGTTGGCGCAGATCGGTGTCGTGTCCGGCTTCTTGGCCTCCGGGCTCTGCGCCGTCGCGGGGAAAGCAAGCCATGCGCCAACCAATGCCACGATTCCGGCAACGGCAAGAGTGGATTTCGGTAGCATGTGCCCCCCGACTCATTCGTTACGCGCGGCGGCAGCCACGCGCGCTCGTGCTCAGACCGCAGAATCCATTCTAGTACCGGTCCCGTCGTACCGGGGTAGCGATTCGTGCTGCGGCATACTGCGACATAGTGTCGCTGTTGCGAAAATACCCACTTGATTCGACAGCGCACCCACACTAATTTGGCAGTGGCGCGATGGGAACGACCGTCAACGTGCGGATACCCTGGGCGCCGTGGATCAGCACGCCCTCGATATCGGCGGTGGCCGACGGTCCGGTCATGAATACCCCATAACGGGCGTCGAATTGCGCGCGCTCGTGATAGGCGTGATGCAGGTTGGCCACGATCCGGGATGGATCCAGCAGGACGACCAGGTGTTGCGCCAGGAAACCGAGCGTGTTGACCCTGAACTCTGCCTCGGTGAGCCACACCGACCCGGTCTCCGCCACGCCGTACACCGCGCGCACCACGCCCACATCGACGTCATCGAGGTCGGCCGGCGCTCGCGCGTCGGCGATCGGACGATTGCCCGTGACTTCGGGTGTCGCCGAGCAAACCACTTTGGCGTCGGGGAACAGGCGGCCGATCAGCGCGTCCAGGTCGCCATCGGCGGGCGGGTCGGCAACCTTGCCGCCCATCCGCAGGACCGCCCCCTTGAAGCGATCGAGCGGCGAGTCGATGTCCGCATCGAACGTCGGGACCGCGGGCAGCGGCTGCGGCGGCGGCTGGTTCTTGCGCACGCGCGCGAGGATGTCGTCCCGGCTGCTCATTTCTTGCCCCGGTTCTTGAGGTACCACTGGCGGAAGGTGAGCGGCGGCGCTTCCGGGACTTCGCGCTGCTTGCCCCACGTATTGAAGCGGCTGTACATGAGGAAACGCGGCAGATGCTCGATGCCGGCGCCGGCGCCCTCGACCGCCGCCCGATACAGCTTCGGATTGCTGAGGACCTTGCCCGCCACCTTCATCGCTTCCTGTTTGACGAAGGGCAGCTGGTGGCGCTCGGCAATGATCTGCCGCCACTTGTAGATCTGCTCGTGGATGTTGATCTTCACCGGACACACGGCGGTGCAGCTGCCGTTGAGCGTCGAGGCAAAGGGCAGTGAGCTGTATTTGCGCAGGTTGAACGTCGGGTCGATGATGACGCCGATCGGCCCCGAATAGGTCGCGCCGTAGCTCAGGCCGCCGCTTCGCCGGTATACCGGGCAGGTGTTCATGCAGGCGCCGCAGCGGATGCACTTGAGCGAATACCAGAAGTCGCTCATGCCCAGCCGTTCCGAACGTCCATTGTCGACCAGCACGATGTGCATTTCGGTGCCTTCGCGCGGCGCGCGGAAATGCGACGTGAGCTGGGTGATCGGCGAGCCGAGTGCGCTGCGCGACAACATCCGGACGAAGACGCCGAGATGCTCGATGCGGGGGATCACCTTCTCGATGCCGATCGACGCGATGTAGAGCTTGGGCAAGTGGACGCTCAAGTCGGCGTTGCCCTCGTTGGTGCACACGACAACGGTGCCCGTCTCCGCGACGGCAAAATTGGCGCCCGTCATGCCCGCATCGGCCGTGAGGAAATAGGGCCGCGTGTGCTGGCGCTGGCTCTCGGCCAGGTAATGAACGTCGCTGTTTTTCGGGTCGGTGCCGATGTTCTCGGAAAACACCCTCGCCACGTCGGTCTTGAGCTTGTGGACCGCCGGTACGACGATGTGGCTCGGCGGCTCGTCGTCGAGCTGCTGGATGCGCTCGCCCAGATCGGTCTCCATGACCTCGATCCCCCGATTCGCGAGGAAGGGCCGCATTTCGCACTCGTCAGTGAGCATCGACTTGGCCTTGACCAGCGTGCGCGCATTACGCGCGCTCATGAGGTCGAACACGATCTGGTTGTGCTCGGCGGCGTCCTTGGCCCAATGAACGTGCGCGCCGTTGCGCGTCGCGTTGCGCTCGAATTCCTCCAGATAGTCGGCGAGGTGGGTCAGCGTGTGCTCCTTGATCGCCGACGCCAGCGAACGCAGCTCTTCCCACTCGGGAAGATGCTCGCTCTCCCGGTCGCGTTTCTTGCGCAGATCCCACAGCCGCTTGTCGTGGAAGTCGAGGTGGTCCTTGGCCTTGATGAACTTCGAGGAGCCTTCCGCGTGGTCGATGCGCTTCATTGCTCCGCCTCTTGTCTTGCGCGGGGCGCGCTCATTCGCGAGCCCCGTTCAGAATCTGGGCAATGTGGATGAACTTGATCGGAAGGCCCTGGCGCTCTGCGCATCCCTTCTGATGCATGATGCAGGACATGTCACCGGAGACGATGTACTCCGCGCCCGCCTTCCGGTGGTCGGTCACTTTGTCGTAGCCCATTTTCGCCGACACCGGTTCCTCGAACACGGAGAACGTTCCGCCGAAGCCGCAGCATTCGTCGGGACGCTCCGGGGTCACGAACCTGATCCCTTTCACCTTGGACAGCAAATCGTGCGGCTTCGAGAAGGGCGTCTCGTTGATCTCGGACATCTTGGCGGTCCGCAGGGCCCGCAGCGACGCGCAACCGTTGTGCAGGCCGACCGCGTGCGGGAATTCCGCCCACGGGAACTCGCGGACCTTGAGCACGTCATGCACGAACTCGACCAGCTCGAAGGTCCGCTGCCGGACCTGGACCGTCTCCGCGGTCTGCGGAATGGCGGTGAGGTTCTCGCGCACATGGTGCGTGCAGCTGCCGGAGGGCGTGACGATATAGTCGTAGCCCGCAAAATTCCTGACGAACAGCGCTTCGGTAGCGGCCGCATCGTCCTGGCATCCGCTGTTGCCCATCGGCTGCCCGCAACAGGTCTGATTCAGAGGGTAGACCACTTCGACGCCGAGGCGCTCGAGCAGCTCGAGCGTCGCGATCCCGACCTCGGGGAAGAACGCGTCCACGTAGCAGGGGATGAACAGGGCCGCTTTCATCAGATGCATTCCTCCGCCGATCGGCGCTTGTCGTCAGGATCGCTCCCCGCGCTCGCATCGCGCACGCTGGCGCACGCGTCGACCAGGTGAATGATCGAGCGATAGGGAAAACCCGCCTGCTCCGACAAGCCGATTTCGCACGTGCGACTCGACGAATAGCCATGCGTGCAACCGGCCGGAATGGCGCCTTTCAGACGGCGCAACGCGAATTCGTTCAGTTCCGGGCGATTGAAGCCCTTCTCTCCCGCGAAGCCGCAGCACAGCACGTCGTCGACCGCGATGACTTGAGGACTGCAGCGTCCGGCAATGGCCGTCAGCTTGTCCACCGTGCCCATCTTGCGCACACTGCACACCGGATGCACGACGACCGGCTCGCGTCCCGACGCGATCGCGACGCGCGGCAGCACCGTGTCGTGGATGAACTCGATGCTGTCCTGGATTGCCAGTCGCCCATGGCAATAGCGTTGCATCCGATACGCGCATGGACTCGTGTCGAACACGATCGGCCAGCGGCCGTTGTCGCTGGCCTCGCGCAACGCGTACTCCAGCTCGGCCGACTTCATGTCGGCGGCCGCCGCCAGACCCTTGCTCTCGAACGGCTGGCCGCAACAGAGCTCCGCGAGCGCCTTCGGATAGATGACGTCGAATCCGGCTTTGTGGAACAGGCGCTCGGCCGCGACCGGCAAGGGCTCCGTGTCGTCGCCGCGTTGCGCCCCCATGTTGCGCGCGGCACAGCTCGGAAAATAGACGATGCGCTCCGCGCCATGCGCGGCCGGCCGCTTTCCGGGTCGGAAATTGACGGCGCGCGGCAGCGCGGGCGACCACTTGGGGATCCGGCCGCCCGAAGCGTGGCGGATGCCGTCGAGCGAACGCTGCATCACCCGCGTGCCGACCAGCCCGTGCAGCACGTCGGCCGCGGCAAGCCCCGCGCGAACGCCGGAGGTCGTCAGCGCGTAATGACCGGCGACCGCGCCGGCCACGCGCTGCGCGAGAGGTCCGGTGCGGCGTCCGCGCAGCGCCTTGATCAGCACCCCGGTTTCGATGCCGACCGGACACGCGGTGGCGCAAAGCCCGCAAGCGGCGCAGGTGTCGATGCCGTGATAGTCATAGAGCGAGCGCAGCGTCGCGGTCGCCGCCGCTTCCTCGCCGGCACGCTCGCGGCGAGCGATCTCCCGCCAGCCGACGATGCGCTGCCGCGGCGACAGCGTGAGCCCGCGCGACGGACACTTGGGCTCGCAGAACCCGCACTCGATGCACTTGTCGACGATCGGATCGCAGGCAGGCAGCGGCTTCAGGTTCCTGAGGTGCGCGTCGGGATCGTCGTTGAGGATTACGCCGGGATTGAGCAAGCCCTGCGGATCGAACAGCCGCTTGATCTCCCGCATGAGCGCATAGGCTTCGGCGCCCCATTCGAGCTCGACGAAGGGCGCGACGTTGCGTCCGGTGCCGTGCTCGGCCTTGAGGGAGCCGTCGTACTTGTCGACGACCAGCTTGCATAGCGCGTCCATAAAGCCGCGGTAGCGCGCGACCTCGGCCGCCGCGTTGAAGTCCTGCGTGAACACGAAGTGCAGGTTGCCTTCCAATGCATGGCCGAAGATGATCGCATCGGGGTATCCATGCAACGCGAGCAGCCGCTGCAGATCCAGCGTTGCTTCGGCCAGCCGCGATACCGGGAACGCCACGTCCTCGATGATGACGGTCGTGCCAACCTTGCGCATGGCGCCCACCGAAGGAAACATGCCCTTGCGCACGTTCCAGTAGCGCGCGCACTCCTGCGCGTCGGTCGAGAATCGCACCGGCGCGTGGGTGTGGACGCCGGCGAGTGCCGCCTCGATAGCGTGGACCTGCGCGGCAAGCACGCTCGGGTCCGGTGCGCGGGTCTCGACCAGCAGCGCCGCGCCATTCGGTCCGACCTTGTGCAGCGAGTCGGGCAAGCCAGGCTTGCCTTCGACCGAGCGCAGCGCGGCGCGATCGGCCAGTTCCACGGCCGCCACCGGTTCGGCTTTCAGTATCGTCACCGCGCGGCACGCCGTTTCCAGGTCGTCGAACAGGATCAGCGCGCTCGCCTTGTCGGTGTAATCGGGGACCGTGCGATACGTGATCTCGCTCAGGAAGCCAAGCGTACCCTCGGACCCGATCATCAGGTGCGCGAGGATGTCGATGGGATCGGTGAAGTCCACCAGCGCATTGAGGCTGTAACCGGTGGTGTTCTTCATCTTGAACTTGTGGCGGATGCGCGCCGCCAGCGGTTCATTGGCGCGCACGGCGTCGCCCAGCGCAGCGAGACCTCGAACCAGACCGGGGTTGCTCGCCGCGAATGCCGCGCGACTGGCCGCATCGCCCGTGTCGACGACCGTACCGTCCGCCAGTACCACGCGCAGCCCCGCGAGCGTCTGGTAGCTGTTCTGGGCCGTTCCGCAGCACATGCCGCTTGCGTTGTTGGCGGCAATGCCGCCGATCATCGCGGTGTCGATCGACGCCGGATCGGGACCGATCTTGCGGCGGTATGGTGCGAGGCGCCGATTGGCCACGGCGCCGATGACGCCCGGCTGCAGCGTGATGGTTTCGCCGCCCGCGCCGGGCGTGCAGCAACGCCAGCCGTCCCCGAGCATCACCAGCACCGAATCGCTGATTGCCTGTCCCGACAGGCTGGTGCCGGCCGCACGGAACGTGACCGGCGTTTGCCATCGCGCGCAGAGCGCGAGCAGACGCCGAAGCTCGTCTTCGCTCTCGATGACCACGATGATCTTCGGCACCAGCCGATAGAAACTCGCGTCGGTGCCCCAGGTCAGCAGCCGCAATGGGTCCGTGATGAGCCGCGACGCGGGAACGAACGTCGCGGCTTCACTGTAGACACGATCGTACGGCGCCGGCAGATCGCCCGCGAACGCTTGATCGGACAGCGGCGGCATCGTCACACCCTGGCGCGGCGCCCGCGGCAACCGTTCCTAATGGACGAGCAACGTGAATGGGTAGACATAGGCTTGCGCCATCACGAGCAGTCCCATAAGCGCCGCCAGCGCAAGGCTGTGGAAGAACACGTAGCGCAGGATCTCGCCTTCGTGCCCGTACCATTGCGTTGCGGTCGACGCGACGACGATGCTCTGGGCATCGATCATCTTGCCCATCACGCCTCCCGCACTGTTCGCCGATGCCATCAGCACCGGCGACAATCCGAGCTGTTCGGCGGTGATCTTCTGCAGGTTGCCGAAAAGGACATTCGACGAGGTGTCCGAGCCGGTCAGCGCAACGCCCAGCCAGCCCAGCATCGCACCGAAGAACGGATAGAGGTAACCGGTGTGGGCAAAGGCCAGGCCCAGTGTGGCGTCCAGCCCGGCGCCCTTGGTCGTGAACCCGAGCGCCAGCATGGCGGCGATGGTGAGCAGCGAGTAGCGGACCAGCTTCAGCGTGCGCCCGTAGGTCTGGACCATCTTCGACACCGACAGACCCATGACAAGACCCGCAACGATAGCGGCAATAAGGATACCGGTCCCGGTCGCCGACAACCAGTTCAGCGTGTAGACGGCGGCCTCGGGCGTCGGCTTCACCACCACCGGCGGGACCCGCACGACGAGGTTGTGCAACCCATCGATCGGAAACTTGAGGATCGAGACCTGATTCAGCAGATCCTTGATTTGCGGCAGTCCCCAGAGAAAGACCAGCACGCTCAGGATCACCCAAGGCGTCCAGGCCTTGAACACCTGTGCGCGTGTGAAGCCGGTCCCCACGCGCTGCGCCTGGGCCTCCGCGTAGCTGACGGTGTCGCCTTCGCGGCTCGTCGACAGCCAGACCCGCTGCGGGTGCCAGACCTTGAGGAACAGCGTCAGCGCACCCATCGAAGCGATCGCCGCGATAACGTCCACCAGCCATGGGCCGTGAAAATTCGACACAAGGTATTGCGGTACCGCGAAGGCGACGCCGGCCACCAGGATCGCCGGCCAGATTTCGAGCATCCGGCGAAAGCCGACGAACGCCCAGATCAGCCAGAACGGCACCAGCAACGAGAAGAATGGAAGCTGGCGTCCGACCATCCCGCTCAGCGCTTGCACATCGAGTCCGGTCACCGCGGCGAGCACGACGATGGGTGTCCCCAGGGCGCCGTACGCCACGGGTGCGGTGTTGGCGATCAACGAGAGACCGGCAGCGGCCAGCGGCTTGAAGCCCAGGCCCATCATGATCGCGGCCGTGACGGCAACTGGCGTCCCGAAACCGGCGGCGCCTTCGAAGAACGCGCCGAAGCAAAACGACACCAGCAGCAATTGCAGCCGGCGATCGTTGGTGATCCCCGTGATGCTCTTCTGCAGGACATCGAACAGCCCGGTGTCGGTCGTGAGCTGATACATGAAGATGACGTTGAGCACGATCCAGCCGATGGGCAGCAGCCCGAACAGCGCGCCGAGCAACGCCGACTTGCCGGCCATCTCGACCGGCATCCCATAGACGAAGATCGACACCGCCAGCGCTACGAACAACCCGAGGAGCGCCGCCCAATGCGCCTTGATGTGGAAGAACGCGAGCGCGCCCAACAGGACAACCACCGGCAGCGCCGCGCAGACCGTGGAAAAGACTGCGTTGTTCAGAGGATCGTAGACTTGTGACCAACTCATTGTTCTCTCCCTGACTTGCCGTCCGCCGGCGAAGTCGACCCAATGTTTGTTGTGCGACGGTGATCGCGCAGTCCGTGAACAGACTCACTGCCGCAGTTGTCTGCCGTTCCGAGACCACCGCCGGAACTCGTGCCTGTGCAACTTACCCCCAGGCCTACCGGGCAAGTTTGATGTAGGTCATGTCTCGGGCGGGGCAGCCGTCGACGGCGCGTTTGACCGGGAGTCCCGCGAATACCGCCTTCAGCGTCCGTTGATCCAAGTCAAACAGATGGGAGTGGGGCCCGCTTACTGTACGCAATCACGATGACGCCCGCGGTCGCCTGCGCCGGGATCGTTAATTCCAGGGACGCAAGACGTGCACATGGACACCATGAACCCCTACGTCGTCTTCCTGCTCTACCTGTTGGCGATCCTGGGCTTCGTCGGCGTCACGCTGGTAATGAACCATGTGCTGGGCCCGAAGCCGGTCGCCTCCGCAATGAAGCTGGAGCCGTTCGAGTGCGGGGCAATTCCTGTCGACACGCGCAACGTCAAGGCCGTCCCGATCAAGTATTACGGCGTCGCCATCGCCTTCATCCTGTTCGACCTGGAGACCGTCTTCCTGTTCATCTGGGCGCTTGGCGCACAGCCGCTCACGGGCTTCATGCTGATCACTTTTTTCATCTTTGCCTTCCTGCTGGTCCTGATCCTGTTGTACGTCTACAAGACGCGGCTGCTCGAAGCCGTGACTGAATGACCATGGCGGCGACGACCATTCCCATCCACGCTGCGAAGCAGCGCTCGCCTTCGTTCGAATACCTGTCGACGAAAAAGGACGAGCTGGTCGGATGGGCGCGCAAGTTCTCGCTGTTCCCCTATCCGTTCGTGACGGCGTGTTGCGCGATGGAGTTCATGTCGGTGAGCTCCTCGCCGTACGACACCGACCGCTTCGGCGCCGCGCTGCCGCGCTTCTCGCCGCGGCAGTCGGATCTGCTGATGGTGGTGGGCACGCTCACTCACAAGCAGGCACCCATCCTCCTCAAGGTCTACGAGCAGATGTGCGAGCCGAAGTGGGTGATGGCATTCGGCGCGTGCGCCACCAGCGGCGGCTTCTACCAGAATTACGCCGCGGTGGCCGGGATCGACAAGATCATCCCGGTGGACGTCTACGTTCCCGGCTGTCCGCCGCGGCCGGAGACCGTCATCGACGCCATCATGATGCTGCAGGACCGGATCGCGCGGTCGCAGCATCTCATCGTCAACGACAGGTTCTGATCATGGGCACACAGGTGTTCGACGTCGTGCAACAGCAGCTCGCGCCGATGACCGGCGAGTTCTCGCGCTCGCATGGAACGCTCGTCATTGCATTGCCGCCGGCCGCGCTGCTGGATATCGTGCGCCGCCTCAAGTCCGAATTCGGATTCGATCTGCTCCTCGACGTGACGGCGGTCGACTGGCCCGGACAGGCGCCGCGGTTCGAGGTCGTCTACCACTTCTACTCGACGACGCACCGGGTCCGGGTCCGCCTCAAGACGCGCGTCCACGAAGCGGACCCAACGGTGGACTCGCTGGTTTCGCTGTTCGGATCGGCCGGCTTCATGGAGCGCGAGTGTCACGACATGTACGGGATCGTCTTTCGCGCGAATCCCGACCTGCGTCCGATCCTGCTCTACGAGGGCTTCGCCGGGCACCCGCTGCGCAAGGATTATCCCAAGCAGCAGGAACAGCCTCTCGTTCCTTATCGGACATGAAGAGCGCGTCGGTGCCGATCACGCTCCCGAACCCGGTTCGACCCGCCTTCGAGCAAACCGAGCACGATGGCGAGGTCATCGTCAACATCGGCCCGTCGCACCCCGCGACCCACGGGACGATCCAGGTGATCGCCGCGCTCGACGGCGAGAAGATCAACCGCGTGGACGTGCATTGCGGGTACCTGCATCGCGGCTTCGAGAAGGAATGCGAATCCCATACGTGGGCCAACCTCATCCCGTACGTGGACCGGCTCAACTATTGCTCGGGGCTCATCAACGATTTCGCGTACTGCGACGCTGTCGAGCAGCTGATGGGCATCGAGATCACGCCGCGCTGCCGCTACCTGCGCACGCTGCTTTCCGAGTATTCCCGCATCGCGGATCACCTCACCTGCATCGCCGCCTCGCTGATGGAGCTCGGCGCGATGACGGCATTCCTCTACCTCGTGATGATCCGCGACTACGTCTACGAGCATCTCGCCGCGCTCACCGGCGCGCGCGTCACGTACACCTACGGCCGCATCGGCGGGCTCGCGCGCGACTTGCCCGATGGCTGGCTCAAGCGGCTCGACGAGATTCTCACCCAATACGAGGAATTCATCGGACGGATCCACGGGCTGATGGACCGCAATCGCATCTTCATCGATCGTACCCGCAACATAGGCGTGATCTCGTCGGCGGACGCCGTCAACTGGGGATTCACCGGCCCCATCCTGCGCTCGACCGGCCTGCCCTGCGACCTGCGCAAGGATGCCCCCTATCTTGCCTATGCCGAGCTGGATTTCGACGTGCCGGTCGGCATCAACGGCGACAACTACGATCGCTATTACGTGCGCATGCGCGAGATGGACGAGTCGGTCTACATGATCCGGCAGCTGATGGAAATGCTGCCTGATGGACCGATCAATGTGGACGATCGCCGCTGCACGCTGCCGGAAAAGCAACTTGTGTACACGGAGATCGAGTCGCTGATCAACCACTTCAAGCTGATCATGGATGGACCCGCCGCGCCTGCCGGCGAGGTCTACGCGGCGCACGAAGCGCCCAACGGCGAGCTCGGCTTCTACCTCGTGAGCACGGGCGGAGGGACCCCGTACAAGGTCCATGTCCGGTCACCGAGCTTCGTGCACATGGGCGGATTGCACCGCCTGCTGGAGGGCTATCAGCTCGCGGACATGATCCCGACGTTCGGGTCGGTGAACATGATCGGCGGGGAGTGCGACAGGTGAGCCATCGATGAAGCATCTGCTCCCCGAATTCGACGCGTTGCGCGCCCGCTTCCCGGCGGGATTCGAGTCTTCGCTGGTGCTGCCCTGCCTGCGGCGCATGCAGGAAGACCAGGGTTTTGTCGCCGACACCGATATCGATGCGCTGGTGGCCTATCTTGGCGTCCCACGAATCCAGGTCGAGGAAGTGCTGAGTTTCTACACCCAGTTCCGGCGCAAGCCGATCGGCCGCTGGCACATCCAGGCCTGTCGCAACGTGTCCTGCTCGCTGTGCGGCGGCGAAAGGATCATCGAGCACCTCGCGAACAAACTTGGCATCCGGCCGGGACAAACCACGAGTGACGGACGCTTCACGCTGTCGACGGTCGAATGCGTCGCCTCGTGCGGCAGCGCGCCCGTGGTCCTCATCAACGACACCTATCACGAGCGCGTGAGCCCCGAGCAACTCGACGCGCTGCTCGAGACGTTGGCCTAGCATGGCGAAGAACACGAAGCTGCTGATGACCTTTCCGGTCACGCCGACCTCGCACACGCTGGCCGACTACCGCGAGCGGGGCGGCTATGTCACGCTGGACAAGGCGCTGCGCGAGATGACGCCGCAGGAAGTGCGCGCAGAGATCACAGCGTCCGGTATCCAGGGCCGCGGTGGGGCCGCGTTTTCCATGGGTCGGAAATGGGGCGTGGTGAATCTCAACGACGGCCAGCCACACTATCTGTGCGCCAACGCGGACGAGGGCGAGCCCGGTACGTTCAAGGATCGGTGGATTCTCGAAGAGGCACCCCACCTGCTGCTCGAGTCGATGCTGATCGCGTCCTATGCGCTGCAGGTACGCCATGCGTTCATCTATATCCGCGGCGAATTCGACTTGCCCTACCGCCGTCTCGCGGGCGCGCTGGCCGAGGCTTACGCTGCCGGCTATTTCGGCGAGGAAATATTGGGCACCGGTTTTGCCTGCGACCTCGTGATCTACCGCGGCGCCGGCAGCTATGTGTGCGGCGAGGCGTCCGCGCTGATCACGTCGATCGAGGGCAAGCGCGGTTATCCCCGCAACCGGCCGCCGCGCCTGACTGTGCGCGGCCTGTACCAGAAACCGACCGTCATCAACAACGTCGAGACGCTGTCGAACATCGTCGGCATCATCGCGCACGGCGCCGAAGCGTTCAAGCAGGTCGGCACCACCAAGAATCCGGGGACGCGCCTGATTTCCATCTCCGGCCATATCAACCGCCCGGGCGTGTACGAAATCGAAGTCGGTTATCCGTGGGCCAAGTTCATCTACGAGGACTGCGGTGGCATCCCCGGGGGGCGCGGGCTCAAGGCCATCATTCCGGGCGGCATCTCCACCAAGGTGCTCACGGGCGAGGAAGTCGCACCGCTCAATCTCGACAACCAGGAGCTGGAGGCGGCCGGTTCGTCGCTCGGCTCGGGCGGCATGATCGTCATCGCCGAAGGCACATGCATGGTGCGGCTGCTGCAGGTGATGCTGCGCTTCTACCATCATGAGTCGTGCGGCCAATGCACGCCCTGCCGCGAGGGTATGGGCTGGCTGCATCGGATCATCGACCGCATCGTCGCGGGCGAAGGACGACCCGAGGACGTCGATCGCCTGTACCAGGTATCGAAACTGAACGACGGCAACACGATCTGCGGGATGGGCGACGCCGCCGGCTATGCGACGGTCGGCATCCTCAACAAGTTTCGCAACGAGTTCGAGTATTTCATCGAGCACAAGCGCTCGCTCTGCGACGGCAACCTGGAATGCCATGCCTGAGATCTTCATCGACGGGAAATCGATTCAGGCCGAGCGCGACCAGACCGTGATGCAGGCGGCGCTCGCGCACAACATCGCCATCCCCTATTTCTGCTATCACCCGTCGCTGTCGATCGCCGGCAATTGCCGCATCTGCGCGGTCCAGGTCGAGGGCCGCAGCTGGGTGGAAATCGCCTGCAACATGCCGGTGAGCGAGGGACTGCGCGTGCTCACCGACTCCGAGCAGGTGCGGGCCTACCGCAAGGAGTTGATGCAGCTCGTCACGCTCAATCATCCGGTCGACTGTGGCATTTGCGACAAGGCCGGTGAGTGCACGCTGCAGGATTACCACTACCAGTACAACGGCTCGCCCTCGGTATCGAACGAGCCCAAGGTGCGTTCCACCAAGTTCCACCCGCTTTCCGAGCGCATCGTGCTCGACAACGAGCGCTGCATCCTGTGTTCGCGCTGCGTGCGCTTCACGAAGGAAATATCGAAGTCGAACGCGCTCGGGATCACGCAGCGAGGCGATACGTCGCTGGTGCGCGCCGCCGAAGATCATCCGCTCGACGACGATCCCTACTCGGACAACGTCATCGATATCTGTCCGGTGGGCGCGCTGCTCTCGCGGCCCTTCCTCTACAAGGCGCGCGTCTGGTATCTGAAACCGACTCCGTCCGTCTGTCCGGGTTGCGCCCGCGGCTGCACGATCCAGATCTGGCATCGCAAGTCCGAATGGAAGCTCAACGCGCTCGACCCGCGGAAAAATGTCAGCATCGAGCGCATCACGCCGCTCGAGAATCCGGCGGTCAACGGTCCGTGGATCTGCAACAAAGGGCGCGATCTCGCGCAGATCTTCGAGCGTCCGCGTGCGGAGCAGGCGATGCAGAAGGGGAAGTCCGTCGATCTGCCTGCGGCGATCGCGGCCGCGGGCCGGCTGATCGGGGACGCCAAGCGGCCCGTCGCGCTGGTCTCGAGCTGGGGCTCCAACGAAGAGCTCGCCGCGTTCAAGCAGGCGCTGGGTGGACGCTTCGCCGCTTTCGTCAAGGAAGATTGGGTGCCGCAACCGGGCGAGCGGCTCGACGACGATCTGCTGATCCGGGCGGACAAGAATCCCAATACCGCGGCCGCCCGTGCGCTGTTCCCGGCGCTGGCTGATGCCGCGTTCACGCTGGACGACGCGACGGACCTCGTGCTGATCTGGGGCGAAGGCTTTGATTTCTCCCGGCTGCCGGCGCGAGCGCGGACCATCGTCCTCGACGCATACGCGCAACCGGAGCACCAGGGCGCCGACGTGTTCATCCCCGTGAGCATCCAGACCGAGCGCCGCGGGCACTACACGAACTTTCAGGGCGTGGTGAGCGCGTTCGAGCCATGCTTTCCGAAAAAGCCTACGGTGGCGGACGCCGAGACGCTGTTCGCAGCGATGGTCGCAACAGGGGTACCCGCGTGATCCAGGACCTCGTCGTCAACCTGCTGTTCATCGGCTACGCGGTGACCGTGCTGCTGGTGTTCGGCACGGTGCTGACCTGGGTCGAGCGCAAGCAGGCGGCGATCATGTCCGACCGCATCGGCGCGAACCGCGCATACGTGCGTATTCCCTTCACGCAGTTCAAATTGATCTGGTGGGGCCTCTTCCACGGCCTGGCCGACGGCCTCAAGATGATGTTGAAGGAGGACTTCAGGCCGAATTCCTACGACCGCGTAGCCTACGCCATCGCGCCGTGGGTGGTGTTCACGCCAGTGCTGCTGGTGTTCGCGGTGATCCCGTTCGGCGGGACGCTGCACCCAGGCGAGATCGTGCCCGCGTTGGCGGGCTGGTTCGGCGACAAGGCGTATCCGCTGCAGATCGCCCGGCTCGACGCGGGACTGCTGGTCGTGTTTGCCTTCGGCGGCTTGACGATCATCGGCGCCATGCTCGCGGGCTGGTCGTCGGACAACAAGTTCTCGCTGCTCGGCGCATTGCGCGCCGGCTCGCAGATGATTTCGTACGAGCTGATCATGGGATTGACGGTGCTGGGGTTGATTCTCATCTACGGCACCGTCGATCTGGGCGCGATCGCGCAGCAGCAATCCGGCGTGGTGCTGGGCGTGCTGCCCGCATGGGGAATCTTTTTTCAGCCCTTCGCCGCAATCCTGTTTCTCACCGCGGCCATCGCGGAAAACAAGCGCATCCCCTTCGACCTGCCCGAGGCCGAATCCGAGCTCATCGCCGGTTACTTCACCGAATACAGCGCGATGAAGATGGGCCTGTTCATGTTCGCCGAGTTCATCGAGATCGCGATCATCGGCGCGCTGTTCACGACGCTCTTCCTGGGCGGCTACAACCTCCCCTTCATGACCGACGCCGGGTTCGTCCTGCCCGGGGGTCGCGAGTTTCCGCTCGCCCACGGCGTCGTCGTCGTGCTGCAACTCGTCGTCTTCCTCGCGAAGGTGCTGCTCGTGTGCAGCTTCCAGATCCTGGTGCGCTGGTCGCTGCCGCGGTTCCGGTACGACCAGCTGCTGCGCTTTGCCTGGAAGTTCATGTTTCCGCTGGCACTCATCAACCTGACCGTGACCGCGGTGGCGGTCTGGGCGCTGGGTGCTCACTAGAGAACCGGCGCGCGAGCATGCAACTCTACAAGCGCAAGGAGTATTGGAACAGTCCCACGATGTCGTGGTGGGAGCGCGCCTATCTGTTCGAGATCGTGCGCGGGCTCAGCATCACCGGCGGCGTATTCATGCAGAACATGTGGCGCTGGATGACCGGCCGCAAAGGCGCGCTCACCACCTATTACCCCGAGGAAACCCGGTCCGACTACGCGGCGAACAACCGCGGCAAGCACGTGCTGACCCAGCGGCCGGACGGCACGCCGCAGTGCATCGCCTGCAACATGTGCGCGACGGTGTGTCCGGCCAAGGTCATCGAGATCGAGGCGGGGTTCGACCCGGACGACCCGGCGCATCCGAAGTACCCGGTGCGCTTTGAAATCGATTATTCGCGTTGCATCTTCTGCGGACTGTGCGTCGAGGCCTGTCCCGAAGACGCCATCCGCATGGTCAAGGAGGTGCCGAACCTGCCCACATTCGACCGTCGCGACATGTGGCTGGGATTGGAGGAGCTGCTCACGTGGAACCCGCAGAGCGATGTCGCCAAGCCCTATCCGGGTAAGCGCGGCGACCGGCAGGACGCGAGGAAGCCATGATCGAAACGTTGCTGCTCTGGCTCTTCGCCGGCACGGCGTTGCTCGCGGCGGCGGCGATGCTGGTGCTGCGGCACCCGATGCGGGTCGCGCTCGCGCTCGTCGTGACGATGCTCGCGCTCGCGGGCGTCTATGCGCTGCTCGGCGTGCACGTGATCGCGGTCTTCCAGGTCCTGATCTACGTCGGCGCCGTGATGGTGTTCATGGTGTACGTGATCATGCTGCTGGACGTGCGCGATCGCTCGTACAGCGGCAAGTTCTCGCGGCTCCTCGTGCCCGGCATCGTGGGCTTTCTGTTGTTGCTCGCGGTGCTCGCGCATGCGCTGTGGCAGGACCTGCCGGCGCCGTCCGGCGCGGCCGGCGAGACGGCTTTCGGCGTCCAGCAGTTCTCGGTTGCGTTCCTGAACGAATACTGGCTGCACTTCGAACTGATCTCCGTGCTGCTGGTGGTCGCCGTCGTCGCCGCATTGGCGGTCATCAAAGTGGGACGGCGCGACCATGGATAAGACCCAGATGCTCGTGGCGCTGAGCGCGGGCCTGTTCGCACTGGGCCTGCTGGGCGTCATCGTCCGGCGCAACGTGCTGGTGATGCTGATGTGCATGGAGCTGATGCTCAACGGCGTGAACGTCCTTTTGGTGACCTTTGCGCAACAGTCCCACTCGACGGTGGGAGCGGTGCTGGTGTTCCTGGTGTTCGTCGTGGCGGCCGCCGAAATCGCGATCGCGATCCCCATCGTGCTGCTGCTTGCGCGGCGCAAGCGCACGCTCGACATCGATGCGTACGTGGACCTGAAAGGATAGCGGGTGGACCGGCTGCTCACCGTGATCGTCCTGCTGCCGCTGGCCGGATTCATCATCAACGGCCTCCTGGGCAATCGCCTCGGCAAGCGGTTCGTGTCGGTCGTCGGCTGCGGGCTGCCGGTCCTCGCCTTTGCCGCCGCGATTGTCTGCCTGCTGGACTTGCGCACGAGCGGATTCGCGCCGCTGGTCGAGACCGCCTACACGTGGGCGGTCATCGGCGACCGCTCGTTCGAGATCTCGTTCTACTTCGATCGCCTCACGGCGGTGATGGTGCTGATCGTGACCGGGGTCGGCTCGCTGATCCACATCTACTCCATCGGTTACATGAAGGAGGACACGAGCTACGCCCGCTACTTCGCGTACCTGAACCTGTTCCTCTTCTTCATGCTGCTGCTCGTCCTGGGCCGGTCGCTGCTAGTGCTCTTCGTCGGCTGGGAAGGCGTCGGGCTGGCGTCGTATCTGCTGATCGGCTTCTGGTTCGACGATCCCGACAAGGCGCGCGCGGGAAAGAAGGCCTTTCTCACCAACCGCATCGGCGATGCGGGGTTCCTGCTCGGCATGTTCGTGCTGTTCCAGGCGCTGGGAACGCTGGAAATGGACAAGATCAACACGGCGTTCACGAGCGGGACGCCGCCAATGGTTTCGGCAAGTCTCGTCGGCATCCTGCTGTTCATCGGCGCCTGCGGCAAGTCGGCGCAAATTCCGCTGCATGTGTGGCTGCCCGACGCGATGGCCGGACCGACCCCGGTCTCGGCATTGATTCACGCCGAGACGATGGTAACGGCCGGCGTTTACCTCGTCGCGCGCCTGTCCGGCATCTACATGCACGCACCGGAGGCATCCGCGGCGATCGCCGCGGTCGGCGTGATGACGGCGTTTTTCGCGGCCACGATCGCGCTCGTGCAGACCGACATCAAGAAGGTGCTCGCGTATTCGACGATCTCGCAGCTCGGCCTCATGTTCGTCGCGCTGGGCGTCGGCGCCTACGGTGTCGCCATCTTCCATCTCTACACGCACGCCTTCTTCAAGGCGTGCCTCTTCCTGGGCGCCGGCAG
>Ga0207674_10001343_pt1 | contig 31842 bp, 21 predicted proteins | sample KBSCornC72_FD_184303 | JGI IMG/M metagenome (GOLD analysis project Ga0207674, IMG submission 184303) | Corn rhizosphere microbial communities from Kellogg Biological Station, Michigan, USA - KBS Corn C7-2 (SPAdes) (version 2) | ecosystem: Host-associated > Plants > Roots > Rhizosphere > Soil ...
ATCAGATTAGTGTCGAATGCGAAAAGCTGATCAAGTTGGTGCAGGAGGAAGGCGCTGACTGAGGCCCACGAGCACTCTGTCAAATGATCGCGGCAGGATCGTCGGCAACTCGGAAACTGGCAATTTATTGGCGAGAATTGGGACTGCAAGGGTTCAAGGTAAATCTTGGGGTGCTTGGAAGACAGGATCAGTTCTGATTCTTTGGTTCGCCGGTGGTGAGAAAGGCCAGGCCGTTGATGGATGCGCCGGAGGCCAGGGTGTCGCGGAGTTCTCCGGAACTTGCAGTGCCGTTGGCGGAAGCGGATTGGATTAATTGGAGAGCCTGAGGCGGGGTTGTGGAGGCGGGCAGACGGAAGATCCAGGGGACGTTGGTGGAGGTGAGCTTCTTGTCATCGCTGACTGCGACTACCGGGACGAAGGCCTTGAGGGCGAGCTGCTCGGCGAGGTGAGCGGCGTCGCGATCGAGGGCGATGATGGCCAACGCATGCTCGTCGTAGAGATTGTGGACAAGCTGGGTGGAGGCCGCTCCCCAATTCTGATGGCTGGAAACAGGCAGCAACTGCCAGCTCTTCCCTGCCCTGTTCAGGGCTGAGCGGATTTCAGGTGATTGGAGAAGAGCGGCGGCTTGCTTGCCGAAGACGATGACCTTGGCGGCGCCCTTTGTGGGTCCCGAGGTGTGCGGGCCGTTGAACTCAACACCGTCTTCTCCAACGCGGGCGTAAGGCACGGTGGCGGGCTGCTGCGTGGTACTCGTCGAAGCGTGCTCGGGCGCGGAGGGAGGGAATTTCTCCATGAATGCGGGCTTGTATGTGATCGATCCGTTGTGGACAGTGCCCAGGTACATATGCGCCACGTTCTTCTGATTGGGATCGAAGATCATGTGGCCGGTAACGCCGTCATATTCATCGATATTGGCCAACGCGTCGTGAATGCGCACGCGATTCAGACCGGCTTTGCAGATGGAGTCGAGGAGCGCGTTCATGGCGTCGTAAGCCAGTGATGCGAATTGCTCAGGCTTCTCATTGAAGCGAACTTCGAAACGCTTGTTGAATTCGAGCCACATGGGATCGTTGCGGGTGGGATCGTAAGGAAAGACAGCCTCGAATCCTTCTGCCGCGGGGCCTGCTTCGCTGAGGAGTTCGGGGCCGAGAGTGCGATAGGCCCCAAAGACGCGCTGCTTCATGCCAAGGGCTCGCATCTGCTTGAGGATGTTGGCTGCGGGAATTTCGTCGGCCCAGAGGACGATAGCATCGGCACGCGACGACTGAATGATCTTCAATGAGCGCGTGAAATCGGTGTCGCCCGGCAGGAATTTCTGCTCGATGACGACGGGATGGCCGAGACGGCGCGAGGCATCGCGAAACTTGATCACGCCGAAGCGGCCATAGCGGCTGTTCACGCGCAGAAGAGCTACGCGCTTCATGCCGAGATCGGTGTAGATGTGTCGCGCTAGCGTCAGACCTTGCACCCGGTCATCCTGCAGCACGGTGAAGTACCAGGGTATGTAGGTTTCGGGGATGGTGGGATCGGTCGATGCGGAGTTTACGATCGGAATCTCGGCTTTCAGGGCGACACGCAATGCGATGTGTGTCGACTCGGAGCTGATGGAGCCAAAGATGGCCCAATCCTCGTCGCCGTAGACCATCTTCACGGTTTCGTCGGACGGAGAGCCCCAGATGTTTGGATCAGTTGGACGATCCGGGCCGGAGACGGTCATCGCCTGCCAGTTGTCATAGTCGTTGTGGAGCATCAGCTTGAAAGGCTTGCCGCCGTAGCCTCCGCGCGCGTTCGCTTCTTCGAGAGCCAGCTGTGCTCCGTGCAGCATGCGAAGACCGAAGGGTTTCTCGGGACTGTGCTCGGCGGGTCCGAAGAATCCGATGCGCACCTCTGCGAGATCCTTCGGCTCAGGAATGTCGCGGCCGGCGCCCACGTAGATGTTCGGCCGGATGTAGTTCAGATCATAGGGATGCGCAAACTTCTCGTAGGGGCTTAGATCGGCTGGCTCCCCCGCGTATGGCTCGACAGTGCGATCTCGCGGCGGCCCCGGCGGATTCTTGCCGCACTCGCAGGTTTTCGTCTGCTGCGACGAGAGCGTAATCGCGGCGGCAGAGATGAGGCAGAGAACGATCGGATTGCGCATGGCACTGCTCCCTTACTGTTGGAGACCCGGTCCTTACCGTTTGTCCGTGCGGAACATCGCTATCGCTTCGATTTCGATGAGAAGCTCGGGGCGGCAAAGGTGCGCCTGAATTCCGGTTGATGCGGGCAGCGGGTCAAGACCTTGCTCGGCGAAGAACTTCGTGCGCTCCTGGTTGAACACGTCGTAGTCGCGGTCGATGTCGCGCAGGTAGCAGGTGGTGCGGACGATGTCGTGCCAGGTGCAGCCTTCGCTAGCGAGGAGGCCGGTGATGTTGTCGTACGTGCGGCGCAGCTGGGCGCGGAAGTCGCCGATGTGCACGCTTACGCCGTTCTCGTCGATGGAGGCTGTTCCCGAGATCAGCAGGATGGTAAGGCCGTTGAGGTCGATGCGCATGCCGCGGGAAAACGAGCTTGGCTTGGCGTAGGCGTAAGCCTCGTTGAGCACTCCGTGGTTGGTGATGGCGCGTTTTTCGACTGGCGCTTTTGCGATGGTCTCCAGAACTTCAGAAAGATCAATCATGGCTGTATATCTCCTTATGGCTGATGTATGCCGTGGCTTAAACCCTTGGCAGTGGCGACCCAGATGTCGCTGCCCTGAAAATCGATTCCCAGAACGTAGTTGTGCGCGGGAGCGGTGCTTACTTCGACAGGCGCCACGTTCCCGTTCTTGTCGCGGATGGTCATCTCTGGCTTACCGGTGGTGAGCGATGGGCGGTAGACCGCCCAATTGACGCCGTCGTAGTAAGCAAGTCCCTTGTCGGTACCGAACCACGCGCGGTTGGCATCGACTCCCTTGACCACATTGGTGAAGTTGGAAGGCAGCCCGCTGTCTTTGGTGAGGAAGTTGTGCCAGCGGCGGCCGTCGTACCGGCTGTCGCCGAAGTAGGTGGCGGCCCAGAGAATCTTGTCCTTTTCCAGATAGCTTACGGATGTCGTGATCTCGTGGATCAGGCCCTGATCTTTAAAGAGCACCATCTCCGTTTCGCCATCGGGATCGTCATACTTGTCCCAGGTTTTCTTCTGCTGGTCATATTCAAGAATGCCGCTGCCCCACACGGCGTAGTAGACCTTCGTCGGGGTAGCGGAGACTCCATAGACCCAGATTTCAAACATAGGCGTGTTGCGTTCGTTGAACAACGACCATTGGTTGGTGCGCAGATCGAGCATGCACGCGCCTGCAGCGGTGGCAACCCACACGTGTTCTCCTTCGACGGAGACGCCGTAGACAACATCGTTACTCAGACCGGAGTTGAGCTGTGTGAAGGTGTCGATGCGTCCGCCGGAGATGCGGCTGAGACCACCCATAGTTCCGGCCCAGATGTCGCCGGTACGTTTGTCGAGCGCGAGAGAGAGGACGGCACGATGAGCAAGGCCGTCTTTGGTGTTGTAGGCCTTCCATTTGCCGTTTTCGTAGAGACCAAGGCCGTTTTCAGTGGCGGCCCAGATTCGGGCGCCGTCGACGAGGACATTGAAGACGTGGTCGTCGGGCAGCCCATTGGCGGTGGTGAAGTTTTCGAAGCGGAAGCGCGGCATGGAGGATTGTCGCGTCTTCATGCTGGCAGCGGCGGCTTTGTGGATCCTGGGAGCAGCGGCGTGTGACTCCGCTTGGAGCAACGCTGCGGGGAACGCCAACATTGATGCGACAGTTGCGATTGCGAATAGGGCTTTCATCGCGTCCTCAGATATTGGATCAAGTCGTTAAGTTCGTCTTTGGTGAGATCGTTGGTGCGACCATGCTTGTCTTCGGGGTTGAAGATGGTCCAGATCTGTTCCAGGGTTTGGGCTGATCCGTCGTGCAGATACGGGCCAGTGATCGCGATGTTGGTGAGTTGAGGCGTGTCGAGGAGGCCGGAGTTGTCGGTGGATCTCTTTGTGCCCACGTCGAAGGATTGCTGGTTGGTTCCCTTCGGACCGGTGTGGCAGTATCCGCAGCGGTTTGTCTCGGGAATTGGAGTATGGAACTTATCGACGCTGCGGTTGAAGAGAAGCCTGCCGCGTTCCTGCACAGGAGTGAGTTCGCCGGCCGGCAAGCGCCAGCGGTTCGGACGCGGCGGAAGGCTGCGGACGTAGACGACCAGATCGGTCAGAGTGAGATCGTCGTAGTTTTCGGCACGCCAGAAGAATTTCTCCGTGCGCGGCCCGCACTCAGTTGGCAGGTTGGGATTCCCGCCATTCCACTTGTAGGGTTCGGTGCCTTTTACAGCTTCGATGGGGCGGTTGTCGACGATGTCGCGGCCGAAGCCATCGGGCTCGAGGTCCCACTGGAGGCCGTCGAAGGTAGAGTCGATGTGGCAATTTGCGCAGCCGATCTGGCCCTGGAAGGAATATCGCGCGGTGTAGAAGGTCTGCTCGCCTTTGCGCAGAACGGAGAGCTGTTTGGGGCCAGCGAGAGGAATGGTCGTGGACAGTTTGCTTGTTCGCGTATCGATGACGCTGACGGTGTCGTCGAGACGGTTGGCAACGAGCAGTTTGCCGTTGTGCGCGAGCAGAACTCCGCGGGGATCATGGCCCACCGGGATGCGGGCGATGATGTAGTTTGCGCTGGCGGAGAGATCGTTGGCATGAGATCCGGGATGTGCGCGCAGGTAACGAAGGAGGCGTGGAACGTCGATGACCGTGACGTCCTCAGAGCCGCCGCAGGTGACGAAGATGCGCGACTTGTCCGGAGTGATCGCAACACCGAAGGGGCGTACGGAGTAGCGCTCCAGTTCGTCGAGGGGGATTTCGACAGGCGCGCCGATATCGGCACCGAAGAGGGTGAGCGTGTCAGTGAACGCGCCTGCGTGCTCGACATGCGCGAGAGGAACGAGGTTTCTAGGGTGCAGACCGGCGGCGACACCGAGACGGCCATCCGCGGAGAAGGCTACGTGGAAGCCATGAGCGATATAGGGGAGGATGATGCGATCAGTGACGATGGCGCGCTGCGTATCCACGACAGTGATCTCCGACTGCGGCGCGGTACGATGAGGCGCCGGGTTGGGATAAACGTGCGTGATGTACAGGCTACGGCCGTTGGGGGATGGGGTGATGTAACTTGCACCGCGGCCGGCGGCCAGGCGCTTTTCTTCGACTCCGGTTTTTGGGTCGAGAACGGCGATGTCGTTGGAGATGCGATTGGCTACGAAGAGGTGAAGGCCCTCGCGATCTTCGATGATGCTGGAGGGTTCAGCAGCCACGGGCCAGGTCGCCGTGACGTCAAGGGTTTTGGTGTCGATGACGGAGACGGTGTCGTCCCAGGAGTTGGCTACGTAGAGGAGATCGCCCCTGGGCGAGAGGGAGAATCCTCTGGGAACTCGCCCGACCTCGATGCGCTTGATTTCTTTGTAGGTCGCGGCATTGAGGACGCGGACTTCGCCGCTCTGCTGGCAGAGGACGTAGAGTTGGGTTCCATCGGCCGAGAAGAGAAGTTCGACGGGCGAGGCGTACTCAAGGCGTTCGCCAGTGAGGCCGGTGGTTGCGGAGGCGCGCGCGGTGCGACTGAGCCAGTTGCACGGCGAGAACAAAACAGTGAGACCGACAGCCGCGATTGCGGCGCTCAATGCGCCGGAGCGAACTGATATTCGGCAGATCGCTCTCACTTCGGCTCCTCGATGGTGAGCACGCGGTCGACCGGTTGCTTCTCGAGTGTCTGCTCGCGGCCGCTGGGCCACCTGACAACGATTTTGTCGACAACCGTTGGGGCGCCGAGCCCGAAGTGGAGGCGAGGGTCGTTCTGGGAGAGATAACCGGACTCTGCAACGCGCTCCTGTAGTTCGCGTTTTGCGCCTGCGAAGATTTCGACCTTTGCGCCAATGCCGTCGCGATTGCTCTTTGTGCCGACCAGCTTGATGGCGAGCCAGTGACCCGTGGCAGGAGAGATATTGTGGACCAGCTTGCCTTTGGCGCCGAGATTCGAGAGGAAGGCATCGACCTTGCCGTCGTTGTCGTAATCGGCAAAGCAGGCTCCGCGTGCAACGGTCCGATCGTTAATGACTGCGCCGCCGGTTTCAGAGACATCAGCGAACTTGCCGTTGCCGAGGCCCTGAAAGAGTGTGTGCTCCTGGGGGATGAGATGGATAAGACCGCCATGAAAGATGAGAAGGTCGAGAAGGCCGTCATTGTCGAAATCGTATACGCTGGTTCCCCAGCTCACGTATTGCGCGTTGGCCTGCGAGACTCCATTGCCTGCGCCGATGTCTTCAAAAGTCAATTTTCCGGTGTTGCGAAGCATGCGGTTGTAGTGGCCATCGGATACGAACAAATCGAGCATGCCGCGGCCTTCGAGGTCGGCAAAGACGGGCCCCATGGATGAGGTTGACTCGCCATTCTGACCGTATGCCGTGCCGGAGTCGTTACCGATCTCTTCGAATGTGCCGTCGTGCTTGTTGTGGAAGAGAAAGTTCTCGGTACGATCGTTGGCGACGTAGATGTCATCCCAGCCGTCGTTATCGAAATCGGCGGCGGTGACGCCCATGGTGCGGCCGATGTAACTGCTGATGCCTGACTTTTCGCTTACATCGGTAAAGCTGCCATTGCAGTTGTTGTGAAAGAGCTGGTTGGTTTCGCCTTCGTAGTCGAGCGGGCCGGGGTAGTTGTCGGCTGCGTAGTAGGCGCGGTACTTGGGATCGAACTTGACGTAACGTCCGACGAAGAGATCGAGGCACCCATCCTTGTCGTAATCGAGCCAGGTGGAACTGATGGACCAGCCTTCGACGTTGATTCCGGCCCTGGCAGTGACGTCAGTGAAGTGACCGTTGCCGTCGTTGTGATAGAGGACCGTCTTGCCATAGGCCGTAACGAAGAGATCGACAAAGCCGTCGTTGTCGTAGTCGGCTGCGGTGACGGCGATGGAGTACATGTCGGGATTGAGGCCCGCCTTGTCAGTAACGTCGGTGAAGTGGCCGTTTCCGTCGTTGCGGTAGAGGTGGTTCTGCGGAGGCGGGACCGGCTTCACTTTGAGCGGATAGGGATGCATCGAGTCATCGAGCGGGCGTCCGTTTAGGATGTACAGATCGAGCAGCCCATCGTTGTTGTAGTCGAACCAGACGCAGCCTGCTCCGGTGCCTTCGAGGAGAGAGCCGAGTTTTGCGGAGCCGAAGCTGTGGGTGAAGTTGATGCCGGCTTGCGCGCTGGCGTCTTCGAAGCGAATGGAGGTCCTGGGAGACGCAGAGGGTTGTGCGCTCGATCCCGCGCTGGGTCCGTCCGCGGACCGAGGCGGCTGAGCCGCAGTTACAAGGGAGACGAGGAAACAAAACAGAAGTGAGCGACGGAGCATTAGTTCCCTCCCATTTGCGGTTTGGAAGCAGCGCCGGTGAGATCAACGGGAGTGGTGTTTTGGAGCAGGACCTGCGGGACACGATTTTCAGGAGCGTGCTCGGGCCCTGCGTGACAGCCAACGCAGTAGCGTTGCTCACCGCGACGAATCCAGAACCAGCCGTGTTCCTGACGAAGCACATCGCCTTTGGCGTCGAGCAGAACAAAGCGGATGGCACGATCGGCAGGTGTCTTCACGAAGAATGATCCATCAGATTCGACTGGGGCTGTTCCCATCGGAACGGGGCGACCAGAATCGTCCTGAGTTTCGAGCCGGACGCTTGCTGGAGTGGTTCTGGAGGCACCCTCGCGAGAGATGCGGGCGTCGAGAGCGAGCAGGTTTGCGTAGTCCCAGTCGTGGAGTGCGGAGGGATGGCGGCGGGGGCGATTGCGCGGGGCGACCAGGACGGGATCAATCAAGCTCTCCCCTGATCGCGTGATGAACGGCCGAAGTTTCAATTCGCCGGGCTTCCATATATGAAGACCGTAGCGGGAAGCTGAAGAAGTCCGCGCGCTCACGAGCCACTCGCCGGATGCAGTTTCTGCGATGGACCCGGCGTATTCGGCGTGGGGTACGATGAGACGCTCTTCATGCGCAAGCGGTGAGGTGAAACGAGCAAGCGACGGACCGTGCGTGAAGACAATGTCTCCGGAGTGAAGCTGACGTCCGCCCCATCGCGCTACCAACGAATGATCGCAGCGGTAGGATTCGACGCCGGAGCCATCCGAATAGGTGATGAAGAGTTCCGGGGTTCTGCCTTCACCGAGCGGGAACAGCGACTCAAAGAGGATGCGACCATCTGCGAGAACATCAACGGGGACAGCGCTGCCTTGCAGAAAAGAAATCGGAAAGACGGGCTGGACACCGTTTCCTTCAATCTCTTCGAGTGCTTTCGATTGTGCCAGGCGCGCGGAGTACATCTGAAAGCGATCACCCGTTCTCTGCGCATATATCAGGCGCCAGCCGGCAAGATAGAACGGCCGAATCGCATCGGAGTTGGAAGTGGTGACCTGACGTAAGTGGCGATCAGAGAGTGTGAGTTCCCATATCTGCCATGGATCGTCGGCCTTTTTCTTACCGGAAAAGAGAATGCTCGTGCCGTCGAATGAGACGTTGGCATCGGCTGTTGCCGCGAAGTCTGGCAGGAGCGGCGATGCTGTCCCGTTGTGGATGAGCAGGAGTCTGGATCCTGCGGGGAAGCGTTCTCCGCCACGGAGTGCCGCGACCGATTCATAAGCAGGCGCGGCAGTGACGATGACGTCTGCGGAAATGGTTTGTGACGGATTTGGAGCGAATCCACAGCTCAAGCTCAGCAGGGCAAAGCAGCCAGCAGCAAGGAGCAATCTGAACTGGGCCTTCATCCAACCGTCTCCAGCAGATTGCAGACGTTTGCGGCACGCAGCCTGATGTAGGGCTCGAGCATGGCCATCATCTCGTCGAATTCGGCGAAGGTGAGGGATTGCTCGCCGTCGCTCCAGGCTTGTTCCGGCTGCGGATGGACCTCGACGATCATGCCGTCGGCGCCTGCTGCTACACCGATACGCGCCAGCGCGGGAACCAACTCGCGGTGTCCGCAGGCATGGCTTGGATCGGCAATGATAGGCAGGTGGGAAATGTACTTGAGCAGCGCGATCGCGGCGGGATCAAAGGTGTTGCGCAGAGTGGAATCGAAGGTGCGGATGCCGCGCTCACAGAGGATGACGTTCGGATTGCCATTGCTGAGAGCGATTTGCGCGGATTGGAGAAGATCGTCGACGGTGGCCATCATGCCGCGTTTGAGCAGGAGCGGCTTGCCGGATTTCGCCGCAGTTTCGATGAGGGAGAAGTTCTCCATGCTGCGCGAGCCGATCTGGAGGATGTCAGCGTATTCGGCGACGAGCGGCACATCGTCTTCGCTCATCACTTCGGTGACGATGGCGAGGCCAGTTTCAGTGCGGGCTTTGGCGAGGAGTTTGAGGCCTTCGAGTCCGAGGCCCTGGAATGCGTAGGGAGAGCTGCGGGGTTTGAATGCGCCACCGCGGAGGATCTGGGCGCCCTGCTTGCGTACATGGTGTGCGATGGAGAGGATCTGCTGTTCGGTTTCAACCGAGCAGGGACCGGCCATGGTGATGAACTCACTGCCGCCAATCTCGAGATCCAACACCCGCACAACTGTCTGCTGGTGTTTCGAGCTCTTTAGAACATCACTGGTCTCGGCAAAACGTTGCTGCCAACTTGCGCGCACCCGTATGCGCTCCATTCCGGGGAAGGCTCAGAGTAGCGCCAGCGGCGCGTGCCTGCCTCCATCCAAAGGTTGAGGTGCAGAATCAACAACTTACCGCACCTGCCACTTTGGTTTTAGACCTGCGGGTTATCACCTGTCTGTGATGGATAAACATGACCGGATGGAAAGCATGTGCGCTCAAAGCTGTATCTGATCGCAAATCAATGTGCGGGGTATGTGATGTGCAAATTTACAGGTTTTTGGAGATTACTTCTTTTTTGACGACGAGAGACGGCGAAATCTCAGCCTGCAAGTGCAAGCGGGGGCGGCTGAAACCCGAAGGCCGCATCGATAATTGAGGCGATGCCGAGAGCGGTTTCATCTTCGAAGGGGCGTGCGACTATCTGAACGCCGATGGGAAGACCTTCGCGAGAGCGGCCGACGGGGACAACGGCGGCGGGAGCACCGAGGGTGTTGAACCATTGCGTGTAGCGAACCGAGTCGAGGTATTTGACTTTCTGGTCGCCTAGGCTCCATTCACGTTCCCCGTGCTTCCAGGCGGGGGTGCTGGCGACCGGACAAAGCAGAACCGGATAGTTGCGCATCTCCTCGAGGGTTTTGGAACGTAATAGATCCATTCCGGCCCAGGCGTTGAGCAGCTCAGTAGACGTGAGAGGGCCGCTGTTATCCGCAATATCGAGAAACTCGCGGAAGATGGGGCTGAGCTTCTCCCGACGTCCTCGAACTTCAGGTTCGTAAAACATTGCGCCGCACTGCACGAAGAACGTCCACCACAGCTTGCGCAGCCGCTCGAGGGTTTGCGGCCGGAATGGTTCGACGCGAAATCCTGCGTTCCGAAGTGCCTTTGCGGCGGCGTTCACCGCCGTGCGGGTTTCGGGTGTCACAGGCGTGAGGCTGTCGTCTTCGAAGAAGCCGATGCGTTGGGCGCGGAGTTCGTAGAGGGTGAGTGTGCGCAGAGGCATGGGAGGGCTGGAAGGATCGGCATCATCCTGGCCACCCAGCGTTCTGAACATCAGCTGCACGTCCGCCATGGTCCGGGCCATGGGGCCGATCGCGCCCAGAGTTGAGAATGGACCCACGCACGGCGGCAGATGCCCTCGCCCTGGGAATCGGCCCGGCGTTGGCTTGAGCGAACAGATGCCGGTGAAGTGCGCGGGAACGCGAACCGAGCCGCCGCTATCGGAGCCAAGACCGGCTGCCGAGATACCTGCTGCGATTGCAGCGGATTCGCCACCGCTGGATCCCCCTGGCGTTCTGTCAAGATCCCAAGGATTACGGGTTCGTCCGTGAAGATCGTTGGCAGTCTCGTAGGCCATCAGAAACTCAGGGCAGTTGGTGGTGCCGAGGATCAGCGCTCCTGCTGCGCGCAGACGAGCGACGACTACGGCGTCTTCACTGGGGATGTCGCCTCGGTGGAAGACGCTTCCTATCTCGCATTTGTAGCCTGCTGTCGCAATTGACGACTTCACGGTGACCGGCAGGCCGTGCAGCGGGCCGCGTTCAGTCGCGGGAGTTGCGTCCATCTTGCGTGCCTGGCTTCGAACGCGTTCGGGCTCGAAGTCAGCAAAGACGTTAAGCGACGGATTCAAGCGCTCGATCTGACGGAGGTGCGCTTCTGCAAGCTCGACAATCGATATCTTCCCCGCCCGCAGCATCTCCACTTGACGCACTGCGGGCAGCAGCACTAAATCACTCATGCGGAGCCTGCGCTGAAGTGGAAGGACAGGCCGGGCTGGAGCCACAGTTTGTGTCGTCCGCCGGAGTAGAAGGCATCCGCTTGTAGTCGAAGCGATAAGCGCGCACCGGCTCGCCCGAATCGAAACGATCGTTGAAGTTGAGCTGGTAATCGATCGCCGAAGCGTCGTCGGGAAACTTCTCCGTCGAGGGATAAGGATACTTGCTCATCTGGTGGAACGGCAGCTGCGAAACGGTAAACGGCATTGCGTCCCACCAGTCCATGTCTTTCACGTAGCCGTTGGCGTAGAAGAAGTAGTCGCGCTTCCAGCCTTGAGGCAGGGCTGGAAGTTTCGCCGAATCGAACTCAACGGCGATCTCTTCGCCGCTGCCGAAGATGGCATAGCGATCGTCGATGCCATTGACGAGCCTGGTGACGTCACCGAGGCGCGTGTAGTTGCCGCGCTGATGCTGGAAGGGACCGGTGAGGCTGATTCGGTCGTAGTCGTAGTCGAGATCGCCGGGACTCTTACCTTCGATCTGAGTCGGGTAGCCGCGGAATCGCTCTGTCGCCAGGGTGAGAGGCACATCGGTGGCGCGCGTTTCAGCTTCAGGGTTGTTGTCGATGAGGACCTGATCCCAGAAGATCTCGAGATTGCTGACGAGGCGAATCTTGCGCGTGCCCGAGGGGAGTTTCCCTGTGAGGTCGACGACGATGGTGCGCTGGAGGCCCGCGGGGAATCCTGCTTCACCCGGGATCTGGATCCATGACCCGTCGGGGCGCTGCGCCTCGACGTATGGCGAGATGGGCTTGATGCCGGCCTGCCACGCGGCGTAGAGAGAGGTGGCGCTGAAGTAGTTGACGTATCCGGTCATGAGCAGCTTGAGCGGAGACTGCGTGTTGAAGGCACCGAGATCAAGCGTGAGGTAGTGATTCTTCGCAAAGCCATCGTAGGCTGTCGGCGTAAATCCGCTGGCGAACTTGTGATCGCGGCGGCTGAGAACGTCGGTGACGTCGGCGCCGTTGCCATCCCATGCCGCAAGCGGCACGTGAGTTGCGCGGGAAGCGACCACGCGGCCAGAGGCGAATGGAGGATCGTCGAGGAAGCGCTCTTCGGGATTCACATCAACGTCCTGCGGGTGATCAACTGCCACGAGGCGAAGCTGGTCGATGTAGTTCACCTCTTCCATGGGCTCGATGAAGCGGAGGCTGAGCTTTCCGTCGATGGGCGCGAGGCGATCTCCCTCAACCTTGACCCATTCACCGGGGTTGGGGATGTTGCGCCGCGTCGGGGTAAACCAGTGGCCTACGACCGCGGCGCCGATGACGTCGGTGACGAGCTTGTATTTGTACCCATCCCATGCAAAGAGGACCGGGCACGAGCTGCCGCGACGATCCGCTTCTTTCATGGCGATGACCGGAGTATGCGGAAGATCGATTTCGTCCTGAAGGATGCCTGTCGGCCAGAGAATGCGCAGCAGGTCGATATGGTCCGCCTGACCGAGACCAACGAGGAGTTGCGGCGGAGCTTGCGTTGCGAGACCTGAGGCACCCGCGAGTTCCCATTTCTGCCACTGACCGTTTGCGAAGATCTCGACCTTTGAGCCGAGCGCGGTCTTGTTGTCGGCATAGCCGCCCAGATCGAGGCGCACAAAGTGGTTCTTGTTGGCGCCTTGATTGTGAAGCAGGATGGGTGCGGCGTTGAGCTGCGTCACGACGAGGTCCGGCGCGCCATCGCCGTCGATATCCGCGGCGATGAGGCCGCGCGGCGCTGTGAGTGTCAAAGAGTCGAGACCAAGTGTGCGCGAAACATCTTCGAAGCCACCGTCGCCCTTGTTACGGAAGACCTTGACTCGGGGACCGGCAGCGGTTTCTACGATGGCGCCGAGATCGACAAAGCCGTCGTTATCGATGTCGACGGGAGTGAGGCCCCAACCGCGCGTGGCTCCGCTGAGCGGCAACTGCACGCGTTCGAATCGCCGGCTGGCGTTCTGCGGACCGGCTACATTGCGCCAAAGCGTCAGAGCGGGAGCACCGTCATGGGTGACAGCGATGTCCATCCAGCCATCTTTATTGAAATCGAAGACCGCGATGCCGTCGGTGGCGGGGAGCTTTGCGTCGTAGAGAGGCTGCTGGGGATATTTGCCTTCGCGTGGATTGACGAAGAGAACCGGGCCGGGGCTGTCTCCGGTAACGGCGAAGTCGACTGCACGGTCGTTGTTGAAATCGGTGAGGATGGCGGATGCAGTTTTGCCGGTGCCGCCGAGGCCGGCCTGCTCTGTCCACTCTGTGAATGTCTTGTTGCCGTTATTGCGCCAGAGGACGTTCGACTGGTCGCCGGCTTTCAGCGGAGAGCCAGTCACGAAAAGGTCGAGATCGCCGTCATGGTCGAAGTCAATATAAGTGATCCCAGTCGGATGATTGCGCGGGGTGAGACCGGCCTCGGCCGTTACGTCCTGAAACTTGCCTTTGCCGAGATTGCGGAACAGGTGGATTCCATTGTCGGTGGCGACGGCGAGGTCGTTGAGATTGTCGGAGTCGTAGTCTCCCACAGCGCAGGCGACGCCTGCTCCGCTCAGGATCAGCCCTGCCGCCGCCGTATCCATATCTTTGAAGCTGCCATCGCTTTCGCGGTGCAGAACGCGGATCGCCTGGGGACTGGACATCAGGACAAGATCCATCTGCCCGGAACCCGTCACATCGAGCATGCAGGCACCGCCGCTTGTGGGCGCCATCTTCACTTTGCCCGCGAGCATCGGCTGCGGAACCAGCTTGAGGGGAATCATGGTTTGCTGGCGCGCCTGCGGCTCCTCAACCGCAGTGACTGTTGAGTAGCGGCCCTGCTCTCCGTAGGCGAGTCCGATAGCCGCGGAGATCTTGGTGCTGGTCATGTGCTGGAAGAGCTTGAAGTGCTCCTTGGCAGCTTCTTTGTCGCCGGTGGCCTGCAATGCGCGGGCGAGTGCGAACTCGGAGGATGCGTGGAGGGGCTGAATGCTCAGGGCCTTCTTCAGAACTTCGATGGCTTTGTCGAACTGCTTGAGCTCGCGATAGCAGACTCCTTCGAAGTAGTAGGAGTCGACGTCGCGGGGGTCAAGTTTTACTGCCGTCTGGAAGCTCTTGAGGGCATCGTCAAGTTCGTTGTTGGCATGCTGGGCGAGGCCCAGGTTGTACCAGGCTTGAGGATTGTTTGGATCGAGGGCGATCGCCTTCTTCAGCGCTACTTTTGCCTCGTCGATTTTCTGCAGAGTCATGAGGGCAATGCCCTCGTTGACAGCGGCTTGCGCGAGCCTGGGGTCTTTTTGGAAGGCTTGTGCGAAGGCCTCCTGGGCTTTCTCAGTGAACTGTTGACCCATGAGAGCCACGCCGCGGTTGTTCAGGCGGACGGCATCGGCGTCAAAACGTTCTGCTGCACCGGCCGTGACGTGCAGGAGCATGAAAATGACTGCTAACCGGCTAAATTCCTTTAAATACGTCTTCGCCAAATCTGACTCCACAAGCTGCGGCACTGATTGGGGATCTAAGTTGAGAACATTTCAGTGTATGCGAGCCGTGTGACGAAGCAGAACTACCCAGTTTCAAAGGGTGTCCGTTTATTTTGGTGACACAATAACATTGCCGGTCAATGGCTTAGCCCGTCAGAACGTCGCACTCCCTGCAACCTCCCGCAGCATACGACAATTTGTTCACAATTTTTTGTCTGATAAACAACCTGCACATCCGCCTCCGGCATCCATGGTCAATGTAAAGGTGCGCAACTGCCTGGTTGTAAGCCGCACCCACGAGAGCACGGTCAAAACAAAACACAGTTGATAAAGCAGTGGGGTCCTCAGTAGTTCGGCAGTTTTCAAGTGCTGCCCAGTCTGAACCTCCTCGGGTCGGTTTTTCCCATTGAGGGATGACTGGATCGGCTTTTCGTTAGTGGTTTGGCTGTTGTGGATCCAACTCTCAACCGATTGGAAGAGCAGGTAGCTTATGGTGGTCAAAACGCAGAGCAAGGGTCATGGTGTGACCGGATTGCACGTGGGATCGAATAACGTGCGCCGGTACTTCCCGAAAGGGACGAAAAACATCGAACTGCAGCTGGGGCACCTCCGCATTCAGTGCGGATTACGGCCTGACTTCTGGCAAGGTAAACCTGATATTTACGATCCCCGGCTGTGTGCCTGGCTGGAATCGAAGAATCTGCACGGGACGGCGAACCGTACGGTTCCGCTGTCGATGATTCCCGCGGCGGATAACTCGTTCCAGTTGCAGCCGGTTTCCGTGGCGCCGCGCACGCGCACCAAGGTGTCACCCGTTTCGGCTGCATAGTTCCGGGCCCAGCTTATTCTCCTCGCAAACGGCGCCAGTCAAGACTGGGCGCCGTTCTTCTTTTTGAGGATGGAAACGTTGTCAGAGGCCTGGTCGCTCTATTCGATAGACTCGATCAAGATATGGATATCCTTCAGCTTGAAAAAGCAATCGAGGCTTATTTTGCGGCGGGGGCAGCGGCGAATTCCGATCCGGCTGCGATGGCGGCCTTTCTCGAACTTCGCGATGCTCTCGAAAGAGGGCTGATCCGCTCGGCATCGCCCGATGAGAAGTCGGTGACCGGGTGGCGCGTGAATGCGTGGGTGAAAAAGGGAATTCTATTGGGCTTTCGGCTGGGGGCGCTGCACGATCTGGCGGGGGCAGGGCTCTCGTTTGTGGACAAGCATACGTATCCGGTGCGGCTGTTTACGGCGGAGGACGGAGTGCGGGTGGTGCCGGGCGGGTCTTCGATTCGAGCGGGTGCATATGTGGCACGGGGAGTGGTGTGCATGCCGCCGATGTACATCAACGCGGGGGCGTGGGTGGATGAGGGGACGATGGTGGACTCGCATGCGCTGGTAGGGTCGTGCGCGCAGATTGGAAAGCGGGTGCATCTGAGCGCGGCAGCACAGATTGGCGGGGTGCTGGAGCCAATCAACGCGAGTCCCGTGATCGTTGAGGACGACGCGATGGTGGGCGGCAACTGCGGCGTCTATGAAGGGACGATTGTGCGCGCCGGGGCGGTGCTGGCGCCGGGGACAATTCTGACGCGGGGAACGCCGGTGTTCGACCTGGTGAAGGGCGAGACGATTCGGGCGACGCCGGAGATGCCGCTGATAATTCCCGAGAAGGCGGTGGTGGTGCCGGGATCGCGGGCGGTGGGCGCGGGCAAGGGACACCCGAAGGCTGCCGAGTGGAATTTGTCGCTGTATGCGCCGGTGATCGTGAAGTACCGCGATGAGAAGACGGACCTGAGCACGACTCTCGAAGACCTGCTGCGATAGTCCCATGACTGCGAATGGGATTCGGTTGATCCGATTTGGGGTGATTGGGCCGGGGCGGGCTGCGTCACGCTTTGCCGAGGGTATTGCGGCCGTCGAAGGTGCGGAGATCGCGGCGGTGTGGGGACGGAACGCGGAGCGGGCCGCGGCCTATGCGGAGCGGTTTTCAGTACCGAGAACTGCGACGACCCTCCATTCCCTGCTCTCTTCGGATGTGGATGCGGTTTATGTCGCGACACATCCCGACACTCATGCGGAGTTTTGCATCGCGGCGATCGAGGCTGGGAAGCATGTGTTGTGCGAGAAGCCGGCGGCGCTGAATCTGCGGCAAGTTGAACGCGTGATTGCGGGGGCGCGTGCGCACGACCGGCTGTTCATGGAGGCGATGAAGCCGCCTTTCTTTCCGCTCTATCGTCGATTACGGCAATATCTGGAGTCGGATCCGATCGGGCCGGTGGGGTTCGTGCGGGCGGGACATTGCGATTCGTCGATTGGGCCGGATTATCCGCTCCACTTTCGCGAACTGGGCGGCGGAGGAATTCTGGGAATCGGGCCGTATGAGGCATTTCTGGCTCTGGACTGGCTTGGCCCGCTGAAGCGCGTGCAGACGATGGGACGAGTGAATGCTGCGGGCGTGGACACCTTCGCGATCTTCCAGACCGAACACGAACGCGGAATGGCGCAGCTGCATACCGGGATCGATCTGCTGAGTCACGGAGACGCGTTGCTGTCTGCGCCTCTGGGATTCCTCCTCCTCCGCGCCAACTGGTGGAACCCCGCGCGAGCTACAGTGCACTACATCGATGGGCGCGTGGTTGAGTTGGAAGAGCCGTACACAGCGGGCGGGTTCAATTATGAGACGGAGCATTTCTGCGGGCTGATCCGGGAACAGCGGCGCGATAGCCCGGTGATTTCGCATGAGCTTTCGATCGGAATGGCGCGATTGTTAGAAGAGGCGCGGAGGGGGTTGGGGGTGAGGTTTGCAGGAGAATGAGGGGCGGCCGAGGATTCTACACAGGTCTGAGTCGACGATTCGAGACTGAAAAGATCTACATCAAGACGACTGGTGACGCTGCCTGAGATTCGCGCTACTCCTCCACCGTTGTCCCCCACTCTGGAGAAGGTGCATTCCCTCGTATCTGTCGGATGAACGATGGGACTTCTTTGTCGATCAGATCCATTCGATCAAAATGCACAAAATGCCCGCTCTTCTTCGCGATAATCCGACGACTCCGGGTAGAGAGTTTCTTGAGATCCTCGGCCATTTGGTCCGAGGCTCGTTCCAGGTCCGGCATGTGATTATCGGGATCCTGCGCCGCGGAATCATGCGAAAAGATCAGAATCGGAGTCGAACCGAAGGGCACGTCCGAAAGAGTCTCATTCGCTGAGAGATCATAGTCAGATTCACTGCTCATCGTGGCAAATGGTTCATGGCAACGGTCCTGAGAGTAGTAGGTCGCGGCCGCGGAGCCGAATCCCGGAGGCCCGCTTTTCGAGCACTCCCCAAGCAAGCGTGGAACGCCCAGGATGAACACTATCCTGTTCAGGATGTTTTCGAAATCTATGCCTGTCCTTGATCTGTTGTAGGCTAGCCACACCGGGTTGCGGAATTGCGCGGGCGACGAACTATCTTCGAAGATCAGACCCGCAACCTCGGTCGGATAGTGACTCGCATAGTCACGAATGAAGAGTCCACCAATCGAGTGGCCCATCAAGACGACAGGAAACTGAACTCCCGCTGCATGCAACAGTTCGTGCAAGTCCTCAGCGATGTGATCCGCGTCCCGTGGAGGAGGGGCGGCGTCGCTCCCGCCGTAACCGGCGCGATCATAGGAGCAAATCCGCGTTGTCCTGGCCAGCACCGGCTGAACTCCGCCCCAGTTAAGACCATCATTACCGCCTCCGGCTTCAAGCACGACAGTCGGCGAGCCTTGACCAATGCAATTGATCCGCATTTTCCGACCGTGAACCATGTGGATGCTGCCAGGCAGTTCGCGCCGATCGAGTTGTAGCAGGACGGCGTTTATTCCGCTGCTGCCTGCAGCTAACAAGGTGATCGCAGCGATGGCTATGAGCGTGACTCGCTGAAACAATTGACGCGCCGGTGCGGTCCTCTTTGCTCGTAGCGATTGGAGTCTCCTCATCACTAGAAAGACGACAATGGCAGCGCCGATCACGATCAGCATTGGGGCGACCACATAATCGAAGTCCATCATTCGATTTGACCGTGTTAGCGATGTTAGATCATGACTTCCCACCTCCGAGAACTTCAGCCTTGAGACGAGGGAGTGTTCGAGGTGCCGGGCAAGGTGAAAAAGCAACTTCGAGTTCCTCTACTCCGCTCCGCTGTGGTTGGAATGACCCTCGGTGATGCCGGGACGGCGTAAATGAGGCACGCGTCTCTTTGTCACGGCTCCGGAGCTTCAGGGTTTGTGGAGTTCGCCGTTGATAGTTTGCAGCAGTTTGCCGTTCGAGTCGCCGAAGTATTCCCAGAACATGATGCCGCCCAGCTTCTGCGAGCGGATGTACTGACACTTCAGCTTGAGCGATTCCTCATCCTCGTAGGACACGAAGATCTGCTGCTGGGGGTTGTAGAGATAGGGGACCTTGGACGCGTCGTCCCAGTAGCGCGTGAAGCCGTGGCCGAGCATGGTCGACTCAATGACGCTGAAGGGCGTGTATGCGCCGGGCACGGGCTTGCCGACCTGGAAGAGGCCGTGGTTCTGGTCTTTGACCTGTCCCCACTCGTGGCCGTAGAAAGGAACGCCGAGGAGGATCTTTTCGGCGGGGACTCCGGCTTTCTGAAAGGCGCGGACGGTGTCGGCTGACGAGGCAGCTTTGGGATCGGCGGGATCGGCATAGAGCGGGGAGTGATTGCCCGTAATCGATTCGGACCCCGGCTCGTAGTAGTCGTAAGTCATAAGGTTGACCGTGTCGACGTAGCGCTGGACCTTCTGCATTTCGGTGTTGGCAATGACTTCGTCCGACGCGCCCATGGCGATGGTGAGATAGAGACGGCGGCCGCGGCGGGCTGAGGCGTCAAAGCGTTCGCGAAGCTCGCGAAGAAGAGAAGTAAAGTTCTGCTTGTCTTCCGGGCGGAAGGGGTGTCCCGCGCCGGGCATGCCGGGATATTCCCAGTCGATATCCAGACCATCGAGATCGAAGCGGGTAAGGAACTGCATGACGCTGTCTTCAAAGGCGGCGCGGCTTTCGCGGGTAAGTGCCATGTCAGAGAAGTTGGTAGACCACAGCCATCCGCCGACGGAGATGAGGATAGTGAGGTCCGGGTTGGTGTGGCGGATGGAGCGGAGGATTGCGAAGTTCTGAGCATCAGCGGGAGAGCCGGGGACCATGCGGCCGTTCTGGATATTGGCGAAGGCGTAGTTGATGCGGGTGAGTTTGGAGGCGTCGATCTGGGCGGGGGTAAGGGCTGCGCCGCGGGCGAAGACGTAGCCGGTGATGATGAACGGCCGGTTTGTCGGGAATTGTGCGCTAATAACACACGCAGATGCCAGGAGAGACAGGAGCGACAGTAGATGTCGAGATCGGGCCATGGGCACCTTGCCTGTCGAACAAATTACGGGCGGTCGCCCATGGGGCGTTCGTGCATGATCATCCAGGATGTGCCGAAGCGATCGCGGAGCTGGGCGAAGCGTGAGGCGAAGAAGGTCTCCTGCATGGGCATGTAGATCTCGCCGCCTTCGGCCAGAATTTTGAATATTCGTTCGGCATCGCTATCGCTTTCTACGTTCAGGGCAAGGTATGCGGAGCGCATCGGCTTGAAGCGGTCGGCCGGAACGTCGCTGGCCATGATCATGGTGTCGCCGATGGTGATCTGGGCATGGAGAACGGCGTCTGCCATCTCGGGTTGGACCTTGCTGGGGTCGGGCATGTCGCCGTGCTTCATCATCATGCCGAGGGTGGCGCCGAGGTGTTCCGCGTAGAAGCGAAATGCTTCAGCGCAGTTCCCGCCGTAGTTCAAATAGGTATTCAGTCTCATTGATCACTCCGGGAACGGGATTGCGGCGAACTGGACAAAAGCCGCCCCACAAGCATAGTTCCTGCTGCCCCGCTGCAGGCAAGGATACTTCGCAGCGAGAGCGGACGAGGTCTTGGCTCGATTGAACGACTTAGGGGGTTGATGGAAATGCATCGAAGTACAAATGCGGGTGTTAGCATCGAACCTGACAGATGCAAAGTAAAAAGCTGAAACTTATCCCTCTTGGCGGCCTGGGCGAATTCGGAATGAACTGCCTGGCGATTCGCTGGGAAGACGACATTATTGTGATCGACGCGGGGCTGATGTTTCCGGAGACGGAGCTGCTGGGCGTCGACGTTGTTGTTCCTGACATCACCTACCTTATCGAAAACAAAGAGCACGTGCGCGCGATCATTTTGACGCACGGGCACGAGGATCACATCGGCGGCTTGCCGTGGATCCTGAGCGAGCTGAAGGTGCCGGTGTATGCGACGGAGTTCACGCTGGCCTATGTGGAAGGCAAGCTCGAAGAGCATGAGTTGCTCGATGAGACGACGCTGATCGAGATTACGCCGAAGGAGAAGTTTTCGATCGGGCCGTTCACGATTGAGCCGATTCGCGTGACGCATTCGCTCGTGGACTGTGTGGCATTGGCGGTGACGACTCCAGTAGGCGTGGTCATTCATACGGGCGACTTCAAAATCGATCTGGCGCCGCTGGATGACAAGGCTTTCGATCTGCACACGTTCGCGGAGTACGGCAAACGTGGCGTACTGGCGCTGCTGCAGGACTCGACCAACGTGGAGCGATCGGGATATACGCCGAGCGAGCGGGCGGTGATTCCGAGGCTGCACGAGATTTTTTCGCAGACGAAGAAGAAGCTGTTCTTCAGCTGCTTCTCGTCGTCGATCTACCGAATACGGATTGCGCTGGAACTGGCGCGCAAGCACGGGCGCAAGGCCGTGGTGCTGGGCCGGTCGATGATGGAGAGCACGGAGATTGCGCAGGACCTTGGGTATATCGAGGCTCCGCCGGGACTGATTATTAATCCCGGGCAGATGCGGGATTATCCACCGGACGAGCTGCTGGTGCTGATCAGCGGGACGCAGGGCGAGCCAATGAGCGCGCTGAGCCGCGCGGCAGTGGATACGCACAAGCATGCTCGCATCGATGCGGGCGACACGGTAGTGCTGAGCTCGCGGATTATTCCCGGCAACGAGAAAAGCATTTACAGGGTGATCGATCACCTGAGCCGGCGCGAGGCGAACGTGATTTTCGATGACGGATCCCATGGGCTGATTCACGTCAGCGGCCACGGGTCGCAGGAGGAGTTGCGGCTGCTGATCAATCTTGTTCGGCCGAAGTTCTTTGTCCCGGTGCATGGGGACTACCGCAATCTGCGGCGTCATGCGCAGCTGGCGATGGAGACGGGCGCGGTGGAGCATGCGATCGTGATCGAGGACGGCGACGTGCTCGAGTTGGATGAACACGACGCGCGCAAGAAGGATAAGGTCACCGTGGGGCGGGTGCTGATCGACTCGGGTTCTACCGCGGATATTGTCGAGGACCTGGTGGTGCGCGACCGGCGGATCCTTTCCGAAGACGGCATTGTGCTCGCGATTCTGGCAATCAACAAGCGAATCGGGAAGGTGGAGCGTGAGCCGGAGATCGTGATGCGCGGCTTCGGCGGCGCGGACATTACCGAGCAGGCCCGCGAGTTGGTGCTGAAGACGCTCGATAGCCTGAGCGGCGAGCAGAGGACCGACTACGGGATGGTAAAGGAGAAGGTCCGCGTGGAACTGAAGCGGCTGATCCAGAAGTCGACGGGGAAACGGCCGATGATTATTCCGGTGATTCTGGAGATCTAAAGCTCTGTACGAATTCCACGCCCAGTTCCGATCCCCGAGAAGAACGAGCTATGAGCATCAAGACTGATTCCCTGGTGTCTCTTGAAGCGATTCGCGCGGCTGCGGAGCGCATTTCCAGCGTCGCGGTGAGAACGCCGGTGGTGCGGGCGTATTTCGCCGACGTGCCCGGGCAAGTATGGCTTAAGGCAGAAAGCCTGCAGCCCATCGGAAGCTTCAAGCTGCGTGGCGCGGCGAACAAGATCCTGCAGCTCTCAAAAGATGAGATCGCGCGGGGTGTCATCACCTATTCAAGCGGAAACCATGCGCAGGGTGTGGCGTACGCGGCGCGCGAGGTCGGCGCGAAGGCGGTCATCGTGATGCCGTCGAATGCCCCGGCGATCAAGCGAGCTGCCACGCTGGCGCTGGGAGCCGAGGTGGTGGATGTCGGAGTGGCTTCGAGCGAGCGGCTGGCAAAAGCCGAGGAACTCGTTCGCGAACACGGATATGTGGTGATTCCGCCCTACGACGACGAGCAGATCATCGCGGGGCAGGCGACCTGCGGGCTGGAGATCATCGAGGCTCTGCCGGAAGTCGACCTGGTTCTTGCGCCGGTTTCGGGTGGAGGGCTGCTGAGCGGCATCGCCACGGCGGTGAAACGGATCAGCCCGAAGACGAAGGTGTTTGGAGTTGAACCGGAGTTGGCGGCGGACGCGACCGAAAGTTACAGGACGGGAAAGCTGACGACTTGGCCGGCGGAGATGACCTCCCGAACCATCGCCGATGGGTTGCGGACGCAGAGCGTCGGGGTAAGGAACTTCGCGCACATCCGCGAGTTTGTGGATGCGATCATCACGATCACCGAGGCCGAGATTCGAGCCGCGATGCGGGCTATTGTGGGGTCAGCGCGCATTGTGCCAGAGCCGAGCGGTGCGGTGACGTCGGCGGCCGTGCTGTTCCATAGGGCGGAGCTGCCGGAGTTCAAGACCGTGGCGGCCGTGGTCAGCGGGGGAAATGTGGATCCGGCATTGCTGGCTGAGGTGCTTACCGAGTCCGGCAGTTAACGTCCTTTGAACTATGATCTTGTGTGAGATGAAGAGCCTTTTGCGCAATTCCCAGACGCTGGCGGCAATCCTGGTTATATCCGTCCTTCCGCTTTGTGCTCAGAAGAAAAAAGACCAGATTCAGAAGCCGATCGCGGGTCCACGTGCCACGGCGCTGCGTGTGACATGGCTGTATGTTTCTGCCAGCACGGAGGCACAGAAAGTTGACCGCGTGCAGCCGGGGCGGGAACTGGTAGTGGCCGAGAAGAGCGGCGAGTGGTTGCGTGTTTTTGCAAACACGGATGTAGAGCTGGAGCGCACGGCGGATGAACCAATCTTCGATACGAATGAGGTGACGCCGCCGATTTCAGGCTGGATGCAGGCCAGGGGTGTTGTTATCGAAAGCACACCGAATGGCGACCAGGTGCTGATGGGTGCGGCGGCCGAGTCGGAGGCGCAGGCGAACGATCCGCGCGGACCTGTAAATGCGGCGCGCACAGCGCACCTGCTCTATCGCCGGCTGGCGGAAATCTTTCCCAACTCGCCGCTGGCAGCGGAGGCGGCATGGCGGTCAGCTGACATTTCGTGGCAGATCCAGAAGGCGGATGCATCGTCGCGTCCTTCGGCGAAGGAGCAGGCGCCGTACTTGCGGCAACAGCTGGACGAGGATGCGCTGAAGCACCTGATTCGGGACTATCCGCACACGAAGCAGGCGGACTACGCGGCGTTTGAACTTCTCGACAACAAGCTTTGCGGCGACTGGCAGGGACAGCCGAAGTGTCCGGAGAAGGAATCGGAGATATATGAGAAGTTCGCAGCAGAACACGCCGATGGGCCGCGAACGGCGCAGGCACTGTACCTGGCGGTGTATCGACAGGCCGTGCTGAGGGACATGTACGCGGGTGAGGAGAACGAGAAAAAGAGTGAGGCCGCGCATGCGCATGCGCGCGATCTGGCGGCAAGGTTGAAGGATAAGTTTCCCCAGTCGGATTACACGGCGCGGGCGGCAATGCTCGTGTTCAAATTGGACCAGGGTATTCCGGTTTACGGCATTGAAAAGGAATAGATCATACTTTGAGACCAGCGGCGCCGGTGCGCACCTAGGATATAGAGCGGAGGCTCTTTGAACGTATACATTCAGTCGCTTCTTCTGGGCATTGTTGAGGGCCTGACGGAGTTTCTGCCGGTAAGTTCTACGGCGCATCTGCGGATCGTCGAGGCTGCAATGCGCATCCCGCTGGATGATGCGTACTGGATCATGTATACGATTGTGATCCAGGCCGGGGCCATACTGGCGCTGATCCTGCTTTATCTCGGGCGAATTGTGGCGTTCATCAAGAGCTTTCCGCGCGGCGAAAGCGGAGACAAGACCTGGATGAATCATCCGATCTCGCTGACGCTGATTGCGTTCTTCCTCACGTCAGTGATTGCGCTGCCGCTGCACAAGATAAGCGAGAAGCATCTGGAGAGCGTCGCGGTGATGTCGTGGACGCTGTTGATCGGCGGCATCATCATGTGGGTGGTGGATGCGAGGGCGTCGAGGTATGAGCCAGCCACCATTCACGTGGAAGAGATGAGCCTGGGGCAGTCGATCTGGATTGGTGCTTGCCAGTCGCTGTCGGCGGTGTTCCCCGGAACGTCGCGGTCAATGGCGACGATTGCTGCGGGACAGCTGGTAGGGATGGACCGGCCCTCGGCGCTGGAGTTCAGCTTTCTGCTTTCGATTCCGACGATGATTGCGGCGACGGCGTGGGATTTGTTGAAGTCGATCCACCCCAGCCAGAAAGCGCTGGCGGCCGGTGCCGTGCCGATGGCCCAGGTTTCGATGAACGGGCAGCGCTGGATCGTGCTGGCGATCGGGTTTGTTGTCTCCTTCCTGGTGGCGCTCGGCGTTGTGGAGTGGTTCCTCGCGTGGGTGCGGCGGCACGGGTTCACGCCGTTTGCGGTATACCGGATTGTGCTGGGGATTGTGCTGCTGGTGCTGGGAAGTCGGCTGCTGGGGCATTAAGCTCATCAGAAGGCTGTGCCAAAATTCCTCTCATGGCTGAGGCGGTTGATTTCTGCCTACTGCTAATCAAAGGGCAATCTTCAATCGGCATTTGCAACCGACTTCCTGGCAGCAAGAGTCATGAGACGAGGCTTCAATCGTCCGAGGACATCATCGACGATTCGTTTCTCGATATGCCTCTCGATGGGAAATGGCATCTGGGTTTCCGCAGCGGAGAGTTGAGCTCCGTCATATACGTCGATCAGTTCCATCCGGACCAGGAGTTCACGATCATGGAGCGCAAGTTCGCCTGACAGCACAGCGTGAACCCCCATGCTTTCTCCGGTCTTCTGAGGATCGGTGAACTTCGTAAGGTGATGTCTCACCGTTCTTTCAGCGCGCACTCGCAGTCCGTCCACGCCGGAGAGCGCGTCAGTCAGCGCAGAGGTTATTCGTTCGCCTGCAAATGACAATTCCGGGGAACTCTTGGAAACATTCATCGGAAGGACTGCAATTGGATACCCGCTATCCCCGTCGAACGGCACGCCGTTTTCAAAGTTGGACTGTAGCCACTCGGGGAAGAAGCGATAGCCGAATCGCGGCAGAGTCTCGATGAATCGGCTGTTCGGACCGGTATCTCCGAGTGCTTCCCTGACTGAATGGATGACTTTGTTCAAGGCGTGGTCAAGATTCATGAAGGCCCGACCCGGCCAGAGCTCCTCATGGATCTCCTCTCTTGAATGGGCACGGATCGGCATGGAGAGCAACAGACGGAGAAGCGTTCTTGCCTGTGGCGTGAGTCGAACCCTCAGGCCGCGTCTGCGGAGTTCTCCGCTGTACTGTTGAAATTCGAAATCCCCAAAACGATGGGTCATTGGTGGCCGCCCGTTCATGACCTCACCAAGTTTCTTGCAAGTTTGCCCTGAATGTGCAGCAGAAAGTACCACGGTCTATTGCCACGCGGGATAGCTTCGGGGTGTGGATCAGCTGCAGATTATGGGCAAAGGCAGCCCTTCGAGGAATTCAGCACCAGCCAGAAAGCGCTTGCGGCCAGCGCCGTGCTGATGCTCCAGGTTTCAATGAACGGGCTGCGATGGATCTTATTGGCGATCTCCGGAAAGGCACGCGAGACGGGACAATTTATAGCATTGCCAAGCGCGTTTTCGGGGTGTACCGTCTATCTCACCATTCGGTTGAATTCGATCTTCTTCAGCCTACAACCTTCACCTTGATCCTTGGGGGGAACAGGTTACCATGCGCATGATCGCCTCAAAACCGCGACGGGCTAGTTGTGTCTTCGCCAGCAGTTTCTACGAGCTGCGGTTCGCACTTCCTGCTTTGGTGTGCTTTGTCCTTAGCGGGCTTTCTCTTGAGGCGGCCCCCAAACCGAAACCACAATCACTGAGCATTTCCACTGCGTCGCTGCCAAACGGAGTTGTCGGAAACACATACTCGGCGACTCTTTCCGCGACAGGCGGAACGACACCTTACCAATGGGCCCTGACCAGCGGAACCCTTCCCTCAGGTCTCAGCTTTTCGGCAGGCGGTGTAATAAGTGGAACACCCACGGCTTCAGTAACTGCACTATCCCTGACGTTCAAGGTTACTGATTCAGGCCACCCAAGCCAGAACAAGTCAAAGACGCTCTCGCTCACGGTTGCCCCAGCCCCGCTTGCGGTTACAACGACTTCACTACCCGGCGGTCAGGTTGGGACAGCTTACAACGCGAATCTCTCCGCCAGTGGCGGAACCACTCCGTATAGATGGTCGCTCGGCAGCGGCGTACTCCCGCAGGGTCTTACGCTCTCAACGTCAGGGTCAATTACCGGGACACCCACGACGGCGGGAAATTACACGGGCATCATCTTCTCAGTGACTGACTCGAGTTCGCCGGCTCTTTCGGCGCAGAGCGGCTCACTTTCCGTTGCCATCAATGGCGGCGCCTCGGGAGTTTCGATTGTTCCCAAGCGCGCTGGATTGACTGTCACTCAGGCTCTATCGTTGACTGCCACCTCTGGCGATGGCGGAAATCTCAACTGGAGTGCCACGGGACCAGGCTGCAGCGGGGTTTCCTGTGGAACATTCAGTTCCTCGAGCACCCCGAGTAGCTCGCCCGTGACGTACACGGCTCCGGCAACGGCAGGACAGTTCGTCATAACAGCCACTAGCGCCAACGATGCCTCCGTCTTGTCGTCGATAACGGTGGGAGTTACTGATCTCGCCGGAGTCGCCACATATCACAACAACAGTTTTCGAGATGGCGTGAACTCTCAGGAGTACGCTCTGTCTCCGTCTAACCTCACGGCCAACAATTTCGGAAAGCTTTTCAGTTGCCCGGTTGATGGCGCGATCTATGCGCAGCCGTTGTGGATTCCCAATCTGACGGTGGGAGGAGCCCAGCACAACGTCGTTTTCGTGGCCACCCAGCATGACAGCCTCTACGCGTTTGACGCCGACAAAGCTCCATGCATGATGCTGTGGCACGTGAATCTGATCGACTCCACGCATGGCGGAACAGTCGGAGAGACCGTGGTTCGGGGCACGATTGCGAATACTCTGAGCGGCGACATCGTACCTGAGATCGGTGTGACCGGCACGCCGGTGATCGATCCCGGTACAAAGTCGCTCTTCGTCGTGTCCAAATCGGTGGATGCAACGGGAACAATCCACTACCAGCGGCTCCACTCAATCGACATCCTCACCGGCTCTGAGAAAGCGAATGGGCCTGTCCTAATCTCCGCAACCTATCCCACCATCAGTTCCACCGTTACGTTCGATCCATGGAAGGAAAATCAGCGGGCGGGTCTCGCACTGGTGGGCGGCGTGGTCTACATTGCGTGGGCTTCTCACGGCGATGCAGCCTCCTGGTACGGCTGGATGATGGGGTATGACGCCGCCACTTTGAACCACTTATATACCTTCAACTCCGCGCCGAATGCCACAGAGGCAGGAATCTGGATGGCAGGCGGAGCGCCGTCTTCTGACTCTTCCGGTAACCTCTACGTCATCACAGGAAACGGGAACTTCGATGTAACCAATCCCAACCCTCCCAATAATGACTATGGCGATTCATTCCTCAAGCTAACCGGCAATCTTTCAGTCTTGCAGTACTTCACTCCCGCTGACCAAGCCACTGATAACTCTTCAGATGGTGACTTCGGGTCTGGCGGAACCTCCGTTGTCATCGATCTTCCGAACAATGGATCACTTCCCAATCACCTCGTCATTGGCGGCGGAAAAGACCGCAATCTGTGCCTGCTGAACCGTGATGCGCTGGGAGGATATAGTTCCACCAATCAAGGCGCGGTTCAGATATTGAGCCTCGGTAATGGCATCTTCGGTACTCCGGCCTTCTGGAACTCGTCTTTCTATCTGGCCGGGGCCGGTGGGAAGCTGCAGGAGTTCACATTGAACTCATCCACTTACCAGATCAATACGTCACCTACATCCAGTTCGGGAACAACGTACGGGTTCCCGGGTGCGACCCCGTCCATCTCAGCCGCACCCGATAACTCCAACGGGATTGTCTGGGCTCTCAACAACTCCCAGTACTGCACCGGGCAGTCATCCGGCTGTGGGCCAGCCGTACTTCACGCTTATGATGCGACCAACCTTGGGAACGAACTCTGGAACAGTTCGCAGGGCGTGGGGAACTCCGCCGGGCTCGCTGTGAAGTTCACCGTGCCCACGGTCGCAAACGGAAAAGTGTACGTTGGAACCCGTGGCGATGACAGTCAGCAGTCGGGGCACACAGCGACAGCTGCCGGTGAACTCGATGTTTACGGGTTGCTGCCAAACTGACGCGTAACCCCTAGCCGAGGTGATTGCGGAATGTGCAGCGGGCGCTGCGAGGGCGCCCATGCTGCCCTCCCTTGTACCGCGGCATAGCCCTTTTGGGAGTGGGTTCTGTGGTTCCTGTTGAGGGATTTGGCCAGAAAGCATAGTTGGTAGCGGGGATAATGAAGGATGCTCTCCGCTGGCGGTCCGATCGAATCGGTCCCGATTGTGGTGTCGATCTGCCAAGGCGACCTGCAGTTGGTGCTGAGAATTTGGATTGCGGGCGAGCAGGGCGCGGAGGCATCCTCTCGATGAAGCCGATACCGATCAGTTTGTCGCCGACACGCAGCCGGGCGCTGAATGTGTTTCTGGGCGCAGTGCTGATGTTGTCGTCGATTCTTCTCTTCCTGGCGCTGGCGACGTATCACCCCAGCGATCCCTCAATGAACACGGCCACCGGGCCGGAGCCTGGAAACGCGGTTCACAATTGGATCGGGCTGTTGGGGTCGTACCTGAGCGATGTGCTGCTGCAGGCGTTCGGGCTGACGGTGTTTTTGGCTCCGCTCTGGATGGGCGGCCTGGGATGGAACTGGTTGCGGTCTCGCGATGCGGGGACGGCGATTCTGCGCTGGATGGGGGTTGCGCTGGCGGTGATCTTTACGCCATCGCTTTTCGGATTGCTGCCCTGGCACTGGCGGTGGATGCACGCAATTCCGGTGGAAGGCGTGATGGGGCGCGTGATCTCCGGCCTGCTGGTCGCGTATTTGAATACGCAAGGTGCGTGGCTGGTGGCGGTGGCGCTGGCGGGCGTGGGGATCTACTTCGCTTCGGATATCAGTTTCAAGACGATCAAGACGCAGATCGAAGATCGCTGGCTGAACATGGTTGCGTGGCATGACCGGTATCGCAACTGGAAGGAAGAGCGGGCGGAGCGGAAACGCGAACTGGAAGAGCGGTACATGGAGATGCAGCCGGGACCGGCACAGAGGCTGTTCTCGGGGGCGATTGGGGAGGAACAGGAGCCCGTGGTTGAGCAGACCGCTCCGCCACAGACGCTAACAGGCAAGCTGGCGAGTTTGTTCGCGATGAAGAGGAAGCAGGCGGCGTTGGAGCCTGATCCGGTGGAAGAGATTCCGGCCTTTCAGCGGACCGGGAAAACTGCGGAAGAGCCGATTGCGGCGCGACGGTCGAGCATCTGGGAGCCGAGTGCTCCGGCAGTTGCGGCCAAAGCGACGGCTGCGAGTGCGGGTGAACCGGCTGCGGCGGGCCGGAGCGTGATTGAGATGAGGACGCCGGCGGCGGTGCCGCAGGCCCCAGTTCCCGCACCGGCTCCCGTTGTACCTTCACCTGTTCCGACGGCGGCTTCGAATCATGCAGTGGCTGCGGGCGAAGGGCCGGGCAGCATCGCAATTCACGAGCGCGCGGATGTTGATGAGAAGCAGGTGACGGTTGCGCCAAAACATGTGAGCGGATACAAGCTGCCGCCAAGCACGCTGCTGAATTCTGGGAGCGGGCCGCAGATCGTGCGCGAGGATGCGCTGCGCGATGAGGCCAAGGTGCTGGTGGAAAAATGCGCCGAGTTCGATGTGATGGGGCAGGTGGTGCAGATCAATCCCGGTCCCATGGTGACGACCTACGAATTCAAGCCTGAGGCCGGCGTGAAGTATTCGCGCGTGACTGGACTTGCTGAGGACCTGTGCCTGGCGATGCGGGCGGAGAGCATTCTGATCGAGCGCATGGCGGGCAAGAGCACGGTCGGAATCCAGGTTCCGAACCACGAGCGGGAGACGATTCACCTTCGCGACGTGCTGGAGTCGGAGACTTTTGCGAAGGCCAAGTCGCGACTGACGCTGGCCATGGGCAAGGACATCAACGGGCGGATTGTGACGGCGGATCTGGCGTCAATGCCGCACGTGCTGATTGCGGGCTCGACGGGTTCGGGCAAATCGGTGGCCATCAACGCAATGATCATGAGCCTGCTGTACCGGACAACTCCGGCGCAGGTGAGGCTCATTCTGGTGGACCCGAAGCGGGTTGAGTTGGGGATGTACGAGGGGATTCCGCACCTGTTTACGCCCATCATTACGGAGCCCAAGCTGGCGGCGAATGCACTGAGGAACGCTGTTCGTGAGATGGAGCGGCGGCTGAAGCTGTTGGCGAGCCGAAGCGTTCGGAACATCGACCAGTACAACAAGCTTTTCGAGAGCGCGATGCCTTCGCTGTTTGATGACGGGACAGAAGAGCAGCCGCTGCCCTACATCGTGATCATCATCGATGAGTTGGCCGATCTAATGATGCTGGACAGGGCCAACGTGGAAGAGTCGATTACGCGGCTGGCTCAGATGGCTCGTGCAGTAGGTATTCACCTGGTGCTGGCGACGCAGAGGCCGTCAGTAGACGTGATTACAGGTTTGATCAAGGCGAATGTGCCGACGCGGATCAGCTTCAGACTGGCGACGAAGGTGGACTCGCGGACGATTCTCGACACCAACGGGGCGGAGGCACTGCTGGGACGAGGGGATATGCTTTTCCTGCCGCCGGGGACGAGCAGGTTACTTAGGTTGCATGCGCCGTATGTGAGCGAGAAAGA
>Ga0207674_10001345_pt1 | contig 31798 bp, 32 predicted proteins | sample KBSCornC72_FD_184303 | JGI IMG/M metagenome (GOLD analysis project Ga0207674, IMG submission 184303) | Corn rhizosphere microbial communities from Kellogg Biological Station, Michigan, USA - KBS Corn C7-2 (SPAdes) (version 2) | ecosystem: Host-associated > Plants > Roots > Rhizosphere > Soil ...
CTCGCGTTTCATCGCACCGAAGAATGCGATGGCGTTGTTCAGCACACGATCCCGCGCGGCTTCGTCCACTTCGAGCGACGCGTTGCCGCGTTGGCTGACGTGGCCGAGCACGATGCCGTCGCCGCGCGGCATCATGCCGGCGGCGGTGTAGGTCACCTCGGCCTGGGGCACGAGTACGACGAGTTGGCCTTTCACGGGCACGAGCTCGCGATCGTCGAACAGCGTTGCCGAGCCGAGGCCGGTGCAGTTGACGAGGACCGGTTCGGCGAGCGCGGCGAGATCGCGGGGCGTGTCGAACTTGCGCACCACGATGCGGCCGCCGAACGCGATCACTTCGCGCATCAGCGCGTCGAGGTAGATCGACGGCTCGAAGCGGAGAACCGGTAGCACCGACGCGTATGGCGTCGCGAACGGGTGCTCGCCGGGGCCGAGCGTCGTGCGGCCCATGCCGATCGAATCCGGAATCAATGGCGGACCTGAGACTTCGCCGGCGCCAAGCACGCGACCGCCGCCAGGGCCGCCCGGGTTCGCGGTCATCGGAGAGTACTCGTCGATCCACGAGACGCCGCGATTCGTCCCGACCAGGAGTTGGTGCTCGCGATACGCGATGACCGCGGCGCGGCGGAACTGGTCGTCCCACTGCGGCGTGCGCCGGTCGTTGGCGATCAGTCCCGAAACGGGGGTGAAGGCGGCCCACGCCATGTTGGACGTCGTGTCCGGCGGCAGCGACATCGCGTAGATCGTGACGTCGAAACCGTGCCGCTGAAGTTGCCGCGCCGTGGTGAGGCCGACGATTCCGCAGCCGATCACCGCGGCTCGACGCTCGGTCGCGGCGAGCGCGCATTCCGTGGCCAGAAACGCCGTTCCCCACGAGAGCGAGTAGCCGGCGCCCCCGTGCCCATAGTTGTGAATGAGCAACTTGTCATCGAGCTTGTCGGCGCGGACGACGAAACCCGAGTCGCGGTGCGGACGCAGCCCGACCGTCGTGCGAATGATGCGATCGCGCGAGACGTTCACCGGCACGAGTCTGACCCGTCGGCTCGGCGACGGATTCGTCCGACCGAACAGCGGCGCGCAGCCGCTCACCGCAACCGAGGCGGTGGCGAGGCCGGTCGTTCTCAGAAAGTCGCGGCGATCCACGAGCAGATTGTAGCCGCGGCGCGAGTGACCGGCTAGCTGTGCGCGATGGTGCTCGTGGTGCTCGCCCGCGCGTTTCGGCGGCGCGGGCGTGAAGTCCGACCCGGGTCGTAACCCGGCCTAGCGGGGTGCCGTGGCTCCGGCCAGGGGTGAATCGGCGAACGTCGGCGTCGAACGAAGGATCTCGCGCTCGTCTTCCGACATGTCGGGCGACACTTCGCCGAAGAGCGGCGTGCTGAGATAGCGCTCGCCGGTGTCGGGCAGCATCGCCAGAATCGTCGACCCTTTCGCCGCCTCCTTCGCGACGACGAGCGCCGCGGTAAACGTCGCGCCTGCCGACGTCCCGACGAAGATGCCTTCCTTCTGGGCGAGCTCGCGGCTCGAGCGCATCGCTTCCGCCCCGGCCACGGTGATCACCCGATCGACCAGCTTCGCGTCGACTGCGTCGCCGGTGAGCTTCGGAATGAAGTCCGGGCTCCAGCCTTGGATCGGATGCGGCTTCCACGACGGATGGCGCGACGCGGGGGAGCCGTCCTCGTTTCGCTCCTGCTTCGTTCCGCTCGAGACCATCGGCGCGTCGGCCGGCTCGGAAAGAATGATCTTTGTTTCCGGACGTTCCTTGCGTAGCACGCGTCCAACGCCCTTCAGCGTTCCGCCGGTGCCGAAGCCGGTGACCCAGTAGTCGAGGCGTTGTCCGGCGAAGTCGCGCAAAATCTCCTGCGCGGTCGTGTGCGAGTGAATCGCGGCGTTCGCTTCGTTCTCGAACTGGCGCGTGAGGAACCAGCCGTGCGCCTCCGCCAGCTCCACGGCCTTCTGTACCATTCCCGTTCCGCCGGCAGGGGCGGGCGTGATCACGACCTTCGCTCCGAGGAAGCGCATCAGCCGTCGCCGCTCGACGCTGAACGACTCGGCCATCGTCACGACGAGAGGGTACCCTTTCGCCGCGCAGACCATGGCGAGGCCGATTCCGGTGTTGCCGCTCGTCGCCTCGATCACCGTCTGACCCGGCTTGAGAACTCCTCGTCGCTCGGCGTCTTCGATCACGCCGAGGGCGAGACGATCCTTGACCGACCCGAGCGGATTGAACGCTTCCATCTTGACGTACAGATCGATGCCGTCGGGAGCGAGACGATTGATCTTGATGACGGGTGTGTTGCCGATGGTGCCGAGAATGTTCGCGAAGCGGGTCATAGGGGCCTCGGTCGGAGTGCCCAAAAAAGCTAGCAGGGTCGGACCAGAGCCCCGCTGGCGGAGGCGGCAGCGTTCGGTAGCTTCTTCGCCCGTGACCCACCAGGACGTTGGGCGGCTTCGTCAGGCCGCGATCTATTTGCGCGGTTTGGCCGGACGAATGCCACGTGTCCCCATCGACGCGGCGGCGCTCGAGGCGAGGGCGCGCGAAGTCATGTCACCGCAAGGCTTTGCATATGTCGCCGGCGGGGCGGGGAGCGAGGCGACGATGGCCGCCAACCGCGCTGCGTTCGACCGCTATCGGTTGACGCCGCGCGTCCTCCGGAACGCCGAGTCCCGCGACCTGTCGGTGACCCTGTTTGGTCGGACGCTATCCGCACCTATCCTGACCGCGCCGATCGGCGTTCTCGAGATGGCGCATCCCGACGCCGACCTCGCCGTCGCGCGCGCGGCCGCTTCGCTCGGCGTGCCGATGATCTTTTCGAACCAGGCGTCGGTTTCGATGGAGCGCTGTGCCGACGCGATGGGCGGTGGGCCCCGGTGGTTTCAACTGTACTGGAGCAAGTCCGACGCGCTCGTCGAGAGCTTCGTGCACCGCGCCGAGTCGTGCGGCTGCGGCGCGATCGTCCTCACATTGGACACGACGATGCTCGGATGGCGCCCGCGCGATCTCGATCTTGGCTACTTGCCGTTTCTCGAGGGGAGGGGAATCGCGCAGTACACGAGCGACCCCGTGTTTCGTGCCTCGCTCAGTGAGCCGCTAGCGGCGCCGGCCAACGCACCGCGAGCCGCAATTACGATGTCGAGCGTTCTCGCCCTGATCGGCGCGGCTCGCCGATATCCCGGCAGCACGATCGCGGCGCTCCGCAGCGGCGAATCACGACGCGCCGTTCAACGCTTCATTGCTACATACTCGCGACCGTCGCTCCAGTGGAGCGATCTCGCCACGCTCCGTCGCCTGACCAAACTGCCAATCCTGCTCAAAGGTGTTCTGCACGACGACGACGCACGGCGAGCGATCGACAGTGGAATGGACGGTGTGATCGTTTCCAATCACGGCGGACGTCAAATCGATCGCGCTGTCGCCGCGCTCGACGTGTTACCGTCGATCGTCGCGGCGGTCGACGGCAAAATGCCCGTGCTCTTCGACAGCGGGATTCGCACCGGTGCCGACGTTGCCGTCGCCCTGTCGCTCGGCGCCGCCGCGGTGTGTATAGGGCGACCGTACGTCTATGGCCTGGCGATCGCGGGTGAGCTGGGCGTGCGCGAAGTGCTCACGAACATCCTCGCCGAGCTCGATCTCACGCTCGGCCTGCTCGGCTGCATGTCGATCGCCGATTTGCGGCCGTCTTAGTTGGGCGGCTTCGGAGCCGTCGCCGGCGGAGGAGTGGTCGGCGGACGAGGAGTGTTCGGAACCGGATGCGCCATGCGGTCTTTGACTGCGGCGATGAACCGATCGGCATCTTCCTCGGCGAACGTGCGCGACACCTTCTCTCCGTCGACCTTGGTGTTGCTGAACAGCTCGTGCTTGTCGCCGTTTTTCCAGTCGACCACGATCGTGTTGTGCTGGTAGCGGATGTCGCTGATGTCGCTGACCGGAAAAACGGCGTGCGTCCCGATCGCGCTCGCAACCGACGTCTTCACGATTTGCGCGATGCTGCCGCCGAAGCCGGTCGTCTCACCGGCGGTCTTCGCGTTCACCGCGTCCTTCACCTTGGCGATCGTCTTCGGCGACAGGCCGGCGAGGATGTTGTTTCCCGCGAGGACGAGGTCGACCGAGCTGTCGCGGTTGTAGATGCGAAGGTCGCCCGGAGCCAACTCGGTCGGCGGAGGGGCTTCCGTTTGCACGCGCATCGGGTGGCGGCGCGTTGGCACCGCCTTATGAATGAAGTACCCGCTAATGAAAACGATCGCGAGGATCACCAGCCCGAATCGAATCAGTCCGGCGACGACCCGGCGGGACGAGACAGTCATGTTATGATGGTAGCATGAATTCCGGCGCACATCAAACCGCTGTCGAGCGGCTGGAAGCCGCCCTCGCCGCCATCGCGGAGCATCAGCCCCGCACGAACGCGTTCATCCTCGTGGACGAGCCTGGTGCGCGGGCCGCGGCGCGGGCGGCCGATGACGAGCGGCGGCGCGGCGTCGAACGGGGGCCGCTCCACGGCATGCCGATCTCGATCAAGGACCTGATCGACATCGCCGGCCAGCCGACGACCGCTGCGTCTCGCGTGCGAGCCGGTCATGTGGCGACGACCGATGCGCCCGTCGTCCAGCGCCTGCGCGAGGCCGGGGCAGTGTTGATCGGCAAGACGAACCTCCACGAGTTCGCGATCGGCACGACGAGCGACGAATCGGCGTTCGGCGCCATCCACAATCCGCACGACATCACGCGATCGGCCGGCGGTTCGAGCGGTGGATCGGCGGCGGCTGTCGCGTGTGGCATGGGCGAGGCATCCATCGGTTCCGACACCGGCGGCTCGATTCGAATTCCCGCGGCGGCGTGCGGTGTCGTCGGACTCAAGCCGTCGCTCGGCGAAGTGCCGACCGATGGCGCGGTGCCGCTCTCTTTCACGTTCGATCATATCGGGCCCCTCACGCGATCGGTGGACGACGCGGCGGCGCTCTGGGCCGTGCTCGCCGGTCAGCGCCCCAAGTCGATAAATGTTCCAACTCCGGAGTCTGTGACGCTGGGAGTCCTCGGTGGCTACTTCGACGAGCTTCTCGACGATGAAGTTCGAGCGAGTTTCACCGACGCGATCGAGCGACTCCGCCGATGCGGCCTCACTACGGAAGCACGCGCAATCGCCAACACCGAATTGATCACGAGCGCGTACGTCTCCATCTCCCTCGCCGAGGCGGCGCATTGGCACGCGTCGAATCTCGAGACCCGCTCGGCGGATTATCAGCCGGGTGTCCGCGCGCGGCTGGCGATCGGCGAAAAGGTACTGGCCGTCGACTATCTCGCGGCGTTCGAGGCGCGAGAGCGGCTGCGTCAAGCCGTCGACGTCGCGCTCGAGGGATGCGATGCCCTCGTGCTCCCGACTCTTGCCATCGTCGCGCCGACGCTTGGCATGCAAGACGTTATCATGAGCGGGGGCCAGCAGGTTCCGGTGCGATCGGCGATGCTGCGTCTCACCCAGCTATTCAATGTGACCGGTCACCCGGCTATCTCACTTCCCGTACCCACGCAGGGATTGCCGGTGGGACTTCAACTCGTCGGCCGACGCGATCAGACCGCGGCGCTGCTTGCCACAGCGCGCGCGTGTGAGCAAGCGCTCATGTGATCACGGTCGATTGCGGAGATCCGGCTTGGCGTTGACGACGATCCACACGACGGTGTCCCACGCATTGTGGATGCCGATGAACAACAGACCGAGCGCGGCGGTAGCCACGGCGAAGAATGCGCCGAGCGTGTGCAGTTCGGCGAGGATCGCCGCGATGAGGATTATTGAATAGGCGACAAGCGGCAAGAGCGTGTGCCAGATCCAATCTTCCAACACCGGCTTGTAGCTCTGCTGGCGTCGCGCGCGAATCATCGCGCGGACCACGAACCAGAGGCCGGCGAGGGCCGCCAGGCCGAGTGCCGTTCGAACTCCGGTGAGGCCACCCCACGGCGCGCTCATCACGGCCGACACGGCGAGAGCCGACGCGAAGTGCATCACGGTCGGCGTCCCGAACGCGGCGATCGAATCGCCCGAGCCTTCGATGCGCACGTCGGCGATCAGGACGATGACGACGAACTGCAACCCGATCAGCGCCGCGCCCGACGAGCCGACGATGACGTAAAAGCTCTCCCAACCACTGAGCACCGACGTTGCGGCCTCCACCATCCCGGCCCCCGATAGGTTTACCGCTCATAACCTACTCCAACCTGTTCATGCCGACACATCGAGCAATCCACGATCCGAATCTCCCAAAGCCCGTCGGACCGTATGCGCCAGGAATGGGCTTCGAGCGTCTCGTGTTCGTCTCGGGGCAGGGGGCCACCGATCCGGCGACCGGCAACCTGGCCGGAGCAGACGCCGCCGCCCAGACCGAGCAGTGTCTCAGGAACGTGCAAACCATTCTCCGCGCGGCAGGCTCCGACCTGAATCATGTGCTGCGTTGTGGCGTGTTCCTGATCGACATGGGCGAGTTCGAGCAGATGAACGCCGTCTATTCGCGAGTGTTCGGCGACCATCGGCCGGCGCGCACCACGATTCAGGCGGCGGCCCTCCCCGGCGCCGGCCTCCGCGTAGAGATCGATTGCATCGCCTACGTCCCATAGTGCCGAATTAGGGTCAGACCCTATTTACAAGACTATAAATAGGGTCTGACCCTATTTATAAAACTATAAATAGGGTCTGACCCTATTTCGGCGCAGGCGTTCGTGATAGTATGCCTAACGCAGCCAGACGTAGACGAGCGCGCAGCGTTTTCCCCAATTCTGGACCGCCGCCTCGTGCGAGTTGCTCGGCTGAATCTGCGGCACGGACACGCGGCGGTTGTTGACGATGCGCGCCCCCTGTCCGGCGGGGAGTCGCGTCAGGTTGATGCTCGGCATGGCCTTGTACACCTCGATCGTCTCGATCTCCTCGACCATCAACGACTCGAGACTGATATACGCGGGCCCGCCGTTCTTCACGGCGACGCAATCGTGATCGAGATCATTACCGCCACGAGGGTCCGCGCCGCCGACCCAGCCCCACCCCATCTGCACCGCGTCCGTCACCCACTCGATCTCTCGTGCCTCGAGCTCGGCGCGCGTGAAGACCTTCGAGTTCTGCACCGTGCGCCATGACATTCGGGTCGCGAAATCCTCGAGGTTGTGGACCTCGCGCACCGAGGGTGGATGAGACTGGGGCGTCAGGTACGCTGTGACTCGTCGGCCGCTGTCGGGCGGCACGATCACGCCGATGACCTTGAAGTCGTATCCCGGCTCGCTGATCGAGACGGTGTAATTCCCCGGGCGGACCGGGATGTAGAATGCTCCGGTCGAATCGGTGGTCGTCGCGTCGCTGTGTCCGACGACACGCACCTGGGCGCCCGGCAGCGGCCGAAACGACGTGTCGCCAACGACGCCGCTCAATCCGCCGCGGGCGGCGCTGCTCACGACGGGCAGCAGCGGGATCGGAATCGACATCATCGCGAACGCCCCGGCGCCGCCGGCTGAATCGACGACGATCGTCCGCACCTGCGGCGCGTAGCCGAGCTTTCGCGCACGCACCTCATAGGTCCCGGGCGAGATGTCCTCGAATCGGAACTCACCGTTGCCCGACGTCACGGCGCGGCGGTGTGACGAGGCGATGGTAATGTCCACGCCGTCGATCGGAAAGCCGACGGTGTCGCGGACGACGCCGGCCATCTTGCGCGCGCCCGGCTTGTTGGGCGCCGCGTTGACGACGACGGCCGGGAGACGAGCCGGCGGCTCCTGCGCCCCCATCGACCGCAAACCCAGACAGCTCACCGCCGCGAACGCGGCGCCCGCGAGTCGGATATGCATACTGGTATGTACACTAAACCTCGGCCGCTGTCACGTCCGCCAGGCGGCCGACAATTCCGGTTGACGTCATTCCACCCCGAACCCAGCTTCGGCCGATGGCGAGCCTCGAACAAGACCTTCCGGAGCCGCTCTACTCCGCAGTCTATGATGAGCTCAAACGCCTGGCCCACCGGCAGCTGCGCGACCGGTCCGGCGCCGACACGCTGAGCACGACCGAGTTGGTCCACGAGGCTTTTCTCAAGCTCGCTCGCGCGTCCGACTCCAGCTGGGAGAACCGGGCGCACTTCTTCGGAGCGGCGTCCCGTGCCATGCGAGAGGTACTCGTCGATTTCGCGCGGCGAAAAGGCGCGTCGAAACGCGGCGGATCGTGGCGGGCCGTTTCCCTGAGTCAGGCCGAGTCGGCCTTGCAGGTGCAGGTGGACGATTTGCTCGCTCTCGATAGCGCGCTCGATCAGTTGGATGCCGTGAACCAGCGCTTACGGCGCGTCGTCGAGCTCCGCTTTTTCGGCGGTGTCTCACAGGAGGACATCGCGCGCATGCTCGGCGTCTCACCGCGCACGGTGGAACGAGACTGGATCAAGGCGCGTTTGTTTCTCGTTCGTGCGATGGATTCGGAAACGCGTGAAGCACAAACGCAAAGCCGAACGATTGGATAGCGCGCACGGTCTGAATAAAGTATCTTCGCGCTTTCCCAAACACCCGCGACGCGGCGGTGTCGGGATTTCAGGCACGCTGACGCGCCCCAATGTCACAAGGGATGTGCGGAGACCGACGACCGGTCTCGCAGCTTCACTCGGCCGACGACGTGCCGGAGCTGATGCGGCGCGCTATGCGTTCGCTCGTCCGTGCCGAGGAATTAGCCAGGGATCTCGCGCGCGTCTCCGACGTCGAGCGTGAGTCGTTACACGCCGGCTTCCTCGCTCTTGTTCGTCGATACGTTCTTCAGCTACGCGAAGAAGGCGAACAGCCGACGCGCGCGGCCGCTCGTCTACGCGACGAGCTCGACGATTCGCTCATGCCGTTCAGCGTGCGTCACCATTGCTCCGCGCTGATCGACGAAGCGGAGAAGAGCGTCAGGGAAGTTTTTACGTCGACGCTCATGCACTCCGGCGAAGGTCACTCCATCAGCGCTCCGGGATGATAGTCGTGACGTCCCCCGCCAGGACCGCGAACTCCGCGCGGCGGTTCTTCGCCCAGCAGCTCTCGTCGTGCTCCTGGCAAACCGGTCGCTCTTCGCCGTACGACACGGTCTCGACGCGTGCGGCGTCGATCCCGTGCTGCGTCAGATAGAGCTTCGCCGCCGCGGCTCGGCGCATCCCGAGGGCCAGGTTGTATTCGTCCGAACCGCGTTCGTCGGTGTTCCCTTCGATACGGATCCGAATCGGCCGGTTCGCGCCGAGGACTCCGGCCTTGCGATCAAGCACCGGCTTGTCGGCGGCGAGAATCTCGGAGGCGTCGAAGTCGAAGTGGATCGGCTGGGTGAGGGCGGCGCGAGCACCGGTGAGCTCCGCGGCCCGCGCCTCATTCGCGCGACGAATGCTGTCGGCTCGCGCAGCGGCGAGTCGTCGCGCGGCGTCGGCGCGGGCGATCGAGTCACGGACGGAATTCGCGCGGTTGATGCTGTCCTGGTTGACCCGGGCAACCGGTGTCGCGGCGGTGACGGGGGCGGGCTGCGAATGGTGGCAGGCGGCGACCGATACTATAGAAGACGCGGCAACTGCGAGCTTGGCGACGAACCGCATGGCTCCTCCTCGGAGGCGTAGGGGGAGAAAGGCAGACACGAACGCCCCCATATTATTGAATGGTCCCCCAAAAGTCCAAGGGAATTGGGGTCAGACTCCATTTTGCGGCATCGAAGCACGGAGCGGGTTCCAATAGCGCCGGAATGCGGCGCGGTGCGGACGACGAGTCAAGAGATCCGGCTCCGCGGTCATGCTCGCAGATCCGTGCCTCTGGTATGCTTTCTCGATCGAACGCGGCGCATGGAGCGCCGCAGGATAAGAGAAAGGAGATTGCCATGGCGTTGTTCATCGATGTCCACAATCACATTCCCGGCCTGACTGCCGACGCCGTCGCCGGAGCGCACCAGAAGGATCTCGAGACGCAGGAGAAGTACGGCGTGAAGTACCTCAAGTACTGGTACAACGCCGAGAGCGGACAGGTCTTCTGCCTCGTCGAGGCGCCGGACAAGGACGCGGCGGTTCGCGTTCACCAGGAAGGCCACGGTCTCGTCGCCGACGAGATCTTCGAAGTGGTCGAAGGCCACTAGTGTCCGGAATTCGTGGAGAGTTATGTAGAAAGCATTGCGGCTCTCACACGAACTCGGAGAAAACACCATGAAAACGACTTCGACCCTGCTTGTCTCGCTCGCGATCGGGCTCGCGGCTTGCGCCGACTCGCCCACCCCGACCGCGAGCCACGCGTCGCACGCCGGCGGCGTGATGCTGTCCGACCTGGCGCGCGCCGGCGACGCGCAGTCGCTCGCCGCGCTGAAGCAATTCACGGCGAAATTCCACGACGTCGACGTAGCGACGGGTGCCGGCTATGGACTTCTGAAGGCGCCACCGGCGACCGCACAGGACGGCTGTATCTCCGACCCGAACGCGGGCGGCATGGGCTATCACTACACCCGTGGCGACAACCTCGCCGACAACACGATCGACCTGCTCAACCCCGAATTCCTCGTCTACGCCCCGAAGAACGGTCCGCGGCAAGACGGCGTGGCCAGAACGCGCCTCGCAGCCGTCGAGTACTTCCTGCCGTTCACGCCAGTATGGCCCGGACCAACCGATCCGACGTTCACGCACGCGCCGTCGCTGCACGACTTCGCGTCGACGAGCGACCTGCCCGACCTCCCGTTCACGGCGACCGCGCGTTTCGGCGGCTGGATGTTCCACATCTGGTTGTGGGAGAACAATCCCGCGGGGATGTTCGAGAACTTCAATACCTCGGTAGTACTCTGTCAGTAGTCTCGTCATCCTGAGCGAGCACCGCGAGCGAAGGACCTGCTGTCCAAGACTAGTAACTGGTCAAGGACGGTAGGTCCTTCGTCGCTTCGCTCCTCAGGATGACAGTTACAAACCGTCGAAAACTTCGTAGATGTGGTCGGCCACGAAGCCGTGCGCTTCACGATGTACTCGTTCGGCGGACTCCATGTCCGGCGCCTCGACGAGGCAGAACACTTTGCCGGTCTGGTCGTTGAACCAGTAGCTCAGGTACTGCACGCCGTATTGCCCCTGCGTTTCGAGATCCTTGGCGTGCGCGACCCTGATTCCGTCTTTCGTCAGCCCGGGGATGTAATTGTGAATGTCCATGTAAAGCGGCATGGATCGCTCCTCAGAAAGGCGACCCGGCGCAGAGCGCGACCGACGTGTTCCAGTTCGCGAACATTCCGCCGGAATTGTGCTCCCACAGCCAGATGTGAATCATCCAGCCGCCGAAGCGCGACGGTGCGAACGCGAAGTCGCCGAGAGCTTGCGTCGTCGGGAAGTCACGGAACGAGGGCGGGCGTTTGAACGTCGGATCGTCCGGCCCCGGCCACTTCGGGCTATACAAAATGAAGTAGTCAAACGCGGCCAACCGCGTCCTCGGTGTGCCGTCGACCTGCGGCCCATCTTTCGGCGCGTAGACGAGAAATTCCGGATCGAGCAGCTCGACCGCGTCGTCGCCGAGGTTGTTGAGCCGACCGTAGTGGTACCCCATTCCGCCCGCCTTCGCGTCGGAGATGCAGCCGTCCGGCGCCGTGAGCTGATTCGAGAAGAGGACGTACTCGGCGTTCGTCGCCACGTCGAGATCGTGAAACTTGGCCGTCAACTGTTTCAGCGAGGCGAGCGCCTGAGCGTCCGCCGAATGCTCGAGGTCCGAGAGGCTGACGCTACCGGGGTGTGACATGTGGCTCGTCGGAAGTGGCGAGTCGGTACTGCACGCGGCTAGAGCGGCGGTGAACAAGGTGATCACTGTCGGGATTCGTCTCATATCGTCTCCATACGGAATACTGTTGATGGGTGAGCTACATTCCGCACGGTACCACAGACCGATCGTCCAGTTATCGTCCGGCTTCACCGATCCCTAGCCATGCAGAGCCGTCTGGTCCTGCTCGGACCTGTTGGCCTCACCGGCTCAACGGGACCGCTCCTTCGCAGGGCGTTGCAACAGCGACGCATCGCGTTGCTCGCACTCGTCGCCAACTCTCCCGACGCGACGATCAGCCGCGACCGGCTGCTCGGACTCCTCTGGCCCGATCGCGACGAGCGGACGGCGCGGCATCTGCTTGCCGACTCACTCTACGTGCTGCGCCAGGCGTTGGGCGAAGACGCCATCGTCGCCTCGGCCGAATCGGTCCGATTGTCAGGCCGGTTGCAGATCGACGTCACGGAATTCAACAAAGCGCTGGCGGAGAAACGCTGGAGTGACGCGCTCAACCTATATCGCGGTGATTTCCTCGACGGCTTTTACGTCCGGAACGCCGCGGATTTCGATCAGTGGGCACTCACCGAGCGCACCCGGCTCCGTGCGTTGGCAACGCGTGCGGCGTCGGCCTGGGCGCGCGAGCTCGAGAGGGCGGGCCGACTCGCTGAAGCCGCCATGGCCGCCGAGCGCGCGCTCGCGCTAACGCCGCTCGACGAAAGCTCGTTTCGCGACCTGGTGAAGCTGCTCATCGCGAGCGGCAACCGCGCACGCGCCGAGTCGACTGCGCGCGACTTCAGCCGTCGATTGCAAGACGAGCTGGGTGTTTCGCCGTCGGCCGAAACAACCCAGCTGTTGCGCGGCGTACGATCGCGTCCGCGAACCGTCGACGCGACAACGAACAGCATCATCGCTCAAGGGCGGTATCACTGGCACCAGCGCACGCGACCCGCGATCCAGCGCGCGATCACGTATTTCACGCGTGCGGTCGAGCGCGATCAGCACGCCGCCGATGCCTGGAGTGGTTTGGCGGACGCGTGGACCGTGCTGGGCGGCCGCGGTTATGCACCGGCGGACACAGCGGTCGCGCGGGCGTCCGAGTACGCGCGTCGCGCCCTCGCGATCGACGACACGCTTGCCGCGGCGCACATCTCGCTCGGCGGCATGAACATCGTCCAACGGCGCTGGCACGACGCTGCGTCGTCGCTTCGCCGAGCGATCGAGCTCGATCCGCAGAGCGCCGACGCGCATCACTGGCTCTCACTCGCCCTCCTCACAGGTTTCGGTGCGCGCGACGAGGCGGTCCGTGAGCAAGTGACCGCCGCGACGCTCAACCCGGTGTCACCAGTGCAAGTCAGCTCACTCGGCTGGCAGCGCTACTTGCGCGGCGAGTATGCTCTCGCGCGAGCGGTCATGGAACCGGCCGTGGACCTCAGCGCCGAGATCGAGGAAGCACCCGCCGGCCTCGCTCGCGTCGCGGCCCGGCTGGGCGATGAGAAAACTGTGATGGCGACGATCGCCGCCGGCCTCACGCGCCGCGCCGGCGCGCGCGGCGATCTCCTCGCCGAGCAGGCGTCCGCGCTCGCGGTCCTCGGCGATGCCCGGCGTGGCCGTGAGCTCGCACTCGAGGCGTCGGCGTCTGGTGCGATGCCGTTCAACCTGGCGCTCGCCTGGGCCAGCCTCGGCGACATTACCGGGGCGATCGATGCGCTGGAGCGGGAATCCTTCCGCGTCTACTGGACGCCGCACGTCCTCTGGTGGGATCCACTGCTCGACGAGGTCCGCGGCCATTCGCGATTCGCCAAGGTCCGCGACCGGGTCGAACGCGCGTGGCTGCCTGAGTTCGTATAGCGTTCATGGCGCGGAAGGCTCGCGAACCGGGCTGCCCCCGACGGACATCGGGACGCCTCGGAGCGGTCAATGCAAAGCCTCGGAGCGGTCAATGCAAACTCATTCTCGGCAGTCTTGTCTGAACAGCCGACGGCCGTTGTCGCGACAAACGGCGCGACATAGTTGCTTAAGATGCGGAATCTCATAAGCGTCTCATAGCAGGTCGGTCGATGTATCACATGAGCGACGCGAGCGCGTTCAAAGCGAGCGCCGGCGAGTGTTTGGCGGGTGCAACGCGCGCGCGTCGCCGTTCTTGCCCGGCACCCGGAGTTGCTGCAAGAGCGAATCACTCTGTTCCAGACCTGCGTGCGCGGCGCGACCGCCGACCGGCGTCGCCGGCGCGGAGACGCGGGTGTTCGCGCAACCGGCAAGCGCGGCGAGGGACAGTGCCGCCGCGGAGCGGCGGATATGGAATGTCATAGCTGAGATCTCGAATGGATGGTGTTACGCGAGCCGCGGGTGTTCAGCGCCATCGAAGCGAGTGTGCATACGGCGATCAACGCGAGGGTGCCCGCGGCGATCCAAGCGAGCGTCCGCACGGCGTGTAAAGCGAGTGTCGCTACGGCGAGTGAATCGGGTATCATGGGCGTCTGTCTCGTGTTTCGTTGTGTTTACCGAACGTCGAACGACACTGTGGTCGGATGATTGAAGTCGCCGTGTTCGTCCGGACCGAACAGCGCGACGACCGACCACGAGTGAAAGCCTTCGGGGAGCGTCAACTCGAACGCGACGCGGTGTGACTCCCACGCGGTCGCGTTCTGCGGCGCGATGTGTTGCTGCTGCGACTGGACTGCCCAAGACGGAGGGCTCGTCCAGTGACCTGTCAGCACATACCGGCGCGCGCCCAGCACCGCGTCCCACTCGAAACGGATTCGAGGCGCGACGCCGGGTTTGCGTCTGTCGAGGAGCTGCAGCGCGCGTAGCAGACGCGGGTTCGATGCGGCGGCGACGGGCGATGGGCGTTGGGCGATGGGCGTCGTGAGGTGCCAGTCGTGCGATGCCCCCGTCGCCATCACTCCAAGCAACGCCACCAAACCAATCGACCGCGCTGCGACGCGCGCCGGGCTCAGAAGCACCATTGCCATTTTCCGGGCGGCAGACTGACGTCTTCCTTCGCGCCGGCTTCGTTATCGAGCACTCCGATAAGCGGAAGGGCCAGCGCGGCTAGAAAGAATCGACGGACCTGCATACCTGCCTCCTGTACCAGTGGGGTTATCTGGGGGGGGCAGGCGTGAGTCGTTCTTGTTGCCGCACGCACTGCCGACTAGAATCGGGGGCGATAATCGGCGACCCCCTTCAACGCCGGTTCAGCGAGCGCTCAAACGCCTTTCAACGCCGGTTCAACGCGGCTCCATCGGGGACTCAACCCCTTGCGGCTCAGAGCTTTCGGCGGGTTGTGGATCGACAATCTCGGAGCCGATTCCGACGCTGGACCGCGGCCACGGCCTCTCGCGTTGCTCGCGATCCTGGCCATCGCGGGGGAAAAGGGAGCGAGCCGCGACGGTGTGCTTGGCGTCCTGTGGCCTGAGGCCGAAGAGGAGCGCGCCCGTCAGTCGCTCTCCCAGGCGATCTACAGTCTCAAGCGCGATCTGGGCATCGACGTCGCTGCGTCAGGCGCCCGCCTCAAGCTCGACGAACAGCAGCTCTCGAGCGACGTCGCCGATTTCAAGGCAGCCGTCGCCACCAAGAACTGGCCGGCGGCAGCGGCGCTCTACACCGGTCCATTCCTCGACGGTTTCTACCTCGCCGACGCGCCGGAATTCGAGCGCTGGACCGAGTCGGAGCGCGCGTCGCTGGCCACCGAAGGCATTCGCGCAATAGAGATCGCCGCCAAGGCAAGCGCCGACGCCGGCCGCCGCGAAGAAGCGGCCGAGCTCTGGCATCGCCTCACGAAAGTCGATCCCGCCAACTCGCGGGCCGCCACTTCCTATATAGAAGCGTTAGCAGCGCTCGGCGATCGAAGCGCGGCGTTGGCGCATGCCAAGGCACACGTCGATTACCTGCGCCGCGAGCTCGAGGAAGAGCCGAGCCGGTCGTTTCAGCAGGCGGTGGAGAGGATTCGGGAGTACGAGACGCGCGAACACGCGGCGGTGGGAGTTAAAAAGCCGGCGATGGGCGATGAACCGTCGGCGATGGGCGATGAACCGTCGGCGATGGGCGGCGGACGGTCAGCGATGGGCGCGCAACCCGAGGTCCAACTCGAGCCGAAGCCTGAGCTACAAGCCGTCACTCATCGCCCATCGCCCATCGCCCACCGCCGGTCGTTCATCGCCATCGTCACCATTGCCGCATTCGCGATTATCGGTTGGCGAACGGCGGCAGGGCATTCGCTTGCGTGTTTCGTGTCGCGTGGCTCGTGTTCCGTGTCTCCGGTTTTGGCGGTTGGTCGCATTCGCGATCTCGTCGCACCCGAGTCGGTGTCGGTGAGCTCCGTGTTGAGTGAGATGTTGGCGACGAGCCTCGGCCGATTGACCGATCTGCAGGTCGTCGCCAACTCGAGGATGCTCGAGCTCACACCGCGCGGTGCCGACACGTCGCGTGCGGCGCTGACCGACGCAGCGCGGCGCGCCGGTGCAACCGAGATCATTGAAGGAGAGCTAATTCCGCTGCCGGACCGACAGCTCCGACTCGAGGTTCGGCGCGTGGACATGGCGCGCGGACTGGTGAGGCGCGGCTATCGAATCTCGGGGGCCGACCGCGTCGCACTTTTCGATAGTCTCACCGCGCTGGTCGCCGCAGACTTCCGAGTCCAGGCGCCAAATAGTTCGCTCGCCGAAGTCACGACGCGTTCGCCGATCGCCTATCGGTTCTACGATGAGGGCCTGCGCGCGTACTATCTCGCCGACCTCGCGGCGGCGCGTCGCCTGTTTCTGTCGGCGGTGCGCGAAGACTCGAATTTCGCCATGGCGGCGTTTTACGCATGGCGGATCTCGAAGGGGACCGACGGTTATAACGAGGCGCAGCTCGCCTCGCGCGCGGTCGCACTCGCGTCGCATTCGTCGCCCCGCGACCGGCTCCTCATCCTGACCCACATCGGCGCGGCGCATGCCGATGTGCGGGCCATCGCGGCGGCCGAGACGCTCAGCACCAACTATGGCCGCGACCCCGAGGCGTTGATCGCGGCGTCGGAGGTCACGCGAGATCCTGGCCGCGCCGTGGAGTTCCTCAACCGCGCAATCGCGCTGGACTCGGTCGCCGGGTCCGGGAGCACCGCCTGTCACCTGTGCGATGCCCTCAGCCATTTGACGGGCATCTACGCCTGGGCCGATTCCGTCGACGGCGTGGAGCGCACCCTTAAACGGTGGCATCGTCTGCGCCCGAACGACGCCGTACCATGGATGACGGAATCCGATTGGCTCATCGGACTCGGGAAACGAGACGAGGGAGAAGCAGCGATTCGTCGCTTCGAGGCGCTCGGTGGTTCGCAGGGAAGCGTGACCATGGATGCTCTCGTTCGAAATCTCCGCCTCGATGACCTCGCCGCGGTCGACGCCGCATGCGCGAGCGGCCTCCCCACGGCGGACGGTGGGGTTCTGCAGTTATATCGTTGGTTCTGCTCGCTCGCGCTGCGCATGGAAGGCCGCTATCGCGAGGCGTTCGCGCTGGTTCGCGAGGGGAAGATCCCGAAGTCGAACGTCGCGCGGCGCGCTTTGGTGGGTGAACGAGATCCATATCTCGAGGGGGCTCTCGAGATGGAAGCCGGCCGGCCACTCGTCGCCGCGGACCTGTTTGCGGGCATCAGACCTCCAGGTGGGGCGGCGGGGGGGAGCGGCGACACCCGCGATGCCGCGCGCGCGGCAGCAGACAGCGTGAACGCACCGGAGGGACTCCGCGCGCGATCGCTCACATGGGCCCTAACACTCTCGGCAACCGCGGCGGTAGCCGGCGGCGACACACTCCGCGCGAGACGGCTCGTCGACAGCATCGAAAATGTGGGGAAGCGGAGCCCGTTCCCGCGCGACCCGCTGCTCCACCACTTCGTGCGCGGCCTGTTGCACTCGAGGGCGCACCAGGACGAGGCGGCGTTCCGGGAGTTCAGAGCGGCCATCCATTCGCCGACGTTCGGTTACACGCGAATCAACTACGAGCTTGGGGAGACGGCGCTCGCTTTGAAACGCCCGAGGGAAGCGATTCCGCTGTTGCAGGGTGCGTTACGGGGAGGGATCGAGGGCTCCGGTTTTTACGTCACGCGCACGGAGCTGCATGAGATGTTGGCGCGGCTGTTCGACGCCAATCAGCAGCGGGATAGCGCGGCGGCGCACTACGCCGTCGTCGAACGAGTGTGGCGCGGGGCCGATCCGTTTCTCAGAGCGCGGTACGAGGCGGCGAGGCAACGCATCGCTCGGTAACGTCACAGCAGCCGAGACCCTTACCGCAAGGCTACAAAGGATCACGGCTGGGATTTTTCGGCGTCGCCCAATCGCGCGAGCTTGCGTCGGACCTCGGCGACCTTCGGTTGCAGCTCGGGGTCCGCGTTCTTCCAGAGGTTGACGAACTTCGTGTAGTACGACGCGGCCTTCTGCTTGTCGCCCTTGGCTTCGTACAGCTCGCCGAGCCGCTTGTACGCGCCGGCGAGGTTCGCCGCGTCGCCGCGCAGTTGATAACGGAACCAAAATGGCGTGGAGAGAAAGCGCTCGAACGTTGTAATCGCGGAATCCGGCATGTCGGCGAGATCGAACGCGCGGCCCAGACTCGCGTAGTAACACGGGGCGCAGGCGTCGACTGGACCATCGGGGAGTTGGTCGGCAAGGCGAACTTCATTCACGGCGTCGCGGGGGCGATGTTCCGCGATCGCGATCTCGGCGAGTGCGCCGTGACGCGCCGGCTCGAACGAGCGGCGCACGGCGGTGTCTCGAATATCGCCGTCGAACTGCGTGATGACGGCGCGGGCCTTGTCGGGCCGGCCGGCGAGCGCGTAGACGCCGGCAATCCGAAAATCGCCCCGTGTGTCGACGTCGAGAGTCCTCAGCGGTGTCGCCGCCAGCGCCGAGTCGAGGCGGCGCACCGCGCGCTCGGGCTGCGCACGGAACCAGGCGTCAGCCCAGGCAGCGTCCACGGCATCGCTCAACGGCGACGTCGCCGCGCCTCGCGCGCGATTGGCGGCCGCTCCCTCGCGGCGCAATCGTTCCGCTTCGGCGAGCCGACCCTCTGTCCACGCGAATGTGCCGAGCGTGTTGAGAGAATTCGCTTTCGTCTGCGGGTTCGGCGAGGACGCCGCATTCGTCCGCAGCGTTGTGACGAACGAATCACGCAAACCACGCGCATACAGAATGGGTAGCTCGCCACCCACGATGTTGGGGCTACCGGCGAATTTGTGATGTATCTCCTCGTTGAGCTTCTCGGCTTCATCCAGGCGTCCCTGTGACACGAGATTCCGCATCAAGTTGCCTTGTGAAAGCGGCGCATTCGACTGAATCGCGATGCTTCTGCGGTACAGCGACTCCGCGTGCGCGAACTGTCGCCGTGAGTCGTATCGCAGGCCGGCGTTGTTCGGGATTGTGTAATCGTCCGGGTAGCGCGGCATGTACTCGTCCATCGCGGCGATTTCGCGTGCACGGTCGCGCGCGGGTCCGCCGAAATAGTTGGCCGTTGCGAGCAGCCGCTCCCTCTCGGACAACCGGTCTCGATAACGATAGGCCCGCGCGGACGCGGAGTCGATTTTCGCGCGCGGGTAATTCAGATTACCGTACCCGATTGCCAAGCTCCGATAGGCCATCGCGAAGGTCGTATCGAGTGCCACCGCCTCCTCGAGCAGCTTGACGCCTTTGGCGAAGTTACCCTCGATGTTGTTGGCGCGCCGCCCCTCGGCGTAGCGACGCAGCGCGTCGAGCGACGCGGTGGTTACCTGTTCGAACGGCGGGTCAGAGTGCACTTGCTTGAGCGACTCGCCCATCTTGCCGCGCAGCGATCGTACGAGCTTGTCGAGCGTCGGAAGGAGATCGTTGGCGCTGGCGGCTGTTCCGTGAAAGCTTGCCAGCTCGGCCTGCGAGTCGACCGTCACGAGACGAACCGAGACGATGAACCCGGCGCCGAGCGGCGTGACGTCACCGTCGACGACGGCTTTGGCGCCTTCGCGTTGGCCTACCTCGCGAGCGAGCGCGAGATCGACCTGAGTCGTCGGCGGCCGCTGCATACGTCGCAGCGCCGCGGCGATGGTGACCGGACTCAGAATGGAGACCATGCCCGACTGTCCGAGCTGCGTGCGCACCGCTTCGCTCACCACCGTGCCGAGTGAGGAATCGGCGCCCTTCACGCGGAAGTCCGAGACTATCAACACGTCGCGGTTCGACAACCGCCCCGCGGCGAGCAGCGATCCCGCGGGACCGATGCCGAGCGTACGCAGAAGCATGAACACACCGATCAACGCGATGAAGCCGCCGACCGCGTAGACGCCGCCCATCGTCGTGCGTCGCCACGAGAGATGCGGACTGGCCTTCATCGCCATCGTCGCCATCGTCCCGTTCGGGACGAGCGACGGTGTTCCGCCCGGCGTGAACGTCGGCGACGTCGTCAGCGCGCGCCGCGCGACGTGCTGCGTGTAGGCCGTGAACAGGATCATCGGCAGGCCGAGCGCCATGACGATCAGCGCGCCCGGGAACACCCAATCGGGCAGCCCGATGCCGACGATCGCCGCTTTCGCGATCACGGCGACGACGACGAACGCCAACGCGTAGAGCGCGAGCGCCTTCTTGAACATTCCGGACCCGCCGATCAGGATCGCCGGCATCGCGGCACGTCCGGCGTCGCTCGTCGTCGCCGCTTCGAGCGCCTCCAACACTTCGGTCGCCGACTGGGGCCGCGCTTGCGCCTCTTTCTCGAGGCAGCGCATGACGACGGCGGCCAATGCCGGCGGCACTTCTGGTCGCAGCTCGTCGAGGGCTTGCGGCTTCTCGCTCATGTGCGCCGCCAACATGCGCTGCGGCGTACGTCCGGCGAACGGCGGTTGGCCGGAGAGGAGCTCGTAGGCCATGCAGCCGAACGAGTACAGATCGGCGCGATGATCCACGGTCGGATCGCCCGCGGCCTGCTCGGGCGAGATGTAGGCCGGTGTCCCGATCGACGTGCCGAGCTGCGTGAGCGTCGCACCTTCGGCCGGGGCGCGCGCTGCCGAGATCGCCTTGGCGATTCCAAAATCTGTCACCACCGCGGCTCCGCCCGACAGCAACACGTTGTCGGGCTTGATGTCGCGATGGACGATCCCGCGCTCGTGCGCGTACGCCAGCGCGCGGGCGACGTCGCGCAGCACGCTCACCGCTTGCGCAACGCCCATCGTGCCCGACGTTCGCAGGCGCGCGCGCAAGCTCTCGCCCTCGACGAACGGCATCGTGTAGAACGGCATGCCGGCCGATTCGCCGGCGCTGAGCACGGGGACGATGTTCGCTTGCTGCAGCGACGCGGCGAGCCTGATCTCGCGCTCGAACCGCTCGGCGCTGATGCCCTGCGAGAGCTCGGGCGAGAGGAGCTTGACGACGACTTTGCGACCGAGGCGCGTCTCGTCGGCCAAGAAGACGCGCGACATGCCGCCGCCGCCGAGCTCCTGCTCGAGGGTATAGGCGGAGCCGAGCGTCGCTTGCAGTTGCGCGCGCAGATCCATCAGCGAAGGCGGGGGGCGAAGGGGCCGAAAACAGTGCCGGGCGGGAATTCGACCGCGCTCGAAGCTACGCTCTGGCGTCAGAAGCGTCCAGCGCCTGGCGTCCCGGGCGAGCCGAACATTGATTCTCGGCTGTCGCCCACTCCGCCGATACCGTCCATCGCCGACCAATGACAACCTTCCCACGACTCCGCGACATTCCGGCTCGCGAGCTATTCGGCTCCGCCATCCGCGGCCACTACGCTCACGCCGATTGCATGACGATGGGCGAAGTACTTCTCGACGCGAACACGGTCGTGCCGATGCACGAGCATCCGCACGAGCAGCTGACTTTCGTGATCGAGGGGCGATTCGAGTTCACCGTCGGCGACGAATCGACGGTCCTCGAGCCCGGAACGGCCGCGCTGATTCCCGCGAACGTGGTGCACGGCGGGCGAACGATCACTGCGTGCCGAGTGATCGACGTCTTCTCCCCGACGCGCGACGACTATCGGTAGTGTATTCCGTGCGCTCGCGGACGCCTCCTCGCGCGGGCCCGCCCGCTCGCCTGCCACGGGACTGGAAGTGCGATGATCTCGGTTGCGGTCACGTGGTGGCGCGCGCGCGTCGCGCGAGTAGCATCGTCACTGTGCGCTCAGACCAGGATGTGATCGATGAGCTCAAGCGCGAGGCGGGCGCTCTACTCGCGCGATACGTGCGCACGTGGAATGGCGACGACATCGCTTCGGTGCTCGGCACCGGCCGCTCGCGCGTAGCAGATCTGCGCCACAGTCGTCTCTCACGCTTCTCACTCGAGATGCTGGTGCGACTTCTTGTGCGCGCCGGCTATGACGTGGAACTGCACACCGAGGCGCGCGGATTAATCGCGCGCGGAACGCAGGGTCGCCCGTAAGAGCGTGAACGCCAACACCAGACCAATGCCTTTCATCACCGTCAACGACACCGAGTTGTATTACGAGTTGAGCGGCGACGGAAACATTCCGCTCGCGCTCGTTCACGGTTCGTGGGGCGATCACACGAATTGGAAACCCGTCGTGGGCGAGCTGGCGCGTTCGTTTCGCGTGCTGACGTATGACCGCAGCCTCGCCGTGCACGAGCCGCCGCTCTTCGGACTACTCGTGGAAGATCCAGCGTCCGCCATGGTGGTGCGTGCCATCGAAGAGCGGATGACGAACGTCCTTCAACTGCTCCGCGCGGGAAACTTCCGGAACGCTGCGCGTCACTTCGTCGACACCGTCGCCCTTGGGCCGGGTGCGTGGGACAAGTTGCCACCGACCAGACAGGCGACTTTCGTCAACAACGCGCCGACGTTTCTCGACGAGCTGCAGGATCCCGACATCGCGATCGTCGATCTCGAAGCGCTCGGCCGCTTCGATCGGCCGACGCTGCTCACGCGCGGCGAGCGAAGTCCTGCATTCTTTCCGGCCGTCGTGGGAAAGATCGCCGCGGCGATGCCGGGGGCCGAGGAAGTCGTTTTTGCCGGAGCGGCTCATACGCCGCATGTCTCGCATCCCGCGGAGTTTATCGAGACGATCAGTGAATTCGTCCGGCGCCATGAATCGCGGCTTCGAGAGCGGGTTGGGCTCTGAGCATTTCTGCTATTGGAGTCTGACCCCATTCGGCTCGTGGAACGATTACTGCCGGCCACTCGCCACGATGTAGCCAGAGAAGTGCGGGATGTCCCAAATGACCGTCCTGCCGCCGTCGCTGAGCTGCGTCGACTCGAATTCGTCGACGATGCCCCAGCCCGTGATCAGGTTGAACTTCGCGGTATCCGAGAAGTAGGCGCCGGTCAGGCTGGGAAAGTACCCGTTCGGCAGCTTCTGTGAACCCCAGTTGGTGTGGTCAAGACGCTGTGTCGCTTTGAGCGGTTTCCTGAATACGATGCCGTGCGGCTGGAAATCGTAGGCGATCGTGCTCCCCGCGTACGCCGTAACGGTGAAGGTGATAGCGTTCCCGTCGAACGCGCCGCTCGGAACCTCGAGCTCGAAGTCGGCTTCGGGGACCGAGATCTTTCCACCATTGCTCGAGATCACCTTGGTGTATGTCACCGCGCTGCGTAACGGGAGCAGGCGCTGAAGTGCCTGAACGCAGGTGGAAGCAGCGCTCGTGATCGTCGATTTGCCGGATCCGCTCGAGCCGTCGTTTTGGCGCGCGTCGGCGGAGGTGGAGCGAACCGACGGGGCGGTAGTCGTCGCATCGCCGCAGGCGATCGCGAAGGCGGCGGCGGCCAGCACCGCGAGCCGAGTCGTCTTTCGGGAACGCCAAATGGCGACGCAGAAGTTCGATATGGCACGCATGGGACCTTCCCCGACAGGGAGGAGATGGTTGCTGTGTAAAGCAGTCCGCGTGCCCGGAATGCAAGAGTTTGATTTATAATTGTTTAAGCATTGGCGGGTCGATAATGTCGAGGCGGGAGGTAAAAATCTTGGCTCAAATTTCTTTTCACGTATGAAAATTCCTTTCAGTCGGGGCGCCAGCGCCTCCGTTGAGTCGGCCGGGGTCGTACAACCGAATGGAGTGCCAAGTGAAGACTTGCCGTCAGTAGGCACGGCTCCCAGCGTAAAACGCCACCAAGCCGTCGCGCGGCAGTTTCAACGAATCAATGGCACGATCCGGCCCTCGCCGACACTGACACCCACGCTCACCGTCGGCTTGAGAAAGAACCGGTCGATCGCGTTACGCGGATGTGCGTGGCTGTACGACACGACCTTTTGCCCCGAGAAAATGCCGAGGAAGGCGCCGAGCGCGATGTCACTCGCCCAGTGTTCGTCGAGATACATTCGTGCCGCGGGACTCGCCGATGCGGCGAGATAGAGCAGCGGGCTCACGATGCGGCGATGGCGCGTGTCGCGCAGACGCATCTCTTCGCTCAGCGCCGTTGCGGCGGCGAAGCTCGCCATGGCGTGCATCGACGGAAAGGAGCGGTAGTTGAAGCTCCGAAATCCCTTGAACCAATGGAACTCGTACGGATCGGAGTCGCGGGTGTCGCCGCTGTCGGTCACCACATACGGTCGGGCGCGTCCGCCAATGCCGCGAATGATCTGAATGAACGCGGCGCCCGCCGCGACGGATTCAGTCGTGTGGAGCGCCACGTCAGCGGAGCCGGGGTTGTGCCCGAGTCGCGACAACGCCCACACGCCCGACCCGGACAGCATGAGCAGCGTCTCGGTGACGGCGCTCGTTCGCTTTGCCGCGGAGTTGAGCCTGCGATTCGCGTGGAGCGACGACTCGGCGAACACCCGCGCGACTCGCACGTCGAACAATGATAGGAGTCCCGCGCCGACCGAAGCGCCGCCGAGGATCGCGAGATCGCGATGGCTGAAGACGGGCCCGGCGTGGTGCGACTCCTGCGCGAACGCCGTGCCCGGCCACGCGACGCCGATCGCGAGTAGCAGCGCGGCGACGCGAGCGCGCCGTCGAAAGGTCATGATTCGTCGGGTGCCGGCCAACGACGATAGAACGAGACGGCAACGGCGAGAATGGCCAGACCGGCGCACCAGCCGGCGAGGACGTCGGTGGACCAATGCACGTCCAGATAGAGCCGACTCAGGCCGACACACAACGGCGGTACGATCGCGATCGCCATCGCGGCGGGCGCCGCGAGAAACCGCTCGCGCCAGAGGAAGTACGCCAACGTGAAGCACACCGCGGCTGACGTCGTCGCGTGGGCCGAGGGGAAAGAGCTCGCCGCTTCGTGAAAGCCCGCGGCACCCGGGGGACGGACGCGCGGAAAAAATCGTCGCGTTCCGGCGTACGCGGCGAGGGCGAGCAACGGGGCGATGATCACGGCGAGCGCCGCAGGTCGCCGCGCCCGGGCCATGAGGAAAATCGTCGCGAACACGGCGATCCATCGCATGACGCCAACGCCGCCGACCTGGCTGACGATCGCCGCGATCTCCAGGCCCGCCGGCGTCTGGCGCGCGACGATCCAGCTCCGGAGGGCGGTGTCGAATGCGGTGGCGCCGGGCAACATGACATCGAATCTAGCATTTCCTGAGGGATCCTCGCGCGGGCTCCTTCGCGCGGGCTCGCGTGCGGGCATGTCGGGTTCGCGCGGCTTTTCGCGGATGAAGAGGGAAAGAGCCTCGGACCGCGGGGAAGGGGGGGATCCGGGCCACGCGCGAACCATTTCTGGAGGTACCGTGTTCCGTCTATTTCAAAACGCGAGCTTGGTCGCGGTCGCCGTCGCGTCCGTGGCGTGCTCCGACTCGTTGCTGCCGCCGCAGGCTCCGACGGCCCATCCTTCTCCGTCGCAAGCCCACGCTGACCTTACCGCCTCTTCAACGGCGTACGAGCTCGTCGGATGGGGTGGAACGGTGCCGGCGCCTCCCGCCGGAAGCGATTACACCAAGGTCGTCGCGGGGAGCGACGTCGCGATCGCATTTCACTCGGACGGCCGGCTCGCCGCGTGGGGCAGTGATTTTTGGGGACAAGTCAGCGGCGCGCCGACTGGCGGCGGCTACACCGATGCGGCGGTAGGATTCGCGTTCGCGGTCGCGATCCGAAGCGATGGCAGCCTGCAGTTCTGGGGGACCGGTGGATTTGGAACGGAGACGCCTCCGGCGGGCAACAACTTCATCGCCGTTGCGGCGGGTCAGTCGCATGGGGTCGCGCTCCGCTCCGACGGGACGCTCGCCTCATGGGGCGCGGACATTAGCGGGCAGGTAAGCGGAACTCCGACGGGCAACGGCTTCGTCGCCGTCGCCGCCGATCGAAACTGGAGCATGGCGCTTCGCTCGAACGGATCGATCGTCGCGTGGGGCGCGGACGACGGCCATCAGGTGAGCGGAGCGCCGACCACGGGGACCTACACGGCCATCGCCGCCGGATGGAACCACGGCGTAGCGATTCGCACGGATGGGAGTCTCGCGTCGTGGGGCGACGATGGCGCGGGCGAGGTGAGCGGGACTCCCACCGGCACCGGCTTCACGTCGGTTGCGGCGGGTCTGTTGTTCAGCATCGCGGTGCGCGCCAATGGAACTCTGGTCGCGTGGGGTTCGAACAGTACCGTGGTCACGAACGTGCCGACCGGCCCCGGTTTCACCCGCGTGGGGGCGGGCGACGAAAACGGCGTAGCGCTACGGAATCCCGTAGCGCCGCTGGTTTCAACGTTGACTGGCGATCTCCAGGCACTCCAACTGGCCAGTGGAACAGCGAACAGCCTCAACGCCAAGCTCAATGCCGTGCTCGTGGCACTTCAGGCGGGCGATACCGCCGGCGCGTGCATCTCGCTCCGATCGTTCATTAACGAAGTCGCGGCGCAGCGAGGGAAGAAAATCTCGGCCGCTGATGCCGACAACTTGATCGCCGAAGCCACGGCGATCATGACGCAACTCGGGTGCTGATGGGCGGCGGCTCGGCGGTCCTTGCATCATTCCACGGCGCGCGAGAGCATATGTCCTATGATTACGCGCCTTCATGTACGCCGAGCCGACGCCCGCTTTCTCGCACTCATCGCGCTCGCCGGCGCGGCGCCGCTCCACTCGGCGCCGGCTCAGACCAACACACGCACGCTCGTCGCGCTATTCGCGCATCCCGATGACGAAGTGGCGGCCGCTCCGATCCTCGCGCGATACGCGCGGGAGGGAGTACATGTCTATGAGATTTATGTCACCGGTGGGGAGGCGGGCGCCGGTCAGGGGCAAACGTTCCAACGTCCGGAGACGCTAAAGGCCGGCGCGAACCTCGCCCGAATTCGCGCCGACGAGGCGCGCTGCTCGGCGACCGCGTTGGGCGTCAATCCGCCGATCATCCTCGACTTTCCCGATGGAAAGCTCGGTGACTACATCGGGGACCGCACGCTGAACTTTCGCCTGGTCGATCGCATCGCCCAGGAGATTGCGCGACTCAAGCCCGACGTCGTCGTCACGTGGGGCCCCGATGGCGGATACGGTCATCCCGATCACCGCATGGTGAGCAACATCGCGACACAGCTCGCGCGTGCCGGGGCGCCCGGCATGCCCGAGCGCCTCTTCTATATGTCTCTCCCGGCCGAAATGATTCGTGCCGCGAACCCGCAGCGCGGCGAGCCGCCGCTGACGATCCCGCAGGCCAAGTACTTCACGGTACGCGTTCCGTTCACGCCGCCGGATCTCGACGCGGCGGGGAAGGCGATGTCCTGTCATCGCTCGCAGTTCCCGGCGGATGTGGTCGCGCGCATGCTGCCGGAGGCGCCGCGCATCTTCAACGGCATCGTCGCGCTGATTCCGGCGTTCGCGACGAGTGGGGGCGTGGACCTCTTTCGTTAGGCTAGCCGGGGCGTCGCGCGCGAGATCTTCTTGCAGCGCGAAAACGTCGGTCATCTTGCGGTCGAAGCTCTCTGACCAAAGACTCAATCCGGTGGACGCACGGGTGAGCTGCGCCGAGATGCGAAGCTGGTCGCCGGAGCGTCGGACGGTGCCCTCGACGATTGCGTCGACGCCGAGCTCGCGCCCGATGTCGCGCGGTGTGACACCCGTTTTGCCGCGAAAAGCATACGACGACGTGCGCGACGCGACCGAGAGCGACGGTACTTTGCCGAGCGCCGTCGCGAGCTCGTCACGCATTCCGTCGGCGAAGTAGAGCGTGGAGGTGTCGCCGCCGACGTTCTCGAAAGGGAGGACGGCAACCGAGTGAATCGCGGATGATTTTCCGCCACCCCGACGCGAATCGTCGCCGCCACCGCGACGCGACGAACATACCGAGCGTGAGAGGCGCCGTCTATCGGCTGCTCGGCGACTCGGCGACTCGGCGACTCGGCGACTCGGCCTCGCGTTTGACGATTCCGCACGACAGGTTTCGTCCAACCGCGTTGAACCTTCCGATGAAGAATTATCGACCAGTTCGATCTCGCCTTCGGGATCGACGAGAACACGGCGCTCGTCGTCGACGGCTGTACGGTGTGGAATCCGGGCCTGTCCGACGTGGTGGTCATGGACGAACGACCCGCTTTTTACACCTTCTCGATCGGTTCGCGCGGACGCCGCAGACCGATGTGGTGATTCCAGTCGATGGTGGACAGCTAGCAATACACAAAGCCGCCGGTTTTCGGGCGGTGGCGAGGAGCGGCACCGGCGTGCAGGGCGCGCCGGCAGGCCTCGCGATGACGGGCCTGTCGATCGACCTTCGCCGAGCGCCGTGACGCGGGAACGTCCCGTTCAAAGTCGCGTGAACAAAGCACTACGGAGCCTCGCGCTTCCGCCTTCAAAAGCCGATATTCGTGCCCATCGGCGTGGTAGTGCGACGTCGCTCTCCTCAGCCCCCAGCGTCCCATGGAACAGCAGGACCAACCGCTCGAGCTCGCGGGCGTCCTCACCGACCGCTATCGCATCGAACGACAGCTCGGCGCCGGCGGAATGGCGACCGTCTACCTCGCCCACGACCTCAAGCTCGATCGCGAAGTCGCGCTCAAGGTCCTCCGGCCGGAACTCGGCGCGGTTCTCGGCAGCGAGCGGTTCCTCGCCGAGGTCAAGATCACGGCGCGGCTCGACCATCCGCACATTCTCACGCTGATCGACTCGGGGAGTGCGGGCGGGCTCCTCTACTACGTACTGCCGTACGTTCGCGGCGAGTCGCTGCGCGATTTGCTCAACCGCGAGTCCCAGCTCGGCGTCGATCAAGCGTTGGCGATCGCGAAACAGGTCGGAAGCGCGCTCGATTACGCGCACCGCAAGGGCGTCGTGCACCGCGACATCAAACCGGAAAACATTCTGCTGCAGGAAGGCGAGGCGATGCTTGCCGATTTCGGCATCGCGCTGGCAGTGCAAGAGTCGGGGGGAAATCGACTGACGGAGACAGGGCTCTCCCTCGGGACGCCGCACTACATGAGCCCCGAGCAAGCGACGGGCTCACGCTCGCTCGACGCACGCAGCGATCTGTATTCGCTCGCTTCTGTTTTGTACGAGATGCTCGTCGGTGAGCCGCCGATGACGGGCAAGACGGTGCAGGCCGTTATCGCCAAACTGCTCACCGAGCCAGCGATGCACGTGCGCACGGTGCGCAACACGGTCCCCGAGCATGTCGACGCGGCGATCGCAAAAGCACTGTCCAAAGTGCCGGCCGACCGCTTCACGAACGTGTCGGACTTCCTGCGCGCGCTCGATGCGCCCGCGGCAGCATCGCACGCGGCGACACAAGCCCGGCCGGCTGCCGCCAGTCCAAGTGCGTCGCGCAGACCGCTCATCATCGGCGTTGCCGCGGTCGTCGTCATTGCCGCAGCCGTCGGCGTGCTCGCCGCGATGGGGAAATTCAAGCACGCTGACACGTCGGCGAATCTGCGCGAGCGGACGCAGCTCACCTTCAGCGGCAACGCCGCCGTCCCCGCGCTGTCGTCCGACGGCAAGCAACTCGCCTACTACACCAAGACCTGCAGCGGCGCCGACTGTCGCTATGCGCTCGACATGCAGGACGTCGGTAGCACGACGACACGCCACATCTTCGAGGGCGCGACGGCTGCGTATGGATTGGAGTGGAGTCCGGACCGTCGTAACCTGCTGATGAACGGCACGATCAACGGACGATTCGGCACGTATCTCATCTCGGCACTCGGCGGCGCGCCGCGGTTCGTCACGCCCGGCGTTGCGACCTTCTTCGCCGGCGGCGACTCACTCATCATCGGTCCGAGTGATCCATCAGACTCGGCGTTCGTGGTGCGCTTCGCGGGACTCGACGGCGCGGTGCGCGACAGCGTTCGCGTGCCGGGCCCCGGCACCCAGTTGGCGTCGCTCGTATCGATACCCGGTACGTCGCGATTCGTCTCGATGGTGATTCAGCCGCCGCGCGGCCTCTGGCGGATCCACGAGCGAAACGGCACCGTGACCGACAAACTGCTCAACTCGTGCACCTGCGGCGCCGCCGCATCGCACGATGCGCTCTGGATGACGCGCGCCGGTCCGACCGCCGCCGAAGCGGTGGTGCGCGTCGCCGTCGACCCCGCGTCGGGAAAGTTTGCCGCGCATCAGGACACGATCTACAGCGGCCGGTTTACGAACATCGCCGTCACCGCAGACGGTGGAACGATGGCTGTCGACGACGGCAGCTTCTCGTACTCGGTAGTCGCCGCCGACGTTCCGAGTCTTCTCGCCGGAAAGATTGGCGACCCGATCTTGAATGCATCGAACCGCGTGATGGGAACGATATCGCCGGACGGAAACAGAGTTCTCATCCAGCGCAGCGTTCCGGGCGCGGATGGCCGCGACGAGATGCGCCTCGCGGTCGCACCGTTCGGCGGCGGCGCCGAGACGGCGATCGGCGCGACCGGCAGCGTGCGCAACGCCGCGTGGGCCGATTCGACAACTCTAACGGTGTATTCCTTGACGCCCGGCGGTTCGCGCATGACGGCGACGGACGCGCGGACGGGCGTCGCCGGAGCGGCCGTCGATCGTCGGGACTCGATCATCGTCAGCAGCGCGCAGTTGTCTGATGGCTCCGTGTGGATTCCGAAGACGCGCGACCGCGTGATCGTCGAGCGTGGCGGCAAGCGCCAAGAGCTGAAGATGCCCCCGTGGTTCGCGGCCCTGAATCAGGTAGACGTGTCGACCGACGGCTCGCGCTTGGCGATTACCGGATGGAACAAGGGCTCGAACGACACGCTCGGACTCTATGTCGCCCCGGCTGCCGGTGGTGCGTTCCAACCGTGGGCGCAGTCATTTGCCGAGCAGGGGCAGATGATGTGGCTCAACGACGGGTCGATCGCGTTCACCGTCTGGAGCGGCACGGACGCGGCGACGATCGACAAGGTCTCCGGTCCGGGAGCGCGCACAACGGTCGGCACGATTCCGCACGTCGCCAACTCGCTGACGTTGTCGCGCGATCTCAAGCGCGCCACGCTCGGCTGGCGCGAGCATCACGGCGACGCGTGGATGTACCGCGTGGTGCGGCCATAGCTCGCGGACCGACGACGCTACTGCTCAGCGCCCAGCGCCCAGGTAATACCCGAGCATGAGCGAGACCGATTGGTTTTTGACGTCGGCCCCCGTCGATCCCGTTGTGAGTCGCGTGAGACCGCGGACGACGCGCAGATCGAGGTTGATGCCGCCGAAACCAGGAACGATGAAGTCGAGCCCTCCGCCGCCGACCACGCCGCGGTCGGCCTTCTGCATCGCCGTCTTGAACGAGCCGAACGTCTCGCCGCAATCGCTCGCGGCGCTCTCTGTCCCGTTGGTGTCCGTCGAAATCGAGCAGTTGACGTTCCACGCATACGCTGGCCCGCCGGTCACGTAGCCGTGGAGCTTTTGCGTGAGCGGGAACCGCACCTTGGCAAGAAGCGGCACCTCGATGTAATCGAGACCAAACTCGACCGTCGTCGGCGTGGTGCCCGACGGAGGCGGCGTTAGTGTGCTGGGACCCAGCTTCGTCCCCTTTTGGGCGTAGTAGACCTCGGGCACGATCGAAACGGGCCCGATGTGGATGAGCGGCATCGTCCCGCCTCCATTCAGGCCCTTCTGGGACTCCGCGTCGGCAGCTCCGCTGCCCACGAATTTCGAGAGGTTCATTCCGCCGCGAATTCCGAACTGGCCGGCCGCCGGTGTGGCAGCCGCGGCGAGTGTGGCGATTGCCACGACGAGGTGCGAGTCGCGAATGATGCGGAATGTCATTGTGTCTCCAGGGCGAGCCAACGG
>Ga0207674_10001346_pt1 | contig 31774 bp, 27 predicted proteins | sample KBSCornC72_FD_184303 | JGI IMG/M metagenome (GOLD analysis project Ga0207674, IMG submission 184303) | Corn rhizosphere microbial communities from Kellogg Biological Station, Michigan, USA - KBS Corn C7-2 (SPAdes) (version 2) | ecosystem: Host-associated > Plants > Roots > Rhizosphere > Soil ...
ACCGACGGCGAAGCGTTGGCCAAGAAGGGCGTGGTGCTGGTCACCATCAACTATCGTTTGGGGATCTTCGGATTCTTCTCGCATCCTGACCTCACGCGCGAATCCGATCGCCGCGGCGCTGCGAACCAGGCGTTTCTCGATCAAGCTGCCGCGCTTCAGTGGGTGCAGAAAAACATCGCGGCTTTCGGCGGCGATCCGAAACGCGTCACGGTTTTTGGCGATTCGGCCGGTGCATCCAGCATCGGCAATCTTGTGGCATCGCCGCTGACCAAAGGCACGTATCAACGAGCGATTGCCGAAAGCGGTGCATGGTCGGGCCTATCTATCGGCGCAGTCAGGAAACTCTCGGATGCCGAGCAGGCCGGCGTTCGCACTGCCGAGTCCATGGGCGCGAAATCTCTCGCGGATCTGCGCGCGAAACCAGCGGCGGATGTACTTGCAGGCGGCCGTGGAGGCGGACCGGTTATCGATGGTTGGTTCCTCCCCGACGATCCCGCGAACACCTTTGCCCAGGGGAAGCAGAACGACGTCCCGATTCTGGTGGGATCGAATAAAGACGAAGGCACATTCTTCTCGCAGCCGACCACCGCGGCAGCGTGGACCGAGCGCGCCAAGCAGCGCTACGGCGACATGGCCGACCAATTTCTAAAGCTGTACCCCGCCGGATCCGATGTCGAGGCGAACGCATCCGAGTTGGCCGCATTTCGCGATGAGCTGGGCTGGGTGCAGCGAAATTGGGCGCGTCTGCAATCCAAGACCGGCAAGTCGAAAGCCTATCTATACTACTTTACGCACGAACCTCCGGCTACACCCGGAACGGTTCCCGGACCCGGCGGATTTCCAGCCCGAGGAGCCGGAGCGACGCATGGCGCCGAAGCGGCCTACGTCTTCGAGAACCTGCTGGGAAACCGGCCGTGGGCGGATCTCGACCGCAAACTCTCGGACAATATCTCCTCGTATTGGGTTAACTTCGCGACAAATGGCGACCCAAATGGAAAGAATCTTCCGAAATGGCCGGCATTCGACGACAAGAAGAATGCTCGCATGGTTCTAGGCGATACCGTCGAGTCCGGTCCCGGACTGACGCAGGCCCAAGTGGATTTCTACCAGGCCTGGTACGACAAACAGACCAGGAAATAATGGCTTACAAGGTCGCCGTAACTCTTTCTTCGATGCGCGCGTCGTAACTTACTGTTGTTGTAGGCTGGATTTTGAGGAGGACGAAATGGCTCGCATATTCCTGGGAATTTGCCTTGTGGCAAGCTTGGTTTGTGTAACCCAGCCGGTTGCCGCCGAGAACTATCCGCTCATTATCAAGGGAAAGGTGACTATGCCGGACGGCTCGCCTCCGCCCTTCAGCGCGGGCATTGAGCGCGTCTGCAGCGATGCAGCCGGCTCGGCTCCCGGCCCCATTACCGATAAGAAGGGTGAGTATCTCTGGCGCATGGACGTGGACCCGCTACGCAGCAGGGCCTGCTTTATCCGCGCGACGCATCCCGGCTATACGTCCAGCACGATCGACATCTCGGCGCTGAACGGATACACCACCACGGTCACCACGCTGGATACGCTGGTGCTCAGCGGCCGCGCGTCCGATCCCTACTCGATCATCAGCAATGATTCGAGCATCCCATCGAAAGCCAGCGGACCGTGGAAAGCGGCCATGAAGGCGCTGGATACCAGTAATTTCCCGGAAGCCGCTACGCAGATGCAGGCCGCCGTCGCAGCGGCACCTAAGTTTGCCGTCGGATGGCACGCGCTGGGCGTGGTTCAGGAACGGCTGGATAAGATGGCCGACGCTCGCAACGCATATGAGCACGCGATCGAGGCCGATCCCAAGATGTTCCCGGCCTATCTGACACTGGCGCGGCTTTGTCTGAAGACGAAGGATTATCAATGCGCCGCCAAGACTTCCGATGCGCTGATCAAGGCGGATTCCAAGAAGACCATTCCGGAGGCCTACCTTCATCTGGCCGTGGCGCGCTACGGGCTAAAGGACCTGGACGGCGCGTTGGCCAGTGCCCAAGAGGCTATCCAGCGCAAAATCCCACGGGCCGAGTATGTTCTCGGCCGGATTCTGGAAGCCAAGGGCGACGCCGCAGGAGCGCGCGAGCACATGACGAAGTACCTCGACATGGACAAGAATGCGTCCGATGCGGACCGAATCCGCACGCATCTTCAGAACGTAGGCAAGGCGGACGCTGGTGGAGCAGAGCCCGAACTAGAAGTACTCTAGTGCTCTAACTTTGCATACCCCAACGACGAACTGTCCGGCTCTCGATGGTCTTGAAGACCAGATTCTCGATTAGTAGTCCAAAGAGAATCACCGTCAGCAATCCGGCGAATACTTCGCCGATCAGCAGCTGATTCTTACGCTCAAAGATAAACCAGCCCAAGCCGCCCGATCCGGAGCTGACTCCGAATACCAGTTCGGCGGCGATCAAAGTGCGCCATGCAAACGCCCAACCGACCTTGAGCCCTGTCAGGATGCTGGGAAACGCTCCGGGTATCAAAATGCGAGCGATGTACCCTACTCGCGACAATCCGTAATTCTGCCCCACCATCTTCCAGGTAGGACTGACGGCGCGAAAGCCTGCGAACGTGTTCAACGCAACGGCCCACAGCACAGCGTGGATCAGCACGAAAATCACGCTGCCCGCGCCGAGTCCGAACCAGATCAGCGCCAGCGGCAGCAGCGCGATAGAGGGCAGGGGATTGAACATGGCCGTCAACGTTTCGAGCAGATCCGCCCCGATCCGCGTCGATGTGGCCAGCGCAGTCAGCACTGCCGCAATCGCTAGTCCCGCGGCATATCCTTTGAGCAGCATCGAGATTGTGTAAACCGCCGCCTGCGGCAGCGCGCCCGATGCCACGGATTGAAAGAACGCTTTGACGGTGGCGGAAAACGTCGGCGCCAGCAAAGGATTATTGAGCCATCGTGCATACAATTCCCACGCGGCCGCCAGGATCATGAGCAGCACCGTCTTGCGGACTGCTCCGTTGTCGTACAGCTTTTCCCACGAGCTGAGCGGCTTCTCCATTACGGGGAATCCAGCAGTAGAGACCGTGTAGAAAACGTCGGGTCTGGTATCAGGCATGGCTAACGGCTCCCTCCTGTTGACCGAAAAGATGTTCGTGGATGCGCATCGAGAGTGCCTTTCCGGAAGCGTCTACGTCGTCCGTACCGCGGCTGTTGATCTCAGCTTTAACCTGGCCGGGATGCGCGCTCATCAGCAGAATGCGATTACCCACCCGAATCGCCTCTGGAATCGAATGCGTAACAAACAGTACCGTGAATTTCGTGTCTTCCCAAAGCTGCAGTAGCTCTTCCTGCATCCTGGCCCGCGTGAGGGCGTCGAGCGCGGCGAACGGCTCATCCATCAACAGGATCTGCGGTTCCATTGCCATGCCGCGGGCGATGGCGACGCGCTGCTTCATTCCGCCCGATAGAGTGTGCGGATAGCTCGACGCAAACTCGCTGAGATTGACCTTGGCGATGAAATGCATCGCGCGCTCCTCGGCCTGCGCCCGACTCCACTTCCCCGCAGCCGTAAGCGCGAACACGATATTCTCTTTCACCGTCTTCCAGGGCAGCAGCTGATCGAACTCCTGGAAGACAAATACGCGATCGGGTCCAGGGCCGCTGACGGGAGACCCGTTGAGCCTGATGCGGCCCTCCGTCGGCTGGATGAATCCGCCAACTGCTTTGAGCAGCGTTGATTTGCCGCACCCCGACGGGCCTAGAACAACGAAGCGATCCGAGCGAAACAGATTAAAGCTGACTCGGTAGGTCGCAGTGACCAAGCTCTCCTTGGTACGGTATTGAAGCGTCACTCTATCCACCGTGAGAAGCGGAGCCGTCATCGAATCAGCTTCCCGGCGCTCCGTGGATCTCGGGAAAGAATAGTTCCTTCCACGAGGCCGGACGATTCTTAAGCGATCCCCCGTCGTTCATGAACTCGGCGTACTTCATCACATTTTCCGGTGTCGTGGTGAACTTCACATGCGGATCGTTCAGCACCTCGATGATCTCTTCGGGCGTCAGGCCTCCGCTTTCAGATTTAGCCAGAAGGTCCGCCGCCATCTTCTTATCGGCAACAATCATCCGGTTGGCCTCCTCCAGTGCTTTCAGAACCGCTGCGAAGACTTGCGGATTCTCCTGACGGAATTTGCTGGTCGTGGAGATCATAGTGAACGTCGTCGATCCGCCCATCACATCGTCCGATGTCAGAATCGTTCGTACCCGCGGATCTTTGCGTTCCCGCTGATGAAACGGCGGCGAGCTGAAGTGCGCGCTGATGCCTGTCGATCCCGCCAGCATCGCGATCACCGCATCGGGATGCGCCATGGATACCGTGAATTTGTCGAAGCGAGTTGCCTGCGCAGCGCCGTAGTGTTCCTTGGCGTACATCTGCATGATGATCGCAGGAATCGAAACCTTAATGGACGTCACGGCGATCTTGTCCTGATCCGTAAGGTCGTCGAGCTTTTTAAGATGTTCTGCCCGCGTGTTGAGATACATCGGCATGGAGGTCATCGCGGCGACGCCCTCAACATTGGCCGAGCCTTGGGTCTTATCCCACAATGTTAGAAACGCTGGTGGACCCGCGGAAATGAAATCGGCCGATGACGATAGCAGCGCATCGTTCATCGCGGCCGGACCGCCCAGGTCCATCCACTTCACGGTTACGTCCGCGTACTTCTCGATCAGGTGATTCTTCTCCATCACCAACAGTGGAAGGAATCCGACGCCGCCCGCGCCTCTAGGGATGCGGATTTCCTTTACGCGGGAACCGCCGCCGCATCCAGTCAACAGCGCGAGCGCGAAGACGATTCCGAATCGCATGGACTACTTTCCAGAAGAAACTGCCGCCCGAATCAATTCCGCCACATCATCAAGCTGATCGATCCGCCAGCATAGCTCGATGGCTTTCTCCACTTGCGCCGCCGGTAATGCCGCCACGGCCTGATTGCGAAACTTGTCCTCCAGTTGCTTGTCGTCCATCGGCCGATGAACATTCCCCAGCGATTGCTCGACAAAGCGCGCAAGAGTTTCTCCAGAGGCGAGCTGCACCTCAATGCGCGCCTGGTCTTCCGTAACAGAAGGATCGCCGACGGCTGTGACCAGCTCGCGCACGCGCCGGACCGTAGGATCGTTCACGGTTTCATCCGTGTATTCCTGAATCCCGGCTTTGCCGCGAACCAGCCCGATGGCCGCGCCATGATAGACCGAAAACTTACCCTGGAGTCCTTTCGTGATGCCGCGCTGATTGCAGAGGTCCATCACCAGAGGAGCTACGCGCAGCCGCACCCCCGCGATCTTCGCCGGATCAAGGTGATGCTCGTCATGAATCTGGATGCAGCCGTCGATCGTCGGATGATTCACGATGCCGCATGGAAACGGCTTGTAGGTATTCGCGCGCAGATCGAAATCGACGCCTAGCCGCGTGGTGATTTTCCAGAGATGGTATGCAGTGGCTTGCACCGCGGCGAAGCCTCGCGGCCCTTCCAGTCCATGCTCTCCTGCGGTGAATCCGGCCTGCGCCAGCAGCGCCGACCCGTAACCGTTCTGAGCCGCCCGGCCCGGATGCAGCGCTTTGGCCATCGACCCGAACATCTCGCGCAGCCCGGCGGCCTGCGTTGCCGCCAGCCCGATGTTCCAGATCATCGCTTGTTCGGAAAGCTTCAGAAGCTTGCCGATGGCCGTGGCCGCTCCGAACACGCCGACGGTTCCGGTAATGTGCCAGCCGACATCGTAGTGCGCCGGATACACCGCATTGGCGATGCGGGATTCCGCTTCGAATCCGAGGATGAACGCCTCCATGAAATCGCGGCCCGATACGCGATTCGCACTGGCATAGGCGAACAAGGCCGAGGCTACCGGCGACGTCGGATGAACGTAATTCTTAGGCGTCGTATCGTCGAAGTCGTACACATGCGAGCTGATGCCGTTCATCAGCGAAGCGTGCAGTGGATCCATTCGCTCGCCGCGTCCCAGGATGCTCGCCGTTGGCTTGCCCGAGAACGGGCCAAACGCCTGCATCGCGCGGTCCACCGCCGCATCGACGCTGCCTCCTAACGCGCAGCCCATGAAGTTTACGATCGCCCTGCGGGCTTCATGGCGAACGTCGTCGGGTACGCTTTCAATGCGGCTGGTAACGATATACGAGGCTAGTGTTTTCGTTTCGGACATGACAATCCCGGATTGACAATTGTACAGTAGTCCCGTGAACCTGCCACTCTCTGGTGAGCTTGCTGCATGGGCTGCGCGCGTCCGATTCGAAGATCTTCCCGCTGACGTCGTGGACGCTACCAAGCTGCGAGTGATGGACGTCATTGGCCTGTCGCTGGCCGGCGCGGAAACTGCATTCGGGAAAGCGACGCGCGATGCCGCCGTAGCGATGTCGCCCGCCGGTCCATGCCGCATTCTCGGATTCGGCGATCCAGTAGGAGTGACCGCGGCTGCGTTTGCGAACGGTGCTCTTTCGCAGGCGCTCGAATACGACGATACGCACAACGAATCGATTGTCCACATGAGCAGCCCCGCCGTGGCTGCGGCTCTGGCGCTTTCGGAATACACGAGTGTGACCGGACGTGCCCTGATTACTGCTGTCGCTGTTGGCAACGAGATCTCCTGCCGCGTCGGCAGCGTGTCTTCGGGCGAACTTCACAAGCGCGGATTCCATCCAACAGGCCTCTTCGCGACATTCGGGGCGGCATACTTGGCGGCAAAATTACTCGGACTGGATGCCGAAGCCATGGCCTGCGCGGCGGGTGTCGCCGGGAGCTTCGCTTCGGGGCTCTTGGAATGTTGGGTGGATGGCACACAGACGAAGTTTCTCCATCCCGGCTGGTCGGCGCAGAGCGGGATAACCGCCGCGATCCTAGCACGATCGGGTGTGACCGGACCCGCGCAGGTATTCGAAGGCCGCTGGGGATTGTTCTCGAGCCATGTGCAAGATGACAGCGCCCATCGCGACTTCGCCCGCATCAATGCAGATTTAGGCTCCCATTGGGAAAGCCGCAACTCTTCGTTCAAGCCCTTCCCGTCAGCACACGTGATTCATCCCTATATCAGCGCTGCCATCCGGCTGAAGAAGAAACACAATCTCCAGACCGATGACATCATGAGCGTCGATTGTCCAGTCACCGGATTCATCGTATCCATCGTCTGCGAGCCGACCTCTGAGAAACACGCGCCCGCCTCGGATTCGCACGGCCGTGTGAGCTTGCAATACAGCATCGCTGAGGCCTTGCACGCCGGCGAGTTGGGGAAGAACGCCTACAGTGACCAGAGCCGTCACAATCCTGAGATTCTGGCCTTGGCGCGCAAAGTCCGCTATCAAGTGGATCCGGATTATCCATGTCCCGGCCGCTTCAAGGGTGCGGTGACCGTCACGATGAAGGACGGCAGTCGGTTCGAAGAAGTGGAAGAATACAATCGCGGGTCGGCCGAGAACCCCATGACCTACGCGGAGTTGCACGCCAAGTTCGACGAAAACGCTTCCGGATTTTTGTCCCCACCCGAGCGCACCCATCTGGTGGAGCAGATCCAGCGTCTGGATCTTCTTCCCGACGCCCGCACTCTGGTAGAACTGGCGACATAATAGATACACCATGAACCTGCGGACCACATACCTTCTGATCGCGGCACTTCCATGCATCGGCCAGAGCCTCGCGTCCAAATGCCCGAGCCTGACGTCTCCTGGAACTCTTCCGAACCCGACCACGCGAATCACCGCAGCGTCCCTGAACGCGTCCACTGCGGCTTTACGGGAGCACTGTGAAGTCCTGGGCCGGATGAATGAGCGCACGGGGGTGAACTCGCAGAATTACTCCATCAAGTTTCATCTGCGCCTTCCAACAGAATGGAACGGACGCTTCTTCTTCGAGGGCGGAGGCGGATCGAACGGAAATCTGGGGAACGCGCTCGGCAACCTGCAGGGGCAACAGCGGACCAACGCGCTGTCGATGGGATTCGCCGTGGTCTCGACCGATTCCGGGCATGACAACGCCGTGAATAGCGATCCGAATCGCAATGGCACGGTGACCTTCGGGTTTGATCCACAAGCGCGGCGGGACTTCGGATACAACTCCTACGATCAGGTGACGCAGGTCGCGAAAGCGATCATTCGCCTCTACTACGGCCGTGCGCCCGAGCGTTCGTATTACGCAGGCTGCTCGGAAGGCGGCCGCGAAGCGATGATGATGTCGCAACGCTTCCCGGATTATTTCGATGGCATCCTGGCGTGTTCCCCAGGGTTCAAGCTCGCCAAGGCGGCGCTCTTCGGGCACTCGGCGGACGTGCAGGCGCTGGCCGAAGTCGCCAAAGCCGCCGGCATCTATGATCGTTTCGGACAACCACTGCTCAACAAGACTTTCACGGACGAAGATCTGGATCTCGCCTCGCAAGCGATCCTGGGTGCGTGCGATGCACTCGACGGACTCTCTGACGGGATCATCGACAACTTCCCGGCCTGCACACCCGCAGTCGTAACGCCCAAGTTCGCGGCAGTCACGTGCAAAGGCCCCAAGCGGAACGCGTGTTTGTCGGCAGCGCAGGTCACTGCGATCCAAAAACTCTTCGCGGGCGCCAAGAATGCCAGAGGCGAGCTGCTGTATGCCGACTGGGCCTGGGATCGCGGCATCGGCGGGAAGATCAACGATGCCTATAACCAGGGTTGGCGATCATGGAAACTCGGTGCGTTCGACGCCGCCAACAATTCTTCCATCATCGCGACACTGGGAAGCGCATCCGCGTCGGCTCTGTTCGTCACGCCGCCAGTACAGGTCGCGGCGGCGGGCGCGGGACCACTGGCATATCTTCTGGGCGTCGATTTCGAACGCGACGCGCCCAAGCTGTACGCCAAGTCGGGCGAGTATACGGAAGCGGTGTGGGACTTCATGATGGCCAGCTCGACGGATCTCACAGCCTTCAAGAATCATGGCGGCAAGCTGCTCATCGTTCATGGCGTCAGCGATCCCGTGTTCTCGATTAACGACACCATCTCCTGGTGGAATGAAGTCAATCGGGCCAACAACGGCGCGGCTGCGGAGTTCACGCGGCTGTTCGCGGTACCGGGGATGAATCACTGTGCGGGTGGTCCCGCCACGGATCAATTTGAAGCCTTCGCGGCGCTGGTCAATTGGGTCGAAAAGAGCACTCCTCCGGAGCGAATTGTCGCGACGGCTGGTCAGAACACGCCGTGGCCCGGGAGGACACGCCCGCTATGCGCGTATCCGAAGCAGGCGCGTTACAAAGGCTCAGGCAGCATCGAAGACGCGAGCAATTTCGCCTGTCAGTAACGCCTTTGGAAAGGCGTTCGCGGTTCAGCGCCGAGATACGCAGCACCGAACCACGAGCGTCAACAAGTGGGTTCTCCCTTAGAAAATAAGACGCGCGACGATGGTGCCGGACCGCGCGCCAGCCGTTCCGGCCGTCGGTACGATCGTTCCAAAGCCTCCGGAATACAGTCCAATCAAGGCGCCGGAGGTTTGCTTGGTGGGAGCAGTGGCGAAACCTGCGCCGATCGCGCCGCTGGCAGGCTGCGGCAGCCGCGTGCGATTCAGGACATTCGAGAACTCTCCGCGAATGTTGAGGCTAATTTTCTCCCGAATTCGGAAAGTCCGGCTGAAGTTAGCGTTTTCGGTGGGATAGCGGATTCCGCGGTAGTCGCGGAAATTGCTCAGGTTGCTGCTCCACTGCCCGTCCGTCACGTTTTTCCACGCGTTCGGATTCAACACGACGTTCTTGGTTGGATCGAAGCAATGGCAGTTGATGTCGATCGGATCGGTATGAACCGTACCGCTGTAGTCCGTCCAGTTCGTGGACCAGAAAGACTGGCCGGCGACAAATTCCGCCGGTCCGGGCCCGCGACCCAGCCACTTCTGGATACCGTTCGCGCCGGCCGAAGCGGGCCTGGCGATGATCGGCGCGCTCTGATATTGCGTGTAGACGCCAATGCCCCAGTCGCTGAGGATGTACGAAACGATCTTGTTTCGCCCCAGGAAGCCCTGTTTCAGCGTCGGACTCGTATACTGTGCGGAAATTCTCAACTGAAGGGGGAGGTCATTCGCCGAAATGTTCTTGCCCAGGCTACGGTTGAAGATGTCAGGCGAGCTCATCAGATCCAGATTCTTCGACCAGGTGAAATTTCCATTCACCGTCAAACCGTGATGGAGCCGCTGTGTAATCGTGGTTTGCAGAGAGTCGTACCAGGTATTGCCCAACGGAGCGACCGTAGGACTAATGTTCCCCGTGAATTGGGGAAATGGCAGCAGCGACTGAAGTAGCGTCGAAGTGACCGGGAAGCTGGGATACGGGATATTGATTCCGCGCGCCGCCAGCAACGATTTGTTAGCTGCACTGATCTGACCCAGCTGGGTGGAGAGCAGCGCTGCATCGGCTATGTTGGACAGGCTGAAGCCATACTTAGTGAGCAACTGTTCGGACATCGAATTGACCGGCGTCAGGCCGCCTGCGCCCCCGAGCGTGGCGCTCCACCACACGCCGCGATTGGCGACATAGGAAGCTTCCAGCACCGTATTACGCGTGAGTTCGCGCTGGATGCCGATGCTCCACTGCATCTGACGCGCCGGGCGTCCGGCATTTGGATCCAGGTTAGTTGGGCCGGCCGCAGTCTGATTTACCAGCGGGAACGCTCCCGCGCTGAAGTTCGGGAACACCGGTTTGACGTTGGACGGCGGACCATCCTGCAGATTGAAGAGCGCCTGGCCGAACCCGGGGACGCCCGCCGTCTGGTAGTTGGGAGGGGGAGTGAATCCGGCTGTGGTGACCAGGTTGTACACCACGCCGAAGCCGCCCCGAAGCACCGTCTTCGAATCTAGCTGATACGCGACTCCGACTCTGGGGCCAAGGGCGTACGGATAGTTATGCGCAAATTTGCAATTGCAGGTGGCTTCATAGATGATGCCGCCCGGATGGCCGTCCGCGGTCGGATTCGGTGTAGTGGCCGAGAACTGCGCGGTGCGTCCGTACTGCTCCCGGCTATAGGTGCCGTAATCCCAGCGCAGGCCATAATCCAGCGTGAGTTTGCGGGTCACTTTCCATGTGTCTTGCAGGAAGAAGGCCCACGCCTGGCTGCCGAGCTTGTATCGCGCGGGAACGCCGAGACCAAGGCTGCTTACGCTTCCCAGAAGGAAATTTGCGTATCCGAATCCTGGAGACCCGCCCGTAGTGGTCAGTCCGTCCAAAGCGGTTTGGGTTGTCCCGCCTCCGTTGGTAACAGCCAGGCCGTTCACGACAGGCGATCCAAACGTATAGTATCCGCCGGTTTCCCATGGCGGCTGGCCATTGGCGATTTGCGGATTCCCCAGCAGACGAAACTCGCCGCCCGCCTTGAACGTGTGATTATTCCGCACCCAGGTCAGACTCAGGTTCCCAGTTGGCTTTTCGACAAACTGGTCCGTCTGGAATTGAGCGCCCATGTTCGCCATGCCGCCGGTGGTCGGGCTCGACCCGATTTCGATCCGGGGGAAATTCCGATTGACCGTGGCGCCCTTAAGACCGATTTCCTTAAACGCGTTGTAGTCCGTGATCGGAGTGTCATCCCACAGATGGTTCTTCTGGTACCCGGCGCCCATGTGCAGCAGCAGACTCGGCGTCAACGGATGATCGTAGTTGAGGCGCATGGTGTAGGAATAATCGAAGTTCGCAATCACCGTGCTGATAGTGGGCGGGAAACCTTCCGGCTGTGCGGGCGAACCGACGATCGGGTACTGATCCGCTGTGGTTGTGGTGGACCAATAGAACGAGAGATGCCCTTTGCCGAGCGTCTGATCCAGCTTGAGCGAAGGAATTTCCGTGGTTCTGGCGCTCTGCTGCGGGCTATTGAAATTGTTGCCGAGCAGGGAGGCGCCGGGACCCTTCGGAAGCGGAATCAGGTTCTGAATATTTTTAGCGACGGTATCGAACCGGACAGGATCGATGCGGTTGCCCACAAACTGATCGCGGACTTGGACGGTTTGGCCGTTAACGCAATTCGCTCCAGGGAACAGAGTGGTATTGCAGACCACGGCCCTCTGGCTCGCGGGATCGAAAATCGCACCGGCGTTGACGGATCGACCAAGGGGGTCGAGGTAATTGGCCGTGCCAATCTTGAGGAACTGGTTGCCAGATGCGGGGATCACCGCGCTGAAATCGCCGATCCGGTAATTCGCTGTCGGAACAGTTACCGTGGTGGTCGAAACAACCTGACTTTCCCGATACTGCTCGAAATTCCAGTAGAAGAACGTCCTGTCGGTGCCGTTATAGACCTTGGGAATTCGTACAGGGCCGCCCAGGCTGCCTCCATAGTCGTTGCGGCGGGCGCGATTCCTGAGGCCCGTATACGGTTGCGCCGCGTTGTAGGCTTCATTGACGTTGTAGTCGTAAAGGCTGCCGTGATACGCGTTGGTTCCCGATCGCATGGTGGCGTTGAACAATCCGCCGCCCACAGTGCCGTATTCCGCGGCAAAGTTGCTGGTCTGAACCGCGACCTCCTGGATCGCTTCCGCGCTGGGTTGAACTTCCATCGAGAAGACGTTCAATGAGCCGTTGTTCCCGGCGTCCATCCCTTCAATGCGGTAGGAAGCCGAGTTGGCCGCCGCGCCGTTCACGACGATATTTGGCGTGCCCCCGAAAGCGCCGCCCACCACGTATTGGACGCCTGGAACCAGGATCGACACGGCCCAGGGGTTCCGGATGCCAGCCGCCGAAGCCGTCGCTTCTCCAATGCCGAGCAGGGGAAGATTATTCAAGCGGTCGCCAGTGACATTAGTGGCTACCTCGCCATTTTCGGTCTTGAGCAGAGTCACGTCCGCGTTGACTGTGACTGATTCGGCGCTTGAGCCGACTTCCAGGGGAATATCGAGGCGTAGCGTCTGCGTGGGCGCGATCCCCAGGTTTTGGCGGACGTATTTCTTGAAGCCCTGAACATTGGCTGACAGCTCATACGTTCCAGGAGGCAATTGCACGATGGTGAAGTTCCCGGTGGCGGTGGAAGTGACCGGGTATACCTGGCCTGTGCCGGTATTCTTGGCTTCGATCGGAGCATTGGCAATCACGGCTCCTGTCGGATCAGTAACTGTACCGGTGATCGTGCCGCGGTCGGTCTGAGCCAGAGCCATCAGAGCTCCGACGAAAAAGCACACAACAATCCTGGCTATGCGCATTCTTGAGTCCCCTCTTAAAGCAATTTGCCGGATGACCCTTTTTCATCCGGTTTAGATCGGAACGAGTATACTCCTGGGTCCCAACGAGATCAAGCCTGCATGCAGGCCGTCCTGTGAGGGATGGATTACCTGCCGACCAGTCGGTCCACGTCCACGTTGAACTCGTTACAGACGTACTCGTGGATCTCCCAAGTCGCGCTCAAAACGTGGCTGCGCTTGAACGTGTGGGGCTTGGTAAAGGCTCCTGGATCTTCCATCGTGATCTCCACATCCAGGTGTCCCAGGTCCGGCCGGGAGTAGCGTTCCGTCACGTGCAGCTTGTCGGAATGCGGTGCTCCTGCACCGTTGAGCCAGGTCTTGTCGTTGAAGTTCACGGTATCGACCACCAGCGTGTTGCCCTGCCATGAAGCGATCGATTCGCCCATCCAGCTGGGGTCGAGATCCTTGTCGTGGCCGCGGTCGAGGAACAACTGCCGGTAGCTATGGACGTTGCCTTCGAACAGCATCGCGATCACCTTCGGAGCCTGGATGATCTTAAACGGATAGGGCGTGATGCGCGGTACTCCAGCAGGAAGACACTTGGCTTCAGGATCGTCGCGGCCTTGCGTGGCGCGTCGATCTTCCATCACCTTTTGCGCCCAGGGCTGCAGCGGCAGCGCTCCGCCCATGCTCGAAAAACTATAGTTTCCCGACAGCCAGACACCGGATAGATCCGGTTTGCCATCGTAAAAACGCGGCGCGGGACCCTCCGGCGGAGGCGGAAGATTTTCGTCGCGTACACCGTTGACCGCGATCACGCCGCCCGGACCACCTAGGTTCTTCCCCTTCGCATTTCCTTTTTCGCCGGACTGCGCTACCGATCGCATCGGTGCGAGCGACAACATCCCGACGACGGCGGATGCCGCGGCAAAGGACGAAATGGATCGCCAGATCATTTCCCCGGGCCTCCATCGTCTGCCGAAGTCCCCGCGAAGACCGTCTTACCGTTGGCCATCGTAACCAAGCGGGCATTCCCATGCAGCGATCCGTCGGTTAGAGGCCGCGGGTCCTTGGCGAGATAGCCGTCCACCGTTATTTCGTCGCCTTCTTTGAGCGAGTCGCGTTTCCATCCGCGCCGAAGCAAGGCGTTCGGACTGCTGGTTTCGAACGCATAACGGGAGACTTTACCGCTGGCATCCTTCGTATCCACGTAAATGTAGGCGTGCGGATTTACCCACGCCAGCTTCGCCACCACGCCCTTGATGTTGACGGGCTTGTTGGCGTCGTATTCAGCCGAGAAAGAATGGTGGGCAAAAGCAGGAAGCCCTATGAGCAACGCCAAAACGGCGGCGAGGACTCGCATGGAAACTACCTCCTGAGATGGAGTGATAGACTCTCGGCAAGGATAACATCCCCATGAAACCGACGCTAACCCTGGCAGTCTTGTTTGCGACGACGATTGCAGCACCCGCGGCCCATGCGGCCGATTGCGATCGCGAATGTCTCCGCGGTGTGATCACTCAGTACTTGGACGCGATGGTGGCCCATAAGCCAGACGGCCTGGCGGTTGGCGACAAGGTGCGATTTACCGAGAACACAGTGGCGATGAAGCTCGGCGACGGTCTCTGGAAGAACGCGTCGGGCATCGGAACCTATCGGCAGGACATCCTGGACGTACGTCAGGGAATCGCGGCGTCGCAGGTCATCGTCGAAGAGAGCGGAATGCCGGTCATGTTGATGCTCCGTCTGAAGATCGCGGACAAAACGATCACTGAGGTGGAGACGCAGGTGACACGGTCCAAGGAAGAAGGCGCGATCTTCAACATTGCCAACATCAAGACCGTAAGCAAAGGCATGAATCTCATTCCGGAGCGCGCACAGCTTAACTCGCGCGCGGATGCCATCAAGATCGCCGAGTTCTATCCGGCCGGACTCAAGATCGGCAGTTTCGTGGAAGTGAATGCCCCTTTTGCAGCAGATGCCTACCGGATCGAAAACGGTGCAGTCAGCGCCGGACCCGGCTGCTCGCGGGCAGGTTGCGAGAATATTAAAGCCCAAACCATCATGAAGCACCCGGCCATCGCCAGTCGCGTGGCTGCAGTGGATGAAGAGCTGGGGATCGTCCTGCTGCGCATGAATTTCGGAGACACCGGATCGTATGGCGCGGGTAATGCGCTCATCGTGTGGGAAGCGTTCAAAGTGTACGGCGGCCAGATCCATGCCGTGGAAGCCTTCATGCGCGTAATGCCTGCCAATGCGGGATCAGGCTGGGATTAAACTTACCAACACTTACGAAGTTCCTTCTACGTGCGCCACGCTGCTCGGCGGGCAGGTCAGGGATTCAAGTAGGGCGTCTGCCCGACCAATCCAACCGACGCCATCAGAAATACGAGATGCTTCATGCACCCTCCTGAAAGTCTTCGAAATTTCCTTGAAATAGGCGATGCACATCCCGTTCGATATCACCGCGACTCACCGTCCGGCCGTCATCTATCAGCAATCGATACCTCTCCGCCAGTATCGGAGCCAGTGTCCGCCGCGTATTGCGCCACTTATAGATCACCTGCTCCAGAACACGGGCGTCGGAATGCTGCGGGATGAAACTTGTCCCGAGCATCTCCAGCCGCTCGCGCGTGATCTCTTCAACCGTCGATGAATTATTCAGGAACCACCAGCAGCCGAACGGCATCAGGTTGGCGAACTTCCGAGCATACACGCACAGCTCATGCTGATTTTCGCGGCTCAGCACGCTGACCAGGAAACGATTCTCGGGATACTCACGGCAGAGCGACTCCAGCGATCGCAGGTCCGCCTGCCCGGACGCATCGCCAGCCAGTTGCAGCGCAGGATTCACCTGACGCCGCACTCCGATCATCAAGGAAAGCGGAATGTTCAACCCACGGCACGCCGGCAGGACCGCCTCGGTCAATAGTTGGTTACGGCGATCGTGCGCGGGAAACTGAAAAGAATCCGGCAGAGACACCGCCATATACACCGCGTTCATCCGACTGGCCCAGCCTTCCAGAAAGCGCCGCGCTTCGGCCGGGGTGTGCCCCGTATCCTGATTGAGGAGCGCATCTAGGCGAACCGCCGGATGAAACCGGGTATCCGGCCCGATATCGTTCCATAGCAAAGCTTCCTCAGGATCCAGCGGATCGTTGGTCATCACCACCGATTCGATTCCCGCCAGCTTAAAGACACGCGCGATATGGTCCGGCAGCTTTTGCGCGTCGAAGAATGAACGATAGGCATCCAGCGTTCGCGCCGAAGTATCCAGACCGAGTTCATGCAAGACGGCGATCACGCCACGGGTCGCCTCGGAGATCGGAGTGTTCTCGACAAACAGAGTCTTCCAGATCAGGTCGGCGCGTTGCGAGATCGGGAGCGTCCAATATCGTTCCGGCCGGATCGGAGAGAACCTGAACAGCTCGGCTTCCAGGTAATGGTACGTGAGCAGGTGATCGATTCCCCACAGCCCCAGGCTGCCGAAGCCGGGCGCGAACAGGTGGGTATGAATGTCGATGACCTGCGTTGCGGCGAGTACTTCGCCAACCACAGCCTCCAGCCGGGCGGTCTGAATCATTAGATTAATGGTAGTATCTGCCAATCGCTATGGTGTCCGTTCCGTATCGCTGGCGAATCTGCGCGCTGCTCTTCTTCGCCACCACGATCAACTACATCGATCGCCAGGTGTTGGGCGTGCTCGCGCCGTATCTCCAGCCGATTATCGGATGGGATGAGATTCAGTACGGCTACATCGTGGCGGCCTTCCAGGCAGCTTACGCTCTTGGCCTGCTGGCTGTCGGCGGCGTGATCGACCGACTGGGAACGCGCATCGGCTACGCCCTCGCAATTTCGATCTGGAGCCTGGCCGCCATGAGCCATGCCATGGTGCATTCCGTACTGGGATTCGCGACCGCGCGCTTCATCCTCGGCCTCGGCGAGGCGGGAAACTTCCCGTCCGCTATCAAGACCGTTGCCGAATGGTTTCCGCGCCGTGAGCGCGCACTGGCCACCGGCATCTTCAACTCCGGTTCTAACATTGGTGCGATCGTCGCGCCGCTGGCGGTGCCTTGGATCACCGTGCGGCTCGGCTGGCAATGGGCTTTCGTGTTCACGGGATTCTTCAGCGCGGCGTGGCTCATCGCGTGGTTGACGATTTACCGTCCCGCCCTGCGCACCGAAAGCGATATCGAGGAGTCCTCGGTCAAGATCCCTTGGGCGAGTCTTCTCATTCATCGGCAAACCTGGGCGTTCGCGGCCGGCAAGTTCATTACCGATCCGGTGTGGTGGTTCATGATCTTCTGGCTCCCGAAATTCTTGAACACCGAGCACGGGTTGACGCTCACCGAACTGGGTCCGCCATTGGTCGCGATTTACGTGATGGCCGACGTCGGGAGCATCGCCGGAGGATGGATAGCGTCCGCGTTTCTGAAGCGTGGTTGGAGCGCGAATCGAGCTCGTAAGACAGCCATGCTGGTTTGCGCCTGCTGCGTTATCCCCATCATGTTCGCGGCTAAAGCAAGGAGTCTATGGACTGCCGTCGCCTTGATAGGATTGGCAGCCGCGGCGCATCAAGGCTGGTCGGCTAATCTTTTCACTTTGGTCAGCGATATGTTCCCGCCCCGCGCTGTGGCCTCGGTGGTCGGAATCGGCGGATTCGGAGGCGCTGTCAGCGGAATGCTGATCGCCACCTTCACCGGTTTCCTGTTGCAGTACACAGGCAGCTATGTGCCCGTCTTTGTGATGGCCGGCTCAGCGTATCTTTTGGCGCTGCTGGTAATACAACTCCTGATCCCGAAGCTTGAGCCGGCGAGTGGCACAGGCCTTCAGCCTGTGCTCCCTTCCACTTTTTGATATCCCGGACAACTTAACACCGGCAGACGAGGATACTTTGCAAAACTCGAATCCGTAAATGAAAGCTTGCAAAGATAAAAGACGCTTCCTCTGTCCGAGCGGATTACGCGCGCATGCTCACACTGGGAGCAGAGTCCCACCGATTCTAAGTTTTGATCTTCCGCTGCCGTAACTTAAGCTGCTTGCCCGTTGGGTTTCCGTGCCGCCCAGCGCTTCCGTTGCGCTTCCGCCATTCGCTTGCGTGTCGCCGCGCTGAACTTGCGTCTCTTCTTGGGAGCCTCGAATAATGTCGTGGCCTCCTTGGCGCCCGCCATCCACTTGGGTGGACGGCCGCGACGTTTGCCTAAGTGGCCAGAGGCAAGGCGTTCGATCGTCAGAATCGCCTCCTCCAGGCGTTCTTTCTCGGAGCGCAACTCCGCTAAGATTCGATGGATATCCATGGCCAACCAGTATTACACGTTTTTTCGAGGAACTGCCTTGCCCGGCGACGGACTTGCGCTTAACGGATATTGATCTTCAGCAAAGCATCCGAATGATCGTGACGCCAGCCCCAGTAAGCTTGCTGATCGTTGTCCTTGAGCTTGGAAAACGTCTGGTATTTACGATGGTTTTCCTTCGCCCACATGCGGTAGGCTCGATCTTCGTGACTGTTCCACTCATGGTCGTCGTTATGCTGTGCGTCGTGATAACGCGGAGCAGGCTTCCTATCAGCCGCCAACATTGTGAAGGGTGCGACAAGCGTAATGCTCAATAAGGCGGCATTCAAAAAACGTGACATTATAAAAGTTCTCCTCCCTTCTCACCTGCATGTGTCACGCCACAATGTCTGTTCTTCGATTCAACGAATTCAAGGAGTTTGGGCGTGCCTGTTCGAGTTCGCGTACGCTGTTCGACACACGCCGCCATCGGCCGTTGTTACCGCCGATGTGCAGTTTCGTGTACACTGACCGACGATCGCCCGAAGGAGTCTTTCCATGAAAGCTGCGATGCTTGCCATCCTGTTCGCGGTTCCCGTCCTCATAGCTCAGATCTATCCGGTCACGCAAGGCAAAACCTACAAGTTCGAAAAGATCGCCGAAGGCGTCTACTACGCTACCGGCGGCTTTGGCAGCAACAATGTCGTGATCGTCAACGATCAGGACGTTCTGCTGGTGGACGACGGCACGACCCCTGCGGCCGCCCGCGCCTTTCTGGACGACGTCAAGATCCTGACGAAGAAGCCCGTCCGCTATGTGGTCAACACGCACTTTCATTACGACCATACCGATGGCAACTCGGTCTTCGGCCCCGAAGTCCAGATCATCGCCCACGAATTCGTTCGTACGGCCATCGCGACGTTCGACGTGCTCAATCGCGAGCCGTTTATTACTTCGCAGAAGACCGCCGTGCCTGCCCGAATCGACGCCCTTACCAAGCTGATTGCCTCTGAGAAGGATCCGCGGAAGAAAGTCGCATTGCAGAAAGACCTCGCCACGGCCCGCACCACGCAGAACCAGCTCAAGGAAATCAAACCCACTCCGCCCAACGTGACCTACTCTTCGAAGCTCGTCCTATACAGCGGCTCTCGCGAAATTCAGCTTCTGTTTCTGGGCCGCGGGCACACCGCCGGGGATACGGTGGTCTTCCTGCCGCGCGAACGGATCGTGTGTACCGGCGATTTGATGGAGAGCCGCCTGGCCTATATGGGCGATGCGTTTTTCGATGAATGGGTAACGACGCTGGAAGCTCTCAAGAAGCTGGACTTCGCGCTGGTGCTGCCCGGACACGGCGTGCCCTTCGGCGACAAAGGTCTGATCACCGCGTATCAGAGCTACCTGAACGACGTCACGAAAAAGGTCGCCGACTTGCGCGCCCAGGGATCCACTGCGGAACAGGCCGCTGCGCGAGTCGATATGACTTCGCACCAGAAAGAGTTTCCGCAGATCACCGGCCCGGGCGCAGACCTGCGCGGCGTCCGCAGGATCTACGCATGGATGGATGATCGGGCTCGAAAGTAAAAGTTACTTCGTGTCCACCTTCACGACTTCGATATTCAGCTCCTTTGGCACCAGCATCTGGTGCGGCACCTTGGCGGGAATATGGAAGATCTCGCCGGCGACCATTTTCTTGGACACTCCGCCGGTGATCGAGGTTCCGCGAATTTCGTTGGGCGCCGTCGTGTGCGGCCCTACCACCGTTCCGCCCAGGATGAGCGTGCCTTCGCCGGATGTCACAAAGATCACGTCCACCTGGGTTTCGTGAACCTCGGCTTCCCCGTCGCCTTCACGGCGAATCGACAGCAATCCATGATTTCCCCAATTGGTTCGATCTTGGCGGACCTTGTGCTCATCCATCTTGGCCGCGTCCAGTTTCTTCTTAACATCGGCGCTGGTGAACATTGCGAACCCTTCGGGATCGGCTGCAGACAGAATCATCGCGAACGCTATGATCGCAGCAAGTACAACAAATAGAAGTTTCATAGGGAGGATAGTATCACTTCTTGTCGAATAGTTTGTCGTAGTCCTTGGATGTCTCGCATACGAATTCATCCACTCTTTCGGCTTCGGGACGGAACGGTAAAGTCCTCGCAGGCAACACCCATGGACGAGCGAAAACATTGGGATCTTCCACAGTAACGTTGTATTCCAGCGACCCATTTTCCAGACGCCGGTAGCGTTCCACAACGTGCAAGTCTTCGGTGTGCATGTAGCCGCTGATCTCCGTCTTGTCGTTGAACCCGACGCTATCCACCAACAGCGTGTCGCCCTCCCAGTGCGCGATCGAATCGCCCATCCAGGATGGATCCGGATCCACCGGATGCGCGCGGCCATCCGTGGGAATCCAACGGATCGAGTTGGGATACTCGAATATCATCAGGATGAGTTTGGGAGTTTGCACAATCTGGAACGGGTACGGAGTCACGAAGGATTGCGGTACGCCCAGGGGTTTACAGTCCGTGCCCAACGTTGTATTGCCGCGGACATCGTTCGGTCCGCCGCGCAAGATCTTGAATTTCTCAGCGCCCGGCTTCAGCACGGGAGCTTCCGCATTTCGGACGCCGGCGAATCCGTAGACGCCGTTTAGATCCGGGTGCGCGCTTGACGTCTGCGCCGGCGCCGCCGCCGTACCTGATACCGTTACCTTCACCGAGCTGTTCAGGCTCGTGTTGTTTGGACCCGTCACGTTCAACGTGTAGCTGGTACTAGTGGTGGGAAACACCTGGCGGCTGCCGCGCGCTGTCACGCGTCCCACGCCCGGCTCTATCGTCACGGCATTCGGATTCTCCGTCGCCCAGATGAGTGTGACCGGTCGGCCGGGCTGGGTCGACTCCGGTTGCGCGGTGAAGCTAACGATCCGTGCAGGAGGCGCCACGCGTGCCTGAGTCTGGGCGGCAGCCTGTGAAATCGATATGCAGACGGCAATAACGGTCGGGGACAGACGCATGGTGCTCATTCTACAACTGCGCAATGCGAAGCGTGGGGCAGGTTTTCAACCTGCGTGCCGATGGTTAGTCGGCGCCTACGATTCTAAAAAGCCTAAGCCAGTCTCGGATTGATCCAGCTCTGGGCGCCGTCCACAAACTCAATAGGTCCCCAAGGAGTGTCGTTCGTTCTTCCGCCAGCGTAGTCGGCGGTGCACTGCCAGCCGTGCCGATGCAGGAGCTCCCGCAGACCCCGCTCGATTTCCGGACTGTGCGTTCCGATGCGCAGGCGGGCCACACGCCGATTTAGTTCTTCGATGGACGAAGCGACGACTTTCAACTCTTCGCCCTGTACGTCCATATCGATCAGATCGATCCTGTTCGTCTCCGGCAAGATGTCCGCCAGCAGGAACGATGGCACTTTGACCGATTTCCACCCGCTGCGAAGCTGGAAAACCTTCTGGTCCTCATAATCAGGGGTCGGTACCTCATCCACTGCCTCGTAGGACTTGGTGATGGCCTGGCCGTACCATGAGGCCGCTTCGTTCACCTCGCCCGCGGGGCTGGCGACATAGAACAGAACATTCTCCCGATGGTCGGAAACCACACCCTCAAGCAACGTGCTGGACCCTGCTTCGATCTGATTGTCCGACATGTGTTGCTTAAGCCACTGATAGTGCCTTGGCTCCGCTTCCACGGCCACCAGGTGAAAGGGCATGGGATGCAATTGGCGAACCAGCGCGGCCGCCCGCACAGACCAGCGCCCGTACCCGGCGCCCAGCTCCATCATGGTGTATTGTTCCCTGGCCGCAAGAACGGATTCCAGCAGGTCGATCCATTCCAGGTAATCCTCGTGCGGTCCCGACGTGTGGACCAGCACGGCCGTAGTTGCCGCTCCCGCGAGGAATTCGCAGCGAGTCCTGATTCCAAGGAAGTCCGTCAGAAAGCCTGGTTCCGGAGCGCCCGTGTAGGTGGAAATTAGATCGAATGCGGGATGGTGCTGCGGTTTGACGCGCCGTTCCATCTCATCCGTGTTGTCCGCCGTCGTCGCAGTTCTGGCGGGCGGTACCGGGACTGTCTCCCTCAATTCAAGGTCGGGCAAACCCCAGTTTTGGTGGTTGAAAATGATGGGCGAGTTCAGCCGGCGCATCTGCGCCCCCCACTGTAGAACCTCTTCGTTGTCCAGGATCGGAATGCCCTTGGCCGAGATTCTTTCGAACAGCTTCTTCTGGCCTTCGGGCGTCCATCCGGATCCGGTGCCGTGTTCGATGTGATAGATACGCATCGGATCGGTCAGGACTTCTTCGCGCGCCCCGCCGTAATGCGCCGCGAAGCAGAACACCGAATCGATATTCATCGAGAAGACGTCGAATTCCGGGTAGCCGCGCAGGTTCCTCCAGTGCTCGCGCGCGATGAGCGTAAAGTCTCCGCACCCATTCGTGTGAAGAAACTCAGGGCATCGAAAAGTATCCGCAACCGGCATGGGCACTTCTAGCTCGGTAATAGGAGCAGGAGTAAGAATGGGAGCCTGAGACTCAGGTGGGAGGGACGGTTGACGCCCCAGGATCATGCCGGTGAAGCCACCGCGGCCCACATAGTTTCTCAATAGCCGCCTCAGCCGTGGCGAAACTGGAACCGTAATGGAGACCAACGGGCCGCCATCAGCGAGCTTCCCGATCAGATATTGCAGGCTTCGCCACCCGGCCAGTATCCGGCCAGTGCGAGCGATCGGTTCCACTGTTGCCTGGACCCCGCTCCCGTTCTTCAGCTCGTTCTCATCTGCGCGCTCCCATTCCAGACCGAAAACGCGAAAACACAACGTGCGTGGGTTGGAATTTACTGACGCGAATGTGCCGGATGCTCGCAACCACAAACGCTCCGGCATGGGCGATGGCAGCGAAAGACGTAGCCGCGTGCGGGATTCGATCGTGACGCGCGTCAATTCTTCGCCCGCCGCGTTTAATACGCTCAGATTCAGGGGATGTCCGCCGGTCGCGGGCCCCGGCTCAAGGTCCACCACCAGAGTCGTGGACGGATGCTGAGTTTCCAGTAATAGCTCCGCGCTCTCCTGCGCCCAACGGAAGCATCCCAGAGGTCCGAATTGTTCCGGAGAGAACCACCCTTCGCCCAGCAGAATGCCCGATTCGGAACTCGCGACGTCCACAGCACTTAAAACCGGGCTACCGTTCGGCGCGACTTCGAACGTCCCCTCGCGGCGATTCACCCGGATCAGGTGACTGCTGCAGTATGCCAGTTGCTCGCCGATCGGCGCGTCCGCGGGAACGTCGCTCATCGCATCGTGGCGATCGATCCGGTACATGCTGTCCGCGCTGAGCTTCTGCTCCCCTATGAATGCGGCCAGTTCGTCCGAAAACAGGATGTCGATATTTGTCGCCAGAATGAAGCGGCCCCGCGCCCGGCGGATGCCGACGTTCTTCGCGATCATCTGGTACAGCGCCAGGTTCTCCGCGTGCTTGAAGCGGCTGTGAATCTCCCGCGATACCTCGATGAACCGAACCTCGCACGGTCCGGTATCCGTGGGCCAATTGAGCGCCTCCGCCAATGGTGGACGATCTGCCGGCGGATTCCACTCGACGATGATCAGTTCGGATGGAATCTTGTAGCGCCGGGCTTGCGCCAGCCAGCCGTCCACGAAGATCTGCATGCGGCCGAGCAGGTTCCCGCCGTGGTCGTCGTTGCGCGCGGTGACCACCAGCGAAATATATGGCCCGGCGGATTCTATTTGGGGGTCGCGGTCAAGCACAGATGCCAACCCAACAGACGCTCAAGACTTCGAAACAGCGGCCGCGGCAGCCAGCGGAAATACCAGACCATCTTGTACTGATATTTCACGTATTCGGGGATGCTGTACGCGAAAATATGATCTACCCTGGCTTCGGTCACCCGAAAACCATTCTCCTCCAGCCACTGGCGTCCCGATGTTCGTGAGTAACTGTATGTGACCGGGCATCCGGTCTGCGCTTCGGAATAGTCCGCGATCAGCCGGTCGATTTTCCAGAACTGCCCTTTGCCGTATACAAAGAGTATCCACAGGACCTTCCACGACCAGCGGTTATACACCATGATCTTGACGGTGCTGGATGGCGTTACGAATTTGCGGATCTCCTGCAAAACACGTTCGGGGTGCGGTGTGTGATGGATCACTCCGAAGGAATAAACCAGATCGTATTTCTCGATCGGAACATAGTCGCTAAGCTGTTCGGCGTCGGCTTGATAAAACCGGACGGCATCCTCGAATCCCGAAACCTTTACCCGCTGCTTCGCCACCGCCAGCGACTTCTCGGTTAAATCGACCGCCGTAACGCGCGCTCCGTGCCGCGCGAAGTTGATCGTATCAGTGCCGATTCCGCATCCGATCTCCAGGACTCTCTTGCCTCTCCAACGCTCAAAATCCGCGAAGCCGGGAATATGCGATTCGACAAAATATTTCCGCGCCTCGACTTCATCCGAATACTCTTTCGTGCCGACGGGCTTGGGCGAGTGGCGGATGTTGCAAGGACGCGAATCCCAGTATTCGCTGACTTTCTGGATGGAGGTGTTCTCAAACGACATTGGTTTGATTAGCGTGTATCTAGTCGGTACTAGCTGAAAACAACGGTTTCACGCGTCCATTCGAATGCGAATCTTCGCTGCCCGATGTAGCTGCGCTGGCCCGGCCTCCCGCGCCTACTCCCGCGCCGCCATATCCCAGTCTCAGGTATTCGCTCGCATTCGAAAAGGCGTCCGCCGACAAAACTCGCCAGCAATCGATCACCGTCGGACGCCCGCCATGTTTCAGGTCCGACGGCTTCAGATTCTTGAACTCAGGCCACGCCGTGGTGATGGCCAGAACATCCGCCAGCCCCGCGCACTCCGCGGCCGACGCTGCGTACGACGCGTTAGGCACTTGCTTCTTCGTGTTCTCCATCGCGGCCGGATCGAACAGAGTCACCCGCACCCCGGCTTGCAGCAGATGCTTGGCGATGTCCACTCCTTGCGATTCTTCGATCACTTCCGTGTGCGGTTTATAGGAAAGCCCCAGGATTCCGACCGTGCCGCCCTTGGGCAGGCGCGCCAGAATAATCTCCGCCAGCCTCGGGACTTGACGCCGGTTGAGCTGATCCGTCGCCTCAGCCAGCAGCGCCGGCGCTCCGGTAGCTCTCGCCAGAGCCGAAAAAGCGACGTTGTCGCGCGGGAAGCACGGCCCGCCATAACCCAGTGCGCCCTTCAGGTACTTCTGGCCAATACGGCTGTCGCAGCCTATGGCGGTCGTCACAACATCCGCATCCGCCCCTGGAAGCCGTTCGCAAACCTGTGCCAGCATGTTGGCGTAAGAGATCTTCGTCGTGACGAAGGTGTTCACCGAAAGCTTCGTCAGCTCGGCGTTCACGAAGTTCATGCGCTGGATGCGAGGGTTGCTGTCGCAAACACCCGTATACAGTTTGTCCAGCAGCTCGCCCGAGCGTGCATCCGATTCGCCGATCAGGATCATGTCCGGATTCAGCATGTCCCGGACCACACTGCCCAGCGCGATGAACTCAGGGTTGTAGCACAGGCCAAAGTCCGTGCCGCATTTCTTTCCGGAATGCGCCTCCAGCGCAGGCAGCAGCGTCCCGCCGGTCGAGCCCGGCATCACGGTGCTCGATAACACCACCAGGTGCCAGCCCTGCTTCGTCCGCAGCGCGCCGCCGATCTGCTCCGCGGAATCCAGAACGTATTTCATGGAGAACCCGCCGTCCGCTTCCGAAGGCGTCGGCACCATGATGAACGTGACGTCCGTGGCCAGCACCGCTGCACGGCAATCCTGAGTTGCGGTAAGCCGCTGGCGATTCGTCTGGATCATCTGCGCCAGGCCCGGTTCGTTTACCGGCGGCAGTCCTTGTTGAATCGCCGCGACGTAGGCAGGATTCAAATCGACACCGGTGACGTCGTGTCCCTTGTGGGCCATCACGGCTGCCATCGGTGATCCAAGTTTTCCTAAGCCGACAATCGAAATTTTCATGCGTTCTATTCGCCCCTGGCAATTGGCATTCGCCACCCGGTTCCGAAAGCGCGGGATGTCACCTTCAGCACCGGAGCAGCCTGTTTCCGTTTAAACTCCGCATTGCGGACCAGCCGGAGTACCCGGCGGACCGTTTCTTCGTCATAACCCTGCGCGATAATTTCTTCCGCCGATTGTGACCGTTCGATGTGCAGCTCCAGAATCTGGTCCAGCACCTCATATGGCGGCAGGCTGTCCTGGTCCGTTTGATCCGGCCGCAGTTCGGCCGAAGGAGCCTTGGTGAGTGTGCTCTCCGGTATGTCTGCTTTCCGCCGATTCCGATAGCGCGACACCCGATACACCATCATCTTGGGCAGGTCCGCGATTACCGCTAGTCCGCCGTTCATATCACCGTACAGAGTACAATATCCCACTGCCAGTTCGGATTTGTTTCCGGTGGTCAGCAGCAGCGCGCCGTATTTATTCGACAGCGCCATCAGCAGGTTCCCGCGAATCCGCGACTGAATATTTTCCTCGGTCACGTCCGGCTTGTAACCCTGGAACGCTCCCGCCAGAGTGGTTTCGTACGTCCCCATGATGGGCGAAATCGGCAGCTCTAGAACCTGAATGCCCAGGTTGCGCGCGAGATCCACCGAATCGTCTACGCTGCCTTTGCTCGAATATGCCGACGGCATCATCACGCCCAGCACATTCTCCGGACCCAGCGCATCCACCGCAATTGCCGCCGTCAGCGCCGAATCGATCCCGCCCGATAATCCCAGCAGAACTTTCTTGAAGTGGGTCTTACGCGCGTAGTCTCGGACGCCCAGCACCAGTGCGTTCCAGATTTCCGCTTCGGGAGTGAAATCGTCCGGAGCGATCACGCCCGCCATCGAATCCAGGTCCACCACCAGCAGGTCTTCGGCGAATCCTTTCGCGCGTGCGAACAGCTTGCCTTCGCGGTCGAAAGCCCCGCTGCGTCCGTCGAAGATCAGGTCGTCATTCCCGCCCACCTGATTTACCCAGGCCAAAGGAAGCTTGTGCTTGCGGGCCATCTGCCCCAGCATCTCTTCGCGCAGAAGTTCCTTGCCCACAGTGAAGGGAGACGCCGAGAGATTGATAATCGCCTGCGCGCCCGCTTGCGCCAGCACATCGATTGGATCCTGATGGTAACGCCGCCGTTTCCAGAAATCCCGATCGTTCCAGACGTCTTCGCAGATGCTGATCCCCAGGCGGAATCCGTTCAGTTCCAGGATGCCCGGCTCGCGTCCTGGCTCGAAGTAGCGGTCTTCATCGAAAACATCGTAAGTCGGTAGCAGCGTCTTGTGAAATACCGGACCGGTAGATCCATCGCGTAGCAGAATCGCGCTATTGAATAAAGGCCGGCCGATATCGGCGGGGTTGGGCGTCGCTACACCAACGAGTGCCGGCGGAGCGTCCTTCAATTCCGCGGCCAGGCTCGAAATCATCTGGCAGCTTCGCTGCACAAAGCCGCTGCTCATCAGCAGGTCGCGCGGAAGGTAGCCCATCAGCGCCAGCTCGGGCGTCACCACCAGATCCACGTCCAGATCTTGGGCCGCGCGAACTCCTCGGATGATTTGGGAGGCATTGCCCTTCAAATCGCCCGCAATAGGATTTATCTGGAGAAGTGCTACTCGCAATGCGCTGATTCCAGGTCTGGACCTGAGTTACGTTATCTCTACAGTCTAGCAGTGCACTCCGGGTTTGCGAAACATGGTCGTGTCCTAAGATCTGCGTGGTGAGCGATTGGGCTTTTGCCAATTTCGAGCTCAGGCGCGTAGGAACTTTGTGTTCGACACACAATGCAGTCCGCGTATCCCAACTCTATGAGATTCTTGCGGAGCGATTTGGCGTCATCCGTGGTCGGAATGTTGTAGAAAAGCTTGCGGCGCTTCCCCTTCCCCAATACCTTCCGACCCCAGATCTCGTATTTTTCCATACCTTACTTACTTCGTCGCTAACCGCTGACACAAAGATACAATGCGCCGGGCAGCAATCCGGTGCCGGAACGGATTTCCCACAGCAGCACCGCAAGCACGAGCAGTCCTAGAAACGACAGCGCGTTTTGGATGCTCCGAAGGGTCATTTACCTAGAGTATGCATCAGGCCTCATGGCTATTCGATGCCATTTCTTGACCCCAACATGACCAAATCAGCGTGCCATGATACATTAGAGCGTTTACCATGCAAGACAAAGCAAAAGACAAAATGATCCTGGTCGCCGGAGCCGGCGGATTTATTGGTGGCGCCATGGTCGGCGAATTGCGCCGCCAAGGACACAAGAACATCCGCGCCGTGGACGTCAAGCCGCTCGACGAGTGGTACCAGGTCTTCAACGACGCAGAAAACCTCATTCTCGATCTGAACCTGAAAGAGAGCTGCGAAACCGCTACCGAAGGCGTCGCCGAAGTCTACAATTTCGCCGCCAACATGGGCGGCATGGGATTCATCGAAAACAACAAAGCCCTGTGCATGCTCTCCGTGCTCATCAACACGCACATGCTGCAGGCGGCCCAGAAGTTCGGCGTCGAGAAGTTTTTCTACTCCTCTTCAGCCTGCGTCTATAACGGCGAAAAGCAGACCGATCCCAACAATCCCGGCTTGAAAGAAGAGGACGCCTATCCGGCGCTCGCCGAGGATGGCTACGGCTGGGAAAAGCTGTTTAGCGAGCGCATGTGCCGGCATTTTCACGAAGACTACGGCATGTACGTTCGTCAGGCGCGATTCCACAACGTCTATGGCCCGCACGGAACATGGGACGGCGGCCGTGAAAAGGCCCCCGCCGCGATCTGCCGCAAAGTGATTCAAGCCCAGGTCAGCGGCAAACACGAAATCGAGATCTGGGGCGATGGAACCCGCACCCGCAGCTTCATGTATATCGATGACTGCATTCTGGGCGTCCAGAAGATCATGAATTCGGACATCCTCGATCCCATCAATCTGGGATCTTCCGAAATGGTCTCCATCAATCAGCTCGTGGATATCGTCGAAAATATCGCCGGCATCAAGCTAAAGCGCACTTATGATCTGGATGCTCCGAAGGGCGTGATGGGTCGCAACAGCGATAACACTCTCATCAAGAAGTACCTGAACTGGGAGCCCAGTATCCCCCTGCGCCAAGGCCTCGCGAAGACCTACGCGTGGATCTACGATGAGTACATGACTCGCGAGAAGATGACCCAATCCGCGACTCAGTAGTAGCATTGTGGTCTCAATCGACTTACCGCTGGTCAGCGTTGTAACGCCTTCCTACAACATGGCCGCGTATCTTCCCCGAACCATTGATAGCGTTCTTTCGCAGGATTATCCCAAGATCGAATACATCGTTACCGACGGCGGATCCACCGACGGGACCATCGATATCTTGAAGAGTTACGGCGATCGTCTTCAATACTTCGTCGAACCGGATAAAGGACCCTCCGACGCCGTCTACAAAGGATTCCGTCACGCCACGGGAGACATACTCGCATGGCTCGGCGCAGACGATGTGTATCTTCCGGGCGCGATCGAAACAGCCGTGAAGGCGCTCATGGCCGATCCCGATGTCGATGTCGTTTATGGCGAAGGTTATTGGATCGACGCCCACGGTGCGGTGATCAGCCGTTATCCTACGCTTCCGTTCGACGCCACGATCCTGGAGCGCGACTGCTTCATCTGCCAGCCTGCTGCATTTATTCGCGCCTCGGCCTACCGCCGCTGCGGCCTGGATCCGGATATCAATTATTCCTTCGATTATGACTTGTGGATCCGGATGGCCAAGCAGGGCATTCGCTTCAAGATGATTCCGCAATACCTCGCTGGTTCCCGGATGCATAAGGACGGAAAGACTTTGAAGGAAAGAGATATCGTTTTTCACGCCTCCATGAGTCTGCTCCAGCGTCATTACGGCTATGTCCCCTTCGCCTGGGCGTTCGGCTACGCAGCGTTTCTTCACGATGGCCGGGATCAGTTCTTCGAGCCGGTGCGATACTCCCTACGGAACTATTTGGCCAGCCTGCCTGCCGGGTTTCGGCTGAATCCCACCCATCGGCTGCGGTTTTTCGGAGATTGGTTGAGCGCTCCGCTGCGTGAATTATTTCGGAAATAGCGCCAGCGCCGGCTTGGCGCCTGCCGCCAGAGGCGACCTCGCGGTGTTCATCACCATCGACAAGTACGTGTAGTAACCTTCCAGGCTGGCTGCCTCCACTACGCCCGCCTCGCCGAATTTCGCCAACGCGCGCGCGTACGTCGGATCGCTGACGCTCTTGTTGTGCAGCAACTCGTTGCAGAAGTCCCACAGGATCTCTTCGTCCTCGGCCATGCGCTCCGGACGCCGTCCATCGGCCACGGCTGCGATGATTCCCGCACTCAGCCCCGCCGTCGTGGCCAAATTACTGTGGGCGTTCCACTCGAAGTTATTGGTCCACTCGCGCGCTGCGATTAGAATCGCGAACTCGGTCAGCTTCGCGCCCAGCGGATTATTGCTGGTTTGATTGTGCAGCCGCATTTGCAGGGAAGGAACGATCAGGTCCGGCACCCGCAGCAGCACCGTCCATGGCGGACCCGTCAGATCGGTCTTGCGCAAATCTTTGTAATCGAGGATGGCTTTCTTCTGCGCCGCCGTCTGCTTGTCCACCGGAATCGGCGGCAACCGATCCTGAGCCGCCAGGCTGCAAGCAGCCATTAACAATACGAACTTCATGATCGTTTTCTAGCTCCTATTGATCCGCGGCGCGATTCGGCGCAGTTTCCGTCGTCACAATCGGCTTCGGCACCGGTGGACCATTCAAAGGATTCAGCCGCCCGCCGATCTTAAAGCTCCACACCAGATCGCCGCGAGCTTCCTTATATCCATCGCGGCTTCCACCCGCGGCGATGGCGACATACTGCTCGCCGTCGATCTCGTAAGTTGCAGCCGGCGCGTCCGCTCCGAAGCCCGTCTGGAATCGCCACAGCTCCTCGCCTGTTTTCGAGTCGAAGGCGCGGAAGAATCCGTCGCTTCCGCCGTGGAACAATAGCCCTCCCGCTGTAGCCAGCACGCCGCTCCCGAACCCTGCCAGATATGGCACTTCCTTCTGCCACACCTGCCTGTTGGTGCGCGAATCCAGCGCCGTGATCAACCCGTACTCGCGCGTTCCCGGCACCGAAACGCGGCCCGTGATGCTGAACTTCCGCGTGGACACTCCCGTCGTAAAAAACAGTAGGCCCGACCTCGGATCATACGCCCCCGGAGCCCAATCGGCCGAAGCCGACGGCTGCGCGATCTTCGAATCGCTCCATACCGGCGTATACATGCACCCAGGCTGATAATCTTTCACTAGCTCAGCGCACTGCGGAGCCGTCGGATCGCCCGCGGGAATCGGCTGCGTGGGCGACGTCTTCTG